>Ga0209518_1000746_pt1 | contig 40358 bp, 38 predicted proteins | sample RifGroB1_FD_183993 | JGI IMG/M metagenome (GOLD analysis project Ga0209518, IMG submission 183993) | Groundwater microbial communities from Rifle, Colorado, USA - Groundwater B1 (SPAdes) (version 2) | ecosystem: Environmental > Aquatic > Deep subsurface > Groundwater | place: Rifle, Colorado...
TCTATTGCGGTCTCAAAAACCTGATTTATAAAAAGAAGTTTAAATTAATCAGGCTTTCGTTGATGAATAACTATTTCCATCCATTTTCAATTTGAAAGGATTTCCAAAAAACTTCATCCTGATCATCATAAAAATCAAAAGCCCGAAAAACCCCAGCCCGATTCCGGCTGAAAGAAATAAAAATCGTGTATTCCCTTTAAAAAACAACTGATTCAAAAACCCGAAAAAAATAGGCGAAAGAAACTGCCCGGCAAAAAGAGAACCTGTGATCAAATTCATTACTTTGTGCCCTTCTTTCCCATGCGCCAAAAGAGAGGCTTCATGAAAAATAAAAGGAAAAATAAAGCCCATTCCGATACCAATCAAAGAGACACTGACAAAAATCATCATTAAAGTCTTTGAAAAGGAAAAGACAATAAAACCGGCAATAAAAAAAATATAAGCATAAACAGGAAGAATTCGTATTTTAGCACTCAGTTTTTGAAAATAGAAACCGCTTAAAAAAACTGTAAAAGTTAAAAGACTCAAAATCAGCCCGGTAATCCCTGCTTCACCCAAATTTTCTTTTTGTATAAGAAGCGCCATGTTTGTGGGCAAAAGGTAGAAAGAAGCCATGAAGACCATAGCACAAACCCCATAAAAATAGGCTTTTTTCGGAAACAGGGTCTTTTTAACAGTCTCCAAAGAAGAGGCAAGAACAACTTTATCTTGAATGTTTTTAAAAATGAGGTACCAGACCGGCAGAGCCAAAAGATACACGGCAAACGCATAGCGCCAGCAAAATCCTGCCAGAAAACCTGCAAAAAGTGTCCCTGTCAGCCCCCCGATATTTGAAACCGAACTGGAAAGCCCCATCATTTTTTTTCTTTCTTCATTTTGATACGATTCAGCAATCAAAGAAAGCGATGCCGGCATGATAAGACCTACCGCAATTCCGAGAATCGCCCTGTAAATAAGCATTTCAGGGAAATATGAAGCAAATCCTCCAGCCGTCCCGCCTAGAATATAAAGAACAATTCCAGTTAAAAGAAGTTTCCTTTTTGACCAGTGCCCTAATAAAAATCCTTGAAAAAGTGTTGTCAAAAGAATAAATAATGCCGGAAGACTAATAATGAGCTGGACAGTATGAGATTCGTAGGACGAAAAAAAATTTTTAAGCCCCCCTAAAGCGGGAGCTATACTAGCGCCTGCCATGACGGTCAAAGCTTGACCAGATAAGACAGCCGCATGAAACGATTTTTTCATTTAAAATTCCTGAGTATTGTTGAAATGAGTTAAAGATTAAGTAATATTCATTTTTTTCAGAATGTTTAAAAGATTGAAAGGATCAAAAGGTTTGATAATATATTGACAATAATTTTTTTGAAAAAATTGAATTGCTTTATCATCTGACATTGCTGTGAGAAAAACAACTTTATTTAAAGAAGAGGGATAATTTTTCTTTAATTCTTCATAGATCTGAAAGCCGTCTGTTCCCGGAAGCATAATATCCAGCAATATAATATCGCTTTGATAAATTTCATCTAAAGAATCCAGAACATCCAGACCGTTGAAATATTGTTCTACTTGATAATTCTCAGAAATTAAAATCCTTTTAATCAAATGGTTAATTTCTGCATTGTCTTCTACTATTGTAACTTTTTTCATTCTTAATACAGAACTTTTTTTATTCTTTCCAAAACTTTCTCACGATTCAAAGGTTTAACAATATAGTTCTTTGCTCCCAGAAGCAGCGCTTCCTTCACAAAACCTTGCTTTCCAATCGCGCTGATCATAATAATTTTTGCTTCTTTGTCAAACTCAATCACTTCTCTCAAAACCTGAAGACCGTCTTTTTTCGGCATCGTAATATCCAGAGTTACCAGATCCACTTTTGGATAAAGCTCTTTATATTTTCGGATTCCTTCTTCGCCGTCTGTTGCGGTATCAATAATATTATAAGCTTCAGAACCTAATATTTGCGTCAGCTGTTTGACAATAAACATAGAATCATCAACTATTAAAATATTATAAGGCGTCCCATCCACTTTGACACCTTCCGGCCGTTTCTGATTGATATGTTCTTCGATCACCCTATTCATAAAATATCCCCCTATTCAAAATTTAACAAAGTTTAATTATAAAATTAAATACTACACATTCTCTTTTATTGAAATATTTATCTCCATAGAACCATAAGGAAAAGTATAAGGAACGGCTAAAGTTTCAATTCCTAAAGTAGAAATTCGAACAGATCTTCCCACAATCACAGAAGGCGGTGTGATCTCAAAATGAAACCCGAGCTCATAAAGCTTTGTAATCGCCCTGCCCATGATCATATTACCGACTTCCCCAATCGTTGCCTGAGCCATATCTTCTTCCAGTTTATAGACTTCTCCGTTCATAATTTCCACCAGTTTTTCAGCCAGTGTTTTATCCAGAATAATCAGCATTCTTCCCACAGCCTGCCCGGTGATCCCCACCAGAACCCCCACATCAGGAATCGTTTCATTTGCCTTTAAATCCATTTCTCCCCGCTGAGGCTGGATATCTAAAACTTCATTAATAATCTCTTCTGTTGCTTCCAGAAAAGGAGTTATAAAATCTATTCTCATCTAGGACTCCTTAATAAAGACTAATCTATTTTTAATATAATACTTTTTTAATTTTTTAGCAAAACCTTCTATATTTTCAAAAAGCCCGAGGGCTAAAATTCCGTCAGGATTCAGCGCTTTATAAAAATTTTTCAATAAAAGATCGCTTTTTTCTGTATTTTTAGAAAGGTAATTCGGAGCATAAATTAAATCTATATTATAAGGCTGAAACTTTGAATTTGGCTTAAAAAAATCAAAAACAACACTTTTTTTGATTTCATCTTTTATAATATAATATTCTTTTTTATCTTTTGGTAAAAAATAATTTTCCACCAGATCTTGAGGAATTTTCTCTACAGCTTCTCTTTTATAAACGCCTTTTCTGGCTTGAACCAGCTTTTCAAGCGAATCATTTGAACTGATAATCCGGATGTTTTTAAAAGGAATTTCAAAAGAATGAAAAATCATGGCGATCGAATAAGCATCTTCTCCTGTCGCATTACCAAGAAGCCATACACGGATATCTTTTTTTCTTTTAATAAAATTTTCAACCGCTTCCGTAATCATGTACATATCAGAAATATTTTCAAAAAATGCGGTCCGGGTTTGCTCCAGATCAAAATGACTGGTTTCAAAAAACTTTGGATCTTTTAAAATTTCTTCTATTTTTTTCCCTTTCAGGGTAGAAATTTTTGAGACATATTTGATAATTTCATTTTGAGTGATGGCATTAAATGGAAATTTGTTCTTTTCAATTTTTTCTTTCAGGAAAAAATAATCTTTTTTCAAAATTTTTATTTCTCTTTTAGAATCTCCGTTTTTGAGAAAATTTTTATAAAGAAAATCCCCTTTGTTCGTAAAAAACATGGATAAAACATCTAAAATAGCTATTTTCTGATTATTCTGATTTTTAATTACTCCAAGGACATAATTAATGACTTCGGAACGGGAAACCGTATCGACAGGCTGAATCTCCTGATCATCATAATAATGAATACCCAATACATCGTCAACCACAATCCCTATTTTAACTCCTTCTCCAAAATAAAGAATAATCACTTTTTTATGCTTATAGAGGTCAAACATAGGCATATTCAAGATTCTTTTAATTTTAATCAGAGGAACAATATCATCCCGTAAACTGATGACACCTTCAATAAAATTGGGGGCATCAGGTATTTCCCGGAGAGTATATTTTTTAATTACTTCTTTAATCAGGCGGACATCAATTCCGTATAAATCCCCGTCCAACTTAATAATCAATATCTGACGCTGCATACTACAGTCCTCGTTTTATTTAATCAGGATATATTCTTCTTTTTTCACATACATATCGATCAATTGAGAAATATCAATAATCAAACTGATCCGTCCGTCTCCCAGTATTGTGGCTCCGCTGATTCCCTTAGTCATCGCATATTTTTTATGGAGCGGCTTAATAACAATATCCTGCTCGGAAATAACCGTATCCACTAAAAGTCCGGCTTTTTTATTTGAAAGTTCAACAATAACCACATACCTTTCATTTGAATTTTCTTCTTCAGATAAATTCTCCGATTGATTTTGAGAAGGTTTCTTTTTCTCGGGTTCATGATTTTCACTTTCCCAGTTTTGTTTTTCCTTAAAATTGAAAATATCTTTAATATTAATCACAGTAATAATTTCATCTCTCAGACGAATCACAGCGTTGTTTTCAAAGTTTTCTATCTGATCCTCGGTAATAGATAATGTCTCCACAATACTGTTGATCGGGATCGAATAAGAAAAACTGTTGATCTCTACAATCAGCGCCTGAATAATAGCCAGAGTCAAAGGAATCTTGATAATAAACTTTGTCCCTTTATGTTTTTCTGTTTCCACAAAAATTGAACCGGAGAGGTTGTCGATTTTTCTTTTCACGACATCCATTCCCACACCCCGCCCTGAAACTTCTGTAATAACGAATGCTGTAGAAAATCCCGGCTGAAAAATAAGATTTAAAATTTCTTCTTTTGTTAAATCTTTATTCTCAGGAATCAGCCCTTTTTCAATTGCTTTTGCTTTAATTCGTTCCGTATCCAGTCCGTTTCCGTCGTCTTGAACCTGTATCTTGATCATACTTCCTTCATGACTGGCGCTTAAAGTAATTTTACCTTCCTCGGATTTTCCCCTTTGTTTTCTTAAATCAGGGATCTCGATTCCATGATCAATTGAATTTCTGATCATATGCACCATAGGATCCAAAAGTTCTTCAATAACCGACTTATCCAGTTCTGTTTCTTCGCCAAAAAGATCCAGAGTCACTTTTTTATTTAAATTTTTAGCCAGATCCCGCACAATTCTCGGGAACCGGTTAAAAATACTGCTGATCGGAATCATTCGGATCTTCATAACGCTTTCTTGAAGTTCATTGATGACCCGTGAAATAATATTAATAATATTTTCAAAACTATCCAGCTCATTCCACGAAGACCTTGTAACAGAGTTAAAAAACTGATAAATATTTTTCATTTTATCATCTTCATTCTGAGCCAGCGCTTCAAAATTAAGCCCTTCAAAAATTTTTTTTGTATTTAACCCTGAGTTTCTTAAGTTTTCAATCATGTATAAAATCTGCTGGGCAGTTTCAATCAGTCCCGCTTTGCTGATCACCAGCTCGCTGACCAAATTCATCAAGATATCCACGCGGCTGCTTTCAACCTTTAAAAAAGACTTATGAACTGCTGACTGAGAAGAAACATTTAAAAGACCCTGCTTTTTCTCATTCTGGAAAGACTCTGCTTCATCTTCCTGATTTTCAGGGATCTGAACTTTTTTTATTTCTAAAGGCGGTTTCTTTTCAGGGACAGCCTCTTCTTCATTTTTCGATTTAAAGACCGCTATTTTCACATTTTTAGTTGTGCCGGTAATCGTGCATTTTTCTTTAATTTTTTCTTTATCCATTTGCGTTGAAACAATCATTTCCAGAAAAGGATAAAAAATGTCTTGTTTCAACTCCTCTTTTTCAGGGACAGACACGACAATCTCTCCCAAAGATTCGATTGTATTATACATCAAAAGAGTATCTACTTCTCTCATTGGGTTGTCTTTTTCTATTTCCAGACTGACTTTAAAAACATTTTTGCCTTCTTTTAAAAAACGGTTGATGTTATTTTTATCTTCCTGAGTCAGCGTTTTTATTCCTGATTTCTTTTCTGAAAAAAAAGAATCGTCCATCTCTTCTGTATTTTTCGGGAGAGTATAGTTTTGAATCTGCACCTTGTTTGTAACATCAGAAGTATAAACTTTATCATAAAGACTTTCTTTATCCAGCCCCGATGCATAAACAAAATAAATCTCAGGAACAAAATCCTCTTCAAGAATACTGTCAATGCTGGGATTAGAATAAATAATTTCGCCACTGTCTTTCATCACTGTGTAGATTTGAAGCCCGCTGACGCTTTTCATCGGATAATCAGGATTCAGGCGGATATAGACAATGTATATATTTTTCTTTTCGGAAATCAATTTTTGAATCTGTTCTTTTTCATAATCTGAAAGGATATCCTGAAAAATAAGTTCTTTTTCAGACTCCTGCATTTTCGTGTTCACCGTTTGTTTTTTAACTGCCGGAACTTCTTTAATATTGTCTTTTTGAGCATTGATAATTTTTTTAAGAGTGTCCTCTTCAATGCCGGGCTCTGCTTCCACTGTTTTGGCAGCCGCATTTACCAATGCTTTTAAAATATCCAGAGATTTTAAAATTATATCTATAATAGAATCATCAATTCGAATCATTCCATCCCTGACTTTATCGAATAGATTCTCCAGTTCATGGGTAAAATTGGCAATCCGGGAAAGCTCCAAAGAAGCGGCGCCGCCTTTTAAAGTATGCGCAACTCTGAAGATTCCATTAATGGCTTCGCTGTCTTCAGGATTCTGCTCCAATTTCAGACTTCCGTCTTCCATCAAATTGAGAAGGTCATAAGCTTCACTTAAAAATTCCTGTTTTAATTCTTCCATTTCATCCATTGCCATTAACCTCGTCTTTAAATTTCCAAATCCCAATAGAATTTTTAAATATAAAAATTATATATATAAAAATAATCGAAGCTTACGCAAAAACATAAAATATATCTTTTATTAAAATAAAAGATACTCTCTCATTTTTTTACTTAAAAAAAATATTATTCGGCTAAAGAAATAAAAAAAATTAAAACTTTCTTTTTAAACTTGACTTTTTTTAAAAAAATTATCATTATTAAATGAAACAAATTATAAGTTTTTATTAAAAGAAGGAGGAATTTTTCTATGAAGAAACTACTGGTACTTTTAACAGTACTCGCGCTTTTTCTTGTAAGCTGCGGAGGAACTGAAACAAAACCTGAAACTACTGGGGCTGGGCAAACTACAGTAGCTGATGCTGACATCGCAAAATCAATTATCGGAGACTGGCAGGCAGAAACTCTCGGAGTTTTCCTTGAGCAATACGGATTTACAGCTCCAGCAAGACTGCTTTTAACTGAAGATGGAAAATATGAGTGGTATTTTACATTAAGTGGAAAATATGTAGGAGTGAAAGGAACTTATAAAGTAACTGACACATCTGCTAAACCTTACAAATTTGACTTCATGCAGACACATGTTCAAGGACCAGACGGAGCTTGGGTTGAAAAATCAAGACCTGCTCACGGAATCTTTGAAGTCGGTGCAGACGGAAAATTGGTTACAGCTTTCTTAGATGCAATCAACTACCCAAGACCAGACGAATTGAACGAAGCAGCACAAGTTTACACAAAAAAGTAAATTAAAAAAACCGGAGAAACCTTCTCCGGTTTTCACGACACAATAATCATTTATTATTCTTTAATTACACTTTTTTTTCAATTTTATTGATAAAAACTCAATATAAAATGCAAAATTGTCATTCCGGTTTTTGCTTGCAAAAATACCGAAATCTATAACTTAAAACACTTACTTTCAATAGATTTCAGCCTTCGTAAGCATGACAGATTAGTATATAATGCCAGTGCTAAACATCAAATAAAAATTTATTGCACTAATCGATCAATTAGTTGTTAAATTTTATTTTTCTATATTGTTAAATAAGTTTTTTTTAATTTATCAGGAGGAAAAATCGATGAAAAAATTATTTTTTTTCTTCATCTTGCCTGTTTTTTTCATAACAGGATGTTCAGGTGGAGGAAATACGAACGATGTCAAGCCTGAAATCGGGAAACAGCAGGTTGCCAACAATAATGAAAAAACGACTGTCAAAGCTTCCGATGGAGACGAGATTTCAAAAAAAATTATTGGAGAATGGGAAGCCGAAACCCTGGGAGATATTTTGAGCCAATACGGTTATAGCCTTCCCGCAAAATTTACTTTTAACTCAGACGGCACCTATATCTGGGAATATGCCAGAAGCGGAGCATCTACTGCTGCAAAAGGAAAATACATTATAGTAGACACATCTTCCACTCCTTTTAAGATTGATTTCGAACAATCCCATATAAAATATGAAGGAAAATGGGTTACAGATGCGAAAGGAAAAACAGCTAAAATCCCTTATTCCGGAATTTTTGAGCTTAATGGAGATGGAAAATTGATCACTGTTTTTTATGAAAAGGAATTTGTGCCCAGACCAGAAGAATTTGATGATTCTTCAACTCAAATCTATCGAAAAGTAAAATAATTTTGCTTGTTGTAGAAATCAGGCAAGCCTGATTTCTACAGTGATAAACTTAAATAAATTTTAATTTCTTTGCTTCTTCTGTCAGCATATCCCTGAAATCTGGATGCGCAATTGTAATTAATTTTTTAGCTCTTTCTCGAACCGAAAGACCTTTTAACCTCACAATTCCATGTTCAGTTACAACATATTCAACATTTGCCCGATGAAGAGTCACTCTTCCCCCTTCTTTGAGCATCGGAACGATTTTAGAAATCGGTTTTCTGACCCCTTTCGCATCCTTAACACTGGCAGTAGAATACAAAGCAATAAAAGACTTTCCGCCGATTGACCTTTGAGCTCCTATTGCCGTATCAGCCTGACCGCCTGTCCCGCTAAACTGAACAGAACCGATGGATTCGGAACATACCTGCCCGCTTAAATCGATTTCAAGAGCCGTATTGATTGAAATCTGTTTATAGTTTTGAGCAATGACATAAGGGTCATTCACCCATTTCCCTCTATTAATGACAACACCTGGATTATTATCAATAAAATCATAGAGTTTTTTATTTCCAAGAGCAAAAGTACAGACCATTTTACCGGGAAGAAGAGTTTTTCTTTTTCCATTAAGTACCCCTGCCTCAAAAAGATCTACCATTCCTTCCGTCAGCATTTCAGTATGAATTCCAATATCTTTTAATGTGGTCAGATTGGCTCCGATCGCATTTGGGATACCGCCAATTCCCAGTTGAACCGTACTTCCGTTTTCAATCATAGGAGCAATAAATCCAGCAATCGTCTTATCTTCAGCAGAAACAGGAGGTATTGGAATTTCAGGCACATCGTAGTCTGCCTCAATAATATGATGAACCTGACTGATATGAATAATCGTGTCTCCAAAGGTTCTTGGAAATTTTTCATTGACTTCCAGAATAACAATATCAGCATTTTCCAGCATATCTACTTCATAAGTAGCTGAAAGCGATAAAGACATATACCCGTTTTTATCCGGAGGCGTTGCAGTTCCAGCAAAAATATGGGGTTTTCTATAACTTAACCGATCTGTTCCAGCCATATGAAGATGATTAGTAACAAAACTATTAATGGATTGAGAAGCATTTCTCATCGGACCAGTATAAAACCATCCTTCGTGATAAAAATGCCCCAAAGCATCTTCTTTGGTATAAAAATCATATGCTTCCATCGGAAGACAGGTCAGGACACTGACATCTTTTACTTTATCTTTTACAGAATAGAGTTTTCTCATAAAAAGTTTCGGTTCGGCAGCAGCAAGAGCGCAAACCACATCCGTATCTGATTTTACCATTTTTACGGCATCATCAACCGAAATTACTTTCTTTTTATAAATTTCCTTAATCTTCTCGCTCATCGCCATCTTTATCCTCCAAATTTATTATTTCACAGGTCCCCATTGAATAATGGTAGCGCCCCAAACATACCCGATACCGGCTGCAATCACTGCCATGACAGATCCGTCTTTTAATTTTCCTTGTTTTTCACCTTCATACATAGAAATAAACTGATCAATCTGCCCTACATGACCGTATTCATCCAGATAAACAGACTGAGTTTCGTTTAATCCCAGTTCTTTCAGCATATACTGATACATAGAATATTTAAAATGAAGAACATTTAAGAAAGACAGGTTTTTACGGGTCATACCGCTTTTTTCCAAAGCTTTATCCACACATTGAAACCAGTTCGGCATAGAGACTTCGTTCAGCCTGCTTTTCATATGTTCATCATCAAAAACTCTTAAAGATTTATTTCCTCTTTTTAAAACATCCTCCAGAACATCTTTTGGAAGGCTTTCAAGAGGTTTAATAATTCCTCCGTATTCCACTCCCGCATCTCTGGCAAGAGATCCGTCTGTCATGATATGAGTGCCGAGCACTACATTTTTTTTGTATCCTTTTTTCAGAATTAACGCTCCCCCTCCGGCAGCCAGGTTGTACATAAAAGAAACCGCAGGATCCGTATAATCAATAAAATCCCCGTTTCGATACCCTCCGACTATCATAGCCGTGTTGATAGAAGGGTCAGCTATCATCATATCTTTTGCTATTTTAAGCGCCGCGACCGTTGTATTGCACCTTTGCTGGATATCAATCGACCATGCGTTTACTGCTCCGATTTTTTCCTGAATATAAATTCCTGATGTGGTCAATGGATATTCTTTCCATTCTTCACCGATACAAAGAATCAGGTCAATTTCTTTCGGATCAACCCCTGTTCTTTTCAAAGCATCCAGTCCTGCTTTCACTCCCATTTCCTGAGTTCCGTCATTCGCTCCAGGCACAGGTTTCTTCTTAAAACCAAGCTTTTGGATAACCGCGTCTTCGCTCCATTTCCCTTTGGTTGCTTCCGATACTTGTTTGGCGGTCATAAAAGTTTCTGGAATATAAATTCCATATCCGACAATTCCGACATACTCTTGAGACATATAAGTTCTCCTTCTTTTTTTTTTCAAATTTCTTAAAATATCTGAAATAAGTCAACATAATTCGAAAAAAATCATAAAATTCTGTATTTAATAAATAAAGATTTGAAAAAATATCAAGAGTTTTTAAAAAAAAAATTATTCTTAGCAATTGTTTCTAAACAACTTTAAGGTCGTAAAATGATTTATTTAATCTGTTGTAAAACGGCTGAAATCCATTTCTATCTGTTTTGCTATTTTTTTAATCTGCCCGGATACATTTCTAATATAGACAGAAGCTTCTTCAATTTCTTTTAATCCATGACTCTGTTCACTTACAGAAAGATTAATTTCCCCGCTCATCTTCTGAAGCTGTTCAAAAATTGCATAAATCCCCTTGCTGGATTCAACCTGTTCCTGAAGAGCGGTAACAATTTCTTTACTCAAGCTGTTTAAAAGAGTGGTCGAATTCAAAATATCCGTATTAGCGATTTTTTGCTCCTGCATCGACATTGAAATTTCCTGATTGATTTGAGAAACATTTTTAATCTCTTTATCCATTGTGAGAAATCCCTGATTTGTCGCTGAGGATAATTTTAAATTTTCTTCAATGCTTTCTGAAATTTTCTTCACCACCGCTTGTATATTTTTCGCGCTCTGTCCGCTTTTATCAGCCAGTTTTCTAATTTCTTCCGCAACAACAGCAAAACCTTTCCCAAATTCCCCCGCATGCGCCGCTTCAATCGCAGCATTCATTGCCAAAAGGTTTGTCTGTTCTGAAATATCCATAATCAGCTGAACCATATCCACAATTTCTTCAGAGTTTTTAGCCATCGTATCAATGGATTCATTTAAACGCCTGACCGCTTTATTTCCCTCCATCGATACATCTTCGAGTTTTTTTGCCGATTGATCGGCATGAAGCGCAACACTCACCGTATTCTGGATACTGGCCGAACTTTCCTCGATAGCTGAGGAAGAACTCAAAATTTTATTTTGCATTGTTAGAGTCATTGAATTGATGGAAGCTATTTTTTCGAGTATTTTTCCAATTTTAAGAGAAGACTCTTCCATCAGTTTTTTTTCATTTTGAATTTTTTCCGCTATTTCTCCTGCCGAAAGAGAGATCCGGTTAATATTCTCACTGGTCTGCTGACAGTTGACTGCCAAATCTGAAGACGAAGAATTTAATTCATTTCCATTTGCTTTGAGAGTTTTAATAATTTTATTAAAATTAGAACTCATTTGATTTAAATCAAGCGCGATACTTCCAAGCTCATCTTTTTGTTCAAGCATGATTTGATGCGAAAAATCACCATTTGCCGATATTTTGATTCCTTGGGTGAGTCTGGATATTGAAAAAGAAAATTTATACGAAAGAAAAAGAAGAATAAATAAAACCAGCGCAATCATCACAACGCTGATAATGCCCAGACGGGTCAGAATTTGCGCAGAGAGTTTTAAAATCTCATTTTTTTTAACTTTTACGCCCAATGCCCATAAAGCATCCGTATTCCCGATTTTCAAAGGCGAGAATACATAAAAATATTCAACTTGATCTCTATCTTTCGAAAAATAAAAATTTTTTCCCTGCTTTATGTTCTCCAAAATACCAAATTTTTCATTATCCTCTTCCTCTGTTTCAACCAAATTCTTGCCAATCAATTCTGATTTAGGATGAACCACATAAGTTCCATTATTAGATATTAAAAAAGCTTCAGCAGTTTCAAAAGGCTTAAGGCGTGAAATGATTTTTTGATACGCTTCCATACTGATGTCAATTCCGACAACCGTGACTACCTCTTTATTTATTTCCACCGGAACGGTCACACTGGTCATAAGAATAGAATCTTCCGGTTTTAAAGTATAGGAATAAAGATAGGGGTCAAGAACCGTTTCTTTTTTTGATTTCAAAGGCAGCTGGTAATAATCACTTTCTTCCAGCTCTTTTTCATCGCTCCCTTCCGTCATTTTCACTACAACGCCTTTTTCTCTGATCCATGTAGGAACAAAACGCCCCATTTCATTACTGTCATCTGTTTTACCAAACTTAGCATCCATTCCGTCCAGAGCATTTTTCCCCCAAACTGCCCAAACTGCCAAATAATCCAGATTTTCTTCCATCAAATATTTTAGTATGATCGAAAAATAATTTCTTCTTTCTAAAAGCGGCACTGTCATAAAATTTTTATGGAAAAGAGCCATTGTCCTCGCACTGTTTAAAGGTTTTTCCAATTCAACCAGAATTTCAGCGCTTGTTTTTTCAATCTCTGCCGTCAGATTTTTCAGCATCATCGATTCAGACATCTCTTTTACATTTTTATAAATATAGAATGTTAAAAAAATTAAAAGAAAAATAACTGGGAGTAAAACAAAAAAAATCAGTTTCTTTTTAATAGAATTCATCCAGAACATACTTTTTTCCTTCGTTGACTCTAAAATTAAGATAGATTAAATAATAATTAAAAATGTTTTTTTGTCAAAAAGAATTGATAGAAAAAAGAACGATAAGATCTTTAAGAGCATGACAACAAACTGATTTAAAAAACTATACTTCTAAATTGATTCTAAAAAATTCTTTTAGTTTTAAAAGGGTCTGCTTCGGGTCTTCCACTATGATTTTCGAGCCTGAGAGAATATCGATAAAACCCAGCTCATTGGGAAAGCGGGGCACAACATGACGGTGAATATGCGCAATACTGGCGCCCGATGCTTTTCCGATATTATAACCTAGGTTATACCCCCCCGGACTGTATATTTTATCTAATAGATTCATGCTGATTTTTGTCAGAATTGAAATTTCATCCTCTTCTTCTTTGCTCATTTCACGGATATCCTCAATATGCCGCATCGGAAAAATCATCAGATGTCCCGCATTATAAGGATAAAGGTTTAAAGTGACCGCTGCTTTTTTGCCTTCATAAACGAGAAGATTGAATACCTGAGAATCTTTTTCAATAATTTTACATAAAATACAGTTTTCTTCCCTGAATTTTTTATCTTTCAGATAACTGATTTTATTGAGTGGAAATAAATGTTTTCTTTTCATTTTATAAAAATTATTATAACTTAATTCAGAAAAAAAATATTATTTTTCTTTTATTTTTGTTATGTTTATTTTTAACGAAATTAAATTTTTAATTATGAGGATAAAAATGAGAAAGAAAAATAAAATTTTATTAAATGCTCTGATTTTATTCTTTTCTTTATCAGCTTCTTCACTATGGTCATACAACTGGAATATTGTGGATCTTTACCGCCAAAAGATGAAACAGGATTTTTTGGTCGGAAGTATCTGGTATCATGACGGAGATAACTATAAATTTGAGGGGCGGGATAATGCGGTTACCCACTTTTTTGCCGAATACCAAAATGATCCGGCTGAAAAACCTCTTTTTCAGGGAGGATTAATCATTCCTCTTCTGCCCAATAAAGTTATTGAAAAAAGTTTTTCTCAATACCGCGTTTTTCTCCTTCATTCAAAAAAAGCCGGTTTTGACAATGTCGCCGAGTCCATGGTGGGCGGAATGATAACGATCGGAAACTGGGAATACTACGAACAAAATGAAGCGGCGGCTGTGAAAGGCGATGCGCTGCTTGAATTTTCAGCGGGATACATTGCCCCTTCTTATTATTCTCCCCTGCTTTTTATGTCTCCGGTTGAAAAAACCAGCTATCAGACAAAAATTGTTGATAATCAGGAAAAAAAATACTATTACGAATTCAATATCCCCATTCTCCACTTAAGCTCTTTCTACAAAATCGACCAACTGGGAAAAGACACCATGGGTCTTGCTTTCCGTTTTGCAGGCACTAAAGGTATTTTTGAATACCTGGAAATCATGGGTGAAAAAAGAAGTGAAAAAATTTACAATTTCTCAGGCGAACTCAAGGGGCTATTCGACTGGCTGTCTTTTGAAGGCAAATACAATACTGAAAAAAAATGGGTTTATGGTACAGCCGCCCTTGAGCACCTTTTCTTTTTTCAGGGTGACGCGAAAGGAGAAACAGCCTATTTTTCTAAAAAATACGCGTGGGCATTCGGATTTAAATTATTTGGAGGCTACTACAACCCTTCCAATGACCTAGATATTGACTACTATTTTATAAACAAAATTGATAAGCCTTATACCGCGGGAATTGATATTTCCGTTCAGATGCCTTTTTTAATTTTTATGGACAGCGTTTTAGTCGCGGGGGGCGCCGCATTGACCGTGATGACAGTTGCAACAGAAATTCCGATTGCTATTATGTATTATATTTTCGCAGGCGAGGTTTATGAGTTTTATCTGACCCAGTTTATGGTGGCGTTTGAAGGCGCTTTGATCATGGATATAGGGAACCAGTACGATCGGGATGTCTGGAAAGACAATGCTATCTGGTGTCAGTTTCATATCGGAGCCCACTACCATGACAAGGAAGGAATTATGAGAAACCCTTCCCAGCTGGACGGACCCAATAAAGATGAGATTTTTTATTATGGAAAACTGGACATCTTTTTCTAAAAAAACCATAAGGAGGCAAACTATGAAATTGATTTATCATAAATTTATACTGATATCTGTTTTACTTTTATTATCTGCCGGTCTTTTCGCGAAAGGCAACGGATTCGGTTTCTACGGCGGAATCGGATGGGGCGGCGGTGTTTATCAAGCCCTTCCTGGGCTTCAGGCTGGATCTTATTATGCTGACAAAGAACCCAGAAGCGATTCAGCTTATTCTCATAATTATGGAATGAATATTTTTTACACCCCTCTTCCTGATGATCTTGAAAATCTTTCTTTTGTCTTCGGGCTTTCCAAGGAACTGAAAAGAATGAGAGTAGCTTATGCCTACAACGGCACCAGCGCCGAAGGCTGGCAGCAGTATATGGAATACACGCTGAAAGCAAGCTATACTACTTTTGCTTTTGGGGTACGCATTTCTACTTTACAGGAATATCTTTTTACAGGAAAAATCTTTTTAGGCGGCGGAGTTTTTTACAGCAAGGCGCCCGATACAATGGAAATTAACCTGACCCGCATGGACAGAAATGAAGGATGGTATTCCCAGCTTATGCTTTTCGATGTCATGAATATGACAAAAAGATCATTACAATCAAACGATTATTCTAATTCAGGAATAAAAGATGACAAAGGCATCTACTTTGAACTCGGCTTATACTTTCCTTTAGACGACGAAAATACTATTTTCTTTACTTTTTTTACAAAATATTCTGTCGGATTGACAAAAATTTACGAACCTGATGCGACCTCTCCTTTAATAGAAAGGACTGTCAGCGGATGGGTCACGAGAAGCTTTATTTTAAACATCAGCTTTGATTTTAAAGTTTTCTAAAAATTTTAAATAAAAATAAGAAAATGAATTGAATTTCTTTTTTCTTTTTTTATTTAATTTATTATTTTTTATTCATTCAATATAGAGGAAGTCATCATCCATGTATTTTCTTTCAGTAGAAAACCATTTTTCTTCTGCCCACCAGCTTCGTGAATATAAAGGGAAATGCGAAAACCTTCATGGGCACAACTGGCTTGTAAAACTGACTGTGATGGGCAAAGAACTGGGGCATGCAGGAATGCTCATTGATTTCAAAGACCTGAAAGCTGCTTTAAAAACCGTGATGGAATATCTGGATCATGGATTTTTAAACGAAATTAAGCCTTTTGACAAAATTAACCCCTCTGCGGAAAACATTGCCTGTTATATTTTTGAGGAAATGAAAACCGCTCTTTCTAAAAAAAGCTCAATAATTACTGTCTATAAAGTCGATATTTGGGAAAGCGAGAAATCATGCGCAACCTATATCAACCCGGAAGCAGGTTTTTACCATGTTTAAAGTAGAAGAAAAAAGCTCTGATTCTATTTTTATTGAAATGAATGCGGATACCGCCAACATTGAAATGATTACGGAATTGATTATGGATTTTTCTTCCCGTTTTATCAGCGAAGAGCAGGCTTATAAAATGGGTGTGGCTGTGGATGAAGCGGTCACCAATATTATCATGTATGCCTACAGCTCAGATCCTGAAAAAGTGATTTTCCTTCATCTTTTTAAAAAACACGATGAAATTGCCATTCAAATTGAAAATTTCGGTCCTAAATTCACGCCCCCTGTCATTGTAGAAAAAAAGAAATTTTCTTTCGACAAACTGGAAGAAGGCGGACTTGGACTCTACCTCATGCAGGAATTCATGGACGAGCTCAGGTTTCTTTATGATTTTCAAGTATGTAAAAATATTCTTGTTATGAAAAAATATCTGATCGGTTGAATGAAACCTCTTATTTTTCTAAAAAACAATCTAACATCTCAAAACAAATCCTTATCTCTGGAGTCTTTATGTACCAAAAAGAAGAATTAGGCTGGAATTCGTTTTTTCAAAAACAGACCGAATCTTTAAAAAACACAGACTGGATTCCAGGAAGAGTAGCTGTTCAGAACAGAAACAGCTGTACGGTTTATACAGAAAAAGGGGAACTGAAGGCAGAGATTTCAGGAAAACTGATCTACCGCTCCGACTCAAATGCCGACTACCCGAAAGTAGGCGACTGGGTCATGCTTTCTTATCTGGAAAATGAAAAAAAAGCGATGATTCATCAAATTCTGGAAAGGAAAACCAAATTCTCCCGAAAAGTGAACGGTAAAAAAACAGACGAACAGATTATCGCATCCAATATTGATATTTTATTTATCGTCCAAAGTCTGGACGAAAACTTAAGCTTGAACCGGATAGAACGCTTTCTTGTGATGAGCCGGGAAGGCGGCGTAAAACCTGTTATTCTTATCAATAAAATTGATTTAATTGAAGATTTTCATGAATATATTGATGAAATCCAAAAGATCGCCTTGGATACGCCCGTTATTCCTGTCAGCGCTTTCCGGGGAGACGGAATGGATCAAATTTCAAGTTTTGTTTTTCAAGGGCAGACTGCTGCTTTTGTCGGAATTTCAGGCGTGGGAAAATCAACACTCATTAACCGCCTGCTTGGAAAAGAACTCCAGAAAACAGGAGAGATCAGAGACACCGATTCAAAGGGACGGCACACCACAACCAGAAGGGAACTTTTTCTTTTCCCCTCAAAAGGAGTCCTTTTAGACACTCCCGGGATGAAAGAACTTCAGCTTTGGGACACGGAAGACGGTTTTTCAGAGACATTCGCAGATATCGACCAGCTCTCTCAAGACTGTCACTTTTCAGACTGCTCCCACCTTCATGAAAAAAAATGCGCTGTTTTAAATGCTGTTGAAAATGATTTACTCTCTTATGAAAGATATGAAAACTACCTTAAAATGCAGAAAGAACTGGAATATCTTGAAAAACGGATGACAAGAAATCCTTTTGTCGAAAAAAGACAGAAAGAGAAAAAAATTTCCAAACTGATCAAGGAGATGAAGAAAAGAAACCGGGATGATGAGAGATAAAATCTTTAATATTTTATTTTTGTCATTGAGCAGACTCAAACGGACACTGAGCGGAGTCGAAGTGTGCACACCTTCTCATTTCGATGAGCGAAGAGAAATATTTTACAATATCAATATTTTAAGATTTCTCACTTTGTTCGAAATGGCGGGAAAATTAATTTTTAGAACTCGCCTTTATTGAGAATCTTCAGTATATTTTTAAACTGAAAAGTAACACTTTTTAAACCTGTCGGTGTTTTATTATTCAGAGTAAAAAAACTGGAGGACACTATGAAAAAAGAAAATTTCATCAAACAGCATCTGCTGACATTCTCACTTATTATTTCAGCTGCGTTGCAGTTGTTTATTTTAGTTAAATTTTAAAAGAAAGGAGATTTTATGAAAAAAATTAAATCAAGAATAACGCTTTTAATCCTGATCGGCACGCTGTTTTTTGCCGCCTATTCCACTATGGGGCAGGAGAAAACCACATCAACAGACTCAAGTGTAAAACAGGAAGAAACAAAAAATCAAACTTCTTCCGACCAAACTACTTCTCAGGAAGAACCAAAAAAATCTTCTTCTGAAAGCACTCTTTTTGACCTTTTCCATCTCGGAGGGCATTTTATGTGGCCTCTTCTCGTTTTTTCCATTATTGTCATCGCTGTTTTACTGGAGAGACTCATTATCTACAGCGGACAGAGGTTTAACATTAAAAAACTGGCAAGAGAAATTCTTCCCTATCTCAAAGAAAGAGATTTTGATAAAGCAATTCAGGTATTGGATAAAAACAAACGATCGGCTGCTTATGATATTTTTATGAAAGGGATTGAAGCCTTGAAAAAAGGGAATAAAGAATGTGAAAAAGCGATTGAAAGCGCTACGGGCATCAAAATTATTTATTTTGAGAAAAACTTAAACATCCTCTCAGCCATGGGAAATATTGCCCCTCTCACAGGATTTCTAGGCACCGTATCGGGCATGATCACAGCTTTTAAAACTATTGCCCTTTCCGACAATGTCACCGCAAGACTGGTTGCAGGCGGGATTTATGAAGCATTGATCACGACTGCTTTTGGATTGATTATTGCGATTATTGCTACAGGAGCCAATAATATTTTTGTCCATAAAGTAGATGGTTTTGTGAATCAGATAGAAGAAGCCGCTGATAACATGATAGAGGCAGCCTGCCGATAGGAGTTTTTTATGAAAATTGCCAGAAGAAAAAGAGAGGAGACGGAAACTCCAGCATCCGCCATGAGCGATATTGCTTTTCTTCTCATTGTTTTTTTTATGGTCATCGCTGTTTTTACCGTCAAAGAAGGTTTTATTATAAAAACTCCTGAGAGCGAAAAAACGATCAAAAAATCCTCCAATGATATTCTTAAAGTAAAAATTGTGGGAAAAGATTTTTTTGTTTCAGACAAGAAGACAGATAAAAAAGAACTGATTAAAGAAATTAAAACGGAAAAAGAAGATAAAAAAAGCGTGGTTCTTGAAATTGACCAAAAAACACTTTATCAGGAAGTTATTTTTGTTTTGGATGTTTTTGCCAAACTGAAAATTCTTGATTTTTCCATGAAAAAAATTGAGGGAGGATCCCAATGAAGGTGAAAAGAAAAACTTCTATACAGAATGTAATTCCTGTCTCCTCCATGTCGGACATAGCTTTTCTGCTTCTCATTTTTTTAATGCTTTCCAGTATTTTAAACATGAAACAGGGCCCTAAGATTCAGACTCCGCAGGCAAAAGAAATCTCGACACCGAAAGAAGCTCAAAAATACGAACTGATTGTGGATAAAAACGGCAGCTATTTTTTTGAGGGAAATTATGTTACGCTTGATTCCCTCACCACTGTTTTCAGCGAAAGAATTTTGATTTATCCTGATCTTTTTGTCGAGATTAATGGAGATATTACTACTGAGTATCAATATATTGATGCAGCCGTCAAAGCTTTACAAGATGCAAAATGCTACCGGGTGCTTTTTATCTGTGAAAAACTTAAAAAAGAGAATCCGTCATGAAAAAATCAATCTGGTGGAAAGAACATCTTCTGTCTCTTGCGATCGGAATATCCGCTCTTATTCAGCTGATTGTCCTTTTTTATTTTCAATTCGGCACCGGCAGCTCCTCCACTAAAAACTATATCCCGATGACCATTCTTCCTTATGTTGAAAGCATGAAAGAAGTCAAACCAAGAGTGGAAAAAAAAGTGATTCAGGAAGTTTCAGCCGAAGAAGCAACCGACACGCAGGAAGAAAACCAAACTGAAGAAATACAAAACACGACAACCCAGCAGTCGGTCAATCAGGAACCCAATTTTATGCCTTTTGTCCGTGTGGATGAAATCGCAAAATCACTGGTTTCTCTCCAGCCTGAATACCCCGATCTGGCCCGGAATGCGGGTATTGAAGGAACGGTCGTTCTGGAAGTTTATATTGACGAGGATGGGAGAGTCAGAAAGGTCATTGTTTTAAAAGGAATCGGGTTTGGATGCGATGAAGCGGCTGTCCGAAAAGTGGAATCCTCTTCCTTTATCCCTGCTAAAATGAATGGAAAACCCGTAGCAGTCAGACAAAAAATTACATTTGAATTTAAATTGAACTAAGAGGTAAAAAAATGAAAAAGCTTTTTTTGATAAGCTTTCTTTTGTTGTTGACAAGCCCGCTTTTTGCGGAAAAAATAGAAATCTACGGTAAAGTAGTGGATAAAACCACTAAAACCGGAATTGAAGGAGTTACGGTTATTTTTTTTCCTACCGGAGAAAAAACGATCACAATAGCCAATGGAAACTTTTCTTTGACCGCGGAAAAACAGGATGGGATGTTTCTCCAAATCATGAAAAGCGGATATAATTCTATTAAAATAAAATCCAATCTGGAAGAAGTCTATGCAGAACTTGAGCTTGCCACAAAAGTAGAGGGGCAGAAAATCACGGTTAAAGGGAAACGGGATGAGAAAAAAGTGATTATTTCCCGCCAGCAGGTGGATCAAAAAAATATAGAACGATCAACCGCCAATCTCTTCGGCGACTCGGTCAAAGTGATTCAGACCCTCCCCGGAGTCGTAACCATGGGAGAAATGTCTGCCTTGATGTATGTGCGGGGCGGAGATGCTTATGAAATTATGAACTATTACGACCGCCTTTTGATGGTGGATGCCTATGTCTGGGGCGGTATGATGAGCGTTTTCAATCCTGATCTGGTCAAAACCATCGATTTTTATTCCGGCGCTTTTCCAGCCCAGTACGGGAACGCTATGAGCGGAATTCTCGACGCAAAGATGAAAGACGGAACGACTGAAGAAACGAAAGGTTTTTTAGATTTATCCCTGACCACTCTCACAGGAATCATTGAAGGTCCTATCGGCGAAAAAGGGAAGACAGACGATTCCTATATGATCGGAGTACGAAGAACCCATTACGACCTTGCGATTAAGCTCATGACTGAAACAGGCGTAATCAAGGGAAATTATGAAGGGGTTCAGTTCCCTTTCTTTTACGACGCCCACCTTCATTTTAAGTTTCAGCTCGACCCTGTGAATATTTTGAGGGTTTATTCTCTTTTAGTTTATGAGGGAATGGATTTTACCTTTGACGCTGACCCTGACGGAGAAACGCAAGAAGGGTGGAAATCAGGAAATGAGTTTCATTATAAAGATTTTAAATACATGCAGGGTGTGAGTCTGACTTCTGCTTTTTCAGATAAACTCATTATGGAAAACACGCTCGGCTTTAGTCTTGAAAATGGGAATTTTAAGTATGTCGATCAGTACAACCCCGTTCATTTCAAGACCTCATACAACTACTCTCTCTATCAAAACGATCTTACCTGGAAACCCAATGACAGCCATATTCTCAAATTCGGTCTCGGCGCCTATGCCTATGTTCTTTCCATGGATATGGATATTGTCATCAACCGGATTCCGGCAGGCTTTGCTCCCATCACGACCGGCGAAATCCCGATTTTGGCAACCGATATCCCTTATTATGAATATTCACAGGATTACACTTCAAAGCTTTTTTTTATCGGCAATTTTTATGTGCAGGATGATATTGAACTGGCAAAAGACTTTTTCTTTCTCAATCTTGGTTTTAGGACTGAGTGGTTTAACATCAATAAAAAATTTACCGCCGACCCAAGAATCGGAATCAAACTCGTTTTTGACGACCTTTTGACCGCAAAGGTTGCGGGCGGAATTTACAGCCAGCAGATTTCAGACGGAAGGTATTATGATAAAAAATACGGAAACCCGAATCTCGATCCTCAAAAAGCTTATCACCTGGTCTTAAGCTTTGAGAAAGACACGCCGGATTATTTTTTCAGACTTGATTTTTTTGGTAAACAATACAAAGATTTAGTAACCGAAGATTACCGTGATAATTTTAAAAACGGCGGAATCGGTTATTCATACGGAGCTGAACTTTTTCTGCAGAAAAAAATTATCGGCAACTGGGACGGCTGGATCTCTTATACTTTTGTCGTGACCAGAAGAAAAATCACCGACCGGATCAGTAAAGACGATTACAACACAACTGTAGCGCCCAGCCAGATGAAAGGGGACTATGAGCTTCCTTTCAATCAATGGTACGCGCCAGCCTATGATCGCCAACACAGTTTAAACATTATCTTAAACTATAATTTTGATGAAAAATGGCAGCTTTCCACCACAACCAAACTTTTTACAGGACTTCCCTATACGCCTTTGGACGGGCGCAATGTTTACAGCGCCAGAACAAATATCAACGATGCTAACACTGAAACCCGAAAACTCTACAGCCCGATTTACGGAAGCTATAATTCAGACAGAATGCCTTTTTACGCAAACATGGATGTAAAACTCACCATGCCGTTTTTCTGGGACAACTGCTCTTCTTTTGTTCAGGCAATGAATGTGTTTTATCTTTTTGGTGCAAAAAAAATCATGAGGTATTTTTATGATGAAACTTACACAATCCGAAAAGAAGAACAGGGACTTCCTTTTATGATTATTCTGGGAGTCAAAGCAAAATTTTAAATAGCTTTATTTTGGTCACCAAGTGAAATCGAACGATCCAGACTTAAACTCACTGAGCGGAGCCGAAGTGACCGGCTCCGCTTGCTGCCTCTCTCAAATAATGTTTGATGAATCAAAGATTTGATCTTGAAGTTATTTTTCTTTATTTTTTATATCAGGAAGAGCCGTTTTTTTGACAGCCCCCTTCCAAAAACAATAAACAGGAAGGTTTCATGCTTTTATGCAATGATATCAGGGCTCAAAAAGCAAATAAAGCAACCTGGGTCGGCTTTATTTATAATTTAATTTTAACCGCTTTAAAACTTCTGGCTGGAATTTTAGGACGAAGCGGCGCTATGATCGCAGATGCGATTCACTCTTTATCCGATTTTATAACCGATATCGTTGTTCTGGTGAGTTTTTCCATCACCCGAAAACCTATTGATAAAAACCATGACTATGGACACGGAAAATTTGAGACTTTAGCCACCGCATTAATCGGCACATCTCTTTTAGCCGTAGGAGTCGGCATCCTGTGGAGCGGAGGAAAAAACATTTATCTTTCTCTTTCAGGTCAAATCATCGGAGAACCGGGATGGGTCGCCTTAGGGGCAGCAATTCTTTCAATCGTTGTCAAAGAAGGACTTTACCGCTATACCGCTAAAATCGGGAAGGAAATCAACAGTCAGGCAGTTGTCGCCAACGCATGGCACCACCGTTCGGATGCTTTTTCATCTATCGGCGCCATGGCGGGGATCGGAGGAGCTATTTTTCTCGGCGAGAAATGGAGGATTTTAGACCCGATTGCCTCTGTGATTGTCAGCATATTTATTTTAAAAACAGCTTTTCAGATAGCCCTTGGGAGTTTTAAAGAACTCCTTGAAGAATCACTGGATGAAGAAACAGAAAGCAAAATCATAGAATTGATTCAGTCAACCGACGGCGTTTTCGAGCCTCATAACCTCCGTACCCGTAAAATCGGAAACCAGATAGCGGTCAATGTTCATATCCGGGTAGAAGAAACACTGAATGTGGCGCAAGCCCATGATATTTCAACCGTGATCGAGAAAAAAATCAGGGCTCAATATGGGGAAGATTCCTTTATCGATGTTCATATTGAACCCTTTTTTCAAAATAGATAATCGTGGTCAAGGCTGCCTCAGTTTTTAATCATTCAACGCATCTAAAGTTTTAACTTTTTTTTCTATTTCTTCTTTTTTGATTTCCATATCTTGAAACTGTTTGGAAAGATCAATCTTCCATTTCCCTTTCTCTAATATTAGAAAGAAAACCTTTTCTACAATCCTTATCATTTATAGAGTTTTTCAGGGTTGACAAAGATACTGATTGATAGAACAAAGATTCCTAATCCTTGCCATAAAAAAAATTGCTGCCTTCTTTCAAAATTATAATATAAAAGTTTCAGAAAAATGCAAATTTTAATTAGATTTTTAATACTCTTAATTCAAAAAGTACAGGAGATATGAATGTTTTCAGGTTCATTAGTTGCAATTGTCACTCCTTTTAAAAACGGAAAGGTGGACTACGAAAGTTTTGAAAAAATTATTGAATTTCAAATTAAAAACGGCACAAATGGAATTATTCCCTGCGGCACCACGGGTGAATCGGCTACTTTGAGCCATGCCGAACATCAGGAAGTGATCCGCTTTACCGTTGAAACCGTAAAAAAAAGAGTCCCCGTCATTGCGGGAACCGGATCAAACTCGACCGAAGAAGCCCTTACTCTCACCCAATCAGCCAAAAAAATGGGTGTGGATGCAGCTCTTTTGATTTCTCCCTATTACAATAAACCCACTCAAAAAGGAATCTTTGAGCATTATAAATATTTAAACGACAATGTGGATATTCCTATGATTCTCTACAATGTGCCGGGAAGAACTTCCAGCAACATGAACTCAGCCACAACCGTTGCTTTGAGCAACCTGAAAAATATTGCAGGGATCAAGGAAGCCAGCGGAAATCTGGTACAGGTCTCTGAAATTTTAAGGGATGCGGATAAAAACTTTGTTGTTTTATCCGGGGATGACGCACTGACCTTCCCGATGATGGCAATGGGAGTACAAGGGGTTATTTCTGTTTCCGCAAATGTGGTTCCCGACAGAATGGCTGCATTGACTGAAGCCGCTTTGAAAGGAGATTTCCTAAAAGCTCAGAAACTCCATCTGGAACTTTTAGAATTGAACAACACGCTTTTTATTGAAACCAACCCGATTCCTGTCAAGGAGACCCTGGCGATGATGGGGCTGATTACCCCTGAAGTCAGACTGCCTCTTTGTCCTATGGAAGACAGACACCGTGAAATTTTAAAAAGTGTTTTACAGAAATATCAGATTATTTAAATAAAATAATTAAATTACAGATTCCGGTCTTTTGCACGCAAAAACAGGAATGACAATTTTGAATTTAATATTCAGCTTAGTATAATTCAACATAACTTAATTGAAAAATAAATCAGGAGAATCCCTCATGAAAAAAAGAAGCGACTTAATGCTGAAAGGTCCTGAGAGAGCGCCGCACCGCTCACTTTTACGGGCTGACGGATTTACAGACTGGGAACTGGAACGCCCGATCATCGGGATAGCCAATTCGTTTAACGAAGTGATTCCAGGTCATATTCACCTTGATAAATTGGTAGAAGCGGTGAAGGCAGGAATTTACGCTGCCGGAGGAACCCCTGTGGTTTTCAATACAATCGGTGTCTGCGACGGAATCGCCATGAACCATGAAGGGATGAAATACTCTCTCCCCAGCCGCGAGCTGATCGCTGACTCTATTGAAGTGGTGGCTACAGCACACCCTTTTGACGGACTGGTGCTGATGGCTTCCTGTGATAAAATTATTCCCGGGATGCTGATTGCCGCTGCCCGGCTTAATATTCCTTCTATTTTTGTTTCCGGAGGACCCATGCTTCCCGGAAAAGTATTTGGACAAAATACAGGACTGGATAAGGTTTTTGAAGCGGTTGGAAGTTTTAAAAGCGGGAAAATCAATGAAAAACAACTCAAGGAATTTGAATGCTCTGCCTGTCCTGGCGCGGGTTCCTGCTCTGGAATGTTTACCGCCAACACAATGAGTAATTTATCCGAGGCGCTTGGAATGAGCCTTCCTTTCAATGGAAGCGCTCCGGCTGTTTTTGCCGAAAGAGTCTGGCTTGCCAAAGAAACAGGATATAAAATCCTGGAACTGGTTGAAAAAGATATTAAACCGCGGGATATTATGACGAAAAACGCCTTTTACAACGCCATCGCCTTAGATATGGCTTTGGGAGGCTCTACCAATACAGCTCTCCACCTCCCTGCACTGGCATATTATAACGATGTGGATATTACTCTAAAAGATTTTGCTCACTTTACAGAGACTATTCCTCACCTCACCACCATGGCGCCTGCCGGGCCTCACCATATTGTGGATCTTTTCTTTGCCGGAGGAGTACCAGGGGTTTTATCGGAACTCAGAAAAAAGAAACTGATTTATGAAAAAGAAATGACTGTGACCGGAAAAACTCTTGGCGACACACTGGACAGTATTCACGCATCTGTTAAAAACTATGATATTATCCGGCCGATTGATAAACCAGTTCATGCAACCGGAGGACTGGCAGTACTCACTGGAAACATAGCGCCGGATGGAGCGATTGTCAAACAGGCGGCAGTAGCCGATGAAATGCTGAAACACTCAGGGCCTGCCCGAATTTTTCATTCTGAAGAAACTGCTTTTGAAGCGATTATGAGCGGAAAAATCAAGAAAGGCGATGTTGTTTTAATCCGTTACGAAGGTCCTCAAGGCGGACCGGGAATGAGGGAAATGCTTTCTCCAACTGCAGCGGTTGCAGGAATAGGCCTTGATAAAGATGTTGCTTTAATTACGGACGGACGGTTTTCGGGAGCAACCCGGGGAGCCTCTATCGGACATGTTTCACCAGAAGCTGCATCCGGAGGGTCGATCGCGGCTGTCCAAGAAGGCGATATCATTGAAATTGACATCCCGAACCGGACTTTAAATGTTAAGCTTTCGGCTGAAGAAATCGAAAAACGCCTCAAAGCGCTTCCTCCTTTCGAACCGAAAAAGAAAACAGGCTACCTTGCACGGTATTCCAAACTGGTTTCCAGTGCGGATAAAGGCGCTGTCTTCCCAAAATAAATTCAATCTGTAACAGATGAGGGATATCCCCTCTCTGTTTTTTATTATTAAATCAATAAACTTTCCCTTGTTTTTCAAAATTGAAGAATAAAATAAATATTAATCCCGGTGTTTCCGAAATTTTTTAACAAAAAACGGAATTTTTAATGAAACAACTCTTGCTTTCTCTTCTTTTGATTTTATCCGCCGATTTAGCTTTTTCAAACTCTCTGGTTATTAAAAATATTATTGTTTCCGGCAATGAAAAAACAAAAGAAACCGTAATTCAGACCATTATCCGCACCCGGCCGGGAGATCCTTTTACGGAAGAAACCATTTACCGGATCAAGCGGTATCTGGAGAATCAGAGAAAGTTTTCAGAAGTGGCTGTTTCTTACAAGATTGAAAATGAAAAAGAGGTTTCTCTTTTTATCTATGTGAAAGATAAATGGTCGATTATCGGGGCTCCCTACTACTCCTACCGGGATTCCGGCTCGTCTTACGGCTTTATTTTTCTGGAAAGCAATCTTTTCGGATATCAGAACATTTTTCTTTTGTCTATGATATATGAATACAAGCATTTAAACGGCACTCTGCTTTATTCCCACCCCAGAGTGCTGGGCTCGTTGTTTTCCTATGTCCTGAAAGGGATCCGAAACTATCAGCCGGTGAAAGACTATGAAAAAGACACTGTGGTTTCTTCCTTTTTTAAAGATGAAATCGGCGGATCAGCCACTGCCAAATACCAGTTTTACGGGGAGCATTATCTGATGCTTGCCTTTCATCACTACCAGTATCAAAACGATTTTGATTCTTACCGTGAAAAAGGATTTTCGGAATATTTTCAAGTCTATCTGGAACTGGACTGGACCCATTACCAGAATTTTTTTGGACAGGGTACTTATCTGGGACTTTATTACGACCATGACCTTTTTTCAGAAAAAAATCCCCGCCACCTCTTCGGGTTTAAACTGGAGCAGTTTTTCAACCCATACCAGCTTCATAATGTATATTTTAATTTCAATGCTTTTCATACACTTAAAATAAAAAATTCGTTTGAACAAAGAATAGGACAAGACGGCACCGACTACGCTGCACCCCTCCGCGGATACGAGAAAGGGCAGCTCAAGGCAAAAACCGCCATGACTTCAACCATTGAGTACCGCCTCCCTCTTTTTGAGCTTTTCTCAACCGATTTTCTTGCCGTTCCTTTTTTCGACGCTTCTTTTTCTTCCCCCGATTCGAAAAAGTTTCATCTGGACTACTCTACAGGCATTGCTTTCCGTTTTTACCTGAAAGAAGTCCTCATTCCCGCTGTCGAAGTCTTTGCAGGCTACGGCATTCCCTATAAAAACCTTGCCATCGGCATCATGATCGGGACAAGGATGTAGAAATAATTGAGTTAAATAAAAATTTTCGCCAAATCTATTTTTAAATCTTGTACGGCAGAGGAGTTAAGCGTTTCTTCACTTGAAAAGACATTTGCTTTTCCATAGCTTCCGTTTTCTAAAAGAAAAACCATGATGATTTTTTCAGAAGGGTAAACTACCCAGTATTCTCTGACCCCGTATTTCTCATAAATACGGTATTTTTCCCTCATATCCTTAATAGCTGTAGAAGGAGAAGTAATTTCCACAATCAGATCCGGTGCTCCTGCACAACCCCTGTCATCGAGTTTTGAAGAATCACAAACAATGGAAATATCCGGCTGAACTACGGTTTCTATCTCTTCATCCCGCTGGGTATTTCTTTTCCCCAGACGGACATCAAAAGGAGCCGGAAAAATACTGCAGGCTTTATTTTTTAAAACCCCCTTCATCTGAAAAAACAGTTCGCCCAGAATAGTTTGGTGAATTCTACTTGGAGCAGGGCTCATATCATAAACAGTTCCCTCAATCAATTCCAACCGTTTTTCCTCGTTCCATGAAAGGTAATCGGCATAAGTGTAAATTTGATCGTCTTTGACTGCAAGAGACATCAGTTTCTTCCCGTTCTTTTTAATATTAAATATAACCAAATAGAAAGATTGTAAAAAACTCATATTTAAAAAACGGCAGAGTAAGGTTCTGCCGTTCTCCTGATCTCATTTATTAATTTCCTAAAACCATAACTCTATCTGAAAGACGAAGAGTTTTTTCCAGACTCCAAAAAAAACAGAATAAAGCGTAGCAAAATCGAAGTCTTTCAATCTTTTTAAGTCTGTTCAATAACTAAAACTATAGGCAAAACCAAAAACTTTATTTTGATCATTTAATTAGTCTGAAATCCATAGATATTTACGAATCATGTTTTCTTTTTTTGTATTAAAAACTCTTTTGTCCTCTAATAAAACTTTTTTTAGCAACCAACCAATATCTTTTCCTGCCTCATCGACAGGGTCTTTTGTCTTTTTTTGCAATTGTTTGTCATATAGAGAGTACAATGGAGTTCCATTCCAATAAAAATTATCTCCTCCAAATAAATCTCGAACAGAAAACCATTCATCTTTCTTATTTTTACACCAACAATATACTGCACCTTGAATAAAATCTTTGATTCTGATTTTATCAGCCTCATTTAAATCTTTTACATCTCTGATTTTTTTGTTTTCTCCAAGAATAAACATATATAAATATCCTAATATTACTCTATTTTCCAATTAGTTAAAAAAACCTTAAGTTTAGCTTTGTATTTTTTAACCATATTTGCAGGTAATTCGTATTCTATTTTATAGGTCAACCAATCTTTTATGTTTATTGTTTTTAAAACGAGTAACATATCTTTTGGTTTATTATTTATAAAAAAATCTTCCCATGTTTGAAATAAGTTGGCAATATTTTCTATATTTTCTAATTCTTCAAAAGATATATTGTATTTTATTGAATTTAATTCTGAAAGACTCTCCAAAACCATTTCCACCTCGCTTCTTGTTATTTTTTTTAATGAGTAGTTATCATCTTCATTTAAATTAATTATAACTGAATTAACATTTTCTATGTCTTTCCGAGGAGCATTTTTTAATAATGAATCGTACTTAGTTTTTATTTCTAAAAAATATGTTAAAAACATCTCAAAAGTATAATATTTAAAGACATAATCCAAATATTCTTTACTCGTATTGCTAGGAGAATCAATATTTAAACTATAACGAGCTTTAAACCTGTAAGTCATATTCATTAAATACTTATGCAATAAAAGATATGCTCCTTCAGGAGAAAATTTTCCTTGACATACAGGACCCTCAAAACGATCACAAATACTAGGATAAACCAAATTTCGTTCTTTAGATGAAAGAGAGTAGATTCCATTTTTTGACTTAGCGTTAGTTAAATTAACAATAATTATTAAAATTAATAATAGTAGTTTGAATTTCATTTTTTCCCTCCAAATTCCCCCGGAGAATATACTTCTTTTCTGGGGGAATTAAATTTTTATTGAAACAATTCTTTTTTGATTTTTTCAATCATATCATTTGTAGCTGACAAAACTTGAGATTCAGCCAGTTTTGTCAGTTTATCCTGATCTCCCTGAGCGCCTGTGATTACCATAGAAGAAACAGCGGCTTCATTATGGGCAACAAATTGAAGTTTGTCTGTTTTCAAATCATAAATCACAAGATACAACACTATTTTTTGACCTGTAATTAAATTTCCTTTTCCTCCAGAAGCCAAAGGAAAAGCAAAAGCATCTACGCCTGCTTTTTCAGCAAGTTTAATTAATACATCTCTTAAATCACCCAATCCTTGATTTCCGCTATTTAAAACAAACTCGGTAATTTTCCCCATAACCATATCAAGCTTATCTTTCACCCCCAGTTCATCGGCTAATTTAGTAATAACAGCTCCTCCTGAGATTAATTCCCCATAAAGATCTCCGACTGTTGAAGCAATCAGACCTTCATACTTTTCCATTACTGGATCATCGGTTATTGCTTTTTTAGCCGTGAAATCAAATACTGAAAAGGTGATCACTTTTTGCTTTTCATTTTTAAAAGCTTCGCCTTTTTTTACAATTGCACTATTACCTGAACATCCAGATATCAAGCCAATTATAAATAAGAAGGAAAATAGAGATTTTAGTGTCTTCATTTTAAGACTCCTATAAAATATATTATACGCATTTATGCGCACGGATAAAAAATTTAATACTTAAATACATTAGTACAAAATTTTTATTATCAAACTATTTTTTATATGTATAAATGCGTATTTAGAGTTTGGAGACCTTATGAAAATCAGAAAAGTCAGAGAAGATGATTTCAGTAAAAACTTGCAGGAGCAGAAAAAAATCTTTAAAAAGAAATACAAACGGAAAAACCTTTCTTTTGAAGAATCTTTACTTTTTGAACTCGAAACCTACGCCCAAATTTACAGCGGCGGTAGTTTCAGCGGATATGTCGGTTTTCTGCATCAGAATTTTAAAGAAATGATTGAAAACGATAAAAGTGAAAAAATTTACAATTTTTATGATAAATTTAACGAAAACAATGATTTAAAAAAACTTGCAAACGAGTTTTGCTTCGGAGATATTGAAGCCCTACTCATGCTCTCCCTTCAATTTTTCCAGAAACACTATCCTCAATCTTAATATCAAAAAAAAACTCCTTACAACCATCAACGAGGCTAATTCAAAGCAAATACTTTTACTCTTATGAAAAATAATATATTTATACTGAAATGATTTTAAATTGCAAAAAAAAGCCCCCCTTCCGGTCATTCCCGCGAAGGCGGGAATCTATTGACAATAAGTGTTTTAAATTTAGATTCCGGTCTTTTGCAAGCAAAAACCGGAATGACAGTTTTGCATTTTATATTCATTTGCGTATATATAAAGCCTAAAAACTATCATTGCAAATAACCTAAGTTTTTTATTATTTTTATTTCTTTAACCCTGCACGAGGCTCTTTTCCCCCGTCCTTAAAGACTTAAGGATAATGGGGTTGGATTTGAACCCGCTGGAATAGTCTTGAAAAATTGAAATAATTTCTGAGTAATCATGATACTCGAGGACACTTCGGCATGCCGGGTGTCCTCGAATTTTAGCAAACTGATGATTATTTTCTTATTTTTGACTTCAATTTTCCAATCAGCTGTTTGATATCTTTTTCAATCAAAAAGATATTGGGAAGAAGAAAAAGCGTGATCGTGGTACCGAATAAAAGTCCATAGGCAAGAGCCATAGTCAGCGGTCTGACCATCGGGTTTGAGCCCCCGACACCGTAAACAGTGGGCAAGACTCCCGCAATCGTGGTCACTGTAGTAAGAAGGACAGCGTTCAGTCTTTCACCCGCTCCTTCTGTGATTTTTTCTTTCAGTTTTTCAAAAGAAAAAGTGCCCATGGAAGAAATCAGGCGGTTCATAAAATCCACCATAACAATCGAATCATTGACCACAACCCCGGCAAGCCCGACAGCGCCGACCATTCCAAAAAAACCGAAAGGTTCCCCGTGGATTTTGAAAGCCAGAATCACTCCAATGAGCCCGAAAGGAATCGCGGCAAGCACTAAAAGAGGCTGGCTGACAGAACGGAAAATCAGAAGAAGGATAATGAAAATTCCAAAAATTGCCAGAAGAAAGGCTTTTGCTGTATCCTGAACCGATTCAGCCGATTTTTCGCCCTCCCCTCCTATCTGAATCTGCACCTGAGGATACTCTTTTGCCAGAGGGAGAAAATCCTTTTGAATCAAAGCCATAATTTTTGCGGCGTTGTTTTTTTCAAGATCAATTTCCCCTGTAATGGTAATGGCTCGTTTTCCGTTATAACGGATTACAGAAGACTGGGTTTCGGCTACCGGAAAAGAAGCAATCTGTTCGAGCCGGATCTGTTTGCCCTGATAAGAAGTCGGAATCAGGAGTTTTTTTAAAAGCCCGATATTGTAACGGTATTTTTCCTGAAGCTGAATCACAACATCAATATCTTCTTTCGACCGGCTGATAGAAGTAACCGTCTCTCCGTTAAACCCCATTCTCACAGTTGAGGCAACCACCAAGGGATTGACGCCCAGACGGTACATATCTTCATAATTAAACTGGAGCTGAATTTCTTTTTTAGTATTTTCGCTGTCGTCTTCAATAGAAAAAACCCCAGGCTGTTTTTGAAGAAAATCTTTCAGCTTCGCGGCAAACTCTTTTCTCAACCCGTCGTCATGACTAATGATTTTCACTTCAATCGGAGATCCTACAGGCGGACCCGGTTTTTTCTCTTTTAAAACAATTTTTTTAAAAAGCTGGGTTAGTTCAGAATTTTTTGATATCCTGACTTTCAAACTTTCAACAATTTCAGCAGCGGTTCGTTTCCGGTCTGAGTACGGCACCAGCTTAATCTGAATTTTGGATTTATTTTTCTGATTGGGCTCAATCTGGTTGAAACCCGCCCCGTTTCCGACGGTTGTAACCAGTGCATCCATTTCCTTATCATAAGGGATTTCCTGAATGACCGCTGATTCCATTTTTTTGCTTCTTTCCAGCATCTCATCCAGACTCAATCCCTGTTCTCCTTCCAGTAATAGATAGATCTCGTCTGCCTCTTTATTTGAAAACAAGACAAAATCCATTGATTTTAAGATTTTAAACGAACCCAAAAGGAGAAGGATAAAGAAAAATAAAATCAGGTATCGGTAACGGAGTGATTTAAAAAGCAGTTTCTTGTATCCTGAAATCAATGCTTTTGAAATTTTTCCTTCTTTTTTCTCCTTTACTTTTTTCTTTCCTGAATGGGAAAGGTGGCAGGGAAGCGCAATAAAAACTTCAATCAGGGAAGCCAGAAGGGCAAAAATCACCATCATGGGAAGCTGATAGAGAAACTCTCCCATAATCCCGCCCATAAAAGCAAGGGGAAGAAAAGCCAGCACGGTAGTAAGCACTGCTCCCAGTATCGGGACAAAGACTTCCTGTGTGGCAAGAACTGCCCCTTTCACTCCCGTGATTCCCCTCAAATGGTATTTGTGAATGTTTTCAGCCACCACAATCCCGTCATCCACCAGTATCCCTAAAACCGTAATAATTCCAAAAAGAGAAACCGTATTGATGGAAAACCCCGCCAGTTTCATGAGAAAGAAAGTCATCATCAGGGCAGTCGGAATTCCAAAGGCTGTCCAGAAAGCAGCGCGGAAACTCAACGCGACTAAAAGAGTCAGAAAAACCAGAATAAACCCGAAAATAGCGTTATTGAATACAATATTGAGCATGGAGCGGGTCGGGATGGTCAGATCCATGACTTTCAGCACCGAGATTTTTTCAAAATACTCTTTTTTGTATTCTTCCATCTTGTTGAATATCTCTTTTTTGACTTCATCCCTGATGGAAGATATCGCAAGGCTGAAACGAAACTGACCTCCCTTTTCCATCATTCTCTGGGATTGGGAAAAAATCGGTGTGCTGTTTCCTGAAAAACCTTTTTTAACTTCATTTTCAAACTCTCCCAGTTTTTCCAGTACATGTTCTGCATTGGCTTCTTTTTTTAAAACAGTGCGGAAAAATGCAATCCGGGAAGTCAGCTGGGAATACATTTCCTGAGGAGTTTTGTTTAAAGCATACCGGTTTTGGAGTTTTTTGGCAAACTCTTCCACTCTTTTTTTCACATCATCGGCAGTCCGGATAATATCCGCATTTTCCTTTTTTGTGACCAGAAGTAGAATCCCATTCTGCTGATTGCCTCTGGCATAAATTTCTCTTTCAGCGTAATCATCCTTCACTTCGCCGATGTCCTTGATCTTGACTCTCTGTCCTGAAAAATTGCTTCGTAAAATCACTTCCCTGACTTCATCCAGATTTTTAAACTGCGTCATGGTTACAATGCTTTTTTGATCTGTCAGTGACTGGAGAGACCCTCCGCCAGAGCGGATATTATAGGATTTTACGGATTTATTGATCTGATCCAGTGAAATATTCATGTCTTTCATTTTTTCTATATCTGCAAGGATTTTAATCTCAGCATCCCGGTAAGCGTTTTTAGTTACACCTGAAACCCCTTCCGATTCTTTAATGACATCTTCCATCTGGAGAGCTGCTTCCCGAAGCTCTTTTTCGGAAAGAGAGCTGGAAGTAATAAGAAAATGGAGAATAGGCGTCATTTCAGTTTTATTTTCTGTAATCACAGGTTTTTTTGCCTCAGAGGGAAACTCTGTCTCAGCCCTGTCCACTGCGTTCCTGATTTCCTGTTTGACACTTTCCGGATCTTTTTCATCCAGATCGATCCAAACCTGAATCAAAGACATGTTTTCAGAAGAAGTGGAAATAAACTTTTCAAGCCCATCCACTTTTCCAAGCTCATCTTCAATTTTTTTTGAAACATTCAGCTCCACATCCTGAGGGGCTGCTCCGGGATAGACTGTGGTAATGGTCAGCATTTTAATATCCACATTCGGAAACATCTCCCGCCGAAGCGAAGAGGAGAAAAACAGCCCGCCCGCAAAAACAACTAAAATAAAAACATTGACTACCAGACGGTTTCCCGCAAAATAACTGATGATTTTATTCATAAAAAATAACCTCCTGAAAGATTTGATTCATTTAAAAAATATACTACTTAAAAAAGATAAAGATTTTTTATAAAAAAGCTATAGCTAAAAAGGATAATTTTATAAAAAAACGCCTTACCCGAAAGGAGTATTTTTCATTTCATTAAATTAATAAACAAATTGTTATATTTTAAATGCTGAAAATAAAAAATTGAGAGAAAAAATGCTTTTAAACCATCCCGTCATTTTTATCTGGCTTGCCAACCTTCTTTTTGTCTTTGCTTCAGCCGTCCTTGTTCTGACTCTTGTTTTCCACAAAAAATCTCTTGTCGTTTACTCCTATTTAGGGTTATTGGCTACCCAGACTTTGATTCTGATTAATGTTTTTATTTTTTCTTACCTGAAAAAGGACAGCTTCTTTTTTGATTCTCCCTCTTTACCGGAAATACTTTTATTCGGAGGAATTTTCCCGGCTTTGATGATTTATTTTATTCCCGGGCTTTTTTATCATTTTAATGAGATTATATTTCAGAAAAAATTGCACCTTTTTTTCATTGTTCTCGCAGTTTTAATTTTTCTAAAAACCTTTCTTTCTTTTTTCTTCTCCGCCTTTTTTTCCTGGAATAAACTGATAAACAGTATCGCTATTATTTTGGTTGATTTTTTTCTTTTGGGAATGTTTATTGCAAACTGGAAAAAGATAAAATTGAAAAAAAACCTGTTTTACAATCTGCTCGGTTTTGCTTATTTTTTCACCATTCTTTTTATTAAACTGATTATCGATATGTTGATAAAAAAACATCCTGACTGGTTCCAGGCTTTCGGCTGGGTCGTTCAGGTTGTGTTTTTATTGTTTGGAGGGTTAAACTTTGTATTTATCCTGCGGTTTGTTATCCGAAAATTAAAAGAAAAAAATCATGGAGAAAATACCCATTTTTTTGAAGGAACAGAAAGGGAAAAAGAAGTCGCTCTTTTTATCCTGAAAGGACTTTCCAACAAAGAAATCGCCGAAAAACTTTTTGTCTCTGAAAATACAGTCAAAAAACATATCCAGAATATCTACCAGAAAAACAATATCAACAACCGGGTTCAACTGGCAGGGCTTTTTTCAGGGAAGGCTTTAAGATAGTCAATCCGATTTTCCCATTTAAAAGTTGGTTTAAAATAACTTATTTGATATATTTAGAGAAGAAGCTGATTTGCTTCCATCTCAAAGGAAAAATATTTGGAAAAAATAAAAGATGAGTATGCAAATGAATTTATACTTAGATACTTCTATTCCCAGTGCATATTACGATACATCAAAACCATCAAGACAAAGAATTACTCAGGAATGGTTTAAAAACGATAGTAAAAATTATAAATTATTTACATCTGTTATTGCATTACAGGAAATTCAAAAAATTAAAAATGATGCAAAACGAGAAAATGTTGGGAATCTCATTGTTGATTACGATATAAGTATATTAGAATTAACAGAAGATATTAAAATTTTAGCTGAAAAATACATCCGCAAAGGCGCTATCCCAAAAACTGAACCGGAAGATGCACTTCATATTGCCACAGCAGTGGTTAATAAAGTTGAAAATCTTGTATCATGGAATTTTAAACATATTGTAAGCATTAATCCTATTAAAAAAATCAATGAAATAAATAAAAAATTAGGAGATCGGATAATAACTATTTCATCATTAGAACTGTTTGGAGGTTATAAATATGAAAATTTATAAAAATGATTATACACAAAAAGAAGATGAAACATTATGGGAACTGCACGAAATCAGACATGAACTGCATGAAGAATTGAAAACAAAGTCTATTGAAGAAATCAATAAAAAAAGTTTTGATATTTTAAAAGAAATAAAAAAAAGACATTCAAAGAATTTATCGCAATCGCTTTGACTATACAAAATGGAGAGAAAGTTTATTTGAAGAAATGTCAATCGAAGAAATTATTCAGGAAGGAAAAAAATTTGCTGTTGATTTCCGTAAAATAAAAGGAAAATTATAATTATTTATATGCCTTGAATATTGGTTTATTTTAACTTTCTCTATTCTAAAAAACCAAACACTTCCTCAAAATAAAGGTCAAAAACCTCCAGCAAAGGGGAGTGTCCGCAGTTCGGCAGGTATTTAAAAATACAGCCCGGGATTGCTTTTGCCGTTCTTTCGCTCCCGTCTTTCGGCACAAAATCATCCTCACCTCCATGAAGAAAAAGAACAGGGCACTTGATTTCACTCAAACGGTGCATCCAATTGGCTTCATGCATAGTCACAGGCTGTTCTGTAAAAACCTGTTCGGAAGCACAAAAAGCCGCATCAACCACTCTTTTCATCAGTTCTTCATCAAGGCACCGGGGAGCAATCGCCCGTACCGCTTTATCCAGAAAATCTTTATTTTTCTTCATAAACTGCATCCGGGATTCTCCATATTCATAAAGAACATGAAACCCGTCTGCCGCCATCGAGTCCAAAAGAACCAGTTTTCGGACTGAATCAGGGTGTTTTAATGTCAGCATCTGGGAAACCCCGCCTCCCATAGAATGCCCCACCAGATGAAAATTTTGTACTCCCAGCGACCGGGAAAACTCAAAAACCAGATCCGCAAAATATTCAATCGTATGCCGCTTTCCTGTCTCAGGACTTTGCCCGCTGCCCGGTAAATCAAGGGCATACCCCGTGTATTTTGAGGGAAGTTTTTGAAGGGTTTTTTCCCACCAGATAGTGTTTGCCAGATTACCATGAACAAAGATAATTGTTTCACTTCCGTTGCCGGATTGAATATAATGAATTTTTGTCTGATCCGGTAATATTTGAAACGGCATATTTTTCCCTTTTTTTACAAATTTAACTATTCAAAAAACCTTAAAAAAATTTTATTGATTTTTTACAATATTTCTACTCTTTTTTATTAATTTTAATTCAGGACAGAATAAAAATCATTTTGGGGGAATTATGAAAAAAGTAAAAAGAGCTCTTGCTTTATCCGGCGGCGGACCGGTTGTGGGACTGGAAGTGGGGGCATTGAAAGCTTTGGAAAAACATGGAATTGACTTTGATGTTTTTTCATGCGGATGTGTGGGAAGCTGGGCAGGATGTCTTTATAACAGTTTTCCTGATAATGAAACAAAAAAAATTGAAAAACTCACTGCTTTTTTTGAAAAAATTTTTGTTCCGGATGATATTTATTCTAGTTTTCCTGTCGCAACAGGGGCTTTTATTGTTGATTATGCCGAAGATTTTAACAAGACAATGAAGAAAATGTTTGACCCTGCCACTTATCAAAACCTTTTTTTACCTAGCCGTATTACTGAGTTTATGTTTCAGACATGGCAAAATCCTCCAAAAACTAATGATGAAGTCAATTTATGGATTTCCCAGGCATCTGCTCTCAATCCTCTGATGCGCTATATGATGGAATTAAATTATAAACTTCCTAAAAGCGGAATCGCAGGCTTGGTGAAAAGCACCAGTTTCATAGAGTCCTATATTGATTTTAACCAGCTTTTGAAATCAAAAAAAACAGTTTATTTAAATGCCTATAATCTGACTAAACAAAGAATCGAGCTTTTTATCAACCGGGACAATGACCCGAAATATGCTTCCATCACCCCCCGTGCCCTGATGGCCGGCTCCAGTGTTTTACACTATACGGAAAATCCTGAAATGAACGGAGATAAATACTGTGAGGGAGCCGTTGTTGATACGGTCAATTTTAAAGATTTAGTTGAAAACCATCCCGATTTAAATGAAGTCTGGGTGATTCGAATCACAGATTACAAGACGATTAAGCCTCCGAAAAATGTGATTGAATCTGAACTTCTTGGCGTTATGCTTCCCTTTGATACCATCGCTGCAGATGATGTGAAACTTTTTAAATACCACTTAAAAGACAGAGGACTCGATAAAAAAATAGCAGTGATTGATATTGAGATGAAATACCAGGAACTGACCTATGACTGGAATTATTCCAATCTTTATAAAGGAATAGAAGCAGGCTATCAGGGAGCTCTCAAAACCATTAAAAAATACCAGGCAGAAACAGCGGAATAAGAATTATGGAACTGCAGACACTTTACACAAAAGAAGACAGCGATAAAATTCTTTCTGAAATTAAAAAAAATCTGAACCCAAGAAAAGAGCTGGATTTTAACAAAGTCCTTGATATTGCTTTTCAAGATTTAAGAGAAAAATTTAAGTTTGAAAGTATCAATGTTTTTCTATTGAATAAAGCTCATACTCATCTCATCCCCTACCGTCTGCACAACCCTTTCTTGCCTGAAGAAACAACCAGAAAACTCTACCAAATGCCAATCCCTCTTCAGGAAGAGAGCGGAATTACCTCCTATATTATCCAAAAAAAAATGAATATTTATATTCCTGAAATAAAGCCTGAAATGATATTCAGTGAATGGAGTAAAGAGGTTTTTAGATTAACAAAAATGAAATCAAATTTGATGTTTCCTCTTTTTATCGATGAGGCAGTCTGCGGAATTATCACTTTTCCCACTTTTGACAAAACCCTTGCTTTGATCGAGGAGCAAATCAAAGATGTTAATAATTATGTTTTTTATATTTCAATCGCGCTGACTTCAATGTTTTATTCGATTGAACTGAAAGAAAAATCAAAGATTATTGAGCGGAAAAACCATCAGATGAGAGAAGACTTGAAACTGGCGCAGAAAATTCAGAACGGACTGATTCCAAGTATTCACCCCATTATTGACGGAGTTCAGATTGCT
>Ga0209518_1000748_pt1 | contig 40319 bp, 57 predicted proteins | sample RifGroB1_FD_183993 | JGI IMG/M metagenome (GOLD analysis project Ga0209518, IMG submission 183993) | Groundwater microbial communities from Rifle, Colorado, USA - Groundwater B1 (SPAdes) (version 2) | ecosystem: Environmental > Aquatic > Deep subsurface > Groundwater | place: Rifle, Colorado...
CAACCGCCTGTTGTTCCGATAACTCTGCTATCCCCGCAGATAGTTCATCTTCAAGGGTATGAGTGATTAGCAAGTCCTGTAATATCTCCTCTACTTTCTGTCTATATTCTTGTTTGGTCATAGGTTCTCCTTTTAACTCACATCTACTAACTTGTATTCCGTTGCTAAATCACCCTTTGTCTGTGGGTAATATCTTCCTGTAGCTACGAACTTGGCTTTTTTAAGTACAGAGTCAAACGAGGGCGTTACCTCCATAAGTGTGTTTACTTTCAGACTATCCATGTCCATTATCATATATATTTCAGGTCTCGTATCTTCGGGAAAGTCCATAATACCGCTCTTCAACTTACCCCTAAACGCTGTTAATATTACTTTCATCTTCCCCTCACTTTCCTTAGTGACTCAAGTAACTCGGGGTTTTCGTAGATGTTGCCTATTACCTCCAAATCTGCTGTGAGGTAAAGGTCGTGATTCTCATCCTTACCCCAAATAAAAAATTCGGTTCTTGGCGATGAGTGATATTGAACCTCACCCACAAACCCAACAGACCAGTACCCAACAATATCCCCCTCATAAATCTCTTTACCGTTCTTATCTTTGAGTCCTGTGTATTGCATTAAAGTGTAGGTATCAGCGTGTCCCCAAACCCCTGTTTCAAATGGGAAGGTTAGCGAATCATACTCATTATCTAAATACCACTCACTGCTTGTTTGATGGTACATTTTCCTCTTTTCCGTGTCCCAAGCTCTGAACTTTATCTCTCTCATATTTTTCCTTCCCGAACTTTCCTTAGTTCGTTCAAACCAAATAACTTACCTTCAAGGCTTGAGGCTTGTTGAATTATTTTTATTGCTTCGGCTTCGGTCATAGTTTCCTTTCCCCGGGGGTGTCGTCCCCCACCTCGCATACAAGCGAAAGCAACGTGATTAAAATTAACGCCACCCCGAAAAACAAACCTAATGCAAATGTCCCTATTATTATTCCTACTATAATGTCCATAATCGTGAGGGCTGACACCCCCACTCAATGCACACTAAAGTGAATAAAAATCCTCCCCTTCAATATCAGCACGACTTATAAGCCATCCGTGGTCTTTACCATTCCTATGAATACTTAGGATTTCATCTTTCATAAACCCATATTCTTCCTTGTTGTCCCACTCAAGCTTGGTTACTTTCTTTCCAGCGACAATATCCACCAAAGCCATATAAAAGCTCTCTTGTTTTGGGTACTCTTCCCTTTTAACTGATGGTGATGTTTCTGGTTCCATATTATCCTTTCAAATTAACTAAAATTTCACTCGCCTCTGTATACCCCATATCTTCACGGAATAGTCCCTTAGCCTCTAAAACTGCCCTCTGTGCAGGTGAAGCAGGGAGAGTAGACTTTTCCTCGTCCCACTTAATATAATCGCACCCAACGGCCTTTTTGGCCTCAAAATCCCATCTTTGGGTAGAACACTTGGTTGCTTTCTTGGGCGCTGACATTGTTCCGTCTGGAAGAAGCTTGGGTTTTGTTTCAAACCTAACTAGCGGACTTCCACATTTAGGACACTTCTCACCCTCAACAACTTCTTTGGGCTTGGCACCCCCGAAAGTACGCTTAATCTCAGGTGTATACTTATTATCTATAAGAAAGTTCTCAATATCTTTCATCACTTCAAATAGCTCCGCCTCATCATCTCGTCTTACCGTTAAGAGAAGTCCAAATCCTGTAGGACTTGTTACATTATAGGTAACTGAAGCCGTAGGATATGTTTTCCCCTCTATAATCTCATCTAGTTCTTTTGAACTCATTTTTTGCCCTTTCCTGTCTAACTTTGTACGCAATCCTTGGAGCTGAGATACCGTACTTGGCTACAAGCTCGGCGTTGCTCAGTTTCCCTTCCATCTTGTCTTTATACATCTCCTCATTACGCTTGGTGTACCACTCTTTATTCTCGTAGTAGCCACCATCTGGCTGTTTTGAATAATTCATATGCGTATACTATCACATTACTATGATAGTGTCAATCCTTTCAACGGGGGTTTCGTAGATGTTGCCTATTACTTCTACGGTGTTTTCCCCAATAAACTCCTTACCATATCTCCTTAGCACTTTCCACAAATCTTCGTGGCTATTTAAATACTTATCCTCGTCTGAAGGACCGTCGTGCACTAAGAAATGACCGTTAGCATAAGATACAATATCTATTTGCTCCTTGTCGCCCCACAACCACTTGATAACGTCCCCCTCGTAAATCTCTTTACCGTTTTTGTCTTTTAATCCTGTATACTGCATGAGCACCCCATCTTCTTCACCGACACCTTGGTATTCCAAAATAAAGTCTAGGTTGCTGCCGGTACTTTCTTCGTAGGGGTCAAAATCCTCTAATAATTCCTCCCACAACATCATGTGCCTGTGTATTTTGTTCCAGGCTCTAAATTTTATTTCTCTCATTAATTCTCCTTACTTAAAATAAGTAGTGCCGAAACCCATATAATAAATAGTCCTAATCCGTACATCATATGGATAACTCAATTCCTAGTTCCCAACTTGCCTTATCACAGCCTGTTTCCACGACACCCGCCAAATGGTCGGAAATCTTATCACAATCAGGTTTATCTATATCAAACGGGTCGCTACCACACAAATCAAGTAAATACTCACGAATATCTTCAGAAACTGTTAGTCTTTTATACAGGTCTACCTTGATTTCCTCTTGCTTGTCCTGGCTTAAATCGTTAAATCTTATTATGTAATAGTTATTCGTCTTCATATTCCATCCTTCGGCGGATTTCATCCCAGTCCTCGTTGTCTAAAAGCTCTTTGCCTTCTTCTTCTGAGATGACGCCCCCCTCAATACAATCCCTTACATACTCAACCATATCAATATAGTCCTCTTCACTGACCTCGTTAGTAATCTCGTCCACGTCCTGAGCATCTGCTGGCAGGTATTCATTTTCTATGTCCATTTTGTCCTCCTAAATTAAATAACACTCTCTCCTTCGGGCTTATAGCTTATCTGCTACACACCCGTTTCCTACACTAGACCACGCCTCAAAGCTCTTGCCGTGCCTTAAATAAATCTGGTAGCCACACTCAATGTTATTCTTTTCGTCCAACAGGTCTTTTAGTCCATAAGGACAGTAATCAGTATTCCAATGCACTTGATTTATTTGCATTAAACCCGCATCAAATGTTCCGTTAGAATTGTAGTGCATTGCCTCAGCGCTGTAATTAGACTCACATTTAATGACGGCATTAACTACCTTGAACTCTACCGCCCCGAACTTTTCCATTACAGCTGTTTGGGTTTTAGATAGTGGGTCGTCAATAGTTTTGAGTATCGCCTCAGCCAAAGGACCTAACACCTCCACAGGCTTTATTTCTTCCACCCTGTAAGGCAACCTAATCTCAACATCAATTACACGCTGACCTACTATCTTATGAGTCGAACCCCAGTTCGCTATTGTTCGCACCCCCGCTACGATACCCATGGTTACAAGTAACACACCAAGTAGAATAGCACCGCTAATAAGGTACGCACTTCTGCCGGTGTCGACTTTCTTCTTTCTAGGCTTTTTTGTTTTAACAAACTCTGCTACATCTATTTCCATAAAGTTTTCACCCCCGTTCAAATTAAATTGATACTTAAATCCTCTTACCTATTAAATTAAATAACGCAATCACCTTAGCACTCTCCCTAACCTTACGGCTAGGCTTACGGACTGTAAAATCTGTCATAATGTCCTCCTATAAACCAACTACTAAGTAATATAATACGCTACAACTATACAACCACAAATAGAATTGATTAAACCCGGTTGAAATTATGGCTTAACAACAACAAAAACAAGGCACTTAAGGAATTGCTGGAAATGTGATAGCTAAAGGCTAAACTCAGGCCTGTATTTTTAGCACCCCCGAAAATGCCCACAACTCAACAAAAACGACGCTCTACAATGCCCCACAATCAATCAGAATACAATGAGCTGATATCAGCATCCCGTAAAAATAGCCCGAAAAAATTAACACCCCCGAAATCAAATAGAACACTTACCAGATACCCTATATATACCCTAATAAACATCCTGCGGGAAATATGCGGGATATAATAGGCTATAAAGATAACGCCCCCAACAGTAGGTAAGCAAGTAATACATAACAGATATGAGATAGATGTTGTGTTGTTGGGTAGTAGCTGAGAGGTACGGTTTCTTTGTAATAAACGGCTCGTACCCTGTACCCCTTGTTGTGTGTGTGCCCTTGTTGTATACCCCATAGCCATATATAGCGTATGCCATATGCACTGCAAGGCTCTACTACAACATCACACACGTCGTATAATATATCTTTAACGACGTCTATAGGGGGGGTATAGGTGCGATGTGATTTCATTTGAAAAATATTTATATGGCCACCCACCAAATCGTATAGCATTTTTTTAAACAAAGGTATTGACAATAGGATATACAATGGTATACTCTTTAGTATATGCGTTATATAAACATAAAGACTTTCCACAAGAATTTCTTTAATGAAGTTAAGGATTTGCCCGTTACTATAACAAGACTTGGTGTACCGGCATTGGTATTGACGAAAGTAGATACAAATGTAGATACCAATGTTGTTCCGCCAAAAAATTTTTCAAAAATTCCAGAGATGCCTATATCTTTAAATCAGACCGAAGGTCCTAGGGGATTTGAGAAGAAAGAAGAGCCGTTAGGAAGGTGTGTGGCTTTCGGGTGTGTGGAGGACGCCGTAGGACTTGGAAAGGTCTGGGAAGATGGCGAGGAATTGGAGGTTCCTATGTGTAAGAAGCATTTATTTAAATCTTTAAAGGAGCACTCATGATTCCTTTAATTCTCATTCCTTTAGGCGTGGTTTTGACTTTCACGGTGTGGGGGCTTCTAACTTCTAGGTGGACGCTATGGACACTTCCTTTGATTCTAATTATCGGATATGTTGCTTACGCTTGTTTTGATGGTAGTTGGTTGATTTTACAGGAGGTGTCGAAATGAGCCTATTTTGGATTATAGTTATTATTCTTTTAATTGGGGGGTGTTCTAGGGAATGAAAGCACTTGTTACCGGGGGCGCCGGATTTATCGGTTCTCACCTCGTAGATAAACTATTAGACTACGGTTGTGAGGTTGTTATCGTTGACGACCTGTCTTCGGGGAACAATCTAAACCCACAGGCAACATTCTATAAAGGAAGCACGACGGGTAGAATTAACGACATCTTTGATGAGGAGAGCCCAGACTTCATATTTCACCTCGCAGCAAATACGAACGTACCCCTCTCGGTTAAAGACCCGTTATTTGATTTTGAGACCCTTAGGGGTTCTCTTAAAGTGATAGATGCTTGTTTCAGAACGGGGGTTCCGATTTTGTACGTTTCTTCTAGTTTCGTTTACGGAGAGGCCAAACGCCCCACGAAGGAAGATGCTCCCTTTAAACTTTCCGCCCCCTACGGAATTACTAAAAATACAACAGAAAACTATATAAAATTCTACGGTATGCAGGGACTTAGGTACACTATAATCCGCCCCGCCACGGTTTACGGACCCCGTCAGGTTAACGGAGCGATGGCTGACTATATTAGAAAGCTTCGTGAGGATTCCAGAGCGATAATCTACGGAGACAAGACAAGGGACTATGTTTACGTCTCTGACGTAGTAGACGCGATGATTCTTGTTATGCATGAAGGCGGAACCTACAACGTCGGCACAGGCAAAGAGACCTCGTTAGAAGAGCTTTATGGTAAAATTGCTATAAGATTGAAAAAGCCCAATAACCCGATTTTAGTAGATAGTCGTGAGGGAGAGATAGAAAGACAATGCCTTGACGCAACAAAACTTCGAAGGCTGGGTTGGAAGCCAAAGGTCTCACTAGACGAGGGTTTGAGTTTTATTGGTTAGATTCCTTTTCCTGGGCTAACTTGCGCGGGATAAGGAATGTGACTAAAAGAACTAAACTAAACCCGTTTGGACTGACCTACAAGCAAGACCTCGTTGTTAAAGACGTTGCGAGTAAAGTCAGTAAAGGCAAGAAGATGAACATAGTTGAATCTGTGGAGAAATTCTATAACACGAAAAACCGAGCCTCAGCTACGCAGGTCGTGGTTCATAATATGCGCTCACCGAATTTTCGTGAAGCCCTGGTCTCCTCTTTAATTGATAAGAAGATTTTGGGGGCGGATTCTATCACGGAAGGAAAGCTCATAGAAGGGCTTGATGCCACCGAAAAGGACGGTTCCGTAAATTATGACGCCCGCCTAAAATACATTCAGGAAATCAATAAAATAGGCGGTGTCTACGCAGCGGAACGGAAGACCACAATGTCGTTAAATGTAGACATGACTGAGGAAGAGTTAGACAAGCACATCCAAGAGCTACAAGAACAGCTTGAGTAATGTCATGACAAGCGTTATAATATCCCTATGAAATTACTTTGCATTGAGTGCGAAAAAGAGTTACTAGAAGTACCCGTATTTAACGGGGGCGACGAGGCTTATCCCCCCTCATTTGTATTTTGTAAAAATGAAAAGTGTAAAAGATTCGGACTTCTATCGGTAACTTATAAGGCGGTTGAAAATGTTAAGAGTAAACGTAAGGCAGTTTAATAGGGAGATGTATTCTTTTCTGAAATCCCTACCGATAATCGTTTATAATAAGAAGACAAAGAAAGATTTATTTAAGGTTGTAGAGATAGGGGGTGCCGAAATTGATAATATTCAATCCAACGAACTTTAATGTAGAGTTCCGTCACGGCGGTCAGACATATATTTTTAAGCCCAAAGAGTCGAGGAATCTCCCAGACAACGTGGCAGACCACGCAATCAATAGGCAACACGCTCCCTTAGTAGAACATACCCCTGCTTACGATAAGGAAGTGGAAATTTCAGATACAAAGTATTCTGAAATCCCTTGGAGAAAACTCGTTGCTATGGCTTCCGCTAGGGGAATCTTTAAGCCGGGAACAACGAGACCCGCACTCGAAAAGATAATGGAGGAACATGACCAGCTCGAAAGAGGAACTGTATAGAAGTCTTCTTATAAAGAAAAAGGACAAGGGACTAAAAGACCTGCTTTTCTTCAACAAATACATTCTAGAAACGGACGTAAGAAGACAGGGGCTTTTAGTTGACCACGTTCACGGTGAGTGGGCGAGGTGGTATAGAAATTCCACCAAACGAATTAAGATGGTTCTTGTTCCCCGTTCTACGTTTAAAAGCACGTTTTTTACTGTGGGGCGTTCAATCCAAGCAATTTGTCAAAATAGAAACGAGAGGATTTTAATTGCTAACGCTACGCTTGGAAATGCCCAGAAATTCCTAGGAGAAGTAAAAGACCAGTTCAGACGAAACGACCTTTTAAAAAAGCTCTACGGGGAGTTCTACGACCCCAAATCAAGGTGGAATGAAGATGAAATAGACGTTATAGGAAAGGGACTGGGGAGCAAAGAAGCCAACATAACAGCCGTGGGAGTAGGCGGGAATCTGGTTTCTCAGCACTATTCTAGGATAATCTGCGACGACCTAGTTAATAACGAGAACTCCGCTACCCGTTTTCAAGCAGACAAGGTGATAGATTGGTGGAAAAAAGCCTTTTCTTTACTAGATTATGATGGGGAGATGCTTATTATCGGGACTAGATGGTCATATTACGAGCTTTATTCGTGGATTCAGGAGAAATTCGGGGAAGAAATCGATGTTTACATCCGAGGAGCCTACAAAGATGACGGGAGTTTGTACTTTCCAGAGCTTTTAAGCGAGGAAAAACTCACAGAACTCAAGGGACTACAAGGTTCCTACATATTTTCAAGCTTTTATTTGAATAATCCTGTCGACGAAGCTTCCGCCCTCATCAAAAAGAGCCAAATAAAGTATTGGGGAGAGGGAGATGCCAAGCTTCCTGCTAATTTAAACGTCTTTGCTGTCTGCGACCCCGCTGTAAGTCAGGCAGAGACGGCAGATGAGTCCTCAATCGTGGTCGTGGGAGTCGATACAGACAATAATTGGTGGGTTTTAGAGGTAAGAAGCGGACAGTGGACTACTTTTGAGCTTATAGAACAGCTTTTTGCGGTTCACGCCCAGTGGAAACCTATCACAATGACCCTCGAAGTGATAGGACAGGCGCAGGGGATAATGCTCCCTATCCACGACGAGGAAGATAGAAGGAAAATCTACCTACCGTTAATGGAAATCACCTCCAGACCCCAAGTTAGAAAGGAAATCAGAATCCGTTCGGTTCTACAACCCCGCTTTGAAAGAGGGAAGGTCTTTATTAAAAGAGATATGTTCGATTTAGAAGAGCAAATCATTCATTTTCCACGAAGTAAGAGAGACGATATGATTGACGCCCTCACAGATGTTGAGGATATAGCCTATTCGGCCGAGAATCCCGACCAACCTTACAAGGAGTCAGGAAGTCACCTACAGGATATTTTAAATAAACAGAGTCTAAACCTTGACAGATTCACAGACCCTTTCCTTGGTGACGAATATTAAGTATAATAACAATATATGGATATATTTCTATTTGCGACAATCGTTTTACAACTTGGCTACCTAGTTTACTCGGATATACAAAACAGGAAGGAAAGAAAGTTCCTACAAATGAATCTAAACGAGTTCGAGGACTTTGACGAACCTTTCGAGGACTCGCCTAAAGAAGAGGAAGACCCTTATGTAAGTATGGAAGAGGCAGGAATAGAGCGAGTTATAAAGGCTAAAGAAAAATGAGTATACAAGTACAAGGAAGAGATTGGAACAAGTTAGACGATAAAGAGAAGATTGCTTACTGCGAATCCCTTTTAAACGATGTTAAAAAATCCCGCGAACCCTATGATTTAGAGTGGTATCAGAATTACCAGTTTGAAAACGGACAGCACTATATGGCTGTTAATACAGTCACAGGTTCGCTTGAAGCCAATCCTCCGAAAAGACGCGGGGAAGTCAGAATGGTTATAAATAAAATCCGCTCAACAAAAAGAGCGATTCAAAACTATGTTACAAGAACCCAGCCCAAAGCCGAGGTAATCCCTGGTGATATCGACGAGGACACTATTTCCAACGCCAGAAGACTCGGAAAAACAATGGACTTTCTATATAGAAAACTTCACCTCGAACAGATGGTTTCAGGAGTCGTAGATACAGGGCTTTCCAACTCAGTCGGAATTGTTGAGGTCGATTGGGACCCAGAAGCCGAAGGCGGGGTAGGAGAACTCCGAGTACGACAGCACGACCCCTTTGATGTTTACTTTGATAAAAGAGCCCGACTCTACGCAGGAAGACTTGTAGGAAGATTTGTCGCCAAGACTCCTGTAAGGTCGGTAGACGAGGTTAAAGCAGACAAAAGATATGATGAAAAAACCAGAAAAGAAGTCAAGCCCGATGAAGAAATGGCGACATCAAGGCTTAAAGCCAAAATTCTTACAAAGGAGATGGGCTCAAACGAAGATAAGGCTATTCCTACCGTAACAGTAAAAGAGTTCCACCTTTGGGACGACGATAAAAACTCAAAAAAAGGTCATATCAAGGTTTTCACCTATGCTGGAGACCAAGTTCTACTCGAAGAGGACTCACCAGACAAGGAATTTCCAATCTATTTTTACCAGATATCTATGAACCCCCTGAAAGTCTATCAAAGAGCGTGGGTTACAGATGCTATTCCTTTGAACAAGGCGATAGATAGGTCAGTTTCACAAAAGATAATGTATATGAATCAGGCTCTGGTATTCCGTTTAATTGCTGAAAAGGGTCACGGAGCGGGGATGGTTACAAACGAAATGGGAGAAGTCCTAGAAATCAATAAAGGTCGCACCTTCCAGCAAATGGTAATGAACCCAATGCCCTCTGGATACGACTCAGTTACAAACGAACTTAACAATTACATTGAAGACACCCTCGGAGCGCACGATGCCGCCCTTGGTAGGATGCCCACAGGTGCCCGTTCTGGAGACACTTTAGAGGCAATTCAGGCCGCGGATGCGAATAATCTAACAGGACTTACACAGTCCCTAGAGTCGTTCCTTTCGGTAATTTTTGAAAGAATGCTCGATATTATCGCCAAGAAGTACCAAGTCTCAAGAATCATAAAACTTGCCGAACCCGAAGAAGGTCAGGAATATATGAAAGTAATAGGACAGGGAGCAAAACAACGACCTGAGGGGGCGACAATAATTACGGAAGATAACGAAGTTATTGTAAAGATAGGCTCTTGGCTGGGTCACACACTTGAGGCGAAAAGAGAGACAATGATGAAACTAGCCGAGATGGGAGTTCTTCCTGCTGAGGAAGTTCTAAGACAGTTTGAGTTTCCTAATGTTGAAGAACTCTCTGCGAAGGCAAGAGACCAGAGACTTGAACAAGGTCAGATGGATTTAGCAATCGCAGGACACGCCGAGGGACAGGGTGGCCAACAGCAACCTCAAGGACCCGATATGGCTGGTATGGCAGATAAAGAGAATATGACAATGGCGCAGGGACAGCCACTTCCTCCAACCGAGGGAGCTGACATCACCCACACTCAGGCACACATAGACTTTACAAAGACAGATATGTTCAGAAGTTTGCCTGAAGAGGTAAAGCAAATCTTTGCCACGCATATTCAAGGCGAACTAGGTGCGCACATGGGCGGACAGTCTGAACAACCTCAGATGCAACCCCAGCAAATGGGTGGATTTTAAAACACTATTGACGTCACGACATTGAAGGTGATAAAATTAGTATTGACTAAGCGAAAGCAGTCATAAATTATGGAAGAAACAATAGACCAAGCCCAAGAAGGAGCTCAAGTCGAGCAACCCGTCGAGGAACAGTCGGAAACAACAGAAAGTGAAACGCCAGAGAAGGAACTCTTCGAGTTACCTGATGGTAGAAAGGTAGATTCTGCTACCCTCTCAAAAGAGTGGAAAGAGAATTTCTATCCAGAGTTCACAAGAAGGTCTCAAAAGTTAGCTGAGATTGAAAGAGCTAATAAGGAGATTGAGGCTAGGAATAAGAAAACGGCTGAAGAATCGGTTGCCCAGAATCAGCTCTTAGCAAATGTTGACCCGTCTGTGAAGGACGCGATTGTTCAAATCGTATCCCCAGTCATACAGGAAGCTTTAAGTAGGAGAGACAAAGAAGAATCAGTAAAAAGAGAAAACGAAGTCTTTAATAACCGTCTCACCGAACTAGAGAAAAAGTATGGCAAGAAATTCGACAGGGTGGAAATCCTAAGAAAGATGCAGGAACCGACCAACGAAATATACGACCCAGAGGTTTTATATCAAAAACTTCACTGGGACGAATACTTGGATGAACAAATAAAAGCGGCTATGAAAGGTAAGTCGGGGGGAACCTCAACAGAGGACACTTCAACCGAGGCACCTAGAAAACCAGGGGAGACCGCACCCCCAACCTCATTCGCTGAGGCATCCAGACGAGCAGTAAGCCGAATGTAATTTTCCTAACCTATTTAGAATAAGTATATAAATTAGCCAACTAAAGAAGGTGATTACATTATGGCAGCACAAATATTAAGTACGTTTGACGCAGCGTTGAAAATTGACTACTTACCCGTTATAAGGGAGCAGTTAAACAACACTAATATTCTATCCGCAAAGATAGAAAGAAATGAAAGAGACGTCTCAGGTAAACAGTGGCAGATAACCACACACACAACCAGAAACTCTGGGGTGGGTGCAGGAACTGAAACAGGTCTACCTACAGCAGGTAAGCAGGCTTACGCAAATCCCTATGGAAATGTTAAATACAACAGAGGTAGAATTAGCGTGTCTGGTCCTGTAATCGAGGCCTCGAAGAACGACAAAGGAGCTATGGCGAGAGCCTTGGAATCCGAAATTAAAGGTGTTACAGCAGACTTGAAGAAGGAGGTTAATTACCAGTTTTTCAATGACGGTACTGCAGTAAGAGCAATAATTAACGGAGACCCGGGAACAGAAGTCACGCTTACTCTTGACAACCCAGGTACTAGGTGGCTTCAAGAAGGGATGATAATTGATATTATCGACCCCGCAACTGGAGACGTAACTACATCTGGAACGAGTCTTACTTTATCCACAATTTCATCCGCAACAGCAGCTAAATTGTCCGCAGGGGCAAATGCTGATGTAGCAGATAATGACTGGATTATAAGACACGGAGCAAGAGCATTGGGTGGTGGTTCGCTTACCTTGAATCCTTCCTACGAAATGATGGGTTTGAAAGGTATCATCGACGATGGTACTTATGTAGATACCCTTCACAACATCTCAAGAACATCCTATCCTTACTGGAACTGTTCAGTTAACTCTAGCGACAGTAATGGTGGAACTTTAAGAGATTTGACATTGGATTTGATTCAAGCTTCTCTAACCTCAGTCGAAATCAATGGTGGAAAAACCAACCTTATCATATCTGACCACGCTTTAAGAGATGCTTATGCATCACTTGTAGTAGCAGATAAGAGGTTCGTTAACACCATGAAACTTGACGGTGGTTTCTCAGCTTTAGAGTACAACGGAATGCCTTGGGTAGCAGATGCAGACTGTCCCGCAAACACTATCTTCTTCGTGGACACAGACCATTTGCAGATAATGCAGATGTCAGACTGGTCGTGGATGGATAGGGATGGTGCGGTACTTTCCAGAGTATCTGGAGAAGATAGTTATGAAGCAGTTCTCTACTGGTATGCGGATTTGGTAACTGACAAACCTAAAGCACACGCGTTTTTGCGCGATGTTCAGTAAAGCCTGACGTTTATTGAAACGTAAAATCAAGTATCCCGAAAGGGGGTCAACTATCAAACTATAGGGAGCCCTTTCGCGAGGGCTCTCTTAATTTTAGGTAATTAAGTTTATTAGAAGGGTTGTGAGAAAAATGATATACAGAAAAAACATTGATGTTAATGCAAGAGATACGTTTTTAATAACGGATATTCAAGCATCAACAATAGCCAGTAAGGTAATAGGGATAGTTCCAGTTAAGTCAGAACTTGTCTCTGTGAAAGAGGTTCACGGAACAGCCGCGGGGCAGACAGGAACCGTAGGAATTGAAAGACTGCAAGGTACAGAAACATCTGGAAACGGAGACCAAGTAGTTTTAGCAACTGGTATAGATTTAGAGGGTACTGCTGACACGGTTCAATCGGGAACAATTATCACCGCTTCAAATGTTCATATATTTGAGGCAGGGGATAGAGTAGGAGTGGAGTTGGCTGGAAATTCAGCTACTTGCGCAACTATGATTGTGGCTTGCCAGTTTAGACCGATAGATTAAATTATTTAAGGTTATTAGGAAGAAGGTGTAAATATGATTAAAACAAGAAATATAGCAGCCACACATAGAGATACATACGTTATTAGAGATTATCAAGCATCTGCTATCGCTAGCAAGATTATTGGTATTGTCCCCGTTGCTTCTGAACTTGTAAGTGTGAGGGAAGTACACGGAACGGCGGGAAATCACGGAGACGCCGTGACATTGTCAGTTGAGAGATTAACTGACGGAGAAACATCGGGAACTGGAAATATCGCTGTAAATGCAACCATAAACTTAAAAGGAGCAGCAAATACAGTCCAGACGGGAACTATAGTTACAAACTCAACCTACCCCTATCCAGAAAGAGAAAGAGGGTTAAACTTCTTTCACGCAGGAGATAGAGTAGGGCTAGTTTTAACAGGAGACTCTCAAACTCTTGCCACAATGTTGGTAGAGTGTGAGTTTAGACCGCTTGACGACAGACCATCTTATGTTGCGCTATCTGAAAGTCATTCAGTTAGTGCTTCAGCAAGTTCTTCGGTAAGTTCGTCTATCAGCGCATCAGAGTCAACAAGCTCTTCAGTAAGTCACTCGTTGAGTATGTCAGTAAGCGCATCAATAAGCGCCTCCCAGTCTAAGAGTTCTTCAGTAAGTGCTTCTATAAGCTCTTCTGCAAGCTCTTCCGAGAGTGCTTCAATCAGCGCGTCGGTTTCAGTGAGCTCTTCAATCAGCGCATCGGTATCGGTAAGCGCCTCAGTAAGCGCTTCAGTGTCGGTAAGCTCTTCAAAGAGTGCTTCTATTAGCGCTTCAGTATCGGTAAGCTCATCGATTAGTGCATCGCTGAGTTCCTCAATATCCATAAGTGCTTCTATTAGCGAGTCGTTTAGTGCATCTATCAGCTCTTCGCTGAGCGCATCAGTATCAATTAGTGCATCCGTTAGTGAGTCAGTAAGTGCTTCAGTAAGCGCTTCTGCTTAACACACAGACCCCCTTGAAACCAAAGGGGGTTTAGTGTATTATTGCACCATGTCACGACAACGGATAATGGTTAATATCCTAAACCTCGGAACAATCCACGCAGGGCTAGAAACTATGGTTATCGGTTGGATGCAGGAATACCGAGATAAGTACGAGTTCCAACTCTTTCTCCCCTCGGCCAGGCCTATTCCCAACAACAGAAACAAGATTTGCAAACAATTTATTGAAGGAAACTGGGACTGGCTTTTTATGTTTGATGAAGACAATCTTCCTATTAAAAATCCCTTTGTTATGCTTGAACACGACCTAGATGTTTGTGGGGGTGTCTACCCGGGCAGAAGTTCCAAAGGTCTCAACTTCCACGTTTTCGACCTAGATAGAAAGCAGTATCCTGAAAAGATTTTCTTCAACTTCGTTCCCGAAGACCGAAGGGAAGGTGTACAAAAAGTAGACGCTGTAGCCACAGGTTGTATCGCGATTAAACGCCACGTTATTGAAAAGATGTACAAGAAGAACTGGGCTCCTTTTGAGGAACTCTTTGATAAGTACGGAATTATGATTACCTCAGATGATATGGCTTTTTGTTTAAAATGCATGAAACTTGGCATTCCTGTACACGCAGATTGGAACGTAATCGTAGACCACTTAAAGGAGACTTCTCTTTTACAATGTGTTGAGCTTATCGGGCGTGCCGCTCTTTCTGGCAAAGCCCAGATAAACGTCAAAGACGAGAAGGAGATAAATGCCATCTAAAGGTGTACTTTACTACTCCTCAAACGAACTTCCCGACAAGGTCGCAAAAAGATGTCAGGAAAGCATCGCTGAATCAGGCTTTCCCATAACTAGCGTGACCTTAAAACCTACGGATTTTGGAAGAAACTTCGTATCCCCCACACCTAAGAGTTACCAGACCTTATTTGAAAATATCTTAATGGGTCTTGAAAACATGTCCGAGGATATAATCTTCTTCGCTGAGGCGGACATCCTTTACCACAGGACCCATTTTGATTTCACCCCCCAAAGAGAAGACACGATTTACTATAACGGAAACTACTGGGTGGTAAGACTAGAAGATGGGTTTGCCGTACATTACGACATGGGACCCCTCTCAGGGCTTGTAGCGTACAGAGAACCCCTATTAACGCACTACCGAGAACGCGTAGCGTATGTGAAAGAGAACGGCTTTAGTTATCAAGTGGGATTTGAACCCATGACCCATAAAAGAATCAAATGGAAGAATATGTACCGCATGGAAAGGTTTTACCCTGAATTTCCTAACCTCGACCTTTACCACGGAACCAATCTTACAAGAAGGAAGTGGTCTCCTGAGAAATTCGTTACCAAGCCAAAGTTCTGGGAAGAGAGTACAATTAAAGACATTAAGGGTTGGCCAGACCTACCCGAAATTGTGGAGAAAATGAAATGAACTTTGAAGAAACCTACAAGTACGTCAAAAACAACAAGAGGCTAGATATCTCCAAATTCAACAAGGTGTCCGACATCACGAATATGATTGATTACATAAATAACGAAGAGCAGAGGAAAAAGGATGCTAGATTTGATGAGGATGTCGCCCAAATGGCTAAGGAACTCGTTAACAACGCGGGAAAAGAATATTTTTTTCTCGGCAAGTACGCCCCGAAAAAACATTGAAATTATCCTAAAACTATAGTACAATCTCTGTCATGACAGAACTATATGACCAATCAGTTAGCGTAGTTATCCCCGCAAGAAATGAACCCTATCTCCAGAAAACCATCGATGAAATATTTTTAAAATCCAGAGGACCCGCTACCGATGTAATCGTAGTCCTTGACGGGTACTGGCCAGACCCCCCACTCAAAGATGACGACAGACTACACATAATTCACAGGGGAGAATCCAGAGGTCTAAGAAACGCAGTTACCTCAGCAGTAGAGATGTCTAAAGCAAAGTATATTTTCAAACTAGACGCACACTGCTCTTTAGACGAAGGCTTTGATGTCAAACTTATGGCGGACTGTGAGCCCAACTGGGTAGTTGTGCCTCGAAGAAAAAGACTCTTACCTGAAACTTGGGAATTAGAAATCGACTCAAGACCTGACATTGATTATATGTACCTTTCCTACCCTTACGCTCCTGCTAAGAATGATATTTTTGGGGCGGGTGACAAGGAGTACGGACTTCACGGCAAGAACTGGGACGCCCTCAACAAAAGAGAAGACCTCAAAAACATCTTAATAGACGACCTAATGACAGCCCAAGGCTCTGCTTACTTTATGCACAAGGACTACTTCAAAGAACTGGAACTCTTAGACGAGTCAGTCTACGGTGGTTTTAGAGACGAATTCTTAGAAGTAGGTATGAAGTGCTGGTTATCGGGTGGGCGCGTGGTTGTTAATAAGAAAACTCACTACGCGCATTGGCATAAAAAGAAAAGAGGTTACAACCTACCCAACAATCCCAGTATGTGGGAAAGATGGATGGGGATGGAAGGCTGGCACAAGCAGACCCTTCCCCTATATTTTTTATACAAAAAGTTTGCCGATAGATTTGGTGAATTTTGGCCCGAAGAGTGGGTAGCAAAAGAGAAAGAAAAATATGCCGAAAGGGGTTTATAAGCACCGTTCTTTATCGGAGGAGACTAGAAGGAGAATAGGTTCTTCTAATAAAGGGCGTGTTTTTTCGGAAGAAACTAGAAAGAAGATTAGTAAGTCTTTGATGGGGCATCCCGTATCTGATTACGTTAGAGAAAGAAACAGAGAGATACACAAAGGGAACACATATCGTAGGGGTTCAAAACATACGGAAGAGTCCAAGAAGAAAATGAGCGCCTCGTTAAAAGGAAAACCAGGGTCTTACGGAATGCTAGGTAAACACCCCTCTCTAGAAACAAGAAAGTTGCTAAGCGAGTCACATAAAGGTAAGTCTCCGTCGATAGAGCACAGAAGAAAACTCAGTTTAGCACACAGAGGCGCCAACAGTTACATGTGGAAGGGCGGTATTACTCCGATTAACAAAATAATAAGACGTTCTCTAGAGTACAGATTGTGGAGAACTGCCGTGTTTGAAAGAGATAACTATACTTGCATCTGGTGTGGACAGCGGGGTGGAAAACTAAATGCAGACCATATAAAACCTTTTGCTTATTATCCTGAACTTAGGTTCGCCATAGATAACGGCAGAACTCTGTGTGAGAAGTGTCATAAGACCACAGAGACTTGGGGGTATCACTGTGGACTCAGTAAGTAAGTACGTTGTAGACAAGTTTAAGTTAGAAGGAGACACACCTTTAGTTATTAACGGCTCTAGGTGGCATCAATTACCTGAAATCTTTGCAGACCTCGGTTTCACTGTAGGTGTTGAGGTGGGTGTCGAACTCGGTAGGTTTGCAAGATGTTTAGCAAGAAAGGTTCCAGATTTAAAACTGTACGGCATTGACCCGTGGGTAACTTATGACGACCAATTCACGAGGCACGACCCGGAGGAATTTTACAAGAAGTGCGTGGAGGACTGCGCCCCCTATAATATAGAGCTTATAAGAAAGTTTAGTATGGACGCTGTTAAAGACTTTGAAGACGAATCGCTTGATTTTGTTTATATAGACGGTAATCACGACTTTGCTCATGTAACGGAAGACCTAAACGCATGGAGTAAGAAAGTCAAAAAGGGTGGAATTATATCAGGACACGATTATATGTTCGAGCCCATGATGGGAAGTCATGCAGGATATGTAGTTCGTGACTGGGTATCTATTTATAAAATCAGTCCTTTATTTATTATAGATGAGGGCACAAAGAAAGGCGGAGGTCGCCCCTCTTGGTTATTTGTAAAATGAAATTAACTAAAGAACTGGCTTCGGTCGTGTATTACACCGCAAACACAGAACGCGAACCTTTTGCTAGCAATATCCGAAAGAAACTGCTAGATGTTATAGAGGACTTACCTTTAATTTCGGTATCTCAGAAACCCCTAGATTTTGGAACTAATATTTGTGTTGGGGATGTCGGGGTTAACGAATACAACGAGTGGAGACAGGTCAAACTAGGGTGCGAGAAAGCTACCACCCCTTTTGTTATCGTAGCTGAAGCAGACGCTTTGTACCCCCCTTCATATTTTGACTTCGTACCAGAGAGACTAGATAGGGTTTATAGATATGACAACGTGTGGATAATGCGTGTTGGAAGACCGTTCTTTCTACGAAAAGACTGGACTGAGGGTGCACAAATCTTAGGAAGGGAGTATTTCATTTCCCTTATAGATAAGGCTTTAGAGGGATTTCCTATGTGGACATCTGGTTACGCCCAACTGGCTAAGGACAAGCCCGTCTTTAAGTGGAAGGATTGGGACTACTTTACTGGGGATGCTGTAATTAGTTGTAAAACTGGTGATGGGATGAGGCTTAAAACAGGTACTCAAAGAGGAACAAAAGGTGAGTATTCACTACCTTATTGGGGAAATTGCACAGTTTTAGAACAGGGGCTGTCAAAATGAAGTTGAACAAACACCTACACTGGGGCTCTCACATGCCCGTTTTAATAAGACTTATGGAAATGACCGAGGGAGATGTTCTTGAAATGGGAACAGGTCTTTACTCCACACCGTTCCTACACTACGCGTGCATGTTACAGGGAAGACACTTAGTCTCTTATGAGAACAACCCCGAATATTTTGAGACTTACAAAGACTACAACTGTCCGTGGCATCAAGTAATATTTGTTAATGATTGGAAAGACGCTGGAATTAGAAGAAAGTGGGGATTGGCTTTTATCGATAGTAACCCAGAGGAGGGTAGAAAAGACCTTGCTTTGAAGATAGCCAACTGGGCTAGAGTTATTATTTTACACGACTCTCAGCCTGAAGTAGAAAAATGGACTCACTACAGCGAGATTATTCCCCTATTTAGGAAGAGTTTTAATTATACAGGACAGTCTCCAAACACTTTGGTTCTTAGTAACCACAAGAACACAGATTTGGACTTACACCTATGAGACATATACCACCTACAACATTTAACGACCTGACCTGCATCTTCTACACCAGCAATTATTTGCAGGACTCAAACCCTCACTTTTTTAACAACATGACAAGGCTCTTAAAAGAGACTATCTTAGACACTCCGTTAATCTCGGTCTCTCAAAAGCCTATGGATTTTGGTACTAACCTCTGTGTAGGAGAGATAGGTCGCTCGAATAGAAACCTTTACTGGCAAATTCTACAGGGGGCGAAAGCCGCCAAGACCAAGTGGATTGCCACCGCCGAAGACGATATTATCTATTCACCCGACCACTTCGAATACAGACCTAAAGAGGATGTAATGGCTTACGAGATGAACAAGTGGTCTTTTTTTACTTGGTCAGACCCTTTAGTCTTTAGTTGGAGAAGAAGGAAAATCATCAATTCAATCATCTGTACTAAAGACCTCTTTGTAAATGCTATGGAAGAACGCCTAGCAAAGCACCCTAAGTATCTAACTGAAGAGCATTGTGGTGAGCCGGGAAGATACGATAAGGAACTCGGAGTAAAAGAAATCAAGACTGAGGAATACTACTCTTCCTATCCTATTGTTGTTTATTCGCACGAAGACGCTTTGGGGTATGTTACAAGGGGACCTAATAAGGAACTAGGTCCTGTCAGGGCTAACGAACTTATAGGAATCGGTGATGTTCACAAAGTCCAGTCTTACTACGACCCCACATATAAATTTGGAAAGTGCCCGACTTGTGGGCAGTTACGCAGTGAATGATAAGAACCTTTGGAACAAACTAGCAAAAGAGAACTATAAATTCTACATCTATGCAGATAAAGGCAGGGATGTATCTTATGATGAGTTTATAGAAAGCGGAGAAAGAGACTACAGAGCCCTTGTTTTAGATGACCCGATAATTACCGCACATTTCCCGCATAAAGAAGAGTGCTCCGCTTTGGAAATAGGTTGTGGTGCTGGGAGAATCCTTAGACCAATGGCTAGAGATTTTGGGCGTGTCGTGGGGATAGATGTGTCTGGGGAGATGCTAAAAAAGGCTACCGAGATAGTAGATGCAGAGCTTTTGGAAACCGATGGGGAACATATCCCCCTAGAAGACTCCTCGATAGATTTCGTCTTTTCCTACCTTGTATTTCAACATATTAAAAGTTACGTTGTTGTGGAGAACAATTTTAAAGACGTGGCGAGGATTTTAAAGCCGGGGGGAGTATTCAAAGTCTTGATGAGAACCGACCTAAAAAGAAACAAGGCGTGGCACGATAGAAACTTCCAGTGGTGGGAAGGCGTCCCATTTAAACAGCATATGCTAGAGCATTTGGTTAAAAGATTTAAATTCAATTTATTAAAAGAAGAGATTCTCGACAAAGAAAGGACTTGGATGTGGGTGGAAAAGACAATTCTATAAGCTTCTATCGAAGCAAACTCCCCTATAAAGAGAGGCAGTTTAACCACGTCTTTCAACTCGAACCTTACTTTGAGGAAATGATAGGAGATAAGAAAGAGGTTTGGATTGCTGATTTGGGGGCGGGACTTTTCTCGACCACGGGGTCAACTTGGCCTAACGTAGAAGTCCACCTTTACCCCTCGGATATTCTGGCAGATGAATACAGGAAACTTCTAATCGAGGCGGAAGTCACCCCCGTAATTCCGATAGAAAAACAAGATATGTCCGACCTAACTTACAGGAATGAATTTTTCGACATTGTAGTTTGCATAAACGCACTAGACCACTCAGAAGACCCTTTTTTGGCTCTACAAGAGATGGTACGCGTCTGTAAGTACGGGGGGTGGATTTACCTTCGACATTTTATAAACAACGCTCAGAATCAAAAATACAGCGGATTTCACAAATGGAATATCTCAGACGATGGAAATGGTTGCAAAATTTGGGGAAAAGATGACGAGTTTTATCTACCCGAAGAATTTGACACCACCGTTATTAAAAACGAAGATTATATAGTTTCGAGGATGCAGAAATGTATGAACTAAGTATTTTAATCCCTTCCCGTAACGAGGAATTCCTTGCCAGAACAGTGCAGGATTTGCTCGAACACAAGTCCCCCGAAACTGAAATCATTGTAGGGCTGGACGGACAGTGGTCAGACCCCCCTCTTACGAAACACAAAGATGTAACCGTAGTATATTTTAATAAATCCCAAGGTCAAAGAGGTATGACGAATCACCTTTGTAGACTTTCTAGGGCGAAGTATGTCGCTAAAACCGACGCTCACTGTGCGTTCGACCAAGACTTCGATTTAAAGATGTTAGAAGCATTTAAGGAAACGGGAGACAATGTAGTTATGATTCCCGTTATGAAAAATCTCCATGCTTTCGATTGGGTGTGTAAGGACTGCGGTGCGAGAACCTATCAGGACACCGCCCCCAAATCTTGCTATAAATGCAACTCTACCAACCTATTTAAAGACGTGATGTGGGAGCCTAAAAAGAGTCCTAATTCTACAGCGTTTTGCTTTGATTCTACTCCCCACTTCCAGTACGATTCAAGGTGGAAGAAACTCCAAGAAGGAAAAGGGGATATAACCGAGTCAATGTCGATTCAAGGTAGCTTCTTCATGCTTACGCGCGAGAATTACTGGAGACTTAATATAGGTGATGAAGAATTTGGTTCGTGGGGGTCTCAAGGTATTCAGGTTGCCTGTTCTTTCTGGCTTTCTGGTGGACGGGTTTTGTGCAACCATAGAACTTGGTACGCCCATATGTTTAGAACAAAAGCAGACTTCGGCTTTCCCTATCCCAATCCAGGTAGAATAGCCCAAAATGCCAAGAAACTCGCTAAGAATAAACTCTACGAAAATAAATGGCCACATCAAATCTATCCAAGTTCTTGGCTGGTTGAGCGTTTTGCGCCTGTTCCGGGCTGGAGCGACGACGCCCTCAAGGACTTAAAAGAACACGAAAGACCTCTCAATAACCCCTGAGTCGCGGTATAATTAAAGGGTAATGCCTACAATCAAACTCACTAAAGTAAACATAGGTCCTTCTAAGAATGTTGTTACCTTAAAAGATTCTCAGGGGGTGTCAAGTCAAGCGGTAATGGTGGTTGATATGGACGGAAACATCGTAGTCCCCGAAGGCTCGACAATTGTCTCATCAGCAACCAAAATTTCCTTTTCTACCCTTTCGGGAGAACTATCGAATAACGAATACGCTACACAGGAGAACGGATTTCACTGGGTCAAGCTTGCGGGTTATACGTTGATTAAGATTAATCCTGAATACATTTCTAAAAACATTTTATCCCAAGCGGGTGTTGATTTTGTTCATACGAATGCGGGGGTTGAATAGTGGCAATTACAATCGGTGCTACAGTCACATCGGCCATTGATGCGGGTGCAAGTACACTCGAGTCTGCATCTCATACACCCGATGCCAATACAAAAGCATTAGTAGTTGTAGTTTTAGGATATGATGCTGCCGATGCTGATGCGGCTATAAGTAGTGTTAAATACGGCGGTTCTGGTGGAACTGCCCTGACTTTGTGTGACTATTTCCGAGATACCGCAGGTGGCGATGACGCTTTTATTGGAATCTATCACCTTAGAAATCCCCTTTCTGTCGCTGCTAGTGGAACTATTTATCTTACAATGGGTGGGTCTTGTACCGATGTATCCTTTTCAGTCATTAATTTAGTTGATTCGGCTGCGGATTCCATTGAATACGACACTACTAATGAAACTGAAGATTCGGGGGATACCAGTCACGGTCTAACCATTTCCTCTGTAAGAACAGGGGCAATGGCAATAGCGGGAATTATAGATACAGATGCTAACAGGACAGATGTTGCTCCTACAGCGACCTACGGTGCTTTAGTAGGAACGGAAAAGGATTTTGGTGCTCAGGTTGCAGAGTGCTCCTACAAGTTAGAGTCGGGTGCTGGTTCTGTTGACCTTAGGTGGACAAAAGCCGCAACAGATGTCTCTTGGGCTATGGGCTGTACCTTTTACTCAGTAACTACAGCTGTGACTTTGGAAGACCCAACAGCAGGAGAAACCGTAGCGGACACCACCCCCGCACTTACGTTTCACGGACATAACACATCTTTAATAGCTAATAACATTGAGTATCAGTTACAGGTGGATACAGCAGTTACTTTTGGGGGTGTCACCTCTTATTATTTCAATGCCTCTGATTCGGGACCAACTGACACTGGTGGGGTTTGGACTGATGATGGAAATGCTTTTAATGGAAATATAACGGATTATGCGTATCAAAGTTTAAGTGTTTCAGAATTAAAGGGAACAGGTACAGATGCACCAACATCTGGAACTACCATCTCACAAGTTAGAGTAAGGGTATATGGAACAGTGTCTGCTAGTGCGGCTGGTTGGTCACCATACACAACATTAAGTGTTCCTTCAGGTGGTTGGGATTGGCAAAAGATAAATGATTTGGAAGTAAGAATGATGACGGATTCTGATATAAATACAATTCTTCATTGTACCGTATATTATAGTGGAACTGATTTGGGTGCAGCAGCCTTATCCATTATAGCTGGTTCCTATGTTAATTCAAAGGTATATCGTGTGGAAGTCGAGGTAACTTATGCCCCCCTCATCTCCTCCCTCTCCACCGATGCAGCAGGAGACTATGAAGCAGGACACCCTTGGGATGATGCAGAACAAGTAACCTATACAGTCGGCACCACCCTTTCAGCAGGTACATATTATTGGAGAGTCCGTGGGAAAGATGTAGCTACAGGAGTATGGGGAGCTTGGAGTACAGGGGCGGGAAGTGGGTATGAGAGTTTTGTTGTTTCCACCGGGGGGTCTGATTCCGCTTCGGTATCGGCATCCGCTAGTAGTTCGGTATCTATTTCTGCATCTGTTTCTGCGAGTGTCAGCATTTCTGCCTCTGTTTCTAGTTCTATTTCAATCTCTGCGTCAGTTTCTGCGTCAGTATCTGCGAGCGTGTCAATTTCTGCGAGCGTTTCAGCATCAGTTTCGATTTCAGCATCTGTGAGTGCTTCCGTCTCCATCTCAGCATCCGTTTCGTCTTCCGTTTCAATATCTGCATCAGTCAGTAGTTCTGTCTCAATAAGCGCCTCAGTCTCAGCCTCCGTATCTATCAGCGCCTCAGTTTCGGCTTCAATATCCATTTCCGCTTCGGTATCGAGTTCTGTGTCCATTTCAGCTTCGGAGTCTGCATCCGTCTCTGCCTCGGTATCCATTTCAGCTTCAGTAAGTTCCTCTATATCTATTTCCGCTTCTGTCTCTGCTTCGGTTTCGTCAAGTGTCTCTATTTCTGCTTCTGAAAGCGCATCCATATCCATAAGTGCTAGTGTAAGTGCCTCGGTTTCTGCTAGCGTATCTATTAGTGCGAGCGTCAGCTCAAGCGTTTCTATCTCCGCCTCCGTAAGTGCTAGCGTATCCATAAGTGCCTCTGAAAGTGCTTCTATATCGATTTCCGCATCGGTTTCTTCATCTGTCTCAGCTTCGGTGTCAATTTCTGCCTCAGTAAGTTCTAGCGTTTCCATATCCGCATCCGTTTCGTCTTCCGTTTCAATAAGTTCGTCTGTCTCGGCATCCCCCTCAATTTCAAGTTCTGTCTCTAGTTCAATTTCTGTCTCTTCCTCAATGTCGGCATCTGAATCTGCCTCGGTTAGCATCTCCGCATCGGTCTCATCTTCGATTTCTATATCAGCCTCCGAGAGCGCATCTGTCAGCGCATCTGTATCTATAAGTTCTTCGGTCTCTGCTAGCGTTTCGATTAGTTCCAGCGTTTCAGCGAGCGTATCAATATCTTCGAGTGTTAGCAGTTCAATATCTATATCTGCTAGTATTTCAGCATCAGTATCCTCCTCCGTGTCTATTTCCTCCTCAGTAAGTGCGTCTGTGAGTATCTCAGCAAGCGAATCGGCAAGTGTTAGCGCATCCGTTTCAATAAGCGCAAGCGTTAGCGCAAGCGTGAGTATTTCGGCTTCTGTATCGGCAAGTCCGAGCATTTCTGCAAGCGAAAGTGCATCTGTCTCAATTTCTGCGTCCGTATCTGCATCAGAGTCTGCGAGTGTAAGCGCATCTGTTTCAATCTCTGCAAGTGTTTCATCTAGCGTAAGTATCTCAGCTAGTGTTTCCTCAAGTATTTCTATATCTAGTTCCGTATCAGCTTCGCCCAGCATATCTTCGTCTGTAAGCGCTTCTATTTCTATTTCTTCTAGCGTTAGTGCAAGTGTTTCCAGTTCAGTGAGCATCTCAGCATCAGTATCTAGTTCCGTATCTATTTCTGCATCGGTATCAGCCTCTGTATCCATCTCAGCTTCCGTGAGTTCATCCGTTTCTATTTCAAGTTCTGTGTCTGCTTCGCAATCTATCAGCGCATCGGTTAGCGTATCCTCCTCGGTGAGTGCTAGTGTATCTATCAGTTCAAGCGTTTCGGCATCCCCGTCAATAAGTGCATCAGAGTCAGCATCAGTAAGTATTTCAGCGAGTGTGTCGTCTTCCTTGAGTATATCGGCATCAATATCTGCTAGCGTTTCTTCATCAATCTCTATTTCCGCTAGCGTCAGTTCTTCGATATCCATATCTTCTTCGGTATCTTCAAGCATCTCGGCAAGCGTATCTATCAGTGCAAGTGTCAGTTCTTCCGTAAGTATTAGCGCCTCGGTATCTGCTTCTGTTAGTATCTCTAGTTCGGTATCTGCAAGTATTTCAATATCAGCATCGGAATCAGCTTCTGTCTCAGCGTCAGTTTCTATCAGTAGTTCGGTGTCGGCGTCTGTGTCAGTTTCCGCCTCGGTATCTGCTAGTGTAAGTGCTTCTCCGTCTGGTGGGGGTGTCAGTGATTCTGCCTCAGTAAGTGCCTCGGAATCTGCCTCTATGTCGACATCGATAAGCGCCTCCCCATCAGTACCGGCAGACACTGCTATAGACCAACAAAATACAGCAGAAGACACCTCAGATGTTTTTGGTAGAAACGATGCTTATTTTGTTAAATATTCACAATCTTTTATTCCTACCAAGACAGCAGATATAGCAAACATAACAATAAAATTAAAGAAAAGTGGCGCGCCAAGCGATTCGGTACAATTACAGATTTATAGCGACAGCGGTGGTTATCCGAACACTCTTTTAGTAACATCGGAAAGCGTTATTCTAGCATCTTTAATTTCTAGTGTTTCTTTCGGTACTTTCTATTTTAACTTCTCTGAAGGAACCACATTAGATTTTGGAACAACATACCATTTTGTAGTAAGTAGAACAGGCTCGTTAGATGATAATAATTGCTACCTTCTAAGAATGGACAACGACAATCCTTACGCCAACGGTTCTATTTACAGGTACGACGGTTCTAACTGGAACATATACACTAACTTAGATGCCTATTTTATAGAGTATTACTACACAGCAACTGTTATTCAATCGTCTTCAGTATCCTCGTCCGCGTCGGCGAGTGTCAGTATTTCCGCCTCAGAGTCCGCTTCCGTTTCAGCATCAGAATCAGCGTCCATATCTGCCTCTATTAGCATTTCTGCTTCGATTTCTGCCTCAGTTTCAGCATCAGTCAGCGCAAGTGTTAGCATATCTGCCTCAGAGAGTGCCAGCATTAGTGCTTCGGTCTCAGCAAGTGTTAGTATCTCGGCTAGTGAAAGTGCTTCTATTTCTGCCTCGGAGAGTGCGAGTATTTCTGCCTCAGAATCCGCCTCAATCTCGGCATCTGAAAGCCCCAGCGTCTCAGCATCAGAATCTGCAAGTGCTTCGGAGAGTGTCAGTGCATCAGTTTCCATATCCGCTTCTGTAAGTGCCTCAGAGTCGGCTAGTGTGAGTGCTAGCGTAAGTGCAAGCGAGTCGGCAAGTATCTCCGCCTCGGTATCTATTTCTGCTTCGGTATCCGCTTCAGTTTCTATCTCTGCTAGTAAATCTGCTTCCGAGTCGGCTTCGGTTTCGGCAAGCGAGTCCGCATCAATTAGTCCCTCGGTATCAGCAAGCGAGAGTGCTTCCGTTTCTGCAAGCGTTTCTATATCAGCCTCAGTTTCAAGTAGTGTGTCCGTCTCTTCATCAGTTTCGGCGAGCGTGTCAGGTTCTATGTCAGCATCAATCTCTTCGTCTCCCTCAGCGCCCCCACTAGAACACGCTTTAAGAGTAAAAAGACACATACCAATTTTTAATATTAAGATAGGAAAGACAAGATTTACATTAAAAGCAACCACAGCAACCGTAGTTACAGGTTCCCCGGTATATTATGACGGGGGTTCCAAGTATGATGATGGAAAATACTACGACAGGTGGTACTCCCTCACAGGCTCAATCACTCAAGGGGAAAGACCAACCTTAAAGGTAAGCGATAAAAGTGGTAAAATTAACGTACATATGGATACCCCTAAATTTAAGATAAGGAACGAATAATGGCTTCAACAAACTACGCCAAAAGTATTTTTCATAAACTGACGGTAGTGCTTTTTGCAAAAACCTCTGGCAAGGTGTTTCTTTTCGCAAAGGGTGCAATATCTTTTTTTCGGGGCGTGTGTGTGTGGGTGTTCCCTGTTATCCATAATTGCAAGATTTTCAACGGAGTTGTTAAGTTTATTTCCGTCCTTGTGGTGAACAACTTCTTTGGGAGTAAGGTATCTTCCAAGAAACTTTTCCATAACAAGTCTGTGCTCCCTAACGTAACCGAGGTTATTAGCAAACGGGTGGTCGGGAATCTTAATAAATCTATAACCACTTCTTATAAAAGTTCCTCCGTTCCAAGAAGGACTATCAGACATTTTGGGAGTGTTTTCAAGGAAGCACTCTCTACAATAACCTGTTTTATTTTTCCTTTTTTCCTCAGCCCTGCAGGAAAAAACTCTTGCCACACCACACTTTTTACAATAAGTAGTTATTTTCATGGTAATATTATACCACGAAAGGAAAGAGTATAGCCATGGTTTCAAACTTTCCTGCGGCTTTACCTGCATCTAAAAACGATTACGACTCAAACGATTTAGTGGCTTCGGCTGACCAAAATGCACAGGCTGATGATATAAACGCTATTGCCGCAAAAGTGGGAATAGACGGCTCAACAGACCCAAATTCTTTGGAATACCGTGTTACAAACGCAGTTGTCTTAGAGGCGGCTACGGGAGCGGAAGTTAATACGGGCTCTGATAACGTAAAGTACGTCACCCCCAAAGCAATAGAAGACTCCAACGTAGCCCGTACTACGGATATCCCTGTTAAGGCAACGGGAATAGAAACTAATCTAGGAACAAATGACACAAAATTCGTCACCCCCCTTGCTTCAATGACAGGTAAAACAATTCTAACATCTTATGCACCTGCGGGGGCGGGAACTACCACGCTCGACCTATCTTTAGGCAGTCAGTTCAAGGTAACGATGCCCGCCGCAACACAGACTCTGGCTATTTCAAACGCAACGGTAGGACAAGCTTTCATTTTGGATATAGTAAATACAACAGACCAGGGTGTGCTTACGTGGTGGGCGGGGATTTCCTGGTATGGCGGAAGTGCTCCTACATTAACTGGGGAAAATTCTAAGACAGATACCTTTGGGTTTAGAGTCACTTCTGCAGGAGTTTACAAAGGTTGTATAGTGGGGTTAAATGCATGAGAAATAATAAAGGACAGTTCTTGAAAGGACAGCCAAGTGAAAATCCAGACGGACTCAAGTTAGGACATGGGTGGAATAAAGGAAAGAAAGGTTGGACTAATAAAGGTAGTTTTTCCAAAGGGCATGAGGTTCTTGAAGAGTGGAAAGATGTAACTAGAAAAATAAATAAGGGAAATACCTATAGACGGGGTTCTAAACACACAGAAGAGTCTAAGAAAAAGATGAGCGACTCCCTAAAAGGACGCGTAGGCTTGAGGGGAGAAAAAGCTTCGAACTGGAAAGGCGGTATAACACCGGAGAGAAAGAGGTTATACTTTACCCCCGAATATAGATTATGGAGAAAATCAGTCTTCGAGAGAGATGCTTACACCTGTATTTTTTGCGGTAAAAAAGGCGGGGAATTGAACGCAGACCACATTAAACCGTGGTGTGATTACCCAGAACTGAGGTTTGCTATAGACAACGGTAGAACCTTGTGTGTAGAATGCCACAGAAAGACAGATACTTGGGGGACACATAAATGAAATATTTACTCTTTCACATAGTCGGTTATAACGGGGAAGACCCGCTTCACAATCTCGAAGATAAAGTGGTTATCAGACTTATTGACACCACCTACGAAAAAGCTCTAGAGAGAGCCAAGAAAATAATAGAAAAGAAGTTCTGGCTTTTAGCAGAATGTGTAGAATTTTATAGGGAGAAGTAATGTCAATCGCCACAGGCGTAATATTCATCTGGAACGGAACTCATGCTGGTATCCCCGCTGGTTGGGAGAGAGAAACCACGCTTGATTCTAAATACCCCAAGGGAACGGCTCTTGGAGTTAATCCTAATGTTACGGGGGGTGCCACCACACACACTCACACCTCTCCAGCACACGAACACCTATTAAACAACCACACACACACTTATTCTTTAGCAAACGCTACAGGAAATATACAGGTTTTAAGAGACGCTGGTGCTGGTAGCGGGGGTATTTATCAGGCTCACACTCACACAGGAACTACAGGAAATCCCTCTGGTGGTGGACTATCTAGTGTAACTTCCAGCTATGATACTTTTGCAAACGACCCCCCTTACCACGAAGTCATCTTTATTAAACCCTCGGCTCCTGTTAATGGTCTTGTGGATGACGGAATTTGTTTTGTAGACACTTCTTCCACGCTAGGATTTACCTTTTGTAACGGAGAGAACTCCACACCTGATTTAAGAAACAAGTATTTAAAAGGTGCTGGAACGGGTGAAGATGCTGGTACTACAGGCGGAACTTATACAAATGTACACGATATTGTACATACTCACAGCGTAGCTTCACACACCCACGCTAACAGTACCTCTGGTGCGTCTCCAGCAAACAACGCTCTATCAGGTGGAACCAACAATATGTCTATAGCACACACCCACACGGTATATGCAGCAGCAGCCACAGCCTCTCTTGCAGGGGAGTCTATCAGTCAAACCACAACAGAAACTGTAGAACCAGCTTATATGAAACTAATTCCTGTTCAGAATAAAACAGAGGCTCTTTTAGAAGTAGTGGGGATGATAGGGATGTGGCTTGGTACTCTCGCAGATATTCCTTCGGGGTGGTCTGAACTTCCTTTTATGAGAGGAAAGCATTTAAAATGTGCTAATACGACCTCGGAAGCATATACTAGCGGGGGTTCTAACACCCACGTTCATGCTGCTCAAAACCACACACACGTTGGAAGTGCCCATACCCACACAGGAACACACTCAGCACACGTTAATGTAACAACAAGAAAAGAAGGTGGTTCTGATGTTACTAACTATCAGTCCGTTCACACTGTAACTATTGCTAATGCAACGTCTGTCCATGCTAATGCTTCCACATCAGCAGAATCTTCCTCAAACGAACCCGCTTACAGAACTGTAGCTTTTATAAAATTAACAAACATTATATCTGGTGGGTCGTTTTTGTTTTCAATGTTATAATTAAGTATATGCAAATTATTGTTCAGCACCCAAATTTAGAAAATCAAGAAACAAGATTAACAGCAGATGTTGCTGCCGCAGCGACCTCTAGTACGGTAGAAAATAACACAGGTTTTGCAACTGGCGATTATGTTGTCTTCGGAGCCTTGGGCGAGGAGATGACAGAGATTGTTCTTCTTACCTCGGCCACGGGAACCACGACCCTCGGTCACACCACAGGGCCAATCTTCGCCCATTCGGCAAGAACATCCGTGGCACAAATCAAATACAACCAAGCCAAGATTTACACATCTGACGCAGAAGACGGAACTTACACACTTCTAACAACAGTTGATTTGACTCTCGACCAAGACGAGACCGTCTATGATGACACGACAGGTACTACGGCTACTTGGTATAAGATAAAATATTACAATTCTACTACAACGGGGCTGTCGAGTTACTCGGTTGCAGTTCTAGGTACGGGGTACACAGAAGACTCTTTATATATGATGACTGAGGAGATTATGGAAGAGTTCGGAGATGCTGGTGGAAAAGACCTCTCAACTGACGAGGTTCACAGACAACTTAAAGCGGGGGTGCGAAGAATTACGACAGAACTTTTCAAAACTTATCCTGACTATTTTAAAGCATATACTACGCAAGACCTTACAGCCAGCGATTACGATTACACACTACCTACGGGGTTTCTAGGGTTTATAAGGATGGATGTAAATTATGATGGAACCACAGCAACAGACGCACACAAGGCTGAATATATAAGCGAAGCCTTTGGCGAACCTGACACATCTTATTATAAAACAGGTCCTATGGTTGCTATAAGAGGCTCTACTTTTATTTTAAGACCTACCCCAGACTCAACAGGAGGGAGGGCATTTATATGGTACTGGGCGTATCCTACGGAAATGTCCACCGAGTCCTCAGAACACGGTCTTCCTTACGGGGCAAAAGATGTCTTAAAACATTACGCCCTCTATAAAATCTGGATAGCAAAGGACAACGAAACAGGAATAGGAACCAGAGGTTACGCTTACAGACAACTCTTTAAAGAAGAATTAGAAAATTATGTGGAGTTCGTAGCGCAGTCCAGACAGCAACTTAACACTAATAAAATAGGACTTGCTTTTGGGTCTGACCTCTACGAGTGGTAATTGAATTATAAAACTATCTATCTAGCAGGGGGTGTTAACCGCAACGTTTCTCCCTTTCTCGTAGAAGATGGAGAGATGGCAGATATCCAAAACTTTAGCACTCCTAAGATTGGTGTGCTAAAAAAGGCTGGGGATTACACTATAAAAAACGCTCAGGTTACTGCTTCGCAAAACGTTCTCGGCGGGATAGACTTCCAACGAGCGGATGGAACACACGAACACTTTATCGCTGTAGATGGGGCTTCTAATGCTGATATCTTAAAAGATGTCACAGGTACTTGGACAGCACAATCACAGGCTTTAACTGCGGCAAACAAGGTACGTTTTGCCTACTCTCCTGCTCTGGATACGCTCTTTTCTTGTAACTATGTAGACGACACACGTTCATATAACGGCTCTTCGTGGTCAACTTCAACCAACGTAGTTGACGCCCCCAAAGCCAAATACATCATTTCCTTTGGTCAGAGAATCTATCTTTTAAATGTAACCGTAGGTGCTACCTCGTACATCAGTAGGGCTTACCGCTCCTCAACTGTTGAAACCTCACCTATTACTTGGGATACCGTAAATGAGTGGGTATCTTTTGACGATGTTATTACCGGGGTAGGGCGTAGCGGAGAGAATATGTTTGTGGGGTGTCAAAACTCTTGTTGGGCTTTCACTTTAGAAGATGTTAAATATCAAGTGAGTGGTCACGGCTGTGTCAGTCACGACGGTATTGCCGAATACGGCGCTTGGGTGTTCTTCCCCTCGACCGACGGAATGTACGTCTTTGATGGAGCTTCGGACACGAATATTTCAATGGCTGTTCAAGACTACTGGAACGCCATTCCTGTTGCCAACCTTAGCAGTATACAGGCGAAAGTGCTAGGCAACCATTTATATATATACATTGGGGATGTCACGGTTGACGGCAGAGCCCTGACTAACGTAGTCTTAGATTATAATATTTTACAAAACACTTGGACACGACTTGCCCTTTCAGAAAACGTAATGGATATGCACATTTATACAAAGTCTACAGGAAAGAAACTATTCTTTGGAAATGATGACGGAGAGATTTTCGAGATGTTCACAGGAGAAGACCAGAACGGGGTGGTATTCACCTCGTTTATAGAGACTCCTTGGTTTTATGGTTCGGGACCTTTAGACATCGACGACTTCAAGGAATTTTGGGCGCACGGAGAACTCTTATCAGGACTCAAAGTGAAGTACAAAGTAGATTCAGGAAGTTGGATTCCCGTAGGAGAGCTTAACGGATTTTCAGATTTAGTAAAATTTACCGTCTCTGGGAAAAGAATCAAGTTTTTACTAGAAGAAACCAGCAAAGATAATATGTACGAGATTCACAGCATTGAGGTTGGTTTCCAGCCTAAATTCCCTGAGAAAAAGGAGAATAAAGAGTGATTTCTTATAAGGACCTTGGATTTTCTTCGCTAGGTATAAGGACAATCGCAACCTATGTGCGTGACACCCCCGCTATAACAAGAGCTTCGGCACAACCCGGTTCTGTTATTGCTGACGGAGTAAACGTAAGTTCAATAGATTTAAAAATAGACAAAGATGGTATTTATTTAGGCACAGCAGTTCCTACCTACGAAGAGGGTAGAATCTATTACGATTTTGTCACCCACAAACTCAAAGTAGCGGGACAGACAGGGTTCGAAACTATCACAAGTTCGTGATAAAAAAGGTATAATTATTATATGGCAAGTAAAGCAAAAGGGTACTCGAAGTCGGAAGCGGCTAAAAGTTTAAACATCTCAAAAGGCGAACTAGAAAAAAGAGCAAAAGCTGCGGGATTTTCCGATACCGAATCTTATTACGAGTCAATCGGCGGGGTTTCCGCCCCCATAATCGATGCTATCTCAAAAGAGATGGTAGAACTCGATAGACAAATTGATGAACTAACTCCGTATCTTTCCTTAACAGATGAGGAAAAACAAGCATTTTTAAATAAAGCAATCGAACAAATAACTCCCTATTATGAGAGAAAGACAGCCGAACTCGAAGCTTCGCTAAAAGAAGGTAAAGTCAGAACTGCCGAGGATATCTTAACTAACATTCGTCAGATTGACGAGGAAACCAAAGCAGAGCTTCAAAGGTTTGACCTAAGCCAAGCTGAAACTGAAGAGGATTTTTTAAACAAACTAGCCGACATTACCTCAACTAAAGATGAGGATATAGCGGTCAAAAGAGAAGATTATCGACAGAGAATAGAAACCTTAAAAGCCAATCAAATCCAGTCAGGGACTCTAACTTCAGGCATCGGAGCAAAGAAAAGAGCAGAGCAAGAAAGGCTAAAAGCGATGGAAGAAGCCATTGTACAACGTAAAGCAGAGGCTGACACTACCGCAGTAGAGAGTGCTAAGAAATTTACTATAGACCAAATCTCTCTCGCCAGACAGGCGGCAGAACAGCAAAGAATCAGAAAAATCGGCACACCCGCAGAAGTGGCGTCAACTCAAGCACAGGCTCTACAAACAGCAGGACTTCAGGATATTTCTCAACTTAAAAGTCCAGAAGAACTTGCCAGACAGCGTGCTGAAAGAGGTATAAATCCCTCATACGACAACACCCAGTTACCTGAACTTCAGGCAGAGAAACAAAAAGCAGGAATTGCTACCGCCCAAGAACTACAGGCTGACGAACTTGCCCGTAGGGAACAAACTTACGGACTGCAAAGAGATAAAATTGTAGCAGAAAGAGCCAGAAAGGCTGCTAGTATAGCTGCCCTCAGAGGATAATATGCCCACAAGTGAACAAAATAAAATGACAATAAAAGGATACCAAGACCAAGCAATATCTTTAAACAAAGAGGCTGCTGGATATACTGCGGGTTCTAATGTATTAGGAGACCGTGTTATGGAAGCCGTTAGAAACGCCCGTACTGAAAGGGGGGTGTCAAAGTTAGCGACCGATGTAGGGAATGTTTCAGGACAAATGGTCTCAGACCCCAACGCTATAAGGGCAACACAGTCTCAGGGCTTAATCGACCCTTTTTCTGTAAACCAACTAACTTCGAGCGCCCGCGCCCAGAATCTAAGGACTCTAGGAACAATATCTACTCAGGAGACTTTAAACCAAGGCTCAATAGACGAAGTAATCCAAGCAGGAGCCAACAGACTCAAAGCTAAGGCTGCAACACTTCTCGCTGAAGCCGAGGCTGCCGCCGCTGACGCAGATGCTTTACAACAGGAGTGGGATAGGATGTTCAAGGAAAAGCAGTTCAATGAGGAAGTCAGACAATTCAATGTAGCTCAATCTAACAAAGGTGGTTCTGGTGGTTCTACAAAAGAAAAGGACGCAGGAAGTTTCGCTGAAGATGGTTTGGGATTCTCAGCCCAGATAGCCGAGGGAACGGTAACTTGGCAACAAGCACACGATGCTCTATCAATGGCATATCCGTGGGCAAGTGAAGAAGAGATAGCCAAATTCATAGGAGGTCCCACTCCCACTACCCCAACAGGAACAGGGGAGTCGACAGGAACTCTAAGTAGGTTTATGTTCCCGGGACAAAGTGGTTATGATATAACTCAATCGAACTTCCAAAAAGCAGGAGATTGGTTGAGGTCTGGTTTAAGTAAACTAATACCCGCTAAAACTCCTGAAGAACTAGCGGCAGATAAGAAGTTCATAGAAGACAGGAAGAAGAAATGAAATGGGCAAATTCTTTAACAAAGATGGAACAAAAACAGATGTTTGGAACTATGATATCGGCGTAAAGCAAAATAAAGCCGAACTTGCCGAGTTACTCGCTATCGCTAAAAAGAATAAACTTGAAGTCCCTGAAGAAAAACCCAAAATTTCAATATTAGATAAAGTATTCGGATTTCTAAACGCAGGTGAAACTGCTCCTGCGGTGTATGAATATCTCTCATCAGGAGATGTTGGTAAGGCCGCTACAGCACAGGGACAGGCTTCTTTAAAAGGTCTTACGGGTGGGGGACAGGCAGATAAGAAAACTTATGAAGACGTGCTCGTAGATAAGTTAGGATTTAAAAAAGGCCTTGGAACTAAGGTAGGGGGAATTGCTGGGGATATCCTACTCGACCCCACTACTTATGTTGGGGGCGCAATCGCTAAAGGTGCTAGCAAGGTACTTAAAAAAGTAGGTGGTAAGGCAGTTAAAGCAGCCTCTAAGGCTCCTGTTATCGGTCCCCTTGTCGAGGGGGGTGCTAAGGCAGCTGACGAACTCGCAGGACTTTTCAGCCCTGTAAGAAGAGCTATGAGAGGCGGAACCCCCGAAGCTACAGCCAAAGCATATATAGATTTAAGAAACAAACTAATCAAAGAAGGAAGATACAGCGAGTCCCAGATAGGTGATATTTTAAATGAAATGGTTAAAAAGAGCGTTAAAGAAGGTGGGAAAGATGTAGGTAAAAAAATAAGTGCTGAAATAGAGTCTAAAACAGGCGTTGTTCTAGGACCCGAAGCTACCAAATCAAAAGAACTAATAGAAAAATCATTTAAAGACATGCTCGAAACTGAACAGGCGGCGGGGATAGAGATAGGCTCAAGGGCTAACTACCTCACACACACTCTCACAGACGAGGCAAGGCAGTTTACTAAAAGATATGGATACGACATACCTGCGTTGCAAAAAGGTCTCGGTTCGGCTAAAGGCAGAACCCTAGAAGGAACAATACCTGAAATTAACAAAGAGTTCAGAGCTTGGATGGAGGCCAAGGGAGAAAAACCTTTCGATTTGTTTGAAGAAGATGCTTTCAAGGCTTTCGGAGCAAGAGGAAAAGCAAGTGTTAAAGCCTTAAATGCTAAGAAAATAAAAGATGAGGTCGCAGACAACTTCGGAATACTCGACGATGAACTACAAAGTAAAGTAGGTAAGGGGTTCTTTTCAGAAAAGTCCAACATAATAGAAGGTGTTAAATATGTTCCAATGCCCGGACTTAAAATACCCCAAGAACTAGGAGAGGGATTTGCTGACCTGACAAGTAAAGGTAAGGTCTGGGTTCCAGAAGGAATAGCAAGAGACCTAGACGAGATAAATAAGACTTTCATAAATGATGACGCCACCAACACTGTTTTAAAAATGTATGATGATGCTCTAAATTGGTTTAAAGGCTCGGTTACAGGAGTCTTTCCTTCTTTCCACGCCAACAACTTAAAGGGCGGTGTGTTTAATAACTTTCTTGCAGGAGTTACAAACCCTGCCGTTTATAAAGATGCTCTAAAACTAGAGGGTGGCGGTACAAGCGAGATGTTTAAATTTAAAAACTTCACAGGAACAGGCAGGGAGTTGGTACAGGAACTCAGCAGAAGAGGGGCTATAAATGCTGGTGGGTATCTCGATGTTTTCGGTAAGGTAGATGAAGCTTCTGAAGCAGCCTTGAGTAAAATACCGTCTAGAGGCTTTATTAAAAAGGGAACTCAAAAGATAATGAACAAGATTGAAACCTTTAACCGCGGAGCCTTGGCAATAGACACGCTTAAAAAAGGCGGAACAATAGACGAGGCGGTGAAAAAGATATTCAAATACCAATTCGACTATGCTCCCGAAGCCTTCACTCCTTTTGAAAGAAACGTAATGAGAAGAATAATTCCCTTCTATACTTGGTCGAGAAATAACATCCCTCTTATGATGGAAGCAGCGGCCAAGCAACCTGGAAAGGTCGGGGCTATAGGTAAGGTGGCGAGAGACGTTTCTAACATCTCCCCAGAAGAACGTGCGCAGATGCCGGGCTATATGTCTGAGAGTTTCCCCGTTAGAATTGGCGACCAAGCCTTCTACGGAGCCAACCTACCGATAGAGGATTTGAACAGGCTTAATCCAAAGGGATTTTTCTCCTCAATGTCTCCTATGATAAAAGCCCCGCTAGAAAGATACACAGGAAAGAACTTCTTCTTCGACCAGCCAATAGAGGATTTCAAAAGAGCACCTTCGTGGTTCAAGGGCATGCCCAAGCCAATCAAGGATTTTTTCGGCTACGCGCCGAAAACAGGGGCTAAAGGCCAAGATACTTCAGAACTCGACCCCTACAAATACCACCTACTGACTTCGGTACTTGGAAGATACGTCTTCACAGCCGATAAACTTGCCGACCCCGACACTTCTAAGACGATAAAAACCCTCTACGCTTTATTAGGCGTTAAGGGAACAAACTTCGACCCCAAACAAATGGAATACTACAATACCAAGGAAGATATAGAGAAACTAGGCGAGTTCTTAAAGAAAAAGGGTGCTGTAAGGGAATTTTCTCGTATCTATGAGCCCAAGAAATAGGGTATAATTAAACTATGTTACAAAGGGGGTATGTTAACAATAGCTAAAGAGAACTCGATTGGGGAAGATATCGCAGTAATTAAAAATCAGATAACTAACTTATCTAAGTCTTTTGATGAGTTTAAAAACGATAATAGGGTTTTAGCCGCTAGACTTGAAAGTACCGAGAATAATTCAATTAAGACTTCTGAGAAGGTGTCGAACTTAGCGGTATTTCAAAGCGTGTTTTCTATTATTATAGGGGCTATCGCAACTTATTTGGGTACGGGGGCGCGAAGATGACCGAGTGTCTTATAGATACAGTTTTAGACTATTTCAGGCTGGTTGCTTACTCAGTCGTACTTCTTACTGTCCTTCGGGGGATTGCTCATAGGAAATGGACCAACCTTCTTTTTATAGGGGATTTGGTAATGGTGCTTTCCCTTATAACCACGCTTATTTATGCACATTTATTCGGTATGGACGAAACCCTCGGAGACGAAATCTTTCTAACGTTGGGGGCGACAAGCTGGGCGACAATTCACTTCATATCAATGTTAAAAGAGCTAAAACCCATTGAGCCTAAAGTGAAAAAGTGATATAATACAGCAATGTTTAAGGTCTGCCTACAGTCCGGGCACAAAAGTATGACGAGCGGCAGTACGGGCGCCCCGCTTGAACGTGCTTGGACAACAGCAATCGTTCCAAAAATCTCCGCTATCTTACAATCTAATGGTTTTGAAGTTTACGAAACTGACGCTTTTGCTCAGAATGACCCCAAAGTTACTGGTACGGACTGGAACCTATTTCTAGCAATTCACTACGATGCGGATATTTATAACGATAGAGGAGGTTTCGTGGATATTCCCGACCCCACAGTAGACGCCGCTACCGCAGAGAGTACCCGAATCGCTAACGCTATAAGAGAATACTACTTTAGAGAGTCGGGGGTGCCAAACAAGGCGATGCGTTCAAATGCTAACACGAAATTCTATTATATGTGGCAGTATCTCTCGGCAAAGACTCCCTGTGTAATTCTTGAAGCAGGAGTTGGGAATAGAAAACCAGAAGATTTCACAACTTTACAAACTAACATAGACTCAACTGCAAAAATTATCGCAAACGCAATTTTATCCGCCTTCCAAGTCGACACCCCCAAGATTGAAGAACTAGAAAAAGAAATAGATGAGCTAAGAGCGAGTAGAGATTCTTGGAAAAGACAGTTTAAGGAGCTTGAAGAGAAATATGCAGCCGAAGTCCAATCTAAAACAGAAATGATAGAAATGCTCCAAAAATCTGGCTCAGAATTGACCCTACAACTCGTTACAACATCCCAGATGCTAACAGATGCCCAAACGCAGGTAAAGTCTCTCACAGAGGTTCGTACGGCCTTAGAAGACCAAATAGCCGATAGTCAGATAAAAATACAGGTATTAGACGTTAAAATTTTAAAATTGGAGGCAAAAGTAAAAAATGGTCTCTCGTCTTACTCAAGACTTGAACTATTTCAAGCTCTTTTTCTAAGGCGGTGAGAACTTGTGCTAAGTGAAGCAACCAAAAAAGGTTTTACAGAGTTTCTAAGAGTAATTTTAATCGCAATTCTTCCAGTAATTATCGATAGTTTAGAAAGAAATATCCTAGATTGGAAAGTTATCGCAGTTGCGGTAGCTATCGCCGCTTTAAAAGCAGTTGATAGAGGTATACACGAATACGGGGTTTTAGAAGAAGAAGAAAAATCAACAGCTAAGAAACCTTACGAATCAGAATATATTACAGGTCTTGTGGGCTTTTAAGAACTTTGACGTAATTATTTAAGGAAAGGTTATTTATGATGGATAAGAAAATGACTAAAGAAATGAAGAAAAAGAAAATGATGATGGAAAAAAAAGAGATGAAAAAAAAGATGAAACCCTCAAATAAGAGGAAGTAGTTTAGGAGCGGTACGTTGACAACACAGGAGGTGTGAAATGTATTGGTGGCGTGCGGTATTCGTGTGTGGTAACGAAGAGTGTCATGTTGATGGCGTTATAAAGCACTTCACCGCAGAAGACGCCGAAGCTGACGCGTGGGATATAGAAAATTCTATTGGGTTATTAAACTATGCCCGTTTCAGAGGCATTGACCTAACCAAGTGGGAATTTTCTGCCGTGTATGTTATGAGGAGTGCGAACCAATAAGGAGGAGAGGTGGGCAATATTGTGGTTTTCGCAGTTGTGCTCGAAGTTGTGTTAGGGGAAGAAATTTAT
>Ga0209518_1000750_pt1 | contig 40250 bp, 41 predicted proteins | sample RifGroB1_FD_183993 | JGI IMG/M metagenome (GOLD analysis project Ga0209518, IMG submission 183993) | Groundwater microbial communities from Rifle, Colorado, USA - Groundwater B1 (SPAdes) (version 2) | ecosystem: Environmental > Aquatic > Deep subsurface > Groundwater | place: Rifle, Colorado...
TTTTATACTGCAACACATTAAGCCTCGTTATTGGTGCTAACGACTCTTAGGACAGAGCCGAGGATTATTAGTTTTGCCGTCAATATGTGAGACCCATTACAACTTTGCATATATTGCCGGAGGGGGACGACTCTTACGGGGATACGGCAGTCTGCTCAACAAGAAAGGGTCGAACCGACGGCAAAACGTTTTCCTAGTTTGTTATTACTACGAGCAAAATCCAACCTTGGTTTGAACACAGAGAACGATAACTTAGATAACTTTTTATAATCATTGTAAACCTTAATTTTTATGATAATCGGTTTAGTCGGAGCACCTAGTTCTGGAAAATCTACGTTTTTTAATGCAGCGACACTGGCCGGTGCTGAAATGGCAGCCTATCCTTTCACAACAATAAAAGCCAATCATGCAGTTGGATTTGTCAAGATCCATTGTGTTGATAAGTTTTTTGGGAAACAATGCAATCCAAGATTTGGCTACTGTACGGACCACAACCGCTTTGTTCCGGTTGATATGATGGACATCGCAGGGTTAGTTCCCGGAGCTCATGAAGGGCTTGGCATGGGAAACCAGTTCTTGGAGGATATTAGGCAGGCAAATTGCTGCATCCACATAGTTGATGCTTCTGGAAGTACAAATGAAAAAGGAGAGAATGTAAATCCGCTATCGCATGATCCTGTGATTAATGTGAGATTTTTAGAGGAGGAGCTTAATTACTGGTACTTAGGAATAATCAAGAAAGGCTGGGAGAAGCTGGCAAGACAGATGGTCCAGGAAAAACAGGAAGCTTACAAAGTAATTTGGAAGCAGATGAGCGCTTTTGGAGTTACAGAAAATATGTCCAAGCAAACTCTTGAAAAACTTAAACTGAATGATAAACTTCCAACACTATGGACTGAAGAAGATTTAATGGAATTAGCGTTTAGATTGAGAAAATTAACAAAACCGGTAATTATCGCAGCAAATAAAATTGATATTCAAGGAACAGAAAAAAATATTGAAAAGTTAAAATCTGCTTTTCCTGATTACATGATTGTTCCATGCAGTTCTGAAAGCGAATATGCATTAAGACAGGCGGCGAAACACGGAGTTATTGATTATATTCCGGGGGAATCGGATTTTAAAATAAAAGATGGAAGCAAACTGAATGAAACGCAGAAAAAAGCGCTGGAATTCATAAGAGAGAACATTCTTAAAAAATACGGAAGCACAGGAGTTCAGCAGGTATTGAACTCTGCTGTGTTTGATTTCCTTAAATATGTCGCGATATATCCGGGAGGGATTGGCAAGCTGACAGACAAAGACGGAAATGTTCTTCCTGACTGTTTTTTGATGCCTCCTAAAACAACTGCTTTGGATTTCGCATTCAGGATCCATTCAGACATAGGAAATAAATTTGCAAGAGCAATGAATGTAAAGGCTAAAATGCCGATTGCTAAAGACCATATTTTAGAGAACGGGGACGTGATTGAGATACTGACACAATAAGAACATTATTTTCTCACAAACGGCTTTCCAAATCTTACTACAGTGTATGAGAAATACAAAGAGAATATCAGCGCCAAAAACATGAAAAAGTACCATAAATTCTCCAAAAGCTCTGTTGCCATAACGAGTCCCATGCCTGCTGTGATGTGATATGCACTCATTGCAGTAACTCCGATTACTGAGATAATCAGAAACAACCCAGACTTGAATATCAGGCTTCTGAATGAATCCCTTGACAGGCCTCTTGTCGCAGCAAAAGTCATTATCATTGCGATAATGCCCGCTAAACTGGTTAAACTTGCGCTCACTTGTGCTATTAATAATATTGGTAGTGCCATTTTATCTGAATTTAAACTCCCTTGCGAGATTTAATGTTTTTTTTGCTGAAACTGCGAAAACTGTGAATGCAATAAATAGCATAACGTGTGCGAAACTCTCCAAACCTAATTCAAGATTCTTATCTGCATAATTTCCACCGAAATAATCGCCTGATGTATGGATGATGAACCCTATGCTCATCAGCAGAATAGCAAAAGCATAGTATTTCAGGGCGCTTTTATTCTCACGTATAGCGTAATTCAAAGAATAAAATCCAAACACAGTAGATAAAACTCCCATTACAATAGAAGCTGCATATAATACTGTCACATCAACCATAATAGCATTAATTTAATTTGGGACTTATAAATATTATGGTTACTTCTGATTAAATGCGGAATTCAAATCAATCAGATACTTTCCTTCACCAATCTTGAATATTAAAGGATCTTTCTTAAATAAGCGGACTAAATCCAATTCAAACTTGCCAGGCTCTATTGACCTTATGCTCTCTATATCAAGTATGACCGGAACATCATCCGGCTTGTATTCGATTAAATCAAATACTTCCCTCTCCATCTCGACTTTTTCAGTCGGAGTTAAATTCTTTATCGCTTCAAGAGTTTCCTGAGACTGCTTGAGCTTCTCTTTTCTGACGAAGAAAAACATCTTTGCTCCGCAAGAACAGCCCTTCAGTATCTCTTCAGAACCATCATCATAGAATTTATTGCATCTTACGCATTGGTGAGGCATTATCTCCTCTTTCTGCTCTTATTCATCATCAATTGTATTCTGTCCGGATCTTTTTTGATAGCTTTCACAATATTTGCAGGACCAACTAAAGTAAATCCCTGCCTGTCTCCCAAAACTGCATTGATTATATCATTCTTTATTGAGGCGAAGCCTCCTTCTTTTGTTTTTCCCGGCTTCACGACTGCAAGCTCAATTCCTTTAAAATCTTTATTTATTTTTTCCATTGTTGCTTTAATTAATTCAGTCTCTTCTTCCGGCTTCAATCTTCCCTGAAGTAAAACAACAGTATCGTCCTTCGCAACATCAAGAAGTTTTCTTATTCTTCCAAGAGATGATAATCCCTCGATTTGCGAATATGGCATCAATTGCAGCGTTACCATTCAGCCCACCAGCGCGAACAGAGCTTCATAGAACTCGTCCATCCCTTTTCCTTTTTTAGCAGACATCCCGACAACATCATACTGCGGGAAAGCGGCTTGTACTTTTTTAATACTTGCTTTTTTCAAGTCAGTTTTATTGGCGATTATCAAGACGGGAATGTCCCTTGCTGCCAGATTACCGATAATTGTTATGTTGACCTGAGAATAAGGATCTTTTGTGGCATCCAAAACAACTACTACCACATCCATGTTATCAATCCATTTTATTGCTTCGATGACTCCCTTAGTTGCTTCTTTCGCCCTCTGCTTCGCTTTAGCCCTGTTTATTCCTGATTTTATGAAATCCTCATAGTCAATCTTTGTCGCGATTCCGGGAGTGTCAGCAATGGCAAAAGTGAGTTTTTTCCCGTCATGCTCAACTTCAACTTCTCCTTTTACCGAAACCTTTCTTGTTTCATGGGCAATCTCAGAAACCTTGCCTATCTCCTCTCCAACCCAGTCCATGCAGATTTTATTGGCAAGAGTTGTCTTTCCTGCGTTTGGAGGGCCGTAGAAGCCTAATTTAAGTTCTCCTCTGTGCGAGAATATATCGTTAAACACCTTTTGTATAAACTTCTTTAAAATATTTAACATCTAACCACCACTTAGGGAACTAATGCCGAAACATGTTTATAAAGGTTTTGTCGTCCCTTTTAAGAAGCTTTAAATAAGCTGTATTTTAAGTATAAATTTGATGGACGCAGACATAAAAAAAGAGATTGTTTATGTTCTCACGAAAGCTCTTTCTCTGATTAAAAGAGAGGATTTTGTCTCATTAAAAGAACTGAGCAACCATGTTATTGATAATGCGGCAATATATCAGGACAAGGATTCAATCCAGGTCGCGGTTATTATTTATTCTTTGGCAAAAATTCTTGAAAGAGAAAAAAGCAGTGGAAAACAGATATCTGCAAGCCTAAATATAGAAATAGAAAAAGCAGTCAGTCGGCTGATTGACAACGATGAAGAAAAATACAGAAAAGAAATTACGCATGTTTTCCGGCAGATACATGAAAATGATGAAAAACTCTACATGTACATCCAGAACATAATCGAAAAAGCCAACATAGCAAAAGGAACGAAAGTTTATGAGCACGGTATTTCAGCAGGAAGGGTCTCTGAAATTTTAGGAATAAGCCAATGGGACCTGATGAGTTTCATAGGAAAGACGAGAATCGCGGATGAGGAAGGATTGACTCCCGATATAAGCAAAAGACTGAGTTTTGCGAAAAAATTATTCAAGGTAACATGAGCTCGATAGTTTTTGACACAGGACCAGTGATAAGTTTGGCGACAAACAACTTACTATGGCTTCTTGGAAATCTTAAGGAAAGATATAAGGGTGATTTTGTGATTCCGAAAGATGTCCAGAGAGAACTGATCGAAGTTCCTCTTGAGATCAAAAGGTTCAAATTGGAGGCGCTGCAAGTCAACAGGGAGATAAACAAGGGAAATCTCACTGTCGTTGAAGATCCAAGAATACAGATTCTGGAGCAGGAGCTTCTTTCATTGGCTAACAATTGTTTTAAAGCGAAAGGATTTCCTGTAAAAATTGTCCAGAAAGGAGAGATGGCTGCTGTCGCTGCCGCAATTGTACTTAATGCAGATGCTATTGTCATTGATGAAAGGACGACAAGAGAATTGATTGAAGACCCTGAAAGGATAATACAATTAATGAGCGACAAGCTTAAAACAAGAATTGAAGCCGATAAAAATTGTTTAGCAAAAATAAAATCTATGATTGGAAATCTGAAAGTCATACGCTCTATTGAGCTGGCGATGGTCGGTTATGATCTTGGATGGTTTGACAAATATCTCACAGATAATAAAGATGCGAGAAAAGATCTGAAAGAAGCTATACTTTGGGGAATCAAAATAAGAGGCGCTTCCATTTCCCAGGAAGAGATTGACAAGATTGTGAGGATGGAGAAGTAGATAAGTTTTTATATCAGCAGACAATATTAAATTCTATGGGCAAAGCTGAAGACAGAATAATTGAATATGAAGAAAGGCTTCCTAAAGAGACCAACCCTGCTAAAATAAAACTTATGCAGGAAGCCATTGAAAAATTAATTGATGCTGCAAAATCAGATATCGCAAAAGCGATAAATGCCCTGACAAAACGCCTGATTGAAATGCCAGATGCTGCGTTCGAGCTTAATGCGGCGGGAGGAAGAAAATTAGGGCCCTTAAGCGGATTCTATCCGTATCTAAATGATGTTGAAAACGTATGCAAAGAAGTGTCTGCTCTTGAAAAACTTCCTAAGTACAGAAATATTGCTAAGGTACTGAAAACTTTTGCTTTAGGGATGGAAACTATAAGAAGACACCTGATAAAAGGCGGGTTGGAAACAAAAGACCAAACTGTATCGCAGTATGAATTGATGTTAAAAGACTTCTTAAGGACTCTGGAAGGCTCAGGATTCAGTTTGAGAGATCGAATAAGGCAAAGATAGAAAAACGATATGTTTATATATAAATTCTTACTTCTTAAAGGTGAAAATGGATATGAAATATGTTGATAGGCTTAGAGAAGGTCTCTATGAAGCTTTATCAGGCAGCCTTGAGCTTATTGAACAATACAAAAGAACAAGACTTCCAGAACCATTAAGAGGCGCGTATTCTCCGTTGGACCGTTCCGTTCTATCTGAAGCAAGTTCAGACTCAAGAAAATACTTAATTGCACAAGATCTTTCTAAAATCATAAATTCTAATTGAGCAAAGCTTAAATAAAAACTGAACATTGCAATTATATGAAATTCATGCACTTCTCTGACTGCCATATAGGCGGCTGGAGAGATGAAAGGATGGGAGTTTTGGGACTTGAAGCTTTCAAACAGGCAATAGAGCAAAGCATATCCAGGAATGTCGATTTTGTTCTTATAGCGGGAGATTTATTTAATTCAGCTCTGCCGCCGATAGATAAGCTGAAAGAAGTAGTAATCGCCCTGAAAAGACTAAAGCAAAATAACATTCCCTGCTATATAATCCCGGGAAGCCATGATTTCTCAGCTTCCGGAAAAACTATGCTTGACATCCTTGAACATGCTGAATTATTAATTAATGTTTTCAAAGGAGAGGTTGTTGACGGAAAACTAAAGCTAAAATTTACAGTTGATAAAAAAACGAATGCAAAAATAACAGGAATTTTGGGGAAAAAAGGTATGCTTGACAAAAAATATTATGAAGATCTGGACAGGAGCATAGAGAATGAGCCCGGATTCAAGATTTTTTTATTCCATACCGCCATAAAAGAGCTTATGCCGGACAATGACAAGATAGAGAATTTCCCTGTATCAATCCTCCCGAAAAATTTCGATTATTACGGCGGAGGACACATACATGTCATTAAAAGCAAAAATTTTGAAGGGTATAAAAATGTAAGCTACCCTGGCGCTCTGTTCCCGAACAATTTCAGGGAGCTTGAAGAATTCAGGAATGGAGGGTATTATTTATTTGAAGACGGAAAAATAACGTGGAATCCAATCATAATCAAAGAAATTGAAGTTTTGAATTTCAACTGCGACCAAAAAACGCCGTCTCAGATTGAGAAAGAAGTCCTCGAGAAATTAAAAGAAGTTGAAGTCAGGAACAAGATTGTGACCATAAGAATCAAGGGGGAACTAATTTCCGGAAAGGCTTCTGACATACAGCTGAATGATATTTTCGGGATTTTGCTTCACAAGGGAGCATATTATGTGATGAAAAGCACATCTTTAGTGAAGTCCAAAGAATTCGAGGAAGTCCAGTCTAATGTCTCATCAATTGAAGAAGCAGAAGAGAAAGTGATTAAAAGCAATGTAGGGCAGTCTTCAATCAAAAATGAGGAGGAATTGATCAGGAGTTTGATTAAAGTCTTTTCTCTCGAAAAGCAGGATGGGGAGACTAAGTATGAATTCGAGAAGAGGCTGCTTGAAGAGACTGATAAGATTCTGAAGGATTAGTGTTAAGTCAAATTTGTTGTGTTGTGCCGTCATTTGCGAGGCATTTATTTTCGCGTCATAAACAAAGCTAAGTGGGTTGTCCCTTGCGGGGCTTTAGCGACTTGTGATTGTTGTGCTATTTAATGCCGAGCGACTGCATAACACAATTCCCGCTTAAGCTGACTTAATAAAGAATTAGAAAAGCTTAAATATTGGACGTAAATCCACTTATAAAAATGAATTACACCTCAGAACTGTATCGCAAAAGTTTAGAAGATGCCAGTAAGCTTGGGCTGGATTATTCATCCCTGCCTATTGGAATGGTTCATGCAGCAATATGTTTTTCGGAAGAACAGGAAAACCCATCTTTGGGATCCGATGAAATTGCAGCTCTTGAAGAAAAAGTAAAGGATAGCTTAAGACTTGCATTTGAAAGCCTTCCTCGAAATAATAACGGAAAATCTGCACAAAGATTTGCAGGACAAACAGGTTAAAGAGGATAAAATGGGATTAGAACAGGCAGCTGAAACAAAAATGGTTTATCCTGTTGGTTTATTAGGAAATTATTTGCGCGGACTTGATGAATATAAGGCAAAAGGCTTTGATTTTCTTAAAACAGTTGAGGCGAGAATGCTTCTGGCAGGAATTGCTGCAGAAAGAATAACACCCATTTCTTCTGAAGATGAAGGAAATAGAATCGCGATGTACAGAGAACAAAGGGCAAAAGTGCGTATACAGCTTACTTATGCCTACGTTTTGTGCGGCGGAAACATGAATTGCATGATACAATATCTAAGGAAAACTGGAATAAGATTTGACGAAATGCTCGAGTTGCTTAGAGAATCCGGACATGAGCGTACATTGGTAGAAAAGTGCTTTACAAAAGCCTAGATTAATTTCTTCAATAACCTGAGAACTTCATCAGGAGATGCTGTTCCTCTTGATTTTCTCATAATCTGACCAATGAGGAAATTTACCGCTTTTTCGTTTCCATTCTTGTAATCGTCGACAACTTTTGGATTTTCTTTGATTGCTTCCCTGCAGAACTTTTCCAAGTCCCCTTTATCGGAAACTGCCTCTAATCTGTTGTCTTTGACGTATTTTTCAACGTCAAACAATTTTAATCCTAATTCATTCATTATCTTCTGGCCTGTTTTCTCTGTTATTTTATTGTGTTGTATCAATTTTAACAATGGAATCAATTCTTTTTCTGTTATTTTCATCTCATCGAGCTCTTTCTGGTTATAATTTGTGATTCTCACAAATTCTCTCCTGAGCCATTTCGCTGTTAAAATAGGGTCAACTGATTTTGATATCTTTTCAAATAATTCAGCAAGAATAATTTCAGAAGCTAAAACTTCCGCATTTTCTTTTTCAATACCCATATTTTCGTATTTCTTTATCTTTTCGTCGGGGCGTTCCGGCAGCCTTGACTTCAATTTTGCCAGATAATCATCTTTTATATCAATGACCGGCAGATCAGGCTCCGGAATGAACATATAGTCTTCTGCCGTCTCTTTGCTTCTCATGAAATGTGTAACTCCGTTCAAATCATCCCATGCCCTTGTATGCTGCTCTGTTTTTTCTTTTGATTCCAGGACTTTTTTCTGCCTTTTTTCTTCTGCATTAATTGCCCTTACGATTGAACTGAAAGAATTTACATTTTTCACCTCTACTCTCGGATGTCTTTCTATGTTGATATTTACATCAGCCTTGATTCCTGCATCTTTGTGTATTGCCTTTATGTAAGCCAGAGTTGTCATCAATTTTTTAAGCCAGTTTTCGACTTGTTCCGCGCTTGTAAAATCCGGAGCGGTAACAATTTCAATTAATGGAACTCCGGAACGATTGTAATCGACCTTGCCGGTGCTTGGCTCATATCTTGCAGGATCTTCCTCCAGATGGACCTGCTGTATCCCGATTCCCAGGAATTTTCCGTTTATTCCTACGGGCATCGAATAAGAGCCGCTCATAGTTTTTTGGTAGCCATTTGGTAAGTCAGGATAAGAATAATGCTTTCTCTGAAACATTAACTTCGGGCTTATTTTGCAGCCGAGCATCAAGCCTATTTCAACAGCTTTATCTATCGCTTCTTTGTTCGGGAGCATTGGTTTTGAACCTGGCTGTCCCGTACAAACAGGACAAATATTTGTGTTCGGGCTTACTTCACCATGTTCAGCGAAACATTCACAGAAGAGTTTCTTTTTAGTCTGCTCTAGATTGACATACCCATGAATTTCCAGGCCTATTCTTACCATAGTAAATATTCTCTGGAAACTAGGTTTAAATAAGTTGCTATCGACAGCTTTATTAATAAACTCTTAATTGACAAAATGTGCCAAAAGTAATATATATCTCGCATCCCGTAACGGAGGACGTTGATAGGAATATAGAAAAGATTCTTAGTATTCTGAAAGTAATCCATACGCAGTCTAAAGGCGAGATAATTCCCATTGCACCATACATTGTTGCCCTGCAATATCTTGATGACAGCGTGACAGAAGAGAGGGAACTGGGAATATTAGCTAACGAAGAACATTTTGTAAGAAAAATAATGGAAGAAACATGGTTTTATGGAAATAAGATTGGAAAAGGCGGAGAAAAAGAAATAAAACTAAGCCTAAAATATAAAATACCCATAGTCTGTAAAAACCAGACAATTAAACCAAGATTAGAAGAAGTAATAGCAATTAATTCCGGAAATTAAATTATTTCTTATGCTCAACTTTCAGTTTCAGAACATTCAAATCCTTGTCAGCTAACTGGGAAGGGCTTCCGTCCATCGGGCTTTCTGCATTTTTATTTTTAGGAAAAGCCAGAAACTCTCTTATATCGCTGATGCCATGCAGTACAGCGCATAATCTGTCAAATCCTATCGCAAATCCCCCGTGAGGAGGCGCTCCGTACTTGAATGATTCAAGCAAAAATCCGAATCTTTCTTCAGCGGCCTCTTTAGGGAAGCCGACAATATTCATTATTCTCTCCTGCAGTTCAGGAATATGAACCCTTATTGAACCAGAGCCAAGCTCAGTTCCGTTCAAAACAAGGTCATACAAAGAAGCAGTAACCTTTTCCGGCTCTTTTTCAAGTGTTGCATGGAATTCTTTTTTCGGCATGGTGAACATATGGTGCGCAGGATCCCATTTTTCTTCCTCTTCGTTCCATTCAAACATGGTGAAATCGACTATCCAGACAAATTCCATCGCATTTTCCTTTATCAGCTTCAGATCTTCCCCTAATTTATTCCTCAGCTTGGACAGGACAGCGTTCGTGTTTTTTTTGGAGTCTGCAACAAAAAATAAAATTCCTTCTTTTGCCTTTGTTTTTTCAATCAATTTTTTCTGCACATCTGATGAGAAATATTTTGTTATTGAGCTTTCCAGCTGGTTTCCTTTTACTCTCGCCCAGGCCAGACCTTTTCCTCCGTTTTCCTTGACCCACTCTATTAATTTGTCGATATCGCCCCTCGTCATGTCATTGGGACATGGAAGGCATTTTACCATCTGGGAATCTTTAAAGACTGAAAATTCCGATTTCTTCGCGATTTCAGTGACATCGGCCAATTCCAGCCCAAATCTTAAGTCAGGCTTGTCTGTTCCGTACTTATCCATCGCATCTGTATATTTCATAACCTTAAATCTTTCTGGTGATTTTTTTCCTGTTGTTTTTTCAACGATATGCTTTATCATTCCCTCTACAACATCAAGGACATCCTGCTGTTCGACAAAGGACATTTCTAAGTCAATTTGTGTGAATTCAGGCTGCCTGTCTGCCCTCAAATCCTCGTCTCTTAAGCATCTCGCTAATTGATAATACCTGTCGAATCCGGAAACCATAAGTATCTGCTTGTATAATTGAGGGCTTTGAGGTAAAGCATAGAATTTTCCCGGATTTATCCTGCTTGGAACAACATAATCTCTTGCTCCCTCAGGAGTTGATTTAATCAGCAATGGAGTTTCAATTTCTAAAAAATGCTTTGAGTTCAAATATTCTCTTGCTGCCTGGGCTGCAACATGTCTTAGCTTAATTCTATTCTGCATGACCGGGCGTCTTAAATCTAAATATCTGTATTTCATCCTTATCTCGTCATTCGCAACGATTCTGTCGTCTATCTCCATCGGAGGAACCAATGATTTGTTCAGTATGTTTAATTCAGAAATTATTACTTCAATTTCTCCAGTCGGCATGTTCTTATTTATCATGCCTTCTTTTCTTGGCATTATTTTTCCTGAAACCTGAATTACATCTTCCCTCCTTAGCTTGTTCGCTTCTTCAAAGAATTTGGAATCAGGATTGAATACGATTTGAGTCATTCCGTATCTGTCTCTTAAGTCAATAAAAATTATACCGCCATGGTCGCGTCTTGAATTGACCCACCCGCACAAAGTCGTATTTTTGCCTACGTTTGACTTGTTCAGCTCTCCGCATGTGTTTGTTCTAAGCATAGAATAAGGCTTTGAAAGGCTGTATTTAAAGGTTTTGAGGGTTGCTTATATATTAACTATTAAGTAGTAACAAACAGGAAGATTTATATATAAGGTAAGGTTCATGAGTTCAGGTTGCGTGTTTAGATGATGACTAAAAAATGAACAAACTAACAAAAACATTAGCAACATTAGGATTGGTTGGAACATTAGCAGGATGCGCAAGCAATCAGACAAAACCTGTTGCACAAGCACAGCAACCTGCATTAGAAGAACAAGTAATGCCTGCTCCGCTGACAGAATCTGTTTATACTAGTTCTGGTAAAGAATTTGTAGGAAATATCACAACATTTGGAGACGGTTGTAAAGATGTTGCGTATAATTTTGATATGCTTGAAATTAAAACACTCATTACTCATTTCGAAAAAGATGGAAGAAGATACCAAATGTCTGCAATAAATAATAATGGCGATGTTCAGACAATCAATCTTAGAACTAAAGAAAGAAATGCTTATAATAAGAATGGCCAGAGCATACCAACATTCTTGGACGGCAAAGCTGAATCCGGTATGGTTATGTTCAATTTTGCCAGCACGGTAGAGATGATGAGCACCCTAAGAAAGATGAATGGAGTGTATTCTTATTCTTCTTCAAGAAAGTAAGTGGTTCTTGCTAATTATTTCTTCAAATCCTTAACCTTATAATTCTTCAAGAAGTTCTTTTTGTATGCATTGAATCTTTTTTTCTTTATTGCTTCTCTAACTTCTTTCAGCATGTTCTGGATGAAATAAATATTATGATACGAAAGATAATGATAAACTGTATATTCATTTAATTTGAATAAGTGCCTTAGAAAAGCTCTTGAGAATGTCTTGCATATTTTGCATTCGCATTCAGGATCCAGTGGCCTTTTATCTTCTGCAAACGTTCCTTTGTCCAGCTTTATCGTTCCCTTTTTTGTAAAAATCACAGCATGTCTTGCGTTCTGCGTTGGGAATTTAGAATCCAAGCAGTCAATTCCGTGACTAACCGCTTCCAAAATATCAGGTGGATCTCCTATTCCCATAAGATAACGAGGTTTCTTAGCATCAAAAAACTTCTCGCAGTAATCAACTACAGAATAAGCCTGTTTCTTTGTCTCTCCCATCCCTAAACCGCCAATCGCGATTCCATCAAATCCTAATTCATTTATTTCAACGCTGCTTTTTCTTCTTAGAACTTTATCCAATCCGCCTTGGCATATTCCAAACAATAATTGTTTTGATTTTAATTTCTTCTTCATCTCGTCATGATGTCTCTTGCATCTTTTGGCCCACAATGATGTCCTTCTTGTTGCGTCTGCAATCATCTTCTTTGAATGTTGCACAGGATGAGGCATGTGATCCAAGCACATTGCAACATCAGAACCTAAATTTAATTGAATTTCCATACATTTCTCTGGAGTAAGTTCTATTTTCTGTTTTGTAAATGGATTATGGAAATGAACTGATTTATCTGAAATGGAAATAAACAAAGAAGGAGAACACATTTGAAATCCACCAGAATCTGTAAATTGTAATCCATTCCACTTCAAAAATTTATGAACCCCGCCAAAATTCTTAATTAATTCAACTCCCGGCTTGAAAGAAAGCAACATTGCATTTGAAATAACTGCTTGTATTCCTGCTTCTTTCAAATCCATCGGACTCATAAATTTTACAGTTCCTTTGGTTGCAACAGGCATGAAAAAAGGAGTTTCTGCCTTTCTTCCATTGACTTCCAAAATCCCTGTCCTTGCTCTACCGTCCTTAGAAAAGATTTTAAATGTCATAATATGATCACATTAACATCTTTTACCAATGATTTGAATTCTTCCGCGTCATGCAATGTACCGACAACTCCCGCACCATAATGTATCGGAATCGCAAATTTAGGCTTTAAAAAATTGATTAAATGCGCCGCTTCTTTCGCGTTCATCGTGAAATGCCCAGAAACAGGAACAAAAATCACGTTTAAATTGACCAAGCTCTTCATTTCAGGAATAACATCTGAATCCCCTGCGTGATAAATTGTTTTCCCGTCAATTCTTAAAATGAAACCGACCCATTGGTGTTCTTTTGCATGAAAGTGCTTATTCAAATTATAGGCAGGAACAACAATAACCTCGAAATGGGGAGTTGAGAATTTATCTCCTGGTTTTACTAGTTGTATTCCTTTAACAGGCATTCCTGCAAGTTTGCTTTGACAGTCGGGAACCGTAATGATAACTGTCTCCTGCTTCATTATTTTTCTTATATCTGCTATAGAGCAGTGGTCGTAATGCTCATGTGTTATAAAAATGTAATCTGCTTTTTCACCTTCTTGAATTTGGAAAGGGTCAATATAGATGGTCCTCTTTGACTGCGTGATTATCTTTATGCTGGAATGGGTATTTCTTGTTATATCTAATCCTTCGATATTCATTTTATTTCGTTCATCAAGCTAAGCAATCGCTCCTCATCAAATGCCTTTGCGAATATCTGCAATCCGACAGGAACTCCGTCAATAGTTCCGGCAGGAACAACTCCTGCACATATTCCGGCTAAATTTGCTGGTATCGTATAAGCATCAAAAGCATATTCTGCTTTCGGATCTAATTTCTCACCTAGTTTAGTCGGCAGCAAAGGTGTTGTCGGTAAAATGATGAAATCAACTTTATCGAATGCTCTGTTCATAGTTTCAGCAATCAATTCTTTTGCAGCCAGAGCTTTCCTGTAATACCTTCCGCCGTGTTCTGCTCTTGAAATCTCCCTACCGCCCAAAATCCTTCTTAAGACTTCTTCAGAACACGAATCTTCTATCTTCTTCCCGTATTTTCTTCCGTCAAATTTTCTTGTTCCCGAGAATAATTCAACATAAACAATCGGATAATAAGTTTGAACTGCCAGTTCAACATTTGGAAGGTCAACATTGATTAATTTTGTATTCAGCTTTTTGGCAATTTCTTCTGCTTTTTTCTTAATCAAATCGTAAATTCTTTTATTCTGGCACAATTTTTCGAATTCTTTGCTTAATGCTATTTTAATATTATTTAATTTCTTTAATCCGGAATATTTTGAAACTGGTTTGTCATAGGTAGCACCATCATTCGCTGAATATCCCGAAATTATCTCCATCATAAGGGCTGCGCCGTAAACATCATTGCATAGAACACCTATTTGGTCCAGGCTCATGCTTAAATCAATTAAACCATATCTCGAAACACGTCCATAACTTGGTTTTATACCGACAATGCCGCAGTGTGAAGCTGGATTCCTTATTGAACCTCCCGTATCTGTCCCTAAAGCGATGTCACACATATTTGCTGCAACAGCTGCTGCACTTCCTGAACTTGAACCGCCTGGAACTCTGTCACATTTTGGGTTTTTTGTAGGCCCAAACATAGATTTTTCTCCCGAGATTCCGCATGCAAAGCAGTCCATATTTGTAATTCCGATGATTATTCCGTCTTCTTTCTTTATTTTTTCAACTGCATCTGCATCATAAGTTCCGTAATAATTTTCCAATGTTTTGGAAGCGCACGAAATAGGCATATCCTTTACGTTTATGCAGGCCTTGACTGCAATTGCTAAACCTGCTAATTTTCCTGCTTTGCCTTTCTTTATCTTCTCGTCTACTTTCTTTGCTTCAGTTAACGCATCTTTATTCACGTAAAGAAAAGCATTGATATCCGAATTTTTCTTCGAGATTATATTTAGGAAAGACTTAACATTATCTTGAGCAGTTAATTTTCCTTTTTTAATCTGCTCAAGTTTTTCCTTGATCACCATTCCTTCTTCTCCATTATAAAGTAATCATCTTTTATCTTTGGCACATTTCTAAAAATACGTTTCCTGAATTCTGCTGAATCAGGACAGTCTTTAGAAGGAACCCTCATCTGATTCTTTCTTTCTGCGCCGAACTTCTCCTTGACATTGACCTTGGAAAGCGCTGAAACGAACTCATCCATGATTTTCTTCGCCTGAACGACAATTTCTTCTTTGGTTGCCATAACAGTAAGACAAATCAGCACAATTAAAAAACTTTGCTTTAATGGGTTCTAAACCCCAGCAGGATTTTATTCGTAATACTAACAAACCGAAAAGTTAGCGTCGTTCGCGATGTAATTCTGATTTATCACATGTCGTTGGTGTCCCGTATGGAGCATCCTCTCCAACTCTGTTTAATCTTTAATATAAATCGCTCACTTCTGACGCTAACTTTTAATAAAAAAATAACGTCTAACCCCCTTAAACCTCGTTATACGGCTTCCGGGAGCCATTTCCAGCGAAAGTTTTATATAGACTGCTAAATCATTTAAAAACATGGCAGAAAGTGCTTTTAGAGGTGCGATAGACTTCTTCCAAAGGCTTGGAATTTATGATGTCGTACTGCCGTTTCTATTGGTTTTCACTATTGTTTTCGCTGTTTTAGAAAGAACAAAGGTTTTTGGAACAGAAAAAATTGACGGAAAGGAATACACCAGGAAAAACCTTAATTCAGTGGCAGCCTTTGTAATTGCATTGCTGACAGTTGCATCAAGCCAGATTGTTGCTGTAATAAACCAGGGATTAGCTAAAATTGTTTTATTATTAGTTATCGTAATATCATTTTTAATGCTAATTGGAAGTTTCTTTGGAAAAGATGAAGTGCAGCTGACAGGAAACTGGAGAGCATGGGGGATGGGGGTTTTATTCGTTGGAATTGTTTTAATTTTCGCAAATGAAGTCGGCTGGCTGACTCCATTTTGGGATTATCTTATGGTTAATTGGAATACAAACATAGTGGGAGCGGTCGCTTTGATTATTTTAGTTGTTTTATTCATGGGATATGTGACGAAAGGAGAAAAACCTGAGAAGAAGGAAGGAGGAAAATAAATGGCATTCCAAGACGCATTATATTTGTTAGATCAAATAGGATTTACTGATGTATTTTTGCCATTTATATTAATATTCACAATAATCTTTGCAGTCCTTCAAAAGATTGAATTATTTGGAGAGAATAAAAGTAGGAAATTCAATTCAATCATCTCTCTGGCATTGGCAATTGGAGTTATTATTCCTCATTCATTAAATAAATATCCGCCTGGAACTGATGTCGTCCAGATTTTAAACACGGCACTGCCGAATGTTTCGTTATTTATTGTTGCGATAGTATTTTTGCTGGTTGTAATCGGAATGTTCGGAGGAAAAGCTGAGTGGAAAAATACATGGGCAGGAGGAGTTGTCACATTCATAGCAGTTGCTGTTTTAATATTCATATTCGGAAATGCGGCAGGATGGTGGGTATCATCAGGAGTTTATTACTGGCTTTCAGACCCGAATATCCAGGCCATGCTAATTGTTTTAATCGTATTCTGGCTGATTGTGAGCGCGATAACCAAAGGAGAGGGAGAAGAAGGTAGTGCTGAGAAGTTTGGAAAATTCTTTGGAGCAGCAGCCCAGGCAGCACAGCAGGCTGAAAACAAAGGAAAAGGAGGAGCGGGAGGCTAAATGGCAACCCTTCTTGAAGCCGGATTGCTAAGCCACTTCAATTCGTTCTTCATTTTCTTATTCGTGATCATTGTAGTATATTCGATACTGACGAAGATAAAAATATTCGGAGAAAACAGCGGATTGAATTTCGGGATTGCAATAATACTCGGTGTCTTATTCGCAAGCTCAAGCTATGCCTCAAAAATATTTCAGTACGCAACTCCCTGGATTGTATTCTTATTCATAGCGGTAATCTTCATGGAGATTGCTTCAAGACTGATGGGCAATAATCCTGAGAAAAGCATCATTCACAATACTGCTTCAGTCACGATTATTTTGATTCTTATCGGAATAATTCTGATGATTGCGGCAGGACAGGTAAGCAAAGAGAGAACAGAAAAACTTGAAAAAACAGGAGTTATAGAACCGGGAACAAATCCTGTACTTTCATTCCCTCAAAAAGTCGGAGAAACATTAAGGCAGCCTGCGATTTTAGGGTTAATTGTAGTTATGCTTGTGGCGACATTCGCAATAATGCTTCTGTCGCACGAGGCAAAATAATTATTTCTTGTATAATTGCACCCAGGCAAAATTATTTTCGTTTTAATTACTAAACGAAAAGTAGCATAGACGCAGTTGCTTCATGCCGCGCTCATGCAGGATTTTATTCGTTAATTACTAACTAAAAAATGTTGAAAGCAACGCCGACTCGCGATGTAATGAGGGTTTATCACAAAACGCTGGAGCTCCGCAGGAGCCTACCCTCCCAGCTCAGTTTCTAAATTTACACCCCATCGCTCGGTAAATGGCGTTGCTTTCTATATTGTTGCTAACAAAGAATCATTTTTTCTTAATATTCTGAGTTATTCTGGAAAGCTCATTGACATTCTCCATGAAGCCCGGCAGTATTTTCTTGAACACCTGCTCCAGTGCCTTTATATCTGTTGAAACTTCCCTCATCACAGAATCTGAATCGCTTATCTTGCCCATTATCGCTTTCTGCAGAGAATCAAACCCTAATTTCATGTTCTTGATCTGCTCATCCATTGCTGCCAGCTTTAATTCCATAGAAGACTTCCATTCGATGATTCTGTTGACATGATCGACTAATTCACTCCATTTGTCTTCAATAATTGACTCTGCTATTTCTGATATTTTGTTCGCATCCACCGGCTGGTTTTCCATCTGAGGCTGAGAATACATCCCGGGATTAAAAGACTGCTCTGCCGGAGAATCATAAGACTGGCTTATATCGGCCTGGTTCATAGCGTCGAAAACATCACTATTTGAGAATCCCTGATAAAGCAGCCTTTGCGCTATTTCATCATTGCTCATGTTCTGAGAACGCATCCTAGAGACTTGATTGACTAGGTTTTGGTCTGCCATTATTTTTAAAATACCTATTGTGTTTTATAAAGTTTGTGTAAAACAAACGCAATTTCGACGAAGTCGAAATGCGCACAGCAAGGCTTTGCCTCGATTGTGCCTTGCACGGCTATATGCCGGGCATTGGGTTGCGCTGATTTTAGGTTCCTTGCTAAAATCAGATCCGGGCCGAATTCTCGTTTTAATAATAACAAAATAACTATTTCTTCCTCTCGCTCAATATCTTATCCAGCTCCTGTCTTGTAACAAAATTAAGAGGCTCCCAGTAGCTGAGATATTTCTGAAGAACAGAAAGTTCCTCCTTCGTAGCGCTCATCTTAAGTTCTTTGACTAAAAGCATCAATTTTTCTTTTATATCGTTAATGTCTGTTTTCAGATCCATCAGTTCGGAATTGATAATCTTTACATCTGAGATTATTTTTTTATCATTGGCAATCATATTTTGTTCTGTGACCTGGGCTTTTTTCCTCAGTGTAGAATATTTATCTTCCAGCGTCTTCAGAGTTCTGCTTACATTATTGACCTGAGCAGATATATCTGCAACTATATTCGGGCTTGTTTCTTCCTTGCCGCCGAATAATCCTTTTTTCGCTTCTGCCTTTGGCGCCATAGGCGGTTGTTCTGCCATTTTTCGAGTAACCTTTATTTTCGAGTAACCTTTATATACCTTCTATCATTAATCGTTTATATATCGGCAATTATATAATAATTTGTTGCTATAAAGTAGTAGTATAAAAGGGGTTGGTAGGTGGCAGACGAAAATAGCTATGAAGTACTTCATGAAGGAGAAGAAACAATCCTTCGTGTAAATGCGGAGAACTGGCTCACAGTTCCTTCTTTGGAAGATGATCCTATCACGATGTCCAGAACAATGGACATGCTTATCGAGGTAAGCCAGACGGCAAGGCTGATTTTTTCTCAAAAAAGGGATTATGAATATGATTTTAACCAGACAAGAATGCTTGCTGAAGTGGCGCTTATCTACAACCGCTTGGTAAAAGAAAAAGATATCATAAGTTTTGAGAGGCTTGATGTCGAGCACGGAGACCGCTACCTGAATACAAAATATGCAAAACTGAAAAATCTTCTTTTCACGACTATGAAATCAGATCCTCTTGCATGCTATGTCGAACTGACAAGAATGTTAAGGGAAGAGAGGACAACACTTGAAAAATTTAAAGACCCTATGGCTGCGCCGTACCAGCTGAAACTGATTAATGTTCTTTCATATGCAATCGGACTGTTCGACAGGACGAAGATGATTATTCTTGCAAAGCCTTATCTGCCGGGATATATTGTCGGAACAAGAGATGTCTACAAAAAATTATTTTCTCCGGTAATAAAGCCTGATTTCATGTACACAAAATTGATGGGAACATATCCTATCGACGGAGAAGAATTAGACAACTATTCAATCGGCCAGAGTGAAGTCACAATATTCAAGATTCCTGACACAATCCAGTATATCTATCATCTAAATCCTCCTGAATTTAATCTTAGCGAAGAACATTACGAACTTCTTGATTTGTCGAGAAGAATCATGGCAGAGCACCAGCCGGGAAAGGAAGAATTTACCGACCCCGAAAGGATGAGGCAGGTTTTCTACAGCGTTGGAAGGGATTTGCTGGAAGAACTTGCAAATTTCAGAAACATAAGATTAAGCCAGGATGATCTTGCTGAACTGACGCAGATTTTAGTAAGATATACAATTGGATTCGGACTGATAGAAGTCCTTCTGAGCGATGAAAAAATACAGGACGTCACTATCAACAGCCCGATGGGGCACATTCCTATGTTTATTGTTCATGCTGATTGGGGGGAGTGCAAAACAAACATTATACCTACGCCTGCCGAAGCAGAAAGCTGGGCATCTAAATTGAGATTGATTTCTGCAAGACCACTTGACGAAGCCAACCCGATATTGGACACAGAAATTGAGCTGCCCGGTGCAAGAGCAAGAGTAGGTGTAATCGCTCCTCCTCTCAATCCCTCAGGATTAGCGTATGCGTTCAGAAGACACAGGGATAAGCCCTGGACACTCGGATTATTTGTCAAGAACGGAATGATAAACGCATTAGGAGCAGGACTTTTAAGTTTCCTCATTGACGGAAACAGGACGCTGCTTATCGCAGGAACGAGAAGCGCAGGAAAAACTTCTTTGTTAGGGAGTGTCTTGACTGAAATATCTAGAAGATACAGGGTTATTACGATTGAAGACAGCGTCACGGGGGATTCCGAAATGATTGTCAGAAAGAATGGAGAATTCATCAGGACTACAATAGGAAAATTAGTTGATGAAGCGATTGAGAAAGAAAGCATATTAACAACAACAGGTCACGAAGCCACTATCAATTCAGAGAATGTTGAAGTTTTTGCAATGAATAAAAAAGGAAAGATAACAATAACTAAGCCAAGCAGCTTCATAAGGCACAAAGTTTCCAAGCCTGTATTTAATATCAAAACAAGAAGCGGAAGAAAGCTTAAGGTTACCGGCGATCATTCTCTGTTTATGGTCGGAGAGGATGCCGAAATTGCAGAAGCGAAAGTTAACGAACTGAAAATCGGGGACAGAATAGCGGTTCCGAAAGTATTGCCTTTGGTAAATAATGTAAAAGAAAGATTCTCAGTCCTGGATAGAATTCTTGATATTGAAAATGCATTTATCCGTGGAGAAAACACAAATAATGCGCTGAAAGAATTCTCTGACGAAATATATTCGTTCGGAATCTCGAGGAATTATTCGAAGCATACAATCAAAGGATGGGAAAAAAGAAAAGTGCTTCCGGCGAAAATTGTAAAAGACCTTATTGAATTAAGATCTGCGCCTGATTTTGCAGGAGATTATTTCAAAATAGGCGAAAATTCAGTCAGGATGCTGCCGATAAATGTCAACTTGAGCAACAATTTCCTCACATTCCTCGGATTGTGGATTGCTGACGGAAGTTACGATAAATGCTCAGTAATAATTTCGTGCAATGACAAGGAGGATCGAGAGGTAGTTTCAAATGTCGCTAAAGAATTCGGTCTTGAGATTAAAATGCATTCCGATGGTGTATCATACATGATTAACTCCAAGACACTTAAGCTTGTTATGCAGGACATTTTGGGATTCACAGGAGACGCATATACAAAAAGAATTCCCAAATGGATATTCGGACTCGGAATTGAACAAATATCCTCTATTCTGAAAGGCATTTTCACAGGTGACGGCTGCGTGACTAATAAAGAGATTGGCATTAATCTTTCAAGCGAAAATCTGTTAAAAGACATGCAGACTATCCTCTTGGCATTCGGTATTATTTTAAGAACCGGGAAAAGAATAAAAAGAGACAACACAATAAGAGCAGCTATTTCCAGCCTAGATTCTATTCAGAAATTTTCAAGGTATATCGGCATATTGCAGAAATACAAATCTGAAAGGCTTGCTAAATTATGCAGCAAAGTATCAACGCACGATACAACAGATAATTTTAAACTCAGTCTAAATACAAGGAACGAGCTTTCCAGAATATTAAAAGAAAAATTCAGCAGAACAGATTATATCACAAGAGAGAACTCATTAGGAAGGAAAAAACTAGCATCTCTCATAGAAGGACAAACTAAAAGTGTTTTGCCGGATAATTTGAATATTCTTGCAAAATGTGATCTTTTGTTTGATGAAATATCCGAAATAAGCAGGATTGATAACTATAATGATTATGTATATGATCTTTCGGTGCCGGGCTGTGAAAGTTTTGTCTGCGAGAATATTGTAGCGCATAATACTCTCGAATTACCCGGTCGTGCATTAAGAGAACTTGGATATAATATTCAGCAGATGAAAGTCGCATCAGCAATGTCCAAAGGAACACAGGAAGTAAGTGCAGATGAAGGAATAAGAACGACATTAAGGCTTGGAGACTCCGCTTTGATTGTAGGAGAAATAAGAAGCCTTGAAGCAAAAGCTCTGTATGAAGCCATGAGAGTCGGTGCATTGGCAAATGTAGTTGCAGGAACTATTCACGGAGATTCTCCGTATGGCGTATTTGACAGGGTTGTAAATGATCTGGAAGTTCCCAAGACATCTTTCAAGGCGACGGACATAATTGTTGTCTGCAATCCGATAAGAAGTCCTGATGGAATGCATAGATGGAGAAGAGTTACTTCAATTACAGAGATAAGAAAATTCTGGACTGAAGATCCTTTAGTTGAACATGGTTTTGTTGATTTGATGAAATATGATGCTATTACAGACCAGCTGGTTCCGACTGATGCCTTAATCAACGGAGAATCTGACATTCTGAAAGGAATAGCAGGAAGCGTAAAAGACTGGGCAGGAAATTGGGACGCAGTCTGGGATAATATTGAATTAAGGGCAAGGATGAAGCAGGCGCTGGTTGACTATTCCGGAAAGACGCATGATTCTGATCTGCTGGAAGCGGACTTCTCGGTATTGGCAAATGATGAATTCCACAGAATTTCAGAGATAGTAAAAGATGAAACAGGAGTTTTAGACAGTAAGGTAATTTTTTTCAGATGGAACGAATGGATGAAAACAATGATAAAAAAAAGGGGTAAAATATAATGCCTGCGCCTCAGCAAGATATAAAAGATTTGATCCAGAAGTATACTAAGAAAGTAGAGACGCAGCTGAACGTCCCTCTATCATCAATCTCTGAAAAGCCCCTGACAACAAAAGAATATCAGGATTTCAGAAAACAGTATATGCCTGGGCAGATGTCATTGTATGAGAAATTATGCAATGCAAGCGAAAAGATTCTGAAAGTCGCTCCTGGACCAAAGGACAAGCCTAAGATTGAAACTGCAATTAAAGTTACGCAGCTTAACATCACGCCGACCGGAGCATATAGTTTTGCCATGCTTGCTCCGACTGCCATCGCGATATTCGGTTCGTTGATCAGCTTCGCGATATTTGACTCGTTCTTTTTTGTTTTCTTTTTCCTGCTTACTGCGTTGGCACTGTACATCCCTCTGCAGAGAATGCCTATGATAATGGCAGATTCGTGGAGATTAAAAGCGAGCAACCAGATGGTTCTTGCCGTTTTCTTCATCGTCACTTACATGAGGCACACCTCAAACATAGAAAGGGCAATAGATTTTGCAGCAAATCATCTTTCAGCGCCGTTATCTCTTGATTTAAAAAAGGTGATCTGGGATGTTCAGACTGAGAAATACGGAAGCATAAAAGATTCCCTGGAATCTTATCTTGAAACGTGGAAAGCCTATAACATGGAATTTGTTGAGGCAATGCATCTCATCGAAGCATCGCTGTATGAAGGCTCCGAAGACAGGAGAGTTGATCTGCTTGAAAAATCACTGGAATTGATCTTAGAAGAGACTTATGAAAAAATGCTTCATTATGCGCAAAATCTCAAATCGCCGATAACCATGCTTCACATGCTTGGAATAATCCTTCCTATCTTAGGATTAGTCATTTTGCCGCTTGTAGTGTCCTTTGTTGAAGTCATCCAGTGGTATCATCTTGCGGCACTGTACAACATAGTCCTTCCTGTCGTCGTGTATTACATGGGGAAAAATATTTTATCAAAAAGACCGACAGGATACGGGCAGGGAGATGCAAGCGACATAAATCCCGGATTAAAAAAATACAAGAATATAATAATCAAGGTTTTAGGGGGAGAATTTTTGATAAATCCATTGATGGTCAGCCTTATTATAGGAGGTGTTTTATTTTTAGTAGGCTTCAGCCCTTTAATACTGCATTTCATATCTCCAGGATTTGATGTAATTTACGATACAAGCATATCTGATGCAGGAGGCTCTCCACTGATTATCACAACTGATGCGCAATCATATGCCGGAAAACCTAAATTTGCACTGCAGCAGTACCAGCCAAGCAAATCAACAGAAGCCGCGAGACTCGGAACCATGCTCGGACCTTATGGCCTTGGAGCCACCATATTAAGCTTGGCGCTTCCATTATCTATTGCATTCGCTGTCGGATTATTCTATAAATTTAAATCTAAAAACATAATCAAGATAAGAGAAAATACAAAATCTCTCGAAAAAGAATTCGCAGCAGCATTATTCCAGCTTGGAAACAGGCTGGCTGACGGGCTTCCTGCCGAAATTGCGTTCGACAAAGTCGCAAATACCATGGAAAATACAGTCTCCGGCTCATTTTTCAAGGCTATTTCTGCAAACATAAGAAGGCTTGGCATGGGAGTCGAAGAAGCAATTTTTAATCCAAGAAAAGGCGCACTGCTCGCTTTCCCGTCAAATATAATTGAAAGTTCTATGAAAGTCATGGTTGAATCTGCAAGAAAAGGCCCCATCATAGCATCAAAAGCAGTCTTAAGCGTCTCAAAATACATAAAAGAGATTCATAGAGTCAATGAAAGGCTCAAAGATTTAATGGCGGACATAATCTCTTCCATGAAATCACAGATTGCATTTTTAACACCTGTAATTTCCGGAATTGTCATCGGCATCACTTCCATGGTGAGCGCGATAATCTCCAAACTAAGCGCGAATATAGCGCAGACGACAGCAAACGCTCCGGGAGGAGCTGCTCAGGCAACAACTATCACTGCGTTGTTCGGAGATACTATTCCTACATTCTATTTCCAGCTTATTGTAGGATTCTATGTCGTCCAGATTGTTTATATCATGACGATTTTAGCAAACGGAATTGAGAACGGAGAAGACAGATTAAATGAAGAGTTTACACTTGGAAATAATTTAATTTCCAGCACGAGACTTTATGTCATAACTTCTTTGGTAATTATATTGATATTCAACTTCATTGCTGCTTCGATATTGGTTTGATTTTAATTAAAGATGCATTATCCAAATCACCATAGGCACTGGCATATAACCCATACAGAAATTCCGTTATTGTATATTTATTTTTGCCACCTCTGCCATCCCATAAAGGATCAGTGACATAAACATAGTTATCATCAATTCCGGTGACGACATTGAAATGAAAATTAAAAACTGGCTTATCTGAATAAATAAAGTTGGTAGTCATCAGTGCACACAATGGTCTTTTACTATCTATTTCTTCCTGAACATCCTCTCTGCAAGGAATCCTTGAAGTAATCTTGCCGCCATTCTCAATAAAACCTATAAAATGTGACAATACTTTCTTATTTTTTCTGACTTTGCTTCATCTCGAAGCTTATTGAAATGTTCTATGAACTCTTCTTTGCCGGATAATTTTAGTTTATTTGTAAACAAAGCAGGATGCATCGTAATAATCTCAACATCAAACCCGTTTTTAAGCAGATAGCTGCCTAATTGAGGGGCATAAGTTCCGGTTTCATCAACAACAAGCTCCTTTTTTAATTTTTCAAGAGAAATTTCAATTGAATAGAATTTAAGAATCATTGCCAGTCCGGCGAGTCCGTACTCAAGAGAGTTTTCAGATTGTCTAATCAACGGAACATCTAGTATCATAAATTTTATCAATAGCTTCACTTATTTAATCTTTTCTAAAAATAAAAGTGGGACTGGGGAGATTTGAACTCCCGACATCACCGTCTTCAGCGGTGTGTTCTCCCGGGCTGAACTACAGTCCCAATAAAATCATTATTAAAAGTATTCTTCCTCTACTTCTTCAGATTCTTCGTCTTCTACTTCCTGCTCTAATTCTTCCGAACCTGAAGCTTGAGGAACATTGGTATAAACCTTAGGCGGAGCTCCTGCTCCTTTTTCAACAACTTCTATTTTTCCGAATTTTCCCGCGCTTAACTGCAGTTCTCCCTGCCATTCTCCAACATAGCCGTTCGTAATCTTAATCTTATCGCCAACATCTATCCTGTCAATCTCATCGTTCCATAATGTCAAGGTAATAGTGACGCCTGAGCCGTCTTTTATCTTAGCATTGCAGACCCTTCCCTGTTTTCCAAACTTATCAAAGGTTCTTGGTGCTGATTTATCCACAACTTCAACAGTTAAATCAACATTTCCCTGCCTTGCATGCAAATCCTTTATTTCCATGAAAACTTGAGAAAGAAGACCATTTATATAGTTTTTCTTTGAAAAAGTGTCTTAAACTGGTCAATATCTCCTGGTTTTGTATGCCGCACCCCGGCCGGATTATTTTCGTATTAATTACTACGAATTAAAAAGTTAGCATCGACTCAGCCCTTTAAGCAAGTTTATCAGAAAGCGCTGAAGCCCTGTAGGGAGCATCCCCTTTAACTCATATTCTATTGTTAGTAATTAAGCCTCGACGAGAGTGCTAACTTTGTAAATAGCGATGCTAACTTTTAATACTAATAATAACTTTAATAATATCTTATGCAGTCATTGGTACTGTTTGAGAAGTTATAGAACCAAGAACCTGTCTTACTTTCTGTTCAGGCCAGCCGCTTTGCACAAGAGTTTGAACTATCTGCTCCTCTTCATATCCCTGAGCCAGCGCAGATTTCAGATAAGCAGTCAGTTCAAGATCTTCCTCTATTTCCGGTTTTTTTGCCCTGGTGAAAATAAGGACTGAAATAAAGATGACCAGCACAACGATTCCTGTTATGAAATAGAAAATGTACGAAGCAACAGATGCTGCTTCTCTCTCTTCTGCCGTCTTTGGATTCAATATCGCCTGAACATCTGAAGATTTCAGATACTTCCTTAAAACATCTCCAAATTTCTCATTGAATTCCTTAGGATTTGCAAGAGTTGATCCTAAAAGAACCTGCTTTGATGGATAAAGATAGAAATTTGTCCCATCGCTTGTTGTCTTAAGCTGAGAAAGTGTCGGAACTGAATCTAATTGCTCCTTTAATTTTTCATAGCTTGGATAGAAAACAATGAAATCCTCCTTATCCTGTCCTTTGCAGTATAAGCTTGATGAACTTGTCACTGCGAGCGCTTCTCCTATTTTTATTATTTCATAGGAATATTTCGTCGTTTGGTCCATACTGACGACCAAACAAACGCTTGCTTCATCGGCATCTTTGATAAAATCAAATTTCGGAACAGCCGCTTCAATCTGTGTGAGCAAATCCTCGCTTGTTGGGCTTAAAACCGCCCTTCCGGTAAAATCATCAGCAGAATCCATGACAAGAAGTGTTGCAAAAACGGCTATGAACAGAATTTCCCATGCCATGATTGTTTTTGCGCGTTCCATCGTTTTATATTATTATCACTTGAGGCTTTTAAAATCTACCTCTTTATTTATGAGCTTCCTGAGTGTTTCTCTTATGTCTTTGATTTTGATTCTTGCCTGTTCCGTTGTATCTCTATCCCTAATCGTGACATCCTTCTTTTTTATCGAATCATAATCGACAGTTATGCAGTAAGGCGTTCCTATCTCATCCTGTCTTGCATATCTTCTCCCGATTGAGCCTGATCTGTCATACTGGACTGTAAAATCTTTTCTTAACTCATCAAATATCTCTTTTGCTAATTCAGGCTGGCCGTCCTTGTTCATCAACGGGAATACGGCAGCCTTGACCGGAGCTAATTTCGGATTGAAATGTAACACGACATTTTCTCTTTTTTTGTCAAATTCATAAGCTTCGCAAATGACAGCCAAAAAAACCCTCTCCATCCCGAATGTCGGCTCGATGACCCTCGGAATAATTCTTTCTTTTGTCTCCTCATCGAAAATCGAAAGATCCTTTCCTGATTCTTTTATATGCTGATTTAAATCGTATTGACCGCGATTCGCATTTCCTGCTATTTCTTTTGAACCGAACGGATATAAATAATCAATATCAAAAGTAGCACTTGAGTAATGAGATAACTCATCTTTTGTATGTTCTCTAATCTTGAGATTATTCATGCTTAATCCCAGTTCTAAAAACCATCTGATTTGCTCTGCGAGCCAGTAACCATGCCACTCATCTAATCTATTTGCTTTTATCATTTCCGCAATACTTGTTGATTTTAATTCTATTTTTCCTTTTCCAAGAGCTTCCTTCATCTGCGTTTCCGCGTTCAATAATGGAATTTTCAAGTTGAGGTGATCTTTTTCCAGGATATCGCATTTCATCATCTTAGGATGGATGAAAAATTCAAATTCCCCTATGTTAAATTCCCTGCTTCTGAACAAAAAGTCCCTCGGAGCAATCTCATTCCTGAAGCATCTTCCGACCTGCAATATTCCAAACGGAAGCTTTACTCTGTTTGTATCGACTATGCTCTTGAAATCTAGGAACATTCCCTGCGCGGTTTCTCCCCTTAGATATGCATCAACAGAATCCAAAGCTCCTATCTTTGTCCTGAACATCAAAGAGAATTCTCCCAGCACATTATATTCTCCGCCGCACTTTTCGCACTTTATCCTGCCGACTTCGCTTTTATCTATTTTTGTTGAGTGTTTGCATTTTTTGCAGACAACTGCTACATCCGAGAAGCTCGCAATGTGTCCTGATGCTTTCCATGTTCTTGGATGAGAAATGACGCTTGCTTCCATGCCGAGCATATCATCTCTTGACTGAACAAAAAATTTCCAGAAGCTTGCCTTAAGATTATTGAATAATTCAACACCCAAAGGCCCAAAATCCCAAAATCCTGCTACCCCGCCATATATTTCAGAAGAAGGATATACAAAGCCCTTCTTCTTGCAGAAAACTGCAATTTCGTCTGTCGTTAGTTTAGCAGGACTGCTTGTCGTCTCCATTTATAAACACCTATACTAAGAAATATGGCTTTTGTTTATATAGTTTTTCTATTGAAAAACGTAATCATGACTTTGTCAGACTGTACTTTATCTACCCAGCCATTCTACTTCTTCATCAATTAATCCTAGCTCTTCTGCTATTCTGCTGCCTTGCTCCTTGTTGTTTTTGAATATCATCTGAAGATAAGGGACTGTGCTTTTGACTGTTTCTTTCACAGAACTGTGCAGTTTTTCGTGTATCTTCTCTGCTATAGCTTTCCTTTTTGCATATTTCTGGTTTGCCATCCACAATTTGAGTATTCTCATAGTCGGCTTGTACTGGACAAAATCCGTATATTTCTCATCTTTTGAAACAGCAATTCCTCCGGAAAGGAAATTATTAATATAAGCCAGGAATCTCCAGTGCTGCCACCTTCTTATTCTCCTGTTGAAAATGTCCGCCATCGAAACATAATGATATGCTCTTGCCAAATCTGCTGCATTCTTATATTCATAAGGAAGGTTTTCATCAATCCATAAACGCAGTTCGTTTAAATCATCATCAACATTCTCAAAAGCGCTTAATGCAACCTTCAGGTCCGTTGATTTGAAAACCTTAACAAGCGCCTGAGGGATTGATTCCTGCTTGTTTCTTTGCGATAAAGCAAGAATGTCCTCCTTAAGTATTTTTTTATGGACGGATATTGTCTGCAGATCGGTAATGGCCGCCCTGATATCTCCGCCGGATTCTCTCGCCAGCTGCTTTATATCAGGTTCAACAAAACTTATTTTTTCCTTATCGCAGATATCATTCAAAAGATTGTAAATAGATTCAACATCTATTTTGCTGAATTCAATCATCAATGATTTTTTTCTCAGAGCTGAAAACTTGCTCTCAAAAACATCAACTGCAGTGCAGATTACCGGAAAAGGAGATTCATCTATGATTCTTATTAATTCTGGAATTCCTCCTCTGTCTGCTGTTCCGCTTAAACCATCTACTTCATCAACTAAAATGATTTTTCCTTTTGAAAATAAGCTCATTTGTTTTGAAGCTGAGCCAATTATCGACTGCATCCCCTCTGCATTCCTGAAATCTGATGCATTAACCTCAACCAGCTCCAAACCCAATTCATTCGCCAAAGCGTAAACAGAGCTTGTTTTTCCTGAACCCGTAGGCCCATAAAGAATCGCAGATCTCTTGGAGTTTGACTTGATAAAACCTGACAGCGCTCTGACTGCCGCATCCTGTCCTTTAATATCTTTTAATATTTTCGGTGCGTATTTTTCAATAAATAGTTTTTCCATAATTAATCACTTTGCGTTTCTGAATATGATATGGCATTCAGCTTTTTGCTCCGCTGTCCATAATTGGGAGCAGATCTCTTTTTCGTCTAATTCTGCCAGATTGATTCTGCTGTAACAGTCTTTTCTGGTTTCATCAAAGATTATATTTGCGCATATCACCGGGTCTTGTTTTGAAACAGCTGCTGCGTGATAGCATGAATCTCTCCATGCATCGACAGTCAATTTGACGCATATATTCTGATTTTGAGTTGAAGCTGCGACATCAGCATAACACTTGATTTTCAGATCAAAATCTGAGAATTGGTCGCACACTGAAACATCTTTTTTTGTAATAAGCACGTCATTCAGACAAACATCTCTTTGCCCGCTGTCCCATATGGCTGAACAATTGATTGGGACTATATTTACAATCACTTTTCCCCGATTATTAAGGGCTGGACTGGATCTCTGTCCTGACTGTACACATCCTGCTACGATAACTGCCAGTAATAAAACAACAACCCCCCATTTCATGTTCATTAGACATCAAACTGCATTTATTAATTTAACTAAAAGAAGGACTCTGCCTCGAAAGTCAAGGACACTGCCATTCACCGAGCGATATTTATTGAAGAATAAACAGAGCTGAGAGGGAGGGTTCAACAGCTTGGCTGTGCACAGCTCTGCCTTGCAGAGATTGTGCCTACGGAGCTTCAGCAATATGTGATTTAATTCCAGTTAAATCGCGAGTCGGCAGTGTCCGATTAGTTGAGATCTGGAACGGAACCTAAAAGAACCCGCTCAACCCTTTCTGGCTGTGGCCTTTGATCAAATCCCTGAAATTCAGGCCGTAAAAACTCAACACTGTATCAGCCAATGGCTCAATCTGCTTTTCAATGTAATACTCGTAATCAATCTTCAGTCCTTTCATAAGTTCAGCAGGATAAGGCTCATTTCCTTCTGCAATATAATACTCTATCACGCTGCTTGTTATCTTTTTTAATTTCCTTGCCGCTTTGACGTGAGGGGGAGTTGTTTTTGTATATTGCTCGAGTTCTTTTCTTATCGATTTTCTTATGATAAGCTTGTCATCCATTTTCCCTTCTTTTATCTTATTGACATAATCTTTTATATATTTTTTAATCTCGTCTTCTTTTCCGTGGAAAATAAGCTCCAATAATTTGTATTGAAATTCCTTTGCTGCCTCGCACCAGTCTCCCCTCACAAATTCCATTCCGGTAACATCAATCTCCTCTTTTCCATCCTTGACTCTCAGTCCGGCATATCGTTTCTTGGAGCCTGTTTCAGTGCCTCTTGTCTTAGGCATCATAAATCTTCTGAATACCTTGTCAAACTGCAGTTCCATAAAAGATTCTCTTTCATAATTTTCTTTTATATAATCATTAAGAAAACTGTTTATTGTTCCGGCAAGATGATTCCCTGTTTTTTCCGATTCTTCGGATGATTTTGAATTCGGAAGGATGAATAATGAATCAGTATCGCCATAAATGACCTTGTACCCTGCTTCTTTTATCTTATCTGCGCAAAGTTTTATCATAAACTGGCCGGTATGGGTTATTGCATTGGCAATATCCAGTGAATAATATCTTGAAGCTGGATTGGCTAAAGCGCCAAACATTGAATTCATCAGTATCTTTAATGCATTGCTTGCAGTTGTATCTTTTTTCTTTTTGGCAATATCCCTCTGCTTCCAGACACGTTCAATTATCTGAGGAAGAAACCCGAAATCATTCCTAAACACTGCACCATTTGCGCATTTGATGTATTTTTTCCTGTCCAATTCTTTTGGAGGCTTTTCTACAAACGAATACGGATCTATGTTAAATGTTCTCATCAATGAAGGATACAGGCTTTTGAAATCGAGGACTATGACATAATCATAGATTCCGGGAATGGATTCCATTACAAATCCCCCCTTTATCCTTTCCTCATCCCTGTTGATTTCTCCAAGAGAATTTGCGACTATGCCGTGTTTGATGAGTGTCCTCAGATATAATGAGTCAAGGGATGCGACTGATGCATTTACTCTGTCCATCGACATTCCAGTAAGAAATGATCGAAGCGCCGTCAGATTTATCAGATCAAGCTTGTTCAGGATGTCATAGACTAATTTTGAATCGGACAGATTATAATCAACAAGCTTCTGCGGATTGTTTTTATAAGCATCATGTATCTCTTCAAATTTATTTTCATGTCCTATCAGTTTTCTTTCGCCCAAAATTTCTCTTGCAGCAGTATCAAGCCTGTAATCCTGAAGTTTTATGAAAGAGCCTTTCAGGAGCTGAATTCCGTCCAGGACCTGCCTTCCGGGAAAATCAGCCTTAGAATCCTTGAAAAATGAGCTTTCTATCCTTAATTTGCACGGCCAGTCAGCTCTTCCGAGCTTGAATTCAATCTTATGCTGGTCGAATTTCTGTTTTAGATAATCAAGGTCAAAATCAACAATATTCCACCCGACAATCAAATCAGGATCTAAATCGATAATTTTCTGCCTAAATGCCTGAAGGAGCGATTTCTCATCTCCAAATGAGACTGCATCATTAAGATTCTTATCGCTTATGATGAATACTTTCTTATATTCTCCGTCATACATTGATATGGAATATATTTTCTTTTTCGGATCCGGGTCTTCTGCTTCGATATCTATTGAAAGAACTTTAAGATTTGGATGGAACTCAGCAGGCTTTAATTCCGGATTTTCGTAAATTCTGTCGACATAATTTGCTTTCTTGAACTCTCCATTGATTTCCATCGAAGCAGTTATGTCGTGGTCAATCAGGAACCTGTTTGTGAAAAGAACGTCTGATTCGTATGTTTTGACCTTGTGATTTTCAAGCAGGTCTCTCTTTTCCTTCAATTCAGACGGAATTTTGAAGATTACTTTTGTTAATTTTTCTCCCTTAAAATTATGCTTTTCTGTTTCTTCGAATTCTGCCGTGATTAATTCTTCTGCTTTTTTTTGATCTTCTGTTTTTATGTAGAAATACGGTTTATACTCATTGATGGTAAGAAAACTCTCTCCGTTTTCAAGCCTTCCGAACAGGTAGATTAAAGCTTTATCTTTCTCATCAGATATTCTGTAAGTCGGATAAACAATAAACCCCCTCATAAACAATAAAATAAGACACGATTTAATAAACCTTAGCCTTTGAAAACAGGGACTTAAAGGCCTTAAAAGCAGTTTAAGGGCAAAGTTTAAATAAACCTCAAAACCAATAAAATCCATGGGAGATAAGTACGATTTCAGGCAGGAAGAACCTAAATGGCTTAGGTTTTGGGAGGCTCAGAATCTTTACAAGTTTGATGAAAAATCTAAGAAGAAAGTATACTCCATAGACACCCCTCCGCCGTATAAATCGGGACATATTCATTTAGGTCATGCTTTCAGCTATTCTCAGCAGGACTTTATCGCGAGATTCAGGAGAATGCGAGGCTTCAATGTTTTCTATCCGTGGGGGACTGATGATAACGGTCTTCCTACCGAAAGATTCGTTGAAAAAAAATATAATGTCAAATCCGCCAATATGCCGAGGCACGACTTTATCGCGTTATGCAAAAAAACAGTTGATGAGATGGATGAGGAATTTACGTTTGGCTGGAGAAGGCTTGGAATCTCTGCTTATTTTAAGGAAAGCTATTCTACGATTGATGACTGGTGCAGAAAAACATCGCAAAGATCGTTTATCAATTTGGTAAATAAAAAACTTGCATATCAGCTTGAAGCTCCGACAATGTGGTGCGTCAACTGCCAGACTGCGCTTGCTCAGGCAGAATTAGAGGACAAAGAACTTGATTCAACATTCAATGACGTCCAGTTTGAAACTGAAAATAAGGAAAAGATAATAATAGCAACAACACGTCCGGAACTTATTCCTGCCTGCGTCTGTATCTATGTCCATCCTGATGATGCGAGATACAAGAAATTAGTCGGGGAAAAAGCTGTTGTTCCGTTATTCAAATATAAAATTCCTATTTTTGCGGATGAATCTGCAGATCCTGAAAAAGGAACCGGAATACTGATGATTTGCTCGTATGGAGATAAATACGATGCAGAAGCGATAATGAAAAGAAAGCTTGAACCGAGGCTTGTCCTGACAAAAGACGGAAAAATGAATAAACTGGCAGGGAAATATGAAGGCCTTAAGATTAAGGAAGCAAGAAATGAAATCTTAAATGATCTGGAGGCAGAAGGAATGCTTTTGAAAAAAAAACACATCAGGCACGCAGTTAATGTCCATGAGAGGTGCGGAACCGAGATAGAATTTCTAACGACAAAACAGTGGTTTATTAAATTACTTGAGAACAAGAAAAAATTCATAGACGCAGGAAGAAAAATTAACTGGTATCCTGAATTCATGCGCTCGAGATATGAAAAATGGGTTGAAGGATTGGGATGGGACTGGTGCATCTCAAGACAGAGGCATTACGGAGTTCCAATTCCCGTCTGGTACTGCAAAAAATGCGGAGAGATTAAACTTCCTGACGACAAACAGCTTCCTGTTGACCCGAAGGAAGACAAGCCGAAAACAAAATGCAAATGCGGTTCTGACGATTTTGAAGGAGAGCAGGATGTATTTGACACATGGGCAACTTCATCCCTGACGCCGCAGATAATATCAAAATGGAAGGAAGATGATTCTTTTTTCAGAAAAACATACCCTAACGATTTAAGGCCGCAGGCGCATGACATCATCAGAACATGGGCGTTTTATACGATTGTTAAATCTTTATATCACGATAATTCAATCCCGTGGAAAAACATAATTGTAAGCGGTTATCTTCTGGCAGGAAAAGAGAAAATGTCAAAATCCAAGGGCAATGTAATTGACCCTCTTGAAACGATAAACAAATATGGCTCTGACGCATTAAGATTCTGGGCGTCTGGGGCAAAATTAGGAGGAGATCTTGCATACCAGGAAAAGGATCTTATAACCGGGCAAAAAACTGTGACCAAATTATGGAATGCTGCAAGATTCGCGTTAATGCAGCTTGAAGACTACAACAACGAAAAAGAAGGAATCAATGAAATTGACAGATGGATGCTTACAAAACTGAATAAGCTTATCAAAAGCGCCACCGATTCTTTTGAAGCATATGAATATGCGAAAGCAAAAGCTGATATCGATTATTTTTTCTGGCACGATTTATGCGATAATTATTTAGAAATAATAAAAGACAGGATCTATAATCCTCAGAACTATAAAGAAGGCAAAAAAGGGGCCCAATATGTTCTGCATAAATCAATCCTGTCTGTTTTGAAAATGTTTGCACCAATTATGCCTTACATCACTGAAGAAATCTATCATTTGAAGTATGACAAGGAAGAGAACTGCAAATCGATACATATTTCCAAATGGCCGGAGTTTGATAAAAAAGAAATTAATGAAAAATCAGAAAAAGCAGGCGATTTGGCAGTCGAGATAATATCTGCAGTAAGAAAATTCAAGGCTGAAAAGAACCTCTCTCTTAAGACTGAACTGAAGAGCCTGACAATTGACACAAAAGACAGGGAACTTGTTGAAATGGTCTCGAGCGACATCAAGGCAGCGACCAGAGCACAGGCTATAGGCTTTGGGAAGGCTGAAAACGAGGTTTCCAAGGACTTACGAATAAATATAGAACTAGCATAAAATTTAAATATTACTTAGTGGTGGCAACTAGTATGAAAAACAAACTTAACCCGGACAAGCATGTAATTTTAAGATGCGCAACACCTTCCGGAGAAAATGTTGAGTACTGGATTGAAAGAAAGTCCGGTAAAATTTATCCTACATTAAGGGGGTGGGTTGTTGAGCTGAGAGGATTTGCTGAAGATATCATTCAAAAAACAATGTTAAATCCTGACGGGACATATCAGCCGGCGCTGCATTTAGCGCCACATGACCATGAAGCATTCACAGAAGAATTTTTAGAGCCGGAAAAGATTCATCTTGCCAGAATTGAAGACGGCAAATATTTAATAACAAAAGATCCTTTCGCTGTCAAAACAGGTAGTGCGCTTTCATTCAGAGAAACACTAGATGTTCTGGCAGATTACAATACTCCTTCACGGGAGTTCGCTGCGCTGGAAAAACTGGACGGACTGGAAAGAAGCGTTAATAATACACTTGCTGAACTGCCGATGATTATGCCTTCTTCACAAGGAGACCATGTTCAGAATCATCAATAAGGTATCCTTTTGATCTTATTTCATTTCTCAATTCGTCTGCTTTTTTGAAATCCTTTCTTTTTCTTGCTTCATCTCTTTTACTGATTAACTCTTTTATTTCTTTCGGGATCTCTTCTGCTTCAAAATTCATGAAATCAAACAGTTCGTTGAGTTCTTTCATGAATGACAGAACATGCTTTCCTGAGTTTCCCTCTTTGTTGATGTCCCTGATGAACTTGAATAAAGAAGCGAGGGCGATTGGTGTATTTATGTCTTCATTTAGGGAATTAATGATAGATGTTCTTGTTTTTTCTATACGCTTAGTATTTTCTTTGTCATCCTTCTTCCTGTCTATGCTGAAGATAAAATCGTCTATTCTCTGCAGGCTGTGTTTTGCCTGGTCAAGAAATTCCGGCGCATAATTTAACGGCATTCGATAATGATTTGATAAAAAGAAATATCTCAATGTCCTGTAATCGTGGTTCTTCAATGCCTCTCTTATTGTAAAAAAATTTCCTTTAGACTTACTCATCTTTTCTGAATTAATATTCAGGAAACCTGTGTGCATCCAGTATCTGACCAATGGCTTTTTTCCTGATGCCGCTTCAATCTGGGCAATCTCTGCTTCATGATGCGGGAAAATAAGGTCAACAGCACCGCCATGAACATCATACTGAGGACCGAAAAATGATTCAGTTATTGCTGTGTCTTCAATATGCCAGCCTGGCCTTCCTTTTCCAAGTTCTGTTTCCCATGATGGCTCTCCTTCCTTATATAATTTCCATAGGCAGAAGTCTCCGTTGTTGCGTTTTTCCTCATTTTCATCTATTCTTGAGACAGCATCTTCATCCTGCAATATTGTTCTTCCTGAAAGCTTTCCGTAATCCGGAAACTTCTTTAAATCAAAATAATATCCATCAGAGATCTTGTACGCATATCCTTTTTTGACAAGCTGATTTACCTGTTTGACAATCTGCGGTATGTAATCAGTTGCCCGTGCATATTTTGTGACTGAAGTGTTGTGCAGAGACTTCATATCTTCCATATATATCTTTTCAAACTCTTCCGTAAGCTGTTTTGGTGTTAATTTTTTTTCTTTAGCTCTGTTGATTATTTTATCATCCATATCTGTTATGTTCTGAAGATAAAAAATATCAAATCCTGATTTTCTAAGGAATCTTACTATGAAATCAAACTGGGTGTATGTTTTAGCATGTCCTAAATGAGAATAATCATATACTGTCGGGCCGCAGACGAAGAAATTTACTTTTTTGCCTTTTATCGGTTTGAATAATTCTAATTTTCTTCCTAATGTGTTGAATAGCTTTAATGTCATTTCTTCTTTACCACGAACATCGCATGGTCCCTTTCAAATGGTTCAAGCGAGCGGTAATCAACAATTGTAACTGATCTTTCAAGTATTTGCTTCACTTCCCTGAATATGACTTCAGGATGCTTAGATACATCAATTGATTTTGCTTTTACTGTCAATAATCCGAATCCTCCTGATTTTAGGTAGAAATTCACATTCTTCAGAAATATTCCGACCTGATCCCTCTGCGCAACATCCTGGAATACAACATCAACATCCCCGACATATTGTTTATAACTCTCTGGGTTTTTTGCATCTGCAAAAATCGGTAGCATATTCTTTCTTTTTTCAACGACAAACATGAAATTCCTCATAACTCTCGGAGCAAAATCAAGTCCATAAACAAATCCCTCATATCCTACAATATCTGAAACATGGCTTGCTGTCGTTCCTGAAGAGCATCCCAAGTATAATACCTTAGAGCCGGGTTTTATCCCGATCTGGGATACACCCTTCATAATTGCTGCTCCCAATTTTGATTTTTTGCAATCCCAAATTCTGTACAAGTCTTTTCCTTCTCTTATGAATTTTTCTCCGTAAACAGAGTCAGGAACTAATGCTTTTGTAGCAATCTGCATCCTTTTTCCTTTATCAACAAATACTCCTTTTAACTGTTGGTGAGGCATCATTTTGATAATTCCTTGCATCTTTTATCCAATTGCTCTGCTAATTTATTTCCTATAAATTTGCCTTTGAAAAAATCAACTTTTGCGGCGATTGAGATTTTGTCTCCTAACGCTCTTGCCATCTTTCCTTTATTTATTGGTCTTACTTTTGAAACTAACGCACTTTCATGCAATATTCCGTATTTTGGAGGAAGATTGTTTTTATTTCTTAAATGCCTGAACAAAGCTTTTTCCGCTCCTAAAATCTGTATTGTTGAAGCCGGGAATTTTGAAAGCCTTTCCAATGAGCCAGCTAAAGAAATTAATTTTGCTCCTATTAAAACTCCTGCTGTTGCTGCTATGTTAGGGGCGACTTTTTTCATCATGGATTCAAGATATGCTTCCTGTTCTTTGCTTAATTCATACAACAATTTGATATGTTTTGCCAGATTGAATATAGCATCAAGGTCTGATTTTGGCAGGTCAGCACCCATTGTGTCTTTTACCTTGATTTCTCTCAATAAATCTTCTTTCTTTCTTGTCAGAATTAACGTTACAAACCTGAAATGGTCTTCAGTCGCATGAGAAAACTCAGGATTGTACAGTTCATACCATTCTCTCAGTCTTTTAACCAAAAGATTGATTGCTTTATCTAACTCATCCAGGCCTGTACTTGCCTGCAAGACCAGCCAGTCTTCAGTTACAGCCGCCTTCAGCTTCTCCCGGACATCGATTATGGCTTGTTCCCTACTGGTTTAAAGTGATTTATAAAGGTATTGGGTTTATTTTGAATATGTTGAAAGTTGGCGCCTGCGCGGCTAGCTATGTTAGCTTTTAACGGTTTTTTAGTTTATAATAATTAAAACGAAAATCCGGCATGGGTACGGCGTATTTTGGACGCTAACTTTATTCTTGAATAACTTACTGCACGGACAGTAAATAGAATATTTATGAGAATTCCCTAACTGATAACAGTTCCTTTGAACTTCTTTCCTAAAATGACATTTTCCAAATTATCCATTCCCTTCAAGATAACCGTCTTAATCTTGTGCTTCTTTATTATTTTCGCTCCACTTTGGTCAAGAACGAAATGCTGTCCTGCCTTGAACTTGATTTTCGAGACTATCTTCCAAAAATCATCAAATGATATCTTTGGAATGAATTTTGCATCCTTATGTGTTTTCGGATTTTTGTCGAACAACCCGTCAACATCAGTCACATTTATGAACATCTCTGCTTTAAGATAATTAGAGACCTGGGCAGCGGTCGCGTCACTTGTCATTTTTGGATGAAATCCTAATGCGCCAATCACCACAACATTCCTTTTCCTTAATTCCTGTTTTACCTCTTTTAATGAATCAGGCATCAGTACATTTTCGTGTATTATCAAAGATACCAGTGTTGCATTGAGTTTAGTTGCTCTAACTCCCGCTAAAGAAGAAAAATAATCAGATACTCCAAAATGCTTTGCTGCTTTGATATAGTCTCTTGCCGGCTTTCCGCCGCCGCAGACAATGACCAATTTATTTTTTTTTGACAGTTTAGAAACAGTTTTCTTCAGTTGTTTCAGAAAAGAAATATCAATCTTGCCGGGAACAATAGCACTTCCTCCGACCGAGAGGATATATGTTTTCATACATCATTTTTAGCGGCTATGCTTTATAAAACTTTACACGAACTAAGCAAAAACACAGACCAGACAATAGTAAAAATACCAGCAAACTAAGAAAACATTTTTTGGATTGTAATTATAATAATAAAATTTAGCCGGGGTTTTACTTCTTAGAAACAAATTGATTATCCTTGATGTAAAACCTGTAAAGCAATGAAACCCCTTTTGTAATTCCTATCCGTTTAGCCTTAACAATTGAAAACTTCTCTTTTTTTGAAGGAATCTCAATTCTTAATCTCGATTTAGCTGAAGTTAAATCGCAAAAGTTATCTTTTCTTGTTATTCCTAAAGCTGAAGTCAGTTTTCCGGGGCCTGAACATAAATTCTTAATGTCGTCACACCTGCGATTTCTCTTCATTTTCTCAATGCCGGAAACAGGCTCCAAAGCCC
>Ga0209518_1000751_pt1 | contig 40220 bp, 56 predicted proteins | sample RifGroB1_FD_183993 | JGI IMG/M metagenome (GOLD analysis project Ga0209518, IMG submission 183993) | Groundwater microbial communities from Rifle, Colorado, USA - Groundwater B1 (SPAdes) (version 2) | ecosystem: Environmental > Aquatic > Deep subsurface > Groundwater | place: Rifle, Colorado...
CCCCAACCACCCACCCAGGCGACAGAGAATTAACTGAACCAAAATTTAAAGATAGCATTCTCATAAAATGCTTTGAGAAAGAAATTCCTATTTTTTGCCCGGCATTGGCGGATTCTGGAATTGGTTTGATGATTTGGGGAAGAAAAATGAAAGGAAGCGAATATGATATTAATATTGACGCGTTTGAAGATATGAAAGAGATTATTGATATTGCGTGGCAAAGCAAAAAGAACGGAGTTATTTATGTCGGAGGAGGAGTTCCAAAGAATTTTATTCAACAGAGTTTGCAGTTTAGTAAAGGTGCAGATTATGGAATTCAAATAACTACAGATAATGCAGTTTACGGTGGAAGTTCAGGAGCGTCGCTTGTCGAGGGAAAGTCGTGGGGGAAATTAAAAAACGACGCGAAGTTTGTTGATGTTTTTTGCGACGCGACAATTGCTTTGCCTTTGATTTTGGCGAGTGTGAAATAGCACATAACTTCCACTCAATTCGAAGTCTTCACTGCATTTATAAATATCAAAATTCTTAAGTTTGTTATGAAAAGTAAAAATGCAAATACTGAAACGCTGAAATTCTTTGGAATTTTAGCGATAGGTTTAGTAATTGTTTTTGGGGTTTTTTTATTATTACAAATTCCTAATGGCGAAGATGAAGAAGGTCAAACTCAAATTAGACAATTTAATTCATTGCAAGAAATTGAAAGTTTCTTAAAAGAAAATTCTGATGGCGGTTATAATAGATATGGTTTTGCTGAAAAAAGTTTTGCTACAGGAAGTGTTGCACCTGCTCAAGCTGGAGCGAGTGAAGACACAGGAAGGAGTTCAGCTTCGGATTATTCAAAGACAAATGTTCAGATTGAGGGTGTTGACGAGCCGGATATAGTTAAGAATGACGGCAAATATATTTACACTGTTGTTGATAGTAAAAAAGTTGTGATTGTTAATGCTTATCCTGCTGATGATATGAAAATATTAAGCGAGATAGATTTTTCAACTGACGATGGATATTATTATGGGAATGTTCATAATATTTTTATTAATGAAGATAAGTTGATTGTTTTTACAAGAGGGTTGGAGACTATTGAGACAGGTGTTGATTGTACAGATGAAACATATAGTTTAGGAATTAGATGTGGGGGTTATTCTAAACAATTAACTAAAATTAATGTTTATGATGTTTCTGACAGAGAAAATCCTGAATTAGAAGATGAATTTGTTGTTGATGGCGATTATATTGATGCAAGAATGATTAATGGTTATGTTTATGTTATATCTAATAAATATATTAATTCTTATAATAGTGTTGACTTGCCAGTTTATTCTGTTAATAGCGTCGAGAAAACCATTGCTCCAAATGATATTTATTATTTTGATTACCCAGATTCTGGATATACTTTTACAACTATAACTGCTGTTGATTTAGGCAAAGGCAAGGCTGATAGCAAGGTTTTTTTGGCAGGTTACTCTTCAACAATTTTTGTTTCTGAAGATAATATTTATTTGAGCTATCAGAAAAGCATTTCTTATAAAGATGTTTATGGAAAAATGGTTGATAAAGTTATTTTGCCTTTGCTTCCTGAATCTGAAAAGAAAAAAGTAAAAGATATAATGGAATCTGACAAGCAAATTTATGAAAAGATGCAGGAAGTTCAAGAAGTGGTTGAAGATTATTCTAGTTCTTTGACTGGAGATGCAAAAGAAGAATTTGATAAAAATTTGATGGAAAAAATGATTGATGTTCAAATTGAAATTCAGAAAGAAACTGAAAAGACAATTATTCATAGAATAGAAATAAATAAATTGGATATTAGTTATGAAGGTGTTGGTGAAGTTCCTGGAACTGTTTTGAATCAATTTTCAATGGATGAGCATAAAGGTTATTTGCGTGTAGCGACGACAACTGGGCATGTTTCAAGGACTGGAGAAGCAACAAGCTTGAATCATCTTTATATTTTGGATATTGACAAAATGAAATTAGTTGGAAGTGTTGAGGACTTAGCTTCTGGAGAGCAAATTTATTCTGCAAGGTTTATCGGAGACAGAGCGTATATGGTTACATTCAAGAAAATTGATCCTTTATTTGTTATAGATGTTAAAAATCCTGAAAAACCTGAAGTGCTTGGTTATTTGAAAGTTTCTGGTTATAGTGATTACTTGCATCCATTTAATGAAGAAGGAACTTTGATTATTGGTGTAGGAAAAGAAACCCGGGGTGGAGATGAGAATTTTGCATGGTATCAAGGTGTAAAGGTTTCATTGTTTGATGCTACTGATGTTAATAATCCTGTGGAGTTATCAAAGATTGAAATTGGCGATAGGGGAACAGATAGTTATGCTTTGTATGATCATAAAGCGTTTACGTTTGATAGGAATAGGGGATTGTTAGTTCTCCCAATACTTTTAGCAGAAGTTGATGAAACTCAAAGAAATGATAATTATTTCAGTGATCCTGATAGTGCTTATGGGCAAGCTGTTTGGCAAGGGGCTTATGTTATGAAACTTGATAAAGGTAAAGAAGAAATTGAAGTTGTTGGAAAAATAACCCACATGGATGAAACCGATTTTGGAGACGATAATCAAGGTTGGTTTGGATGGAGATATTATAATGACGGCAAGTCTGTGAAGCGAAGTTTGTATATGGATAATTTCCTTTACACAATTTCAAATGCAATGATAAAAGCAAATGATATAAATTCAAATTATGATGAAGTAAATAGTGTTGAACTTCCTAACGAAAAAGTTGAGCCTCCAATTTATTATGCTGAATCTTTTGCAGGTGTAAGCACTGGAGTGATTAGTCCAAGTTCAAAATAATTTAAAATGTCTAATAAATTTTTAATGTTTAATCTTGACGACGATAAAGCGAAATCGCTTGGAGAAGTAATTAGTAATCCGACTTCTAAGAAGATTGTTAATTTTCTTGCAGAGAACGAGGCAAGTGAAAGTGATATTGCGAAGGCGTTGAAGATTCCTGCGAATACAGTTAATTATAATGTTAAGCGTTTAGTTGATGCAGGGTTGATTGAACCAACAAAGAAATTTTTTTGGAGCTCTAAAGGAAAGAAAGTTCTTTCTTATAAAGTTGCTAATAAATTGATTGTTATTTCTCCAAAGAAATCTTCAAATGTTTATAATAAGTTAAAGAGTATTGTTCCTGTTGTTTTGATTTCTGGAATTTTGACTGTTTTTGTTTCATGGTATTACAAATCAATTTTTATGGCTAGCCGAAATTTAGCTGCGGATAAACAAATTTTAAAAGAGTCTTATCAATCAGGGGTTTCTGGAGTTATGGATGCTGCTTCATCTGAAATTTTTACAAATGTTCCAACTGTTCCTGAAGCATGGGTGTGGTTTGGATTAGGAAGTTTGGTTACGATTATAATTTATTCTATGTGGAATTGGAAGAGGATTTGATTATTTGTTTCTATTCGCGCCCACGTTTTGTTATTAATATTCAAAATTGTCAAAACATAAACGCTCGACTTCACCTGGATTTCTTCACGAACGGGAAATTTTAATGAGAGAAATTTTTTGTATTATCATCATCATTTTTCTCAACGGAAAATCCTGCTGAAAGTGGATTTGGAGTTGTAATTTATTTTCGCAGAATGCGAATTATATTCCCATCAAAAACCTTATTAACCTCCTTTTTTCTTAATTTTTTATGTTAACCTCAAAACAAGTCAAGGAAATAAGAGAACACTTAGAGAGAGCTGGAAGCCCGATTTTCTTTTTTGATAATGATGTTGATGGTTTGTGCAGTTTTCTTTTATTGCAGCGTTATGTTGATAAAGGAAAAGGTGTGCCGATTAAATCTTTTCCTAAAATGAATATAACTTATTTTAGAAAAGTTGAAGAACTTAACGCCGATTATATTTTTATTTTGGATAAGCCGCTTGTTTCAAAAGAGTTTTTTGACGAGGCTGAGAAGAGAAATATTCCTGTTGTTTGGATTGATCACCATGATGTTCAAGATGAACACGATGAAATGCCCGAATTTGTTAATTATTACAATGTGGCTTTTAATAAAGATAAATCTAATGAACCTGTTACTTATTTATGTTATCAGATAATTAATGATGCAAGGAAAAAAGAGGATTTGTGGTTTGGAGTTGTTGGTTGCATTTCTGACAAGTTTGTGCCAGATTTTTATGAACAGTTTAAGAAAGAATATCCTGATTTAAGCATCGAAGGTGAAGATGCGTTTGATATTTTATATTCTTCCCGGATTGGAAAGATTGTTGAGATTCTTAGTTTTGCTTTGAAAGATAGAACAACAAATGTTGTTAATATGATGAAATTTTTGATGCAAGTTAAATCGCCTTATGAAGTTTTGGAAGATTCTTCAAAGAATCATACAATGCATTATCGGTTTAAACAAATTGATGAGAAATATCAACATCTGTTAAAAAAAGCAGAAGAACTTGAAAAGACTTCTGGGAAGCTGCTGTTTTTTCAATATGGCGGTGAGATGAGTATGAGCAGCGATTTAGCGAATGAGTTGAGTTATAAATTTAAAGATAAAATAATTGTTGTTGTTTATATTAAAGGAAGTAAGGCGAATATTTCTGGAAGGGGAAAGAATGTTAAAGAGTTTATTTTGAAGGCGATTTCTGGTTTAGAGGATTCTCGTGGTGGAGGGCATGAAGATGCTGTTGGTGCACAAGTTAGAGTTGAGGATATTGAAAATCTTAGAGGGAATTTATTGAAGTTGGTGGGGTAAGTTGCTTCGCTTCGCGAAGTTAGGGGAAGTAAGTGGATGTAAAAACCCGAGATGTAATGAGTTTTAGGTTTATTGTTGAATCTAGTTAACATTGTTTTTATAGGTATATTACAACACCGCAAAGTATTAAAACTTTGAATTCATAATTTTAGTATGGAAACAATGCATAGACTTGCGGTGTGGAATTCGTATTGTGAGTTTGGCTTATGCTTTCCTACAATGATTAAACCACTTTAATTTAATTCACTCTTTTAGGTTTGAATTGAATTGAAGTTTTTTCTAAGTTATTCAAACCTTTGAGTCATGAATTGATTGTGGTTTCATAAATAAAATGGAACCTAAAGAAATGGAAGAAAAGGAACAGGTCGAAAGAGAGTTGTCTGTATTGTTAGAGGTGACTTTGCGATTGGAAGACGAATTGAATAATTTGTAATTGAATGAAAAAGGAAAATGATTCTTAATGGATATTGTGTAATGTGGAAAGTTGCTTCCGGATTTAAAAATCACGTTTGGGTTCAGAAAACCCTCCACCACACCCGAATGGAAACTAACTGAACCCAAACACTCCATGTTTTATCTTTTGCGAAGTTAGGGAGATGTTAATTTAGATTTATTAATTATCATTATTTGTAAAGTAAACATCTTAACTACATACTTTGTAGAAAATAACTCGCTCTTAAAAGACACCTAACGGTTTCTTTTCAACTTCCCTTAAGTTAGGCTCAAGGTTGATGTCGCGAGAATAATTGCTCGAAATTCGTATGGGCAACTACGTTTCCCCTAACAAGTCACCCTTTCCTTAAATTTGTGATTTCTTCGTTAATAATTTCTTTAAGCGAAAAACTTGACAAAGTTAGTTTTGAGCCATTGATGACACGAGCTTGCGAGTGCTATGTTTATTTAGGGAATGGACTTATCATCATCATCAATGTTAAATCTGAGTTAACCTTATTTATGAGAACGAGCTTGCGAGTTCCAAATTTAGTAAGTCTTTCCGACATACACCCAATAATCTGCTTTTTTGTCGCAGATGATGCATTTGTTTTTAGAAATTGGCGGATTTTTTGGGTCAATGAATAATGTTTTTGCTCCGCCAGTATCTGCTTTCAAAATATCTTCACAATCATGGCTTTTGCACATTGGAACTAAAACTATTTTCTTTTCTTTAATGTTTTTTATTAATTGAGTTTTGCTTTCTGTTTTTATTGTGTTTGACTTAAGTAATTTTTCTGCGTTTTTGAAAAGTTCTGTTTGAATTTCGTTTAGCAGTTTTGGAACTTCTTTTTTTATGTCGCTGATTTTTACAGTTTGTTTTTTTCCATCATTTCTTTTTGCGATTATAACTTGTTTTTTTTCGAGGTCTTTTGGACCGATTTCAATTCTTAATGGAATTCCTTTCAATTCCCATTCGTTGAATTTCCATCCAGGTGAAACATCTGTTCTGTCATCTATTATCGGAGAAAATTCTTCTAATTCTTTGTTTATTCTTTTTACTTCGTTTAATACTTTGTTTTTTGTTTCTTCGAAAAGTATTGGGACTATGACAATTTTATTTTCTGCTAATTTTGGAGGAATGACAAGGCCTTTATCATCGCTGTGGATTGCGAACATTGCGCCGAGCATTCGTGTTGAGATTGCGAAAGTGTTTTGCCAGACTAAATTTTCTTTTCCAGATTCTATTTTGAATTTTATATCATATGCTTTTGCGAAGTTTTGTCCGTCGTGATGGAAGCATGGACCTTCAATTACTCTGCCGTTTGGCAAATAGTAATGCAATTTTTCTGAGAAGACTGCGCCTGCAAATTTTTCTTTTTCTGTTTTTCTTCCATAAATTCCTGGCAGGGCCATGAATTCTTCAACGACTTTTTCATAAATTCTTTTTATCTCTTTGCTTTCTGCAAGAGCTTCTTTTTCAGTTGCAAAAGCTGTGTGTCCTTCATTCCATAAAAATTCCCTTGTTCTGAAAAAGGGCACAGGATTATTAAATTCCCATCTCACGACGTTGTTCCATTGATTTAATTTTAATGGCAAGTCTCTCCATGAACGAATCCATTTTGAATAAGATTCATACATAATTGCTTCTGATGTTGGCCTAATTGCTAATCTTTCATTTAATTTAGTATTTCCAGCGTGAGTCACCCATGCGACTTCAGGAATAAAACCTTCAACATGCTCTTGTTCTTTGGAAAAAGCTTTTTCAGGAATGAACAAAGGGAAGTATGAATTTTGAATGCCTATTTTTTTGAATTCTTTATCACAAACAGCCACGACTTTTTCCCAAATAAGATATGATGCTGGACGAAGAATAATACATCCAGAAACTGATGAGTAGTCTGCGAGTTCTGATTTAAGAATTAATTGCTGGTACCACTCAGAAAAGTTTTCTTTTTTTATTGTAAGTCCTTCTTTGGATTGTTTTTTTGACATGAAAGATAATAGGGAGTATGTTTTATTAATGTTTTTGTTGAGAGATTAGCTGCTCATTTCATTCGCAGTTATTATTGGCTACGAACTGGACTTTGTCACAGTTCTTCGCTGGAGAAATTGTTAATGTAAAAATTCTTTGATAAATTTGTTTAGAGATACTCAATGTTGAGTTTAGATTAATTGTTTTTTGAGAACGGGCCTGCGAATTAAATTATATTGTCTCTTTTTTATAATAATATTTAAATATTAGTGTATATAAGATAAGAAATGGTTAGAGCTGATTGGGAAGAAGAAGTAAGAAATCCTGGACCAAATGTACGAGGAGTTATTCAGAATATTGCTTACTTGTTCTATAGCGAACTTAAACGTGAAGATGCTGAAAGAAACTGGCACAATTCTTGTTCTGCTTTTTTTGAATATGCTCATCAAGGGAGATTAGGACGCGGAAATAGTCTGTATAGGGTTCCTTGCGTTAGTTTAGAAGAAGCTACAACAAAAACACTTGAGCTTAGCGCACATTGGATGATTTCAAAAGATTTATCTTCTACTCAGAAGTGGGAAAGAGCTGTCAATTATTTAGCTAAAACTATTTTTAATTGTAAATTTTCAGACAGACCTATCGTATAGATTCATATCCACCTTCAACACCATTTTTTGAAAGAACAATTTGCCAAAGCTGATTTCGTCTTGCGCGAAATGCTCCGGCCATGCTGAGCAAATAATATTTCCACATTCTGTAAAATCTTTCGTTGTATTTTCCTGTTGCTTTTAGTTTTGGCCAGGCTTTGTCGAAGTTGTGAAACCATGCCATTAAAGTTTTATCATAATCAGTTCCGAAGTTGTGCCAATCTTCCATAACAAAATAATCTTCAATTGCTTCGCCGATTTGTTTTATGGAAGGAAGCATACCATTTGGAAAAATGTATTTGTCAAACCACGCATCGCATTTGGTTACTGATTTATTTCCTCCGATTGTATGAAGTAAAAATAATCCTTTGTCTTTGAGAACATGATTTACTATTTTAAAAAATTCTTTATAGTTTTTGCAGCCAACATGCTCAAACATTCCCAATGAAACAATATGGTCAAATTTTTCTGATGACGCGGAGTCAAGTAATTCTCTGTAAGAGTCAAGTAATTCTCTGTAATCTTGCAATCTGAATTCTATTGGTAATCCTTTACAAAGTTTTCTTCCTAATTCAACCTGTTCTTTTGAGACAGTTACACCAACACATTTTACTTTGTATTTTTCTGCAGCGTATTTCATAAAACTTCCCCAGCCGCACCCGATGTCGAGAATTTTTTGTCCTGCTTTAAGATTTAATTTTTTGCATACTAAATCTAATTTTTGCTCTTGGGCTTTATCTAAATTTTGTGGAACTGGTTTTAGGCTTTTCCAATAACCGCATGTATATGTTAAACGTTCATCGAGCATTGATTTATATAAATTAAAAGATATCCCCATCTTTTAAGATGGGGCGTTGCTCCCCGCAAATTATTTATTTCTCGATTGATTAATATGGTGGGCTGGATTCTAGCCCACTGAAAGTACAAACTTAGTTGTAACTTTCTCAAACTAAATAAACTTTTCGGAGGAAAAATGCAAACACAAATTTTACTTAGCGAAAGCTATGAAAGATATACAGATAAACTTGAAAGAAACAGCCACAGCGTTGGGATATCAATGTGGGATTTTGAGTGGTGTCCTAAATATAGATATAAAATGTTTAGGAAATGGAAATATAAAAAATTGATAGAAGCATGCATAAGAAGAGCGGCATCCTTGCATGGAATAAAATGGATTGAATTAAATGTTCAACCAGAACACATTCAGGGAACTGCTGCAATTCCTATGACTATGTCTCCTTCACAGGCACTGCATAAACTGAAAGGAATTTCAGCTAAAAAGTTCTTTGAGAAATGCCCAAATGCAAGAAAGAGATATCCAAAAGGACATCTTTGGAGCAGAGGAAAATATGCAGTTTCAGTTGGATTTGTTTCAATTGAAGTTGTGAATGAATATGTAAGAAATCAAGACAAACATCATGGAACTGTTTGGATAATGGAAGAGTAAATTTTGTTCGTAGGAAGCCCCACTCCGCGAAGCGGATTTTTTACGAAGTAAAAAACCTTTAGGGTGGGGAGGACGTCACTTTCACAACTACAGGATTAGAATCTCTTCCAAAAACGCTTTCATCTTTTAGTTCATCAGGTTTTTCTCGATAAGAGATGTACCACTCTCTCCATTTTTCGACAACATATTTTGACCATCCCATAAGGAAAAATATTATTTAGTCTTTATTAATATTGTTATATGCGGAGAACAGGATTCGAACCTGTGTAAGCACTAAGCTAACAGCTCTTGAGGCTGTCCCGTTTGACCACTCCGGCATCCCCGCATACGGTAAGTGGGAAAACTAGTTTGACCCGAACGATTTCACGAGCTTCTAGATCGCCCTTGATTTGAGTGGGGTCGTGAGTTCTCCGGCACCCCCGCATAAACAAAATTACCAGAAATCATCTATATAAAAACTTTTAGAATTATCAAATCTTCTTTCCAACTTCCGCCAAATCTTTTTTCAATTCTTTAATCGCAGAATTAAAAATATCTTTAACACTTATTTGTCCAAAACTTTCGATAGTGATAACTAAATTTTTTGTATCATTCATCTCTATTTTTAAGTTTTCTAATTCATATTCACAAGAATCACAAACATCTAAAAGATAATTTTTATTATTTTCTAATTTTTTATCCTTGCCACAGCTATTATTACATCCAGAAAAGATTTCTGAAATTTCTTTCGATTTAGAACCAGTTTTTATTTCTTTCATATTCCTATAATAAACTAATCCTGGTATAAATTTTGCATGTTCATTTCCTGTACCAAGTTTTGCAGTCGCAATTAATTCTATTTCCTGATCTTTATCCAGTAAAGTTATTGGAATTCCTCCATAAACAACGTCGGCATTTCCCTTTAAATCACTAGAATAAATTATCCCTTCTTTATTAACAGAAAGTTTAAATTGAATTTTACTTTTTTCACTAACACTCTTTTCTGTTTTCAAAGGGATTAAACCAATTCTATGGGCGATTGTTTCGTCATACAATGGAGAGTCATTCTTAAAAATTTCAACTTCATCAACAGCAAGAACAGGAACTTCACTTACATATCTTCTTATAGCATTTGCTAAACTCTCATCTATTTCTTCATTAAAAACCAAAAGGTTATTTTTATTTTTTATTAATTGCATTTTATTCAACTTCAAAATTTTTAATCATTTTTAAACCCTTCGTCCTCTTCGCCCGCCTTTCTTTTTCGGACCACCACGCGGAATCCTAGTTGTATCAGTTATACTTATGATCTTAAACCCACTTCTTGTTAAACTTTTAATAATCGCAGAAGCACCAGGCCCAGGAGCAGGATTTCCTGTTTTTGCCCTAATTTTAACATACAATGAAGTCACTTTATTTTCTTTCAAAACTTCTGAAATTCTCTTAGCAATAAACATCGCAACAGTCGGATTCGCCTTAAGTCGTGACTGCTTTGTAGTCATACCTCCAGTAGCCTTAGCAATAGTTCTTCCCGACATATCAGTTGCATGAACAATTGTATTATTAAATGAAGTATAAATATTAATATTAGCTTCTATATCTTTTTGTTTCTTTTCTTTAGGTTTTTCTTTTAATTCTTCTTTTAACTCATCCTGTTTTTTATCTTTGAATTCTTCTGGTTTTGATTCTTCTTTTATCTCTTCATTCTTCTTTTTCATTTTCTTGTTTTTCCTCCCCTTTAGATTCTACATTTTGTTCTTCAATTTTAATATATTCAACTTCTTTATCTTTCTTTTTAATTTTTCTATGTTTCAAAGAAATTTTATTTTCTAATGAAACAGGCACAATATATGAAGGTGAGTCAACAACTTTCCCATTAACTAAAACTTTTTTGTGAGTTATCAATTGTCTCGCACTTTTTTGAGTTGTAGCAAGATTTTTTTTAACAAGAACAGATTGCAATCTTCTTTTTAAAAAATCTTCTTTTACTAAACTAAGAGCATCCGGAATTGAATTAACATTTAAACCCATTTTTTTTAATTGATCAAACAATTTTTCCTGATTAGCTTCATTTGCTCCAATAAGTTTCTTAGCCTTCTCTCTCATTGATTTAACTTTAGCCTCACTTTTCCAAATTTCTTTTTTATTCTTTAAGCCAAATTTCTTTTTAATTCCCGCTTCTTCAACAATCCTGTCTTTATCAAAAGGTCGTTTTGGTCTCAAATAGGTTTTATGTTTTCTTAGCATTTTAATTATTTTTTAATTTTTCTAATTTTCTTCCCGCCTGCAGCCTTACCTTTATTAGTCCTGAAGTGACTCCTTGTTCTCTGTCCTCTTAATGGTTGTTTTGCAGCGTGTCTAATTCCACGATAAGATTTAATTTTCTTTAAACGTTTAATATCGAATTCTTTTTTCAAATCCAAATCATTTGTAACTAAATGTTTATCTTCTCCAGTATCAAAATCTTTTCTTCTATTAAAAAGAAAAATAGGGATATTTGGATTTTTAATAAATTCAGAAATCTTTCTTATCTCTTCTTCAGTAAGAGCACCAATTTTTTTCTTTTTATCCATTTTTAATTTTATACAAACAGCATTAGACAAACTCCATGAAACTCCCTTAATTCTCGCCAAACCCGGATAAAGGCCTATATTTCCAGGAATATCTGTTGACATAATTCTCACTAATATTTCGCCCATTTTCTCCCTAGGTTTTTCTTTTAATTTTTGTTCAATTTCCATTTTTGTCCCTAATAAAACGAGTTATTAAATCTTTCCTTTAAACAAATAGTCTATATCTTTCCAAAGTTGTTAATTCTTGAAATAAACGTTTACTAATTGCTTTTTCAGGGTCAGGAAGGTTCTGAATTCTTTTTTTCATATCTTCAAAATTTTCAAAATCTTTATCTTCTCGCGCTTTAATAATTTCTTTCATATGTTTTTTTCCAAATCCAGGCAACAATTCAATTTGATGAACCCTTTTATTTATTGCAGTAGATTTATTAAAAAAATCAACATACCTTTTTTCATTCTCTTTTACAACCCTGTCAATAAATTCTTGCAATCTTTCTTTTCCAGATTCTGTTAAATTTTCTTTTTTTAATCTACCAAGAATATAATAAATTTTATCTCTTTTGCCTTCACCAATATAAACTCTCTCTCCGACATCCAACGAAACACCCTTTCTCGGCGCCAATTCCAAAAGAGTTAGATTTTTCTCTCCAATCGCCTGCGCTACTGGCATCAATTTTCCTTCTAGAGGATATCCGTTTGGCAAGTATTCTAGTACTACTGCATGTTCTTCTTTTTCCATTTTTCTTCCTACTTATATTTTTTAATAACGTCAAGTATTTTATTTGATTCATCTTCGTCTAATCCTATATCTATGAAAATTTTATTTAAGTCTTCTTTGTTTTCCGGCAAAATATCAATTATCTTTGAAACATGATATGGTTTGATTTTCAAATTATTTAGCTCATTTATTTTCTTTCTCATTTCTTTTCCTTCAGCCGGCTTAAGCTTAACAAATTTTTTTACAAATCCAACTAATTCTGTATCTCCTGCTTCTTTATCTTTCACATATTCAAGAGATTCCGCCATGCTTAAAGGTTCATTATTTAGTATCATTTTACAACTATTCAGAAATCTTTATTTTTTTTAAATGTATTGGCTCAATCAAATATCTTTTTTCTTTATTCATATCTTTCATTTTTATCATAAATGCTTTTCCCCTCTTACTCTCAACAACACCTGTTCTTCCTTGAATTTGATTTGGAAAAGATGGTTGAAGTGATCTTTCTCTTACAACTGCAACATGATCTCCTTCTTTAAATTCTTGGAAGTATCTACTAAGTTGCACTTTTCCTCGTGTTCTAATTGGTTTTCGATTCATTTTATATAAATCATTCAGAAATAATTCCTTTAAAAAACTATCTTTTATCCTCTTCGTATATCGGCATTCCACTTTTTTGGAGGCGTAGCCGTTTCATTAAAATTATTCATTAAATCATCATTTTCCCTAGCAGTTTCCATATTATGAACAATAGTATCAAACATTTTCTGCCCCCAAACCTTCACACCACATTTCTGACAAAAATCTATAACAGAATCGTCGTTAACTTCTGCTTTACAATAAATACATTTTTTCATTTTTCCTCTTTTGATTAAGATTTAATGGATAACGCGTTTTTAAATTTTTATGTTTAAAAAAAAGAGAATTAAAATGTTTTTTTCATCACATACATCGGAATATCATGTTCGTATTTTAAATTTGAGATAGGTTTATATCCTAATTTTTTATAAAATACTAAGGCAAAAGGAGAAGAATTAAGGTTAATCTCTTTTGCATTTTTCTCAATTAACCATTTTTCTAATTTTATCATTATCATTTTTCCTATTCTCTTTCTTCTGTAGTTTTTATCTACAAAGCAATGAGTTATCCAACCATTTTTCTTAGCTCTTCCAACCCCGACTAATTTATTTTCATCCAAGGCTAAAATAGCATAAGTATTATTCCACTTTTCAATTAAAATTTGTGGACTATGTTGTCCTAAGAAGAATTTTAGTCCTTTTTTAGAAATATCTTTATTTGTCTCTTTGAATATATCAATAATTAATTTACTAACTTTTTGTGCATCAACATTCTCAAATTTCTTTATTTCAATCATATTTTATTTAGGATTAGAGGTTATTAATATCTTGTCTTTCATTCATACCTCAAGGCATCAACAACATTTATCTTCGAAGCTTGCCTTGCAGGAAATGTTCCACTTACAGCGCCAATCAAAAATCCAAACGTCAAACATCCGACTATAAGCCATAAAGGTGCAGCTGCTTGCAATAAATTTGTGTTTAATTGATTAATTGCAATAATCTCTACAGTTTTACTTATACCATATCCAAGAACTACTCCAATTAACGCTCCAATAAATCCGAGCATTCCAGATTCAATTAAAAAAATTATCATGATATCAGAGTTTTTTGCTCCAACTGCTTTCATCACACCAATTTCTCTTGTTCTTTCTAAAACAGAAGTATACATTGTGTTCGCAATTCCAATCGCTCCAACAAAAAGCGAAATCGCTGCAACACCTCCTAAAAAGCCAGTTATGATTAACAAAATAATTTGAAAACTTGCTAAAAGTTCTTCTGGTGTTAAAATTCCAAAATCCTGAGTATCTTCTGTCACACCACGCGAATTTCTTAATTTCTTTTCAACTCTTTCTGCAACTTCATTTATATCTTCGCCTTCATCAATTTGAACCATAATAAAATCAACTCTCTCTGGCTCATCGAATAATTCCCTAAAAGCATTCATCTCCATTAAAATAATTCTGTCATCATCAGGATTTCCTATTTGCTCTAAAATTCCTTTGACTTTAAAATCCTGGCCATTGATTGTTATTTTATTTCCTGCTCTTACAGGCTTCCCAAAAATATTTTGCGTTTTATAATGATTGCCAAGCACAACACCCACATCATTTTCTCCTAAAAATTTTCCTTCTTCTATTTTAAATGAACCTGTTTCAATATAAACATTTTGGCTTTCTGCAGGAAGTCCATAAACCATAAGATAACGCGTTTTTCCTCCAAACTCTACTTTTGCATTTCCAACTACAATATAAGAAATATCTTTTACCCCCTGAACTTTTTCTATAACAGTTATATCTTCTTCAGTAAGAAGTGTTCCACCGACGCTGCCTGGCGGTCCTAAAAATCCTGTTGAAGGTTGAACAAAAAACTTATCTGCTCCAAGAAGTCTAAATTGTTCATTCACAGCTGCTTGCAAACCCAAAGACAAACTAATTAAAGTAAAAATCGTCGCTATCGAAACAAAAATTCCTAACATAGTTAACCAGCTACGCAATCCTCTTCGTTTCAAATTTCTTACAGCGAGTTTGAAGTAATCGGTTAGCATTTTATACTCCAACTCCACTATTTAACCTTCTTTGAAAATATCCTGCTCTTATTCTTCCTTCATCACTTTCACTCATATCAATTCCAGGAGCACATGCAATTGCTTCATAATCTTCTCTACTCATATTTTCAACTTCTACTTCTATATTGCAATATTTTCTTCCAATAATTTTTTTAAATGTAACAACATACTTTGGTGAATAACCTCTTTTTACAGCTTCTTTAAAATGTGCTGCTTCATGATTCATCCAATCTTCAAATCTTTCTGGTTGCCAATGAATTCTTGAAAAGAATTCTCTAACTTTATTCTCATTTCTAAGATAAATTTCTCTTGATGAATAAATTTTTAATTTCATTTTATCCTCTCAACGCATCGACAACATTTAATTTAGAAGCTTGCATTGCTGGCAAAACTCCGCTAATCATTCCAACCAAAAACGAAAATGCAATCGCCCCGAATATTAAAGGATATGAAATCACCACCTCAAATGGAACTCCTAATGCGCTAGTAGCAGCTCCTGATACAAACAACGCCGCGCCTAATCCAAGTAATGCTCCAACAATTCCTCCGACGAGTCCAAGCAAACCAGATTCAATTAAGAACAACATTAAAATATCTTTATTTTTTGCTCCAACAGCTTTCATAACTCCAATTTCTTTTCTTCTTTCCAAAACCGACGTATACATAGTATTCGCAATTCCAATTCCTCCGACAAAAAGCGAAATCGCAGCGATTCCTATAATAATTATATTAATAATTCCTAAAACAGTATTTACTGCTCCGAGCGCCTGCAAAGGCGTTTCAACACTGAATGATTCTTCGCCGACTTTTTCATTTCTATCATTTCTTAATTTTCTCTCAATCTCATTTGCAACATCTTCAATCTTATCTTTATCCCGAACTCTAACAACAATCAAATCTATTTCATCATCTATTCCAAATAATTCTTCCATATCATCATTCATCAAAAAAACAACACTATTCAAAGTGAAGCTGCTTCCCCTTTCTAAAATTCCAACAATTTCATATTCTTTTTCTATTTTCCCTTTAAGCTTTATTTTTTTTCCAACTCTAAAATCTTTTCCGAAATCATTTGAATTTAAGAAATCATTTCCCAACATTACTTTGCCTGTGTCTCCAACCCTGAGCATTCTTCCTTCTTCTGCCTCTAAATCAAAACTATCATAAATAATATCTATTGCTTCTTGATTGTTCGGAATATCCCCTGCATAACCAAATCCAGACACTTCATTATATTCAAGACTTCCAACTCTTATTAAACGTGGAATTACAATATCAATTCCACTAACACTTTCAATAACTTTAATATCATGTTCATTAAGTTTTTCTACGACAGTTGAACCAGGAGGCCCAAATCCAGTACCTTTGTTTTGTATTGTTAATGTATCTACGCTCAACGAACCAAATTGCCCCAACACTGCAGCTTGCAATGCATTACCTAAAGAAATCAACGCAACAACAGCAGCAATACCAACAACAACACCAAGAATAGTAAGCCAAGAACGCAAACCCTTATGTTTAATATTTCCGAGGCTGAGTTTGAAGTAATCAGATATCATTTTTCAATATTTATCCTCCTTAGTTTGACTGGTTTATCTTTTCCATAGGCCATTACCAATACATTTTTTCCTTCTTTTGCCGACTCAATTGCAGGAACTAAACTCAAGAAAGTAGTATCGGACCAATTATAATCAGGATTCATTTTAACCACTTCTTCTTTTAATTTTCTGACTTTTTTTTCATCAACATATTTTATTCCATCGATATTTGTGATACCTGTTTCGGACCAATTAACTAAAAGATATCTATTCAAATGAGATACGTGTAACGGCATTATTCCAGAATGTTTGCCATTCCATTGATATAGTTCATAATCTTTCAATTCTCTTCGGGCAAAATTTTTCACGCTCTCTGAATTTTGCACATCTAAATTTGATGGGATAGTAATATTTGTTTGAGGTTCAACAACAAATAATTTAGTTTCTCTTTCTCTTAATTTTCCGCCAATTCCATAAAGATTGGCGCCGCTTGCAATACACCAATAACTTTCATCTATTTCCAAATTTAATTCTTCTAAATTTTTTGCAATTTTATTTCCAATAGGCCTCATTGCCCTTACACCTCTCAAAGCCTGATGTAATGGAATCAAATCTTTTCTTTGAGAAAGAACTTCTGCTTGTTTTTTTACATATCCTTCTTCCATGGGTTCTTTTCCACATATCACTTCAATATCATTTCTTTCAACTAAAATTTTGTCAGGAATCATTTCATAAGCCATTACAACTACAAGTTCTTTATTCATATTTCTCGAATGCCAACATAAAGCTTCTAATCCTGAAAACCCAACACCATCAAACAATTTATGATTGGGAAATTCAGACAATTGTTCTTGGATTAATTTAGAATTTAATAGATTTTCATACATCCAAAATTTTGGATTTCCTTCACTCACACCTTTTTCTCCATAAGATTTATCTCCTCTCACAACAATGACATGTCCTTTAACTTGCAGTTCTTCCTTAAGATCAGTTATCTTCACATCACTAGAATAAACTTCATCGACATCTTTAATTTCAAAAGCTTCGATAATATTATTTAATTTAGAAATCACAGGAGTTACCTCCCACTGAAACACTCATCACACAAAGTTCTTCTTTTAGGAAACATTCTTTCCCTCCAAAATTTTTGTAGTTCATTTAAAATTTCAGAATCATGAACCTCTTCACCATTCGGTCCAACATATGCTAAACCTTTTGGCGGATTTAAGAAATCATACAAATATTTTTCAACATAAGCTTTTTCATTTACCATTTTTAATTCCTCCCATTCTTTTTCTTGTTTCTAATTCTTAAATATTTTCTAGCTTGCCTGTAAACAATCCAAAGAACAATAAGAACAATTACAACACCAACATAAATCCCAGTATTGTTCTTTTTAATTAAACCTAACTCAAGAGCCCTTTCTTTTGTGTAAACTGTAAAAGGCAAATTAACAATTTCAGTTTGAACATTATTATCAAAATCTTTGTAAGTTACCGTTGCTTTCAAGTTTGAACTTGTTTCCTTAAACAAAACATCCCATGTAACAATGTCAGAATCTTCTGCGTTAACTGTGCCGACAAAAACCTTGTCCTTAGAAAGCAATTCAAAACCATCCGGCTCGATTTTAACAGATACAGATTTCAAATCTCCAAAACCACTATTGATTATTTCTAAACTTACTTTTCCTTGTTTTCCAACAACTGCATCTTTTGTTTCAATAGCAAAACCCAATTCAGTTTCAGCACTAACAGTAATTCCAAAACTTCCGGTTTTAATTGTTGGTGCAGTTTCGTCTTGAACAGTATAAGTTATTGAATAAGGAATATTATAATCTCCAGGTTTAATATCATTAGGAGATTTCAATGTAAAAGAAAAACTTTCTTTATCTCCATCTTTAATTCCATCTTCGCTGTCTTCTGAACTTCCAATAGTTGTAAAAGGAGTAGTACCAAGTACAAGCACAACAGAAACATCTTCTATATCATCACTAAGCGTGTTTTTAACATTTAATGTAACTTTTCCATTTTCTCCAGGGTGAAATTTTTCAGCGTCAACACTTTCAACAATAACTGCTGAAATTATGTTAAGTGTTAAAACTAATAATAATATACTAAATATTGTTAGTGAAAAAGTTTTTTTCATTTTTCATCTCCTCCATTGTCTAATCTATTTCCCAAAATCCCGATAACAATCATTGAAAGACCAGAATAAATTTTTGAAAGCCTTTCTCTTCTTTGTTCATAAAATCTCCTGGATTTATAATCTTGTAAATCTTCTACAGATGGATCCCAGTCTTCTTTATTTTCAACAGAATTAAGAAATTCATACAATTCCTCAAATATCTCTCCAGATACAACATCCAGAGAATATTTTTTTTCCAAAATTATTTGAGCGGCTTTTTTTTCCTCAGGAGACAATTCTTTAAATTTTTCTCTAGCTGATTCAACAGTTTTTTTTAATCTCATGAAAGAATAATCGTTTGCACTATGTTCTACTTCTGAGTAAAATAGATCAATGTCGTTCAATGCTCCTTCCAAACCTTCAAATGGATTTAGTATTGCCATATCTTCTCCTATCATTCATCCTATTTAAACTTTTCGATATTGTTACCATTAAGTAGTTAAAACATATCTTACACATTTATTGTTCACACTTCCCTTCTTTTTTCCATTTCCCATTAATCTTCTTCATTAAACAATCTACATTTCCATCTTTAACCATGTAAATTGTTTTAGCATGTTTCTTCCCTAGCTCTACATCATGCGTGACTATTATTATCGTAGTGCCATTTTGGTTAAGTTTGTCAAGGAATTTCATAACTCTTTCACCTGTAACAGAATCCAAATTTCCAGTCGGCTCGTCGGCAAGAAGAACCTCAGGTTCATTAGATAATGCTCTCGCAATCGCAACTCTTTGCTGCTGCCCTCCGGACAACTGGCCAGGATAATGATCCATTCTATCTTCTAAGTCAACCAAATTCAATAATTCTTCAGCTTTTTCTTCTCTTTCTTCTTTATCTTTATCTTGAAACAACATTGGCAGCATAACATTTTCCTTCGCAGTAAGATTAGGAATTAAATTAAATTGTTGAAAAATAAAACCAATTTTCTTTCCACGAACTTGCGCAAGTTCTGATTCAGTTAAATGTGAAATATTTTCATTATCAAGATAAATCTCTCCGAACGTCGGCAAATCAAGACTTCCAACAAGATTCATTCCTGTTGATTTCCCGCTTCCACTTGGACCCATTATTGCAACAAAGTCACCCTTTTTAACTCTAATTGAAATTCCATCAAGTGCTTTAACTACTTCTTCTCCCATTTCATAATGTTTTCCAACATTCTCAAGTTCAATTATGACGTTTTGTTTTTTTACCATAACAAAAAATTGTATAAAGAATTTTTAAATCTTCCTAAACCAAACTTTTAAAAACCACTTTTCTTCTTTATTATTATGATAATTCCAGTAAGATGTTTCTCATGCGGCAAACCAATTGGTCACTTGTGGGAACAATACAAAAAACGAGTTGCAGATGGCGAAGACTCAAAAAAAGTCCTCGACGAGCTTGGCTTAGAAAGATTCTGCTGCCGTTCAGTTTTCTTAGGACAAACAGATTTAATAGAAGTCGTTGGGAAGTTTAAGAAATCATAAAGTGTTTATTCTAAATAGCTAATTCTTTTCTGAATCCTTCAGTAATAAATGGCTTACCCCATATATCTTCATTATTAGCAACCCATCCAACCATATATCTTGAATAATTAATATCGTCTATAACTAAGTAGTCTTCCATAAATTTCTGGACCAATTCTTCAAAATTAAATCTCCCCTGATTTTTTCTAACAATTTCTACAATTGAATCATAAAATACTCCTTGTTCAGAGATATTTCTATGCCCTGTTAATCCAAAATCAGGAAAAACAAATTGAATTCCTCTCTCTAAAAGTTCCCAAGTATAATCTTTATAAAAATCATCCATTAGATTATTTAACAAGAATCATTTAATAATTTTATTATATTTCATTTCATCTTCCATCTACTCACTCTCCCACATTTCTCACACTCAACAGATTTCATTCCTTTCTTAATTCTTATCTTCGCATTTTTATAAGGAGACAAACATTTCCTGCAAAATAATCTCCGTTTCTCTTTTAATAAAATATTATGTGACATCGCCAATCTTTTTATCTTCTTAATCTCCTTCGGTGTCTTGCTTTTAATTTCTTTAAAAAATTCAGATATACTTTCTCTCGCCTCAGTTTTAGAAATTGATTTTTTCATTTAATGAAAATAAAAAAGACAGCTTGAAGGTTTAGCGGCTTTTCGGCCACTACCGCCATCAACATAGGAAGCTTAACTTCTGTGTTCGGAATGGGAACAGGTGTTTCCAACCTACTATGGCCGTCTTCAAACATTCGTGTAGTTATCCTTATTTAAATGTTACTCTTTGATGAAAAACAACACTTATATAGAAGTGTGCCTTATTATTTTAAGGAGCATTCAGTGTTAAGATTGCTTCGGTGATTTTTTGAATCTTCATTGATTCACACTGGCTTGTACCATAGCCCCACGAGAGTGGGGCTTTTTTCTAAATGTTTTTTATAACGAGTGTAGCTCGCTATTTTAGGAGAGGTTTAGCCGAGCGACTTCACGAAGGAGATTTTTATTTATCTATCCCAAGTGGGGTCGCGAGTTAAGGAGAACCTAGGTTCTCCAGCAATGCGGGAGACAGGATTCGGACCTGCGTAGGCACTAAGCCACAAGATATCTCCCGAGCCCGCTCGTTATTGACAAAGATATTTGTCTTCGCGAACTCACTCGACCTTAGTCTTGCCCATTTGACCACTCTGGCACTCCCGCATAATAGAACGATAAATTAACACTATAAAAAACTAATCCCGCCTTTCTGCATAATAACAATTCCCAATATTATTGCAATCAATCCAGGAAGATGAAATACTGACGAGATTAACAAAAAAATTCCCGAAACAAAATCAACCCAACTCGCGAAGTCTTGAAAAAAACCCAACAAAGATTTAGCAATTAAAACCATCCCGCAAAAAACCAAAACCCCGCTCGAGATTGAAACACCTGCTCCAAATATAATCAAAATAAATCCAATTACAACATCCATCCCCCCTAAAATCTTAATAATCATCTCTTTTCAATTAGTATACTTTTTAAATAGTTTTTCTATCTTTATTTATGCGCCTGTAGCTCAGCCTGGATAGAGCGCTTCCCCCCTAAGGAAGAAGTCGAAGGTTCAAATCCTTCCAGGCGCGTATAGTTAAATTTAAAACCCTTATCTCAATACTAATTTAAAGGAAAATATTGTAAAGAAAACCGTAGGTTGTCTTTACGCGTGGGTAGTTTAATGGTTAGAATATCTGGCTTCCAAGACGTTAAGTCAACTTCGTTGAAGAGCCCAGTTGATCCGGGTTCGATTCCCGGCCCTCGCATCGCTGGAGAACCTAAGGTTCTCCTTTGCAAAACCTCTCCTAAAAATCCTCGCAAAGCGAGTTTGATAAGAAGAAAAAATGGAAGAAGAAACAAACCAGACTCCCTCAAACATTGAGTCTACAAAACAAGAACATCATCATGAAGAAAAGAAAAAGGTTAGCTTCGGCGAGTGGCACGACCAATATTACAAATTATTATTACTAATTCCAATCGCTTTATTATTATTTGGATTAGTGTATGAATACAATTTCTACAATCAAAACAATGATTTCATAAAAAGAGATATTTCTTTGACAGGAGGCACTTCTGTAACAATTAATGAACCAATAGACGCAAAAACAATAAAAAATGACTTATCAGAAAAATTAGAAGAAATTGATGCGAGAGAAATTTATGATATTGTTTCAAGAAAACAAAAAGCAGTGTTAATAACCACAAAGTCCGAATCTGATTTGACAAAATCTGTATTAGAAGAATATTTAGGATACGAACTTACAGAAGAAAATTCAAGCATAGAATTCACAGGCTCAACTTTAAGCCAAGGTTTTTACAAACAACTAATTATCTCAATTATCTTCGCCTTCATTTTAATGGCTATTGTCGTCTTCATAATTTTCAGAACTTTAATTCCTTCTTCAGCTGTTGTTATTTCCGCTTTTGCAGACATATTCATGACATTAGTTGTGGTAAATCTTTTAGGAATTAAAGTTTCAAGTGCAGGAATCATTGCTTTTTTAATGTTAATAGGATATAGTGTTGACACAGATATTCTTTTAACAAACAGAGTATTAAAAAGAAAAGACGACTCGCTTAACGAAAGAATTTATGGGGCATTTAAAACAGGAATCACAATGACATTAACTTCTCTGCTTGCAGTCATTTTTGCCCTGTTTGTTGTTAAAGATTTTTCAGTAGTTTTAACACAAATTTTTACAATTCTTTCAATAGGTTTAACATTTGATATTTTCAACACATGGATTACAAACGTTTCAATTTTAAAATGGTATGTTAACTCTAAAACAAAAAATTAAACAAAATGAAAATTAAACTTACTTGGAAAATATGGATTTTAATCATCGTCGTAGCATTGTCTTTAATTTCTATCTTTGGACTTCCGCCAAAATTCTTGGAAAAGGGTGTTTTAATTACAAGCGTAGAACAAAATTCATCCGCTTTCAATGAAGGATTGAGAAAAGGCCAGATTATAGATTCTGTCGACGGACAAAAAGTTAACAGCGTTGACGATTATTCAAGAATAATTTCTGAGAAGTTCCCAACAGAAGAAAAAATTAAATTAATAATCACAACAAAAGATTCTCAGGCTGTTTTATTCGTAAACCAATCTCCAGAAATTACAATAGTTAACTTGCCTAAAACAAATATTAAAACAGGATTGGATTTGACTGGCGGTTCAAGAGCATTAATCAAAGCAAAGGGCGTCGACCTTACTGCTTCCGAAGTAAACGACCTCGTCGATATAACAAGAAACAGGATAAATGTTTATGGAATCTCTGATGTAAAAGTGTTGCCTGTTTCAGATTTAGATGGAAATCATTTTATGTTGGTGGAAGTCGCTGGTGCAACACCAAAAGATTTGAAAGATTTAATTTCACAACAAGGAAAATTTGAGGCGAAAATTGGCAATGAAACAGTTTTTATTGGAGGAAAAAGAGATATTGAATCCGTATGCAGTTCACCATCCTGTTCTCGTATTAAAAGTTGCGACCTTTCTTCAGACGGAAGCACTTTTTGTTCTTTTGAATTTGTAATTTACCTTAGCGAAGAAGCAGCTCAAAGACATGCAGACATAACAAGTGTATTGGGAATTAATGCAACAGCAGGAGGAATTTCAGGAAGATATTTAGAAAAACCACTCGACCTTTATTTAGATGGCGCACTAGTGGATTCTTTATTAATTAGCGAAGGATTAAAAGGAAGTGTAACAACTCAAATTCAAATTTCTGGTTCTGGTTCTGGTCCAACAAGAGAAGATGCTTACCTCGACGCACAAGATTCAATGAAGCAGCTTCAAACAATTTTAAAGACAGGAAGTTTGCCATTTGAATTGGAAATTGTTAAATTAGATACAGTTTCACCAACACTTGGAAACAATTTTATAAAAATTATTTTGTTGGCAACTCTTGCTGCAATGGCGGCAGTTGCGATTATAATTTTCTTAAGATATAGGAAATTAAAATCTTCTCTTGCTTTACTGTTAATAAGTCTTTCAGAAATTATTATTATTTTGGGAGTGGCAGCTCTTTTAGAATGGAATCTTGACTTGCCAAGTATTGCAGGAATTCTTGCAACAATCGGAACAGGAATTGATGATTTGATTATTGTTATCGATGAATCAAAACAAAGCAAAAATTTAAGTTTAAAACAACGGATGAAACTGGCATTTGTAACTATTTTAGGAGCATATTTTACTTCAGCAATTTCATTGCTTCCATTATGGTGGGCAGGTGCAGGGTTGTTAAAGGGATTTGTTTTCACAACTCTTATTGGAATCACTGCCGGAATATTGATAACTCGCCCGGCATTTATAGATATAATAAAGAAAATTGAAGAATAATTCTTCTACATAAATTATTTTATTAAATAAAATGTATCCAAAACAACACATTATCTTCGGGTTTCTATTTTCCTTAATAATTTTTTTAATTTTCCCACAAATAGAATGGATTGGTTTTGCAGCAATTTTTTTATCAAGTTTTTTAATTGACGTCGATCATTATCTAGTGTATGTTATTAAAGAAAAAGATTGGAATTTGAAAAATGCATATAATTGGTATATTGAATCAGAGAAAAAATCTCAATCTCTTTCCCTTAAAGAGCAAAAAAACTCTCCTTCTCCTATATTTGTACTTCACGGAATAGAAATATTAGTTATAATTGCACTTCTTGGGATTTTTTTTTCAAAATTATTTCTCTTTATTTTTGTGGGATTCTCGTTCCATTTTCTTTTAGATGCGATTCATATTTATTTCCTTAGATTTAATCACAATAGATTTTCTTTAATATATTCATACATAAAATTTAGAAAACAAAAAGTCTAATCTTCTAATAATCCTTGTGCATCAGGTTCTTCTTCAATTCCCTTCACACCACAATAAGGACATGTTCTATTTGTTTGATCCAATTCAGATTCAAAACGGTAATTACATCCTTTACATATAAATTTCATGATATATTAAGGATTAAATTATATATAAATTTATTTATTTAAGAATATATCAATTAAATATAGCCGGAGTAAGGTAAACTTCAATAACTGCGGCGATTGCTAAAATTATCATTGCGATAAAGAGCAATATCACAACATTTTCAATAACTCTTAGAAACTTGGCATTTCTAAAACCATTTCTAATAACCCCTATACCAAAAATTCCTCCGGCCAAAGCAGTAATAAAATATGCAGCGATTTCAGGAGATCGGAGAATCATATACCTTCCAATGCCAACTGGTATGTTTTGAATTTGGTATTTTGAAAAGATTCCAATCGCGGCAGCAATAACACTGGCATTCCACGCTAAAATAAAAATAACACCGGCTCCAAAGACCAGAGAAAAAATTAATGTAAAAATCATAACATAAACATTATTTTCTAAAATAGCCATAAACCTGTCAACTTTTGTCATCCCCCCTGTTCCAGCAATTTTGCTCGTAAAATCAAATTGGGAAATACATTCATCTAAATTTCCAGGATTATTTATTGCGCAAAAAGTTTTTATCTGAAAATTAAATAAATTTGGATTCTGTAAAACTATAAACCAAAATGAAAACGAAATTATAAATCCAAGAAACAACCACATAAATGCATAAAGTGCATCGCTGTGCGCTTTCCACACACTCAATAAACCCTCAACACTTTCGTCCTGTTCTTCTTCCTCTTTGATTAAAAAATACATATAAGGAAGACTAAACATAATACAAAAAACTATTACAATCATTCCAGATGCATCTTTCAAAGCAACATCATTAGAAAAAAACCAGTGCACTAGCAAAAGTGAAAGCGAACCATAAAGTAAACCGACAAACAACATCTTCCACGACCTCTTTTGAGTTTGACTCGGGTGTATTAACATCTCTAACATATTTTTAAGAACTAAATGAAACTTTTAAATCTTCACTTTATTGAATCTTAAAACTTTTCAAGTATCCACTTTGTAAAAATTTGCTCGCTTATTCATTCGCGAGAATAATTGCTCAGAAATCTTCTCGCGACCTCACTTGAACAAGGTTTTGAGGCGACACTCGTGAAATCGTTCGCCTTTGGCAGATTTCTTCGTTAATAATTTCTTTAAGCGAAAAACTTGACGAAGTCTGGTTGCAGGAAGTGTGAGAAACCCGCTGGTGGTTTTCATTGACAAAGTCAGTTTTGAGTGAGCATTTTGACTTTGGTAATTTTTATCAATAACAAAGTCGGAGTGCGAATAATCAATATCACAAGCTTGCGAGTGCTAATGTTTACTTAGAAGGTGGACTTAACACTTTATTCAATTTTTTCCTTTTTCCGATTATCTTCTTGAGCATTAAGAATAATTTTTGTAACTTCTGAATTTATTTCTTCAAGAGAATTACTTAAACTTTCTTTAATTTCATTTAATCTTCCTAACTGGTTTTCAATAAGCTTTTTTGTATCAGAAATATTTTTATTTACAAAATTTTTACTTCCAACATCCACAATCAAATCTTCTGAGAGTAATTTAGCTTTAACAAAAATTCCTCTTCCAACTTGGGCAAGTATTTCTTCATCTTTCTTTCCTTTTAATTCATCTAATCCAAGACTCAACGAGGACAATTCAATAGTATTTTGTTCAACTAATTGCAGCTGCTCTTGAATTTGCCTCATTTGTTGCTCAAACATTCCTAATTTCATAATTAATTCTTGTTGATTTTCTGTATTATTTTCTTTTGCCATAAAACAACACCTTAACATGTTTTAAAAAGGTTACGATAACAATTTTTTTAAAGATTAAAATCCTAATTTATTTATGTCTCTTTTAAAAAAACTAGGAAAACCTTTGTTGCCATTTATTTTAGGGGCAGGATTATCATTTAACAATCCTTTTTCTTTTTCTAATATTCCCCCTCAATTAGAATTAAAGAAATCTTTTGATTACTCTGAAGAATTTGAAGAAAGCATTCCTACTGATATCGTCCAGCTTTCTGATGGTTCTTACTTGGTTGCAGGGCAGGCAGATATGGAATCAGACCTAACAGCTCATGATGAACATATATTTTTCACTCAACTTTCTAATGATTTAGAAACACAAACAAATAAATTAATTCTTGACCCACATGTTGTTTATTCTTCCGGGTTTGTCGATACAATTGATAATGGTTTTGCTGTTTCTGCAAATCTTTGGTACTGGACGCATTGTTCTTCAAACTTAATTAAATTTTCTAGTTTAGGGGATGTTTTATTAAATAAACCTTATTCAGAAGTTTTCGCCGACGAATTTGCTCCCACTTGCATTATGTCCGGAAATACTGCTTTGATTCAATTTGATGATGAATATAATATTGTCGGCGGAAATAATTTTATAAAACTAGACTCTGAAGGCAAAATCGTAACTGGCTGGCCCAGAACCACTACAGTAGAAGATTTTGATTTTCCTAATGGTTTGTTCTTTAATGGTAACTTATTTTTTACCAAAAGGAAACCGCGCCCAGGAAGGGAAACCTATTTTTTTAAAACAGATTTAGATGGAAACGAATTAATTAAAAAAGACCTTCAACATCCAGGCAATCCTATAGGCAAAATTTATGTCTTAGATGACAACAGCTTATTCTTTTCTTCAAATTTGGAATTACAAGTCCAGCCAAATAGAACAAAGTATAATTCAGCTTTATTCAGATTAGATTTAAATGGAAACACTTATCCAGGATGGCCAATAATTTTTAATCGGGACTATAACGATTTCGTTTCAAAATTAGAAAGAATAAGTGAAAATGAATTCTTATTGCCAGGCAATTCCTATTCTGATAATCCTTATGAATGGAAGTTTACATTAAAGAAAGTAACTTCCGACGCCGAGATTCTTTGGGAAATAGTAGATTCTTCAAATAATGTAACACGCATCAACAAAGCGATTTTAAATTCAGCCAACGAAATTATAGCAGTGGGGTATGAACTTTCTGAAAACGAAGAAATAAATGGATTAATTTTAAAATTTTATCCAGAATCACAAAAAGTTTACCAGCCTCTTGGGTTTGATAATGAACCTTTTGAAATAGGGATAGACAACTTTGCTTTTCCAAATTGGCTGCCCACCTTTGAAGATGTTGGCAACGATTTTTTAGAGAGCTTAAAAACAATAATTGAGTTAAATGGAATTAGTTCAGCAAAAGATTCTTTAGATATTGAAGAGAGAATTGAAGAATATCTTCCTTTAGCAGTTACTTATGTAGAATATTCTCTTCCAAGCAATGATTTTGGTATGTCTGCATTAGCAAATTATCTTTTTGAAAACCAATCATATGGTTCATATGGTAATGAAAGATTAGGCGCACATAGTCTTGAACTTACTTCAGAGCTAAGAAGATCAATTCGAAAAGAGCACAGAAAACTTCCTTATGTGAGATTTGCAAGAAACGTGGGCATTTTATCAAACCAAAATAAATTAGAAGATTTAATTGACATTACATCCAACAAAGACACACCAGCAATATTAATTTGTGAAAATTCAACTAGTGAACATCCTGTTCTCGCATATTCTGTTGAAGATGGACAAAACACAGCAAAAATAAATATATATGATCCAAATTATCTTGACTTGGAATTAACTGCCCAAATAAATAAGCAAGATGATTCATTTTCTTATTTTGATTATGAAGATACATTTGTTTTTGATTCAAATTGGCTGTATCTTGATACTGCTATTCTAAATGCTATAAATTTATTCAAAGAGAAATACCTCGAAGATCTTGTTGAACAAGGTCTTGATTTATTTGTTTTATTCCCATATTATCTTCCAACAAAAGATTTAGAACAACCAGAATATTTAATCGTCGATGAAAATGGAAATCGTCATGGTTATGAAAATGGAAATTACTTCCAAGAAATTCCCGGATTAACTGAAAAACAAGTTGGTGGCGTCTTTTCATTAACTATACCATCTGATTTAGAATATTCTATTTCTTTTAGTGATGTTCCCAGTGCTACAACAAATTTATCTTTAGTAAATTCTGGAACAAATGAACAAGAAACCAGAACATGGTACGGCTTACCGATTGCAAATCAAGATTCAGTTTATTTATCATCAAGACAAAATAATTTAGAAATTACTTCAGCCACAGGAACAACATCAATTCCTCCAACACACCATGAACAAAATATTTCTTTTTATGATTTCAACACCGACGACAAAATAGATTATTTGGATTTATTCAGTTTTTCAAACTCTTGGAAAGAAGTATCGAGCCCCTCAAATTATAATCAAGATTTTTTATTAAAGATGATTGAGAATTATGCTAACTGAAAAGCAGATGTTTTAATTATTTATATAAACTAAGTTTGTTTAATAACCAATAATCTTCGGAATTTTACATTCACAACTCCCTTGCGAAGAAGCCCGACAGGGTCGGTCGAGTGTGTTGACTTTGACAAATTTAAATAGTTGATAACAAAGTCAAGGCACGAGTAGTAGCTATTAATAACTCGCGCAAGCGAGCAATCTCAAACAACATTCATCCACTTTCTAATAAATGTACTAAATATAATTGAAGCAATTAAATAAAACCAAAACCAATTCATGAATCCAAGAAACTTGAATCCTTCTAAAGCAGGAGAGCCGAAATAATCCATAAACCATCTGAACATTAAAATTAAAGGAATACCAGTATAAATCATTCCCCTCATGCTCAATTTCATCATCGGCATAACAAATTTCATACTCTCTTTTTGCAGCTGCATAACTTTTTCAGGATGGTCTTTAAATTTCTTCATCTCATCATTTAATGCTTTTTGTTCTTTTTTCATTTCTTTCAATGTTTCTTGATCTGTCGCATACTTTTGCACAATCGTCATAAAAATTGTAATAATCAAAACAAGAATCGTCATTCCCCAAAACACATCCCAATTCAGAAACCATCCAGCAGTTGGATCCAAAATCTTATGGGCATTACCTTTTATTGCAGGATATTTATCCCACATGCTTACAACTATCAAAGACAAAACAAGTACAATCATCACAGGAACAAAACTTGCTTCTCCCTTTTTATCTGATTCTTCCATATTTTAAAGTAGAGAGCATGGTTTTTAAAATGTTTGAAAATTCAAAATATAATATTACTCAAAAAATATCACTTTATCTAATTTCTTGAAATGTTTATCTAATGTTACAACAATTCCTTTATGAATTAAAGCCGTCGCATAAATAATAGAATCTGCCATAGGTATATTGTGTTTTATTGATACTTCGACGGCTTTTTCAGCAATTTCATTTTCTATAGGAATGATTAAACTTCTTTCCTTGACTTTTTGGATAGCTATATCGACTTTGTTTGGAGAATTCTTTAAGGAAAGTTTTTTCTTGATTTCATATAAAGAAATAACTGACATTAAAACGATTTCACCCGAATCTATGAACTCTTTATGATTTCCATTATAAAAGTAATCAAGCCATATAGAAGAATCAAGAAGTTTAGTATCTGTCATTTTCATCTCTTAAATCTTTTAGGATTTTTTCTTTGGGCATTTTTCCTAAGAATCCTGCCAAGGATTTCTTGCCGGATTGTCCGCTTGCCATTTTGACAATAGCTTCATCATAAGAAGAAACATCTAATTCTGCTTTTAGTTTTTTTAATAATTGAAGCGTTCTTTCGTTTATTTGAATAGTTGTCGGCATATAATTATATATCTATAGTTATATAAGAATGTTTTGGTAGGATTTCCTCCAAATTCATTACTCTTATTTAGTAATAACATAATAGAAATATTTAAAAAGGTGAGATTTTTGGATGATGTATGGAAGAAACACAATACAGAATAAGAAAAGCAAAGCCTTCTTTGCCAGCGATAGATTTACTTCCTGTAATTTCTTATAATGGCAGAGAATTAGATGTTGCTGTTTTCGGACCAGGAGTTTATTCAAATAATTTAGACGAAATGCAAAAACAATATTCTCATTTAGAAGAATTTCCAATAATTTCGTTTATACCCGCAATAACTTCTGAATCAATTTCAATTGCTAAATATGGTTTTGGAAGTAAAGAAGAAGTAGATGCTAAGAGAGATATTTTTGATCCGAGATGGCTTCAATTAGGAAGAATTGTTAGAACTTCAGAAGGAGTTTATACAAATACTGAAATTACAGATGAAAAAGAATTAAAGAAAATGTTGAATGGAGTAAAAGAAGTTAATGGTATTTATTTAATCGACGATAAAGTTGGATTTGCTCCTTATGAATCATTCAATCAAGGAGTTCAAGATGCTGATACTTTTGCTGAAAGCGGACTAGCAAGAGTTCTTGAACACACTGAAGAAAAAGTTGCAAAGAACTTAAGAGAAATTGCTTCTCCTAAAAATTATAAGAGAGGAGTTAATGTTTTCGGATTTGATTCTGTTAAAGAACCAGTTTCAAAAGTCGCGAGTCTTTACTCCGGCGGGGTCATTGACGTCAACTGGCTTGGCGTGGATGGCAGCGACTGGTACGTCGACGGCTGTGCTTTTGGGGTGTTAAATGAAAACACCGAAGGCGTTTCGCAAAATTTTTCTTGAGTAAGATTTATTAATTATTTATTATATAATATTTTGTCTTAGTGAGATGAGAATCTCTTCTAAGGCCACACGCATCTTGCTTATGCTCAAAGAGTATCAAATGCAATCTTGACATTAAGTAAGTGAAACTGAAATATGAAAAGATGGTGATTTTATTTTAAAGTAAGATGCTACATAGTTGGGTTGCGAGTCTTAACTCCAACAGGAACATTGACGACAACAGGCTTAACGTGAATGGCAACAACTGGAACGACAACAACGGCTATGCTTTTGGAATGGCTTTAGATACTAAGACAATATTCATGAAAACTTACAAAAATCTTTATGAAAAAATAATTTCTCCTGAGAATCTTATTCTTGCATGGAAAAAAGCAAGAAAAGGAAAAACAAAAAAAGATTATGTGGTTGAATTTGAAAAACGTCTGGATGAAAATTTAAAACAACTTCATGAAGAATTAGAAAATCAAACTTACATGCCAAAACCAATGGAGACTTTTATTTTACGTGATCCAAAAACAAGAAAAATCTCAAAATCCGATTTTAGAGACAGAGTTGTTCATCATGCTATTGTTAATGTTCTTGAGCCAATATACAATAAAATATTTATTTATGATTCCTGTGCAAATAGGAAAGGCAAAGGAAATTTGTTTGCCTTGAAAAGATTTTATTCTTTTATAAGAAAAGTTTCTGAGAACGGCAGAGTAAAAGGAATATTCAGCAGAAATCAGGTAAAGGGATATTGCCTAAAGGCAGACATAAAACATTATTTTGAAGAGGTTGATTATGAAATTCTTTTGAAGATAGTTGATAGGAAGATAAAAGATGAAAAAGTTATGTGGTTGCTCAAACGTGTAATAGAGAGAGAGAGAGAGAGAGAGAGACGGCGACGATTGTTTATCAAAATTTGCGCGACAGCACAAAGGAATGCCCTTAGGCAACTTAACGTCGCAGTTCTTCGCTAATCTTTACTTAAATGAATTAGATTATTTTGTTAAACACAAATTAAAAGCTAAATATTATATTAGGTATGTGGATGATTTTGTTTTATTATCTAAGTCAAAATCTCAGTTAGAAAAATGGAAAGAACAAATAGATAATTTCCTAAAAGAAAATTTAAAATTAGAGTTGCATAAAGATAAATCAAGTATTATTTCTTTATCAAAGGGTGTTGATTTTGTTGGATTTAGAAATTATTATCACTATAAATTATTAAGAAAGAGAAATGTAAGAAAAATGGAAAACAAAATTGAGAAATATAAGAAGTATGAAATTCCTAAAGAAAAGATGTGCGAGATTTTTCAAGGATGGAATGCTTATGCAAAATGGGCAAATAGCTTCGAATTAAGAAAAAGAATAAACAGCGGGATTAACTCTTCCTATCCCCCCATGAACTTTCGCATCGCTGGATGCATATCAACAGCGTGCTGCTGCGCAATATTCTGATAAAATTGATAAGTAATCATAATAACCAACAGCAACGAAGTTCCTGAAACCAACGCACCTATCATGTTAGTTATCGAACCTAAAAATCCTATGGCCGCGCCGCCCATTACAGTTAACGGCATAATATATCTATCCAATATACTTTCTAATACACGTTCATCTTGTCTAAATCCTGATAACTGCAAACCACTTGACGCTATATTATGTGCCTGCGCTTTGGAATCCATTCCAGATGTTTTAACCCAAAATATTGAGAAAACTATTGATAAGATTACAAAAAATAAAATATGTGTTAATCCTTGAAGTAAATAAATAGAAGGAATACTTGCTCTCTGCCTAATAAATAAATCTAATAGATTAGTTGAACCCATCCAAAACGCTAAGCCAGATCTTGCCTGACCCTGATCAAATCTTCCTAAGAATGTAAAATACGACGCTATTTTAGCACCTCCCTTGCATAATTCAGGAGTTTCTCCAGATAAACAAGGTTGTGCAGCATTCTCCATTATTCCACCAAACAATTGGATATTTGCAATTAATGCTGCAACTAAAATAACTGGAATAACACTTGCATAAAAAAACGCCAAAGGCCATTTAACCTGATAACCCTTAATTCTTCCGTAAGATAAAGGAATTTCAACTTTCAATGATTGCGCCCATACAACAGCGAGATAAACAACCACTGTCGCAATTATTGCTCCAAGTGCAGCGAACATTTCAACAGAGTTTGGATTAATTATATTTTGAATCAAAACAAAAACTTTTCCAGGGCAGGCAATTTCTTTCAAATTAAATAAACAAATCGTTTCAGCCCCAGAACTGTTTGTTCCTATAAATTGGAATGCCTGGATAATTAATTGTTTAGAAACTCCGGCTCCAATAAATAAACTAACACCTGAGCCAAATCCCCATTTCTGCATTAAATCATCCATATAAAATATTGCTAATCCTCCAAGTATTAACTGAAAAATTAATATTGAAGTAAAACCAGGCACAGCTTGCAAACCCTGCATCATTACAAAAACCATTGCTTCAAAAACTATGAAAAAGAAAACTAATATTTTCTGGATTCCCTGAAAAAACTTCCTGCCTTCAGGTGTTGCAGTATCAATTTGAATAATTTGTGCTCCAACAAGCAGCTGTAAAATAATAGACGCCATTACAATTGGACCAACACCAAGCGAAATTAAAGAACCAAAATCTGCTCCAAGAACTGTTGCAAAAAATTTGAAATTCTCCAATGCATTATTTGATAAACCATAAAGAGGAATTCCGCTTAAAAGAAAAAACAAAACAAGAACAATTATAGTCCATTTTAGCTTAACATTAAAACTAAGTTTTTTCTCTTCCGGCTTCCTAACTTCGGGAATGTATTGGAATATGTTTCTTAAATCCATTTTTATTTATTTTTGTTATTCACAATATCAGAATAATGTCCTAATTTACTTATTTTAATTTTTATTTGTGATTCATTATATTTATCAACTTTTGCAACTAAAGGGATTCTTGTAACTTTAATTCCCGAGCCTTCAAAAGGATTAATTTTTCTGGGATTATTTGTTAGTAATCTTATTTCTTTAAATTCATAATCTTTAAGTATCTTTATTGCATTTGAATAATTTCTTTGGTCAATAGGTAAATCTAAAACTTCATAAGCAGTCACAGTATCTTCTCCTTTATCTTGTTCCATGTAAACTTTTGTATGATTCCATTTTCCAATACCCCTTCCCTCATGCGACCAAATATAAATAATTAATCCTCCTTCTTTAGCTATTTTTGTCATAGATTCATCAAGCTGAAATTTGCAATCGCATCGTTGAGAACCAAAAACTTGTGCAAAACTGCATGCAGAATGAATTCTAACAAGAGGATTTTTTAATTTTCTGACGTCGCCTTTTTCAAGAACATAGTATTCTTCTTCATTGGGAAATTTATATGTATGGAGTTTAAACTCAACTATTTTTCCATCCCTCAACAAACATGGCAATTTCATTGGTCCAATTTTCTTAAATTCTTTTTTATTTAACATTTTATTGCTCTTCTTCAGGCGAATTAATTTTTATTCTCCCTTTTTTTTAACTTTCTTCGCAGGAAGTATAATCTCACCACCAGCTTTTTTCACTTTTTCTATTGCTGATTTTGAAGCTTTCATTGCTTTTATAATTAACTTTTCTTTAATTTCTCCGTCGCCAAGAATAACATATTTTTCTAAATTAATCTCAAATCCTTTAGAAGTTTCTTTTGCAATACCTTTTTTAACTAAATTATTCAGGTTTGTTTGAATGCTTCTCACATTAATTTTATTTGTTTTATCTCTTTCTGTTCCCTTTGAAGTCTCTCCTTGCTTTCCAAAATATTTATGTCCATACAATTTCAAAACCAATGTCTTTTTTTGGTCACTTCTTTTACCGCTTCCAGACATTCCCTTTCCTCCTCGATGCCCGGTTCCTTTTTTCTTTTTTCTCGCACCGCTTCCATGAGTTCCCATTTTTCTGCCGTGCATTCTCGAAGATTTTTTTCGTTTGTGTGTTTTAGACGGCATTTTATCTGTTATCTCCTTCTCCATGAAGAATGTCTCTTTCTTTTCTTGAATTTAATTTTGAAATATTCTTTTCAGCTATTTCGTTTAAGTTTAAGTTTAATTCTGTTGCTAAAGCAGCAAGATACCAAAACACATCACCCATCTCTTTCATTAACTCCTCTTTTTTCTTTTCACTAATTTCTCCTTCATTATCTCTCATAATTTTTTTTATTTTTTCCAAAACTTCTCCACATTCTCCTCCTAATCCCAATGCCGGATAAAAAATATTGTTTCCTTTATTAGGATAAATAGCTGTTTTCCATGCTTGTTTTTGATATTCATTAAAGTCCATTTTTTAAATCATCTTCCCAATTAATTTACTTATTTCCTTGCCATTATCTCCAAGAATTCCTTTTGGATAATGTGTTTTTGTTGGCGCATTATCTCCAACTCCTTTGAATCCTCCTCTTGGAGGATGAAGTCTATAAAAATTTTCAATATTAGTTTTTCTGCTTTCATTTAATTTCTTGTGCATTTTTTCATCAATTCCTCCATAAGCAACAAAATCTTTAATCTTTTTTAACATTCCGAGTTGCACTTGCGTCGGATTTTCTAAAACAACGCACGCATACTTCTGTCTTAATCTTAATCGATAAAGAGTTTCAGCTAAATCTTTTCGCACTCCAATCATTCCCCTAATTCTTATTATTGCTATCATTTTATATTGTTGCCTCCAATAATTTTAATAATCCTGATTGTTCAACTTCCTTAACTCCTATTCTTGAATATCCTCTATAAGAAAATTTCTCACCACGGATTAAGAATAAAAAGTTTCTATGTCCCTCTCCTGCTTCTGGCGGAAGTGGAGCTTCTTCTACAACCCTAAATCCATTGGAATGAGAACTATCTTTTCCATAATAAACTCCTTCGATTTTTTTCATTACTAATCTTTTCTTAGATGTTTTAGGATCAATTTTTTCTCGATAATATTTCACAACAACTTTATCTCCTCTTTTCACTCCACTTAAATCCTTAAGTTGGTTTATTTCTTTATATTCTTCACTCATCTTCCACCCCCAATATTTACTTTAGTTTTCTTTAGAGCATCAATAGTTGCTTTAACTAAATTGAAAGTCGTTCTTATCTTTCCGAATGTCTTGCTGTAAATATCTTTAATTCCCGCTATTTTCAAAATCTTTTTAACCTCGTTTGCAGCAACCAATCCAGTTCCTTGCGGCGCAGGATACAAAATTATCCTGACACTTCCGGCTTTTCCTTCAACTTTAAACGGAACAGTATGCAATTCACTGCAAGAACAATCAAAACTCGCACAGCCCCTTTTAATTTTAATAATATTCAATTTAGCTTTTCTTATTGCCTTGTCTCTTGCTGGAAGAGTTTCTTTTGCATTTCCGGCTCCAACCCCAACATGTCCATTTTCGTCGCCAACAACAGCCAAAGCTGAAAATGTCGGAACATTTCCTTCTTTTGTTTTACGTTGAGTTTGTCTCCATGCTCTCCTTTTTCCTCCCCCAAATTTTCCCTTGCTCTGTCCTATTAGTAACAAGTCTGATTTAACTTTCAGCAAACTGTCAACTATCTGCTCTTCTAAAATTTTAAGATTATTATCTAAAATAAAATCTAAATCTTTTATTTCCTTTGACTTAACTTTTTTTCCAAGAGCCGTCTTTGGAACCCACGACGCCAATTTTTCTTTTTCCTGCTCTGCAAATCTCGATGCAAATTTCTCTGCCCTAGTTAATTCCTTAAATTCTATTTTTTCAACTTGTTCCTGAATATTTTTCTCTTTCAAATTTTCTGTTTTCTTTGGTTCTTGTGACATTTTATGCTAATACCCCCTCCAATTTTTCATTATAGATTAATCCCCTAATCTTAGATATTAATTCATCAACTTTTGCGTAATCTTTTTCTGTTATAATTCTTTCTCTATCTAAATTATACTCCACTCCTAATTCATCACACTGTCTAACAATATCTGGGTAAGTAATAACAACTTGCTCAGACCTTTCTTCATCCCATCTTTCCTTAACAAACTCTCTAACTGGTTTAACTTCTTCTAACAAATTCTCTGTGGCAATTCCTTCAAGTTCATGAGATATATTATTTTCTCGTAGCATTTCAACTGCAGACGCCTTTCCACTCCAAGCATGATAATAATCATGCAAGTATGCTAAACAATTACCATCACTCATTTTCCACCTCCAATCTTATTTTTAATCTCGTCGAATTTTTTAGAAATAACATCTGTTTTCAAATGTTTTCCTTCTAAACGTTCTTTATCCGGGAAAATATTTTCCTTTTCTGTCACATCAATCCCAGCATCAACAAGTCCTTTTATGAACGCATAAACTTTTGATTTGTGAACATTCCTATTCATCCCAAAATCAACAATTACCTTTTCTTTATCTGAAACTTTCTTTCCCATTAGTAATCCAGTTAAATATGACGCTGGCAAAGTCTTTAAACTATTTACAGCTTCTTTCGGCCAGCCATAATCCAAAAGTTTTTTAGACGTAATCCCAAATTTAATTTTGTCTTGTGCCTCTTTGCTGATAATTAATTGTGCAATTATATATTTGTTTGATTTTCTAAAAACAATTCTTGGAGAATTTCCTTTAAGCAGCTTAATTCTTTTTGAGTAATTTGTCTTTGCCTCAAGTCGTCTTCGCCTTACTATTTTTCCAACTTTCTTTTTCATTTTCTTCCCCCTAAATCTGATTTAATGTGTTCTTTTAATGACCTCAGCGACCCATATTGCCTGTTTCTAATTTTTTTTCTTATTTCTCTAAAATCATCCTGAGAAATTTCTCCCCGGGCTTTTATATTTTTTAAGTATGTTCTCAATTTTCTTGTTATGATAATATAGTCTCTCTTTCGCGTATTAACTTTCTTCTTAATTTTTCCAGGATTCCTTCTTCTTTTTTTATTAACTTTACTCCGTCCCTTAATTCCTTTAATTAATATTGCACCGTCTTGTTTCAAATCTTTAATATCTTGTTTCGTAATTGCTTCTTTAATTTCACTCAACCGCTCTTTCACAAATATAATTCTTTCTTTCCCAACATTCAATACTCGTTTAGCCAGATTTTTTTTCTTATCTAATTTCATTTTTATCCTCGCTGACATTTAATTTAGCTTCGTCCTTCGGCTCCAGATTATTTCTAGAGGTTAACTTATCCTTAGAAGATTTATCTTGACTATCAGTTGCTATTTTCTTTGATTCAACCTTCTCCTTATTATCTGCGTTAGCAGCTATTTTTTCTTTCCCCTTACTTTCTTCCTTTTTCTCTTCGACAGTTTTCTTTTCAACTTTATCTTTCTTTCCTGCTTTTTTATCTTTAGCTTTTTTCGCTTCTGCTTTCTTTTTTTGTTCTTTCTCAAATTCTTTTAAGAATTTTTCAGTATCCATGTTTTGAAATTTAATTTTCATTTCTTTTGCTTTTTTTACAATTTCTAATTTATTTTTGTTCCCTATTTTTCCGAGGATAATAAATTTATTTTCTTTAACTTTCTCAAGATCTTTTACATTATTTACAATAATCCTTTCTTCTCCGATTTTTTTTGTTCCATAACCAATACTTACTATTACAGGATACCCATTTCTTTTATTTCTCATCTTATTATGCCTTCCAGTTGGTCTTCGCCAAATTTGTTTCTTTTTTCTTCCTTTCCCAAGCTTTGAATACCTGCTTGAAGTTCTTCGAAGGAATTTCGGTTTTTTACTTGCCATTAAATTTCCCTCCCTGGTTTTTTAGTTATGAAAATTCCGTCTTGAAAAACTCTTCTATCTCTTAAAGAAACAAAAGTTGCCTTTTCAAAATTCGCAGCAGTTTGCCCGGCAATTTCTTTATTAGTTGATTTAACTATTATAATGTCTTTTTTTACATCAACTTCTGCACCATTCTGAATTTTAACTTTTCGAGGAATTTTTTCTCCAAGAAAATTTTTAATAATGGCTATTTTATCACCTGTTTTATATTCAACAGTCATTGGAAAATGTGAATTGCATACTTTCAATTCATATTCAAATTTATCATTTACTCCATGAATCATATTGGCTATATGGGAAGAAATTGTACTTATCATTCTTTTTTCTTTTTTCGACGCTTTCTTGCAGGAAAGAACAACTCCATTTTCTTTTTTCTCAATTAAAATTTTCTTAAACTTGAAAGTACGTTTGAGTTCTCCTTGCGAACCCTTTGCTATGATAGTCTTTCCTCCAATTCCCTGCACTTCTACTGCAACACCCTCGGGAATCTTAGTTGTTTTAGTTAAATCTCGTTTCATCTTAATAAAAATAAGCTATTAAGCTTCCTCCGATTTTAGCTTCTTTAGCTTCAATATGTGTTTTAAGACCCTTACTTGTAG
>Ga0209518_1000753_pt1 | contig 40187 bp, 54 predicted proteins | sample RifGroB1_FD_183993 | JGI IMG/M metagenome (GOLD analysis project Ga0209518, IMG submission 183993) | Groundwater microbial communities from Rifle, Colorado, USA - Groundwater B1 (SPAdes) (version 2) | ecosystem: Environmental > Aquatic > Deep subsurface > Groundwater | place: Rifle, Colorado...
ATATACTTGAAAAATCCCTGTTTGAGTTCTTTATAGATTGGTTAAAATCAACCTGATTCTGTCAAGTATATGTATTATAATCTGCTCTTGCTCTTTGTATATCAAGGTCTGCTTTTTGAGTTTGCCAGTCTAGATTTTGAGTAGCTGATTTATAAGAAGTTTCAAGGTCTGCTTTTTCTCTTGCTTTTTGCTCTAGATCTCTTTGAGTTTGAATATTATAAGCATCTGTCTGAGTTTTTGTATAATCTGAGTATCATTTATCAAAAGAAGCCATATAATCGCTTGTTTTATCATCTGTGAAATTATTTGCAGTATTATTGAAGGCACTGTTTGGATCTTTTCATCAACTAGCCTTATTATTTGCTAGAAATTGATCGTAAAATGATTTTTTTCATGCTTCTGATAATGATTCGTAATATTGCTGATGATTCGGATCTGAGAATTTTGGAGCATTTCAGCTAGCAGGCATTCAACTTTGGTTATTGCTCCAATTATCCTGATTAACATAATTTTGAATTGTCTTCAGCTCAGAGCTATTATCTCAGTATTTATTTGAAAAAGCCTTTAATACTGCATCTACAGATCAAAGCTTTGCTACTAAATTATCAAATTTTTGTTTATCTACTGCCATAATATATAGTTAATTAATTTTATTATACATTTTTTTCTTTTTTATCAAGCTCTTTATCTATATTTTGCTTATCAAGTTCTTGAAGGTATACCATGCATTCATTATATGCAGGTACTTCGTTTCATTTAAGGTCTACTCTAGACATAAATTTCATAAGATTTATTACAATAGGATTCATATATTTATAAGGTTATTTTTAAAATTCTTTCTTTGTTGCATCTATAGCAAACTTGCTTTATTTCGGTTTCAGTTTCTTCAATATCTTTCCATGCGTGTATACATTTCTCTTGTATTTCTTCAGGTGTTAGGTTTATTATTTCTCATCCTGAGGATGCACCTCATATAGATCATCACATAGTTTTTTAAGTTAATAATTAAGCATAAGGATTACTTCAAGAAGGGAATATATTTTTATATCAATCTGAAGCTATATATCCTATATGTTCATATCAAAAGTTTGAATCCATCCAAAACATTCAAGGAGTTTGTCAGCTTACTACTGTTGGACTAGGTCAATTTGAAAAAGCTGATGCAAATTGTCTGAAATTGTATGGAGCACCATATTTAGTTCATCATCATACCCAAAATACATTACTTCAATCTATCCATATTTTTCAGTTATATTGAGTTCAAACACTTCAATAACTTACTCAGTTTCTAGTATGAATATGTGAATTTGCAGAAGTCCACCTTAAATCGTTTCATTCTACCCAAATCATTCATGGAGTGTAAGATTCTACTATTGAAGGTACATTCGTCATTGATATACTTGTTTCAGTATTTTGACTGAATCATCATCAATCAGCTATTCAGTAAACCTTGTAAGTACCTGAAGTATAAACCTCCCATGAAGCAAGTCAAGTATTTGATGCTATTTGTGAACTAGACCATGCTATAGCATCTGCTAAATATGGACAATTAAAAGAATAATCTCAATTTATAAAATAATTTGTTCATGCAGGATTTTTCCATACTTGTCTTATGGGTATTATTCATCATGCATAAGGTCAATGTACTGTTATTACTGTACTAACTGCACATATTTCCCAACCATTCTGAAATCAAGATAAATCAAAACTTGTTGCTCATCATATAGAATTTAACATTCCTTCAGTTTCACTATAACTTGAATTATTATCAAATATATTTGTAACAGGCATATTAAAAGACGTTCAAAACCATGTCATTTTTGTTCAAGAGGTCTTATTTGAAAACCCCTTTGCTACATTATTTGTTATTGTCATTGTTGCCATACTAGTAGAGGTTAGATCATACTGGTATTTTTAGTCTATATTCACAATTTACCGTTCAATAAACATCAGTAGAATCATTAAATATAGTATTTCAATTCATTATTATTCCAGATCATCAACTATAAGGTCAAGATCAATCTATATATAAATAATCATATACTCAAGAATAATCTTGTATGAAAATCCTTCAGTGTATTTCATTTTCAAAAGTACTTCTAAATTGTAGCATTCAAAGTCATGACTGATCAGATAATTCAACATATCAATAAGTATTGGATGTTTTTATTGTTCATCATGTAATTGTCGCAGAGCTTGTTATGCTTCCTGTAAATGTTCAGTTTACTGCGTATATATCTCATTTAAAAAATGCACTTCAATCTGAAGTTTTTACCTCAAATTTTTTATCGCTTCCATAATATCATCTTATACCTGCACTATCCATTACAATACCTGTCGAAGGATTAGTCCCAGAAACAAAATCATTGGTTGTAAGCCACTGAGCATATCTATTACTTGAATTTAATGCATTATATCATCTGCCTGCTCAAGTTTTTTCATTTGATGTAGTCTTTACATATGTACTTCAATTTGATATATTATCAAGATTTCATGATAAAGAACCTATACTTAATGCTGATACGTTTGTAATATATGAAGCATTTATATTACTTCAAGATCATGTGTTCAATGTTCATACTATACTTAGTGTACTTGAATCCCATGTCAATTTGTTTCAAGCTGAATTACCAATTGATAATTTATAGGCTCACGATGAATTTCAGAGAAAAAATCAAGTTCATGTATCATAAGCCACCTGACCTCATTTTATATAACCTGAAGAATCAATAGTCATATTTCAGGCTGTAATGCTTCACAGATTTGCATTTATTGCTGATAGGCTTGTTACACTTATTTTTGATGCAGTTACAGAGTTTGCCTGTAGCATATTTGCAGTTATAGAATTTGCAACTATATTATCCGAAATAATAAGGTCTCATAAGGTTCAAAGTATCTTTATTCATGCTTTATTTGCTGTATCAGTATTTGGTTTGCTTATAGCGATTATTATTCCTCAGTTTGTTACTGCAATTCAAGCATCTGTAGTAGTCTGAATAGCAGTAGGTATATCATCTTGCCAATAGAAATAGGTCTGAGTAGTCATATCAAAGCTACCTGAGCTTATTGCATATTGCACACTTCAGGTAGATGTACCGATATTTATAACTCATGAGGTCCATGTTATCGTGTTATAGTCGGATGCAGTTATTACGGAAGTTATAGTGAAATTCGATAGTGAACCTCATGAAGTAGTAAACCAATTCTTTCAGTCAAAGAATTTTGTTGTTTGTGTTGCAGGATCAGCCCATATAGTATTTGCAGTAGGATTAATAGGTTCATAATTAAAAACCACTTGTTTATTTTTAAGTAGTTCTAAATCTGATCTTAGTTTTGCTATAGCATTATCGTATGAACCCATAATTATATTACTTTAGGTAATGGATTGTAAAATGTTTCGTGTGAAATAAAACTAGGGCTTCATTCACTTGTAAACTCGTATTTATACGTTAAATATCTTCATCTTTTATTATTCATGAGTCTTATTTGTCCTGTAGACATAGAAAAAGCTCATTGGCTTACTAGACTTCATTCATCCACTCATACAGAGATTGTAACATTTTTTGCAAGAGCTTTCCAATTTATATAGTCTCTTTCGTAAATTTTATAGACGTTTTTATCTCATTGGTGCTTCTTCCCTGTGGTTATATCGCAAGCAAAATATACTCCGTCATCTGTAGAACCTCAAACAATGTATGTTTTTGTTGCAGATCCGAGATAAACGAATCAATTATTTATGAAAGAATCTACTATATTTTCAGGATAAACAAGTCTTGTCCATACTGTAGTCCTTTTCTTGAAACTCTGATCGATATCATAAACAAATACTTCATTTCAGATAGATAGATGATACCTATTGTTTATTAGCCACCCTGTAGCTTCTGAGAGTTCCTGTGCAGTGTGTGCAAGTATATCTGAGTTAATATCTATAGAAAGTGGCAATCATTCGTCTGTGGATGAATTTTCAAGGGTATTTATAGAGTAAACTCAACCGACTCAAAGAAAGAAATTCCAATTATTACCATGAGCTACACTTTTTGGAGCAATACAACCAATAGCTGTGTCGACTGGAATAAGCTGAAATTCATCCTCGTTGTAACCTATAAGCCTATAACGTGAATTTTGCTTATAAACAATAACGTCTTGCAAGTTCTTTGTAACCTGAGTAATGATATCTCAGTCTTGATTTATAGGGATATAATTATCTTTCGGAAAAAAATCAGTTCATAGATTTGACATATAAAGATAATCTAAATCTCTTCTAGCTCAGAATAATCTGTCATGCTGTACTTCTAGTGAATGGAACTTAGGCATTGAAAGGGTAGTGAGAGTGGTTCAGTCATATTTGAATACTGAATCTGTACCATTTGTAACTATTACGTGTGGTGCTACTGCTCGGATATCGTAAGTAGAGGTTGCATCTGGTGTAGTTTCAAATACTCAATCAATAAATAGTGTAGTAAGATCATTTGAAGTTATTGTTTTTTCTTGTCCTGATCCTGTACCTCAAGTTATTCTGAGAACCTTTGAAGCATATGCATTTATTGTCATTCATCCACCTGAAGGCTCGAAAGTTCTTGTTGTACTGTTTGCTGTACCGGTACCACTTTTAAGCGATGCTGTAGTAAGGTCTGAACAGTTGTAAGAAACTATTACTGAGCTTAGATTTGATACTGTGCTTACATCAGTCCATGTTGTAGTTACTAACTTCTGGAATTTTGTTCAAAAAACCCTGACTAATATATCTCAGGACTCTTTTTTAATTACTCATTGTGCATTTATCTTTGCTGTACCTGTTTGAGTTCAGTAAGTTGTTATTCAAGACCTGCACTCGAAACCTAAATCAGTTGTATAAATATTCTTGCAGTCAATGAATTTACTCTTTTTGATAAGAGTAGGATCATTTGTAGAATCTAGACCGTTTGTTAATTGGAATAGTTCTGAGGGGTTATTTCTTCTCGCAGGTTTATAATTTATTGCCATAATTCACTATTAATTGTTATCAAAGTGTTATTAATTTCTGGTTTAACATAGACTGAGCTAGTTGTAGAGCATTTCAAGCACTTACATCATCTCTTATTCTTCTAAAGTATTCTACAAGGGCAAAATCAGCGATACATCTGTGTAATTCACTAGGAATCAAAGAGGGTTTATCTCAATCAGCAGAAAGTACAGTTATTAATGGAAGGAATGTAATATAAAGATTCGGAATATTTGTCTGAGTTACGATAGTCTTCGCTCATGCAACTCATCTTATCTCAAAATCAAAGTATCTGTTTGTAAAATCTCAATCTACTCAACTATCTGTACTAAAATCTACCATAGATGCAAAATCTATAGTATCGAAAGTAGCAGGCAAAGTTCAGACCTTGTTTGTGATTACTACATTGGTTTTTGTAAGACCTATGTATTTTTTTACCTTTGCAGAGTTCTTTAAAATATCATACATATACTCGTAAGCCTTGTTTACGCATTTTTTATTCAATGAACCTCCTGTAATCCATGTACTTGAAGTATCAAGGTGCAATTCTGCAAATTCAGTTTGTATTTCTGCAAAAGTCATAATATTTAAGATTATTTAATATTCATATTTTTTACTCACTCGATTATTCAGTCTATAGCTTTTAATCTGATAGCTTTAAGATCCTGGGTATTTGTAACAAATCAAAGTTCTACAAGCAATGAAGCACATTTTGTATCTCTTACGAATCAAAGTCTACCCCACCTACCAGCAGTATCAGGATTTACGTGTCTTGAAGGTTCTCAGGTTATTTCGGTGTATTTCTGTAGGAATTGCCCTCCTTCTCATTTAGTATATGCATTTCAGTCTAAAAACCAAACACTAGCCCCACGAGCAGTAATAGGTCATGCATCTAAGTGAAGTTCAAAAGCAAACGGTTCAAGTTCTTTAGGGAATCTTTTATTTATCCATGCTATCCTATCAACCAAAGAAAGACCCAAAGGAACTTTTATTAATTTAACTCAAGGAATACCTTTAGTTATCAATCAATTGATAATAAGATTTGTTTCGGTAGCTTCGTTTGTATTGTTTGCTGAAGCTCATTTGTCTATAGCTCATTTTGGAGACTTAGCCCAGTTATGTCAAACACTTAAAATCAGAGTCTTCATTTTAATAATTATTAGGATTTAATAGTATCTTGCACATTGCAGTTTTAACTTTATCGTGTAATATTTGATATTCTTTCGAGTGTTCTTCTGTAGTCCATAATCATTTTCTTAAATCTTTAGTCAATGCTTCTCTTTCCATATTTGCAAACTGTCAGCATCTATCAAATTCTTTTTTTGCTTCAGGTTTTAACTGGTCTACTAGTGCCATAAAAATAAAGTTAAAGAGTATTATTTTTTGTATCTTCAGTGGTTTTAGGATTGCACTCAGGACTATCAATATCGGTTATTCTTCTACATTCTACACTATCAATATAATTTTTCAATTTATCTACTATTATTGCAGGAATCGGTATTTTTAATCGTATAAGTTTATGAAGAAGGTCTAATGCTAGATTTCATCATAATACAGTTACGATTATATTATGGAATCAAAGTAATATTTCCTGATGAAAAATAATTATATCCGTTCAGTATGATACTCAGATTCAAATTGTAATTCAAATCATTTTCCAAAATCATTTCCATGCCTTCTCTTTACTTAATGATCCTGTCATTATAGCCCAGTGGAGTCATAAGAGATAATCCATAAGCATGAATCATATTACCCATTTTAATTGTAAGTCCCAACCTCACATAAGTGTTCAAAGTGTTCAGAGTATAAGTGTTATTCAAAGTTTTAACTTATTCATTATAAATAATGATTGTACATAGATTAGGACTGATTCCATTTTTCAGGGCAGGTTAGAAATATATTTGTTTTAGTGAAAATTACATTGCAGTTGTTCTTGATAGCTCAATTGCTTGAATTCAATCACTTACAAAATTCAAAGTAAAGTATTTTGCATCTGATGTCCCAGTTGCTAGAGTTCCAGTTGTCTTGAATCAAGTTGCGAAAGTCAAAGTATAGGATGATGTTCAGCTTGTTTTTACTATAATACTGAATTTCTTTCAAGCACTCGGAACTTTGAGTAAATTTATATTTCAGGTCGCTATGGGAACTACTAGAAATGTATCGGCTTCAGTTGTAATGTCAGGAGCTGTGAATATTGTAAATCAAGGAGTTGTAAGCTGTTTGATGTTGCTTATCTCTTTCTTTATATCCCTAATATCATAGCTTATTCCTTGATATTTGTACATTGACACGATACCTTGCTGTAAACTTCAATCTTTATCACTAGAAGAGTTATAATCGTTACTGGATGAAAGAAGTCTGTTTTTAGTTATTGTGATGTCTGTGTAGATAACTGGAAGAAGTGTAGAGGATATTGTCAGACTTGCTCAGTCTGCTTTTGTAGTGTAAGTTACTCAGTCAGCACTCAGTTTAACTGTACTTGCTGAATCTTCACAGTTCACTTCTAGGAATTGATATATCCCTTCTGCGTATTCTATAGCAGGGAAACCATATTTAGTAGCTCTGTAGGTTGCAGTTGTGGTTGCAGTTTGTAGTTGTTTAGTGTAGGTTTGTAGTATTGATTTGTTTGTAGGGAAGTTGTAGAGAGTTTTAATACTAGATGTGTCAATATTCAATTTGAAACTGAAACTTGCAAATCAAGAATATGAGGCAATTTTTACATAGATAGTTTTTCTTCCTGTAGGCACTCAAACTCAGTAAGTTATATTATCAAGTGAATAAGTCAAAACTTTGTCGCTTGTAAATATTCCTGATAGTATGTTTGTAGGACAATTAATTTTACAAATCAAATCACTTCAAGAAATGGTATAATTCTGTAAATATTGAGTTCAGAAAGTTTCTGTATAGTTTACAACTCAATTCACTAGGTCTACTTTGCTTCCGTTTAAAAATCAATCCTCATCAGCTTTCAAAGAAAGACTATCTCAGTTAAGAGAAGCATTGAAAGAAGTGGTAGGTTTGTAGTAGAGAGTTTTGAAATATAAATCATAATTTACAGTAGACCAAGCAGATGAGTAATATCCTTTAAAAATTCAAGCATAGTTTGTACTTGCTGAAGTTGCTCTAAGTCTTGCATTATTTGTAGCATCTGTTGTAGATGACTCTATTACTACATAATAATTACTTCATATAGTCAATATACAAGGCAGTACTACTGTAAAATCTGTATCTACTGTTAATGCTTCCCATTGTACATTTGTATATGTATATGATGCCTTAATTACTCAGTCTGGGGCACTTCAAGTATCTCATTGTATACTTATTGTAACTGTTCAAGTAAAAGTTCAGTTATCTGCAATTCTTTGTAATACTACTCAGGTAAATTTACTTTTTGTAGGTATTATCTGCATTGCTATTTTTGTAGGATATGTAGATGAGCTTCAATCTCCTCAAAAGTTTCTAGCATCGTTTTTTGTCAATTGACTCTGGTCTATATTATCCGTACTTCCTATTGCAGTAAATCATACTACTCATTGCTCTTTAGTAGTAAGGTTGTCGTTAGTTGTTTCGATAATTTCGTCAAAAGTCATAGAGTTAACATCAAACCAAGCATCTGATATATTTCAGGCAGTATTATTCATCATAACTATCTGCATAAAATTTGCTGTGCTTCCAGAAGTAGCTGTTACTGTACATAAAGTCCAATCATTCGTTCAAGTTAATTTGTTACTTTCACTTGCAACTAGAAAAGAAGTTCCATTATATGTTTCTAGTTTTACAAATACTCAGTTTGTTACTGCTGTCGTGGTTTTAACCCAGCAAGACAATTTATATTTTGTGCTAGGTTTACAAGGTATGATTGCTTGTGATGATGCGTTATTTCATATAAATCAAGCAATTCTTCAAGTAATATCAGTTGTAGAAAGTTTAAATGTTAATCTTCAAGTTCTCTTAACTGCACTATCTGCTTCTGCACTAGCTCATGAAGCTGTCACTCATATTCTAATTCATAATGCTTCATTATTTTCTAATTGTCAACTAGTAGTTCTTGCCACATCTCCTACTGCATTATCTATACAGATATTAAGTCATCATTTAGATGAGGTTTCTGTAGTGGTTATGGTGGGTTTTCAGTTAAGATTCACGAAAGACGGAGAACTTGTAGTATTCAATGCCTGATCGAATGTAAAAGTTGTGGAAAGTTCCCAAGAATCTCAATCCCATAAGTAAATACCTAAAGGACTTTTGACTACTGCCATATCTCAGATATTCAGATCCGTTACTGGCAAAGCTCAAGTAGTTGCATAATCTCAAATAAAACCTTCTATTACTGAGCGTTCTATTGCATTTCAATCACTGTCTACATTGTAGCTAGTTCTTTTGAAGTCATTTACATTTCACATAGGATAATTAAGTTAATGATATATTTTTTCTACCTGTAGACACGTCAAACGACCCATTTTCAGAGTCGTTTGTATTCTGTACCAATAAACTTACAGGAACTTTTTTCTTTTTCATGACTCTTCAGCTAGAGTCATATTTTCAGATGTTTAGGTCGTTTGTGTTTGCCATAATCTTAAAATTAGATTGCTGTATTGATTTTTTCTAAAAGTTGTGATGCATTCCAACCATTGAATGGAGATTTACCGAACTTTTCAGTGTATTGTTTTCTTAATGCAACGATATCAGCGATTTCATCTCAAGTTTCTGAAGTTTCAGGAGCTTTTTCGTTTGATTCAGCTCATAAATCAGTTCATTCACTTCAATCAAGTGTTTCGTTTCATTCAGTGACTGTTTCTACTTCGTTTTCTACAATCTTTTCATCTTCTGCCTTAGTTTCTATCGTAGGAGTTAAAACCTCTTCATCTGGGGCAGTTTTTGGAGTTTCTGCTTTGATTTCAGGAGTTTCAGCAGGTATTGTTTCAATTTCTTCTACCTTTTCCACTGTTTTAACAGTTTCAGGAGCTTTTGCAATAACTTCTCATATTTCAGATAATAGAGTTTCAGCGATGAATTTCTTGATTTCTGGTGTAAGATTTGGTATTTGTATTGCAGATCCGTTTATCTGGATATATTGGTGTAGAGTTTGTCTGAATACTGTAATTAGGTTTGAAGCCATATTTTTAGCATATTCAGATGATGCTATGATTTGATTTGCATTATTTCTAAGCAATTCAAGACTAGCTCTTTCTGCTTGCATAATTTCTTGACCTGCTGAAGCATCTGATTGAGCTTCTTTTATTCTATCAAGAGTTTTCCTATTTGCTTTTGACAATGTCTCAATTTCTTCTTTTAATCTCTCATTTCTTTTAATTTCGATTTGCTGAGCTTGTGTAGCTTCTTCAATGAATCCTAATTCATCTTTTCTAGCCTGAGAAAGTCTTTTTGCTTCGTTTGTTTTACTTTCAATCTCTGAATCAAGTTGTTTTGAAGTTTCTAGAGCTTCAAGATTGTCTCTCTTGATTTTCTCTACATTGTCTTTCTCGATTGCAAGAGCATCTTTATCAGATTGAAGTTGTAGTTTTTCAGCTTCGATCTTCTCGATAGTTTCTGTAAGTTCTTTTCTTGTATCTTCTAGAGTCTGTGCAGTTCTATCAGTTGCAGATTTGGATTTTGCTTCATTTGCATTGAATAGGTTTTTTGCTTCTTCTAATTCCTTATTAAGTTTGTCTACACGTGCAGTTTTATCTGCAATGTCTGAGTCTAGCTTTTCGATTTCAACCTTTTTTGCATTGATTGCATCATCGACTAATTCTTGTACTGATTTTCCCATAGGATTATATTTAAAAAATTAAAGTATTAATTAAAATTATTATAAGTTTTTTTTGTATAAATCAAATTATTATAATGTGATTATTCTGTATGCTACAGTAACCTTTATGTCTGAATTTCATGCTGTTGGATTTGCTGTAGGAACACAAGCAACGATTGGAGCATTTGTAGTCAATGTATGCTCTGCTTCAATTCCTTCTACTGATTGTACTTTTGTAGCTGTAGCATTCAATAGAGATGCAATATCTGCTGATACTTTTGCTCATGAACCGTCTGTAAATCTGAATTCAAGTGTTGTTTGTGTTGCATAGGCTGATGTACTATATGTCATAGTTGCAGTGATAGAGCAAATCTGAATTGCTTTTCAAACTCATGGAGCAGGTACAAGGCTTTTTGGAGTTGTGAACAATGCAAGAAGTTCAGCTGATGTAATTGTAGTCTTTGCAACTTGAATAACATCTGGGGATATTTCAGTGGATGAAATAGATCATGCAGGTGTTGTAATATTTGAACTTATATTAGGAACTACAAGTGTTTGAGTATCCTCATCATAAGTGAATTCTTTTGTACTTCATTCGTTTCAGTCTTTACGTATGAACCTTACTTCATTTTGCCCTTTTGGATAATTTGAATTTACTCACATAGTTTGTTTATTTAGGTAATAAATTACTTACTGCCCACCATTTCTGATGAGCAGTGTAGCAATCGATTAGGCTTGGTAGTTAATTCTTCAACCCATTTTTCTAGAACCGTAAGTTCCGTAATTGAAGTATGAAGCTCTAACAGTTTCATATAGTCTAGTTCAAGTTACTCTTGTCATAACTCCGTCTTCGATGAAGTCATCAGCGAACAAGTCAGCACAGAATAATTGATCTGGATCTAATAGGAATACTTGTCATGCAGGAAGAAGTGAATCTAGCATGATTGGAAGAGGTTTTCAACCGTAAGCGAATTCAAGTCCTGCGTGTCCAGTACCTAGTTTAGAGGTATATGGAGTTGTAGATTGATTTGCTTGTACTGTAATAGTGATTGAGTCTGTATATGTAGCATACACATCTTCAGAAACTAAGAAGTATTTTACGTTTTTGTTGTAACGTCTAACTGCTGAATACAAGTCTCTGAAGTCTTTGATAACAGTGGTAGAACCAGTTTTATCATAAACGATAGATTTCATGTATGGAGTAGTAGAACGAGTTACGTTTTGGATTTTTCCAGAAGCAAGAGCTAGAGGAGAAAGAGTACCGTCATCAACGAGACCGAATATACCCATAGGAGCATTTCCATATTCTCATTTGAATCTAATATGCCACGTATCAGCATTTGTACCTGCTCTATTGTTACCAGTAGCAGAAGTACCCACAGTCTTACTAGCAGTAAGAGTAATTTGAGTGTCTGAATCTACTGAAGCAATGATAGCATCAATTTGAGTTCAACCTGCAAAGTCTGATTCAGTACCGAAACTGATTTCTTGACCTGCCATAAACCATTGAGTACCAAGAGCATATACATTTTGTGATGCGATTGTACCTTTAGCCTTAGCTGAAATAGTGATTGCAGTTCAAGTCTGAGCACCTGTATTAGGAAGAACTCAAACGATACCTGTTCCGTCTCATCTAATAAGTCTACTCTTAGCCCATATCATAGCTCTACGAATAGCAAGACCGTATAGGTTTACTGCTGTTTCAAGTGCTGATTTGTCTTTAGATGTAGCTTTTATTGCTTCATGACCGATTCTATAAGAAGCAGTTATGAATTTTGGAGTAACTTCCATTTTATCAAGGTGGATATCAGAAGCTATTAAAGCTGATCCTTCTGCACCTGCATAAGCTGTCATTCATCCGTCTTGTGAAGTAATTACAAATTTATTGTTTTTTAGGTCTACTTCTACACCTACTTTGTTTTGTCCGTCTATGTTTAGAGAATCCTCAACTAATACGTCAATTTCTAAGAATTGTTCTTGTATGTTAGGCTCTAATTGTTCTTTCAGCATATTTGCGAAAAGAGCGATATCTGCACTCATAATTTTAAGAGTTATTTATATAAAATACTAATGTCCGAAAACTCAAAACTTTTTGTAGATATTAGCATTTACCTCTGCTTGTGTTTCAGGTCTATCTCATGTGTTTGATTTAGTGCCTACTCAAGGGGTGAATGCTGAAGGCTTCATTTTAGCTTGAATTTCAGAATGTTTTGCAAGCATGGCTATCTGTGTTGGAGTTAGACCTTGCTCGTCTATTTGTCTCATTGTAGCAACGACTTCATCTCTAGATACTTTACTTATTCAGTATTTTTCAAATTCAGATGAATGAGATTCAGCAACTTTGTTATAAACATTGTCGATATATCTTTCAGTCTCAATTGATTCGAGTTTTTCTTGAAGTCATGATTTTTTCAATATTTCAAGGGCTTTTTGTTCTGCTCTTTGTTCAGCAGTATACTCGATCTCCTTTTTTCAGTCAGGATCAGTTTCATCATCGAATACTGGTTTTACTCTTCCTGATTCTTCTTTAATCCTTGCAAGTTCTTCCTTCGCTTCCTTTGCTTCTCTCTTTGCATTAGAGATTTGATATCTCATTTCTGCTTGAGGATCTTTCGCAGTAGGCTTATCGGTAGGATTAGCAGGATTTGGATTAGCTGGATTTTGCTCTTGTCAAGCAGTTTGGTTGTTTCAAGCTTCTCAGCCTGCGTTTGTATCAGCACCATTTGATGCATCTACTCAGTCAATTAACATAGGTGTTATAATAAAGAATTATAAGCATTTGATTTAAGAGAGTTTTGTCTCTCGGCATTTGAAGGCAAGTTTTGTCTTGCAGTGGTTGGTTATTCGCAATATATTTACATTCACGATAAATGCAAATTTTTTGTGCATATTCATTGGATATACACAAATAATCTGATTTTATTGTGCAGATGAGTTTAGAAATGCATTATGCATATTTGCATGGTTTATTATAGCTTTTCCTGCATCTGATTCAGGTGGGAAGTTCTTTAATAGTTCTGTATGCATAGCAAGGTGCAATTGGTGGTCGTCTGAAGGGTTTGCATTAAAAGAGATAGCATTCATCAATTTCTTATTTTCTCATTCTGCGATTTGTAAGTCTGGATTTATTTCTTTGTCTATGTCTTTTTGTATCTTTGTAGCTATATCGTTTGTAACTCAGAATATATCTGTAATTGTATTTGGACTTATCTTTATATCTGGTTTGAATTTAGCGATTAAATCTAATATCTGGATAGATTGCATTTGTTTTGTGATTTCATCAAAAGCATCTCTTCAGGTAATTGTAACTTTTGTTTTAGATTGTTTGAATGTCTTTTTATCAACTTCTACGGATCAACCTCATTGTCATTTTACTGATACTTTATCTTCTCAATATATGTCATGAAGTCTTAAAACTATTCTTACGAGTCTATTCATATATTTATTAAGTTCTCCGAGTGCTGTACCTATATTGTTCTTCGATCATGCTTGAAGTGCCATTATTGCTCTACCAGATGCATCAGGTCAAATTGAAGATTGCCCCATGATATCAGCTTTCATTCATCCTTCCATGTCTGCTTGAGTCATAAGAAAGTCTAGATGCTGTAAGTCTGCTTGAGTAACCTGCAAAAATGTTGCTTGTTGTGGTAAGTCCTGAGAACCTGCAACCTCAATAACTTCAATATCCATTGAGTTAAGAAGATTATTTGTTGCTTTTGTTAGGGTAGTTCATTCTTTTACATAAACGAAACGTCATCCTGATTTGACTATCTTGTTTATCTTTTCGATTAATTGGTTTATTTCTCTTTCAAGTTCTAGCATATCAACATACCAACCTCTAGGATATAGGGATTCAGGATCATTCATAGTTGTATAGTATGTGAAAGGTAAGAATCATACTTCAAACTCTTCTTTTTCGAGAAGCAGTCATTGAGTTGTTAGAATTCTGTACAGTTTTCAATCTTCAACGTAATAACCTTCTCTGACTATAAGAGTCTTTGAATTTGGTTTATCTTTAAGCATTGCATTCTTTGTAGTATCCAGAGATTGTTTTTTCTCATTTCCTACGTTCTCCCAGTCAATCGGTGATCATAATCCGTCAAGTGGATATTTCTTTTCTAGATATCTTTTACCTTTCGTATAAGTTACGATTATCTTCTTGATATCTCTTAGGCATCTTGCATCTAGGTCTATGTAAGTATCCATAGAATCATAAGACTTAAATTCGTATGTTTTCTTTTTCTCATCGTAATATGCGATAGTCCATGCGAGTCATCTGAATAATCCGTAAAAAATAACGTCATCCATTACGGTATCATAAAAAGAACATACCTCATCAAGATCTGACTCATTTCATTCAAATACTCCGTTAAGGAATGATCTCTTATTCTCTAGATCCTCTTCTGTAACATCTCAACCGTTTACTGCTGTGATAAGATATTGAGGTTCATTGTTTCAAAGATAGTTTGACGTAATCCTGTATTGTCTCTTGATAAGATTCAAAAAACTCCTTCTTTTAGGATCTTTAATGATTGTGCTAGTACCTGCAAGCCTGTCTTTTCTTCTTACTGGGTATTTGTTACCTTTGAAAGAGTACATAACATCTTTACATTCTGCTTCCCATTCTGACCTATAAGTGATATTATCATTTATAACGTCATTTTGCATCTTGATGAACTCTTCTGCTGTAATAAATTCTGATATTGCCTTCATATTTTGGATTAGTTATCATGATATAATGGAGTGTCTGTAATGTTTGGTATTTCTTTTTTCTCTTTGATTGGTTTTTCGATTACCTTCTTATAATCAAAAATATCCTTTGATTTCTCAAGGATTTTCATTTCTATCACTAGCTTATAGCAGAAATAAGATTGGATAGAGCTTGCTATCACTACTCAGAATATTGCTAATATCTCAATCAATTCTTTCATTTAAGTAAGGTTATTTAACTATTCTAACACATCTTTCGTAAATTCATCTGTTTGCTTTTGTTTTTTCGTATAGGCAGTATTGGTTACGATCTTCGATGTACATTTCATCTCGGACTATAAATTGTTCTCATTCTTTGTATTGCTGAGTTCATCTGGTTACTATTATCGTCTTTCCGATATATGAATTGCTTTTTGTTTTCATATTATCGGTATTCATGATCTCAGTCATCAGTGCATTTTTTCTTTCTCTTTCCTTTCATCTTTTCTTTCTTGTCTTCCTTCATCATCTCATCCATTTGTCTGGCATTCATCATTTTATCTTTTGCTTTCATAAATTGAATTGATTATATATATTTTTCTAAATATATTCTAGTTTTGAATTAAATCAAGTTTTTTATTTATCAAGATAATCTCATCTAGATACTCTTAGTTTAAGTCTTTGTAAATATCCCATGTCTTCTTCTACTTCCCGAGGTGGTCTATAAGTAACTACCCACGATTCGTGAACTGTTCAATGATAAGCAATCATATCAGCTACAAGTAAATCATCATGATTTGGAGATATTGCATTTGGTCTATTATTTGAATCATATTGAAATGTTCTTATTTCCGCCAAAGTATCTAGAGTTATCCATATTCAGGTTTCATCCTTTCTATATAATGCTCAACGATATTCACGTATAATAAGATCCTTTGAAACTGTAGTCATCCTGAATCAGTATTTTTCTTGAATATTATCATCAGATGCATTATCAATGCTTCTAGCCTTCAGCATAAATTGAAACCATGAATAATGCTTACACTCATTTATGAATGCAAGTCCTACATTGTTTTCAGGTAATAACAATCATTGATATTTTCTTCAGTTCTCTTCATATCATAGAATAAAGTCCATTTTTTGAGCTAATATAATTTCATTAACCTTTCATTTGAACTGGCAAGCAACCTGTCATTTTCTGTTTCTTCATGATATAGTGGAATAATCTCATTTAACTCAACCTTCAGCCATATCAATACCGAATACCAATTCATCTGTAGGAGGTAGATATAGTTTCCAACCTTCAATCTCTTTATAATGCTTTTGTATTCTGAATTCTTGAGATACATCAAAAACCATTGCACCAGATGATACGAATGCGTGCTCAATAGTAATAGGGTTTTCCTGATTGAATTTCTTTTCTCAGTCTTCTCATAATGCAAGAGCTGTTTCGATCTTCTTATGTCTCCAAAATAACTTCCTGTATCATTTTTCTTTTCAATGCTTCTCTAAGTAGTTTTTATAGAATTGCAATTCATCTTCGTTAGGTATCCAATTCTCAGGTGGTTCTAGTTCGTTTCTGTCTTCAATATCAAAAGGATAGAATAAAAGCTTATAATCTCATAATCAGTCTTTGGCATTCATACAAAGCACATAGAATACATCTCATAAACCATTTGCAGTGGACTCGATAGTAACTGAAGCTTGTCTAAACTCATTCATAGCAATATAAACCTTTGATTGATTTTCTGAAGTCATCCATGCAAACTCTGATACGTGTATTTTTGTAGGTGTTTTTCATCTAACATCAAGGGCAATCTTTAGGGTAGAATTTGTTTCTTTCCAATAAAGCTCGTTTGAGTTATCTGTTTTAGGTCTTGGTAATATTGCTTTGATACATGAAACCATTGAATCATAAGTATATCTGGCTTTCTTGAAAAATTCATCTAAAAGATCCTGCCTGTGTGTGATAAAATAATTATTACGGTTATTAGGTCAGAATAATACATCGTCTGTAAGATCAATAATCTTTAATGTAGAAACTCAACCTTGCCTATACTTTAGAATTACACATCTCCAATCTTGCTCTTCCCAGATAAGATTCTGAATATAATTAAAGTGAAAGGGTACTGTCTGTCCGTATTCATCAACGATATAATAAAGGTTTTGCATTCTCCACTTCTTTGAAGTCAATCGTGCAAATAATTCTTCTGGATTTAATTTCTGGATAGAACTTCGATCTATTATTTCATTTTCAATATCAATTAAGACTGCTGTACTCATTTTTTTGTCAAGTATGAAAGTTTATTTATTTAAAGCCAATTTGTATTTTTTATAAAAGCTAAAACCCCGTAAAATTTGTGCCTTAATATGTTATAATATAGTTTTTATTTACTTCAGAAACTTCTAACTCAATCCATAAAAGTTTTTAATCATTCATCAAATCATACTTCTACTTTCTGTTTTATTCTACCTTTCATCTCATTATAATCACGTATTGATGCTCTTTTTGTAGTTAGTTCTTGTCTTTGCATACATAAAAATAGCAATTCTTTATCCATTGCATCATCATTAAATCAGTTTACATCAGACAAATATCTCATGTAATTCAAAATGTTAGGGTTTGCAAGGAGTCTTGATGATTCAGTTCTTGCTGTGTTATAGGCTCAAGCATCGTAATACTCTGTCTTGAATGCTCTGATATAACTCTGAGTAGCATTTGCAAAGTATTCTGATGACAAGCAATATAAACGACAGAATCTTTCTTGTTTGATTGTTAACTTAAACTTTGCTAATAGAGCTGTGTATTCTGGAGTTCAGAACTTAGGAGTAGGATGCAGTATATCTGATTCAATATTTCTAAATTCTTCTTCGAGTCTTTCTTGTTCTGAGTCCCACCATGTTTTCTTTTCTTCTTTTGATCCTTCTTCATGTAACGGTGGCAAAGAAACCTCAGTAATATTATCTGAGGTCTTTTTTGTGATTCTCTTTGTAAGTTTTTTCTTGTTTGATTTTAGTGTCATAATTATTTAATTTATATTACACAATGTATATAAAGGTTTTTGAGATGGATAACTAGGATATAAATTAGGATTCTGCATAGGGTAGAATGGTGTAGAAACATGATTTATTATTATTTTCTTTGATACGGTTATCTTAGTTTTTTCTCACTCAAATTCAATAGTAAAGTTACTTATTGAAGTATCATTTTGAAGTTCTTGTATTATTTCTAATATTTCAGATTTTTTCATAATTACCGTTTATTTTTAAATTTCTTTAATTCTCTATGTTCTCTGAGATTATCCTTGTAGCTCGGTTTCCGTTTTTGGTTCGGATTCAGTATTTGTATCATTTTCTTGGGTAATTAAGTCTTTTCTTGCTTTAAGTTTATTAATCTGATCTAGAATTCTAAGCATTTCTTCTCAATCAAAAAATTTTTCTTTACGCATCATACTATCTAATAATTTCTCAGTATCATCAATAATTTCTTTCTCAAGATCCGTTATTGTCTGGATTGCTTCGATTATCTTACCCTTGTTTGTCTGCATGAATTTTATGTATTCCTTTTGTTTTTTCGGAGTGAAAATCTTGAAATCAGATGTATTTCTAAACCTTGCTTTTTCTACTTCTTCATCGGTAGCACCTTCGTAAAAATCTACGTGAGCATTGGTTCTAAGACCTGAAATAATAGCACATAATACTATTTCTACATTATCTGCTTTTACTGTCCATTTCGATCCTGCTATTCAAACGATATATTTCATAGGTTTTATTGGTTAATTAATACGGATATATTAATAATTTTTGCTTTAAAGTCAAAACTTTTTATATTCTTTTTTTGTTAGTTTACTCATTGTTTTTCCACAATTTCATCATGCACACCAACTTCATTTTCAGAATGCAAAACACTTTATATCGGAGCTATCAAACTCTAGCTTATTTGCTGTGTTGTAGTATATGTTTTCTTGTATCTTTTTATTAATTCTGATTGAAAAACTATTATTGTCAATTCACATTGGGAAGGCATCTCAGTAGTATATTGCATTCAATGAGTCTGTATATTTACCACCACACTTTCAGCACTCGCATTCTCTATGCTTTGATACAAGCCTTATGATCGAATCACATTTAACGCAATACAATAGTTTCATATTTCGATTTCTTAATTTTATATTTCTTAAATATTCTATCCATAAATTCTAGCTTCAGGTTTATAGTATATTCGTCTGATTTAACATTGTTATATGTTGCAAGGAATATCTCTGCAAAATCTTCTTCATACCTTGTGTATGCTGTGAGAGATACAAAACACCTGCTGTATATGTCGCATCCGTCATATAGTTTTTTGTATTCTGATCTTTCTGAGTCATCTATAACCTTAAAAAATACAAAGTGTCATGTTTCATGTACTAAAACTCATTTTTTATTTACTTCTCATTCAAACTGATAGTCTTTACATAGGTAAATCTTATTTTCAGTAGGTCTATAAACTCAAGGATATCAGCTCAGACAATTTATTCAGTTGTAGAAATATGAAGTTACTAGGACTATTGGTAAAATTATCATATATTTGTTGTTATTTTTGCTATACTTCTTCTCAGATTAAGCAAAATCAGATATAAATTATTGTCAGACAGAGTGCGAGTATTAAGATGCATCACACTCATATTAAAATATTATCGATCATATTATATTTTTACTGCTTTTTTAAAACCTTTTGAAAGTGCTTCTACACTTCTTTGATTTATCAGTCTACCTTTTCAGTCGTACACTCCAAAATACATTTTTCAGTGGCTATCGGTTATGTAATGAGTAGTTATTCTTTTCTTTTTCTTGTATTCTTCCATTTCCTCTTTTTTTACACTTCAGCACCTTTTAGCAAGTGTTGCAGTGTAGAATTTATCCATAGCTTTTTGATCTATTTCCATTTTTTTCATAATTATTAATTAATCTCGGTTATCTGGATCTGGGTAAACTTCATTAAATTCCTTTTGTAATAAAGAATATTGCTCTTTTAGTGTAACTCTTCTGTCCCAAATTTTTCAATAGTCTGATTCACTTCATAACATAAGTTTTAAGGCTTTCGTATGATTATCAATATTTACCTGAAGTATTCTCATTTCATCTTTTATTTCACATGCTCTCTCAGGCATATTTTCACAATATGAACAAGGAGGGTTTAAGTGGCAACTACATGACATAATAATTATTGGTTAATTTCTAATAAATAAAACAAATATTCTATATCTAAATCCTCATCTACTACATCAGAATTGAACGGAACATCTATAGTCTGATATTCATGATATGTAACTTCAGGATCTTTTTCATTTCAAATACAATCGTATAGTCCACATTCTTCGGTATTATATTCGTAATAGTCTGCAATAGTAGTAGGAACTGTACATATAAACAGTAATATAAATATAATTGACTTGGTTCTCATAAAATAGTTTATTAAGAATACTTGAACAGTATATTTATTTTTGTCTGTCTGTCAAATTTATTTAATATTTCACTCGTAAAGTGCGATAAGTTCCTTAACTTGCGACTGATCCATATATCAACCTTCTAGAAATACATTCTCGATCTTACCACCTTTTCAAACATAAAGTCTTTTTACTTCTCATTTCTGAAAATTTACTATTATAGGAGTTCAATTAAACCTTCAGTAAAGGCTTACTTCTCAGATTGAGAACCAATATAGCTTATTTATTAGCCATTTAGGGAATCTTAATATCTTTCAGAGTATAAACAAAGTTCGCTTTGCAGTTTTTTCTAATCTGTCCATTGGTAAGTTTGGGTTAATGTTACTTTTTTATTCTTAATTTCAATAACTGACTGGGTTATCATAGCATTTATTGGAACTTTGCTATTGTAAACTGCCATGAATATTGCTTCTTGTTGTATGTCCTGAATCTGACCTGAAACCTTTATAAATCTTGTGAAGTCTTCGGTTTTTATATCTGATTCGTTTATTATTGTGGTACTACCCATAGTTTTCAAAAAAATTATATTCCTTTCCATATCTTGCTAAAAATAGCTTTTTCTTAATCTTATATACATCAGTTGCATTACCCTTCGTATCTTCGCACCATAGCCCTTTATCAAATCAGGGAAGATTTATAACTTCATATGTAAAGTCTGCCATGTATTTTATGCCCTGTATCTTTACTCAGTCTATTTCAAAGCTATCAAGTAGGATGAATGGAACTTGAGTTTTTAAATCTTTTATTACTCATGCTCTTTCTAGTATTACTAACTGCTGATATCTGTTTGACTCTAGTTTGCTTGCAAATCCATTGGTTTTTATATTTCAATGCTTGCTAGGCTTCTTTTTTGTCATCAGTTCGATATATTCAGCTTGTGTAATTCTGCTCATTATCTTAATGGCTTTTATAATAATCTGCTATTTCTTGACTGCTAGGATCTGAATTGACTTGCTTAACATCCTTGAATATCAGTATAGCTAAAATTAACATAATAGCAATCATAATAATATCTACCTTAGTAAGTTTCATATAGCTGATTTTAAAGAGGTAAAGAATCATTTAGGAGCATGGTATTGAATATCAATTCATCTGGCACTGCGTTCTAAAAAGTCTTGGTGTAGCTTAATGTGTTCTTCATCATTATCAAACTGTTTCATAAGGTTTTCAGGTTTTTCCTGATTCCTTATTTTTTGTTTTACCTCGTGTGAATACCTTTGTCTTTCTGCCCACCTTTTTCATCTCATGTCTGGATTTACTCTCTGAAAAACTTGTCTTGCAGTACGAATATTGAGAAGTATATTTTTTTCGATAAATTCTCTTGGGGTTCAATCAAAATATAAATCTAGATACTTAATAGCGAGTAATCAATCACAATCTCTAGTCTCAGGATATTCTACGAGTAATTGTTTTACCCTTTTTGTAATATTTGCATTCATACTAGTGTTGATTAAGATGTAATCTATTTGTATTTGTTTTTGCTACAATTAGCACTGTGAGGTATGCTCATAGTGCAACTCAGACTGCGAATACTACTATCGAGTATATAATGAAGTCTTGTTTAATAGCAAATTGTATCATACAGTTATTGGTTAAATGTTATGATACAACCTATCTTATTTATTTTTGTCTGTCTGTCAAATTAAATTTCATTGACAAATCTAATTTGCTAATCTCCATATATATCATCATGCAGTTTTTCTTTTTAGGTTGCAACAACCTGATATATTTGAGCTAGGTATTCAGATAACTCTTGATGCTTCAGATATTCAAAACCATTTCTTTAAAAAAACAAAATTGATATCATATTGATTTACTGGTTTTGACATTTTACTATCTGCTCAAAATTTTCATTTTGTTCAACTTACACTTTTATTTCATAGGACTCTAAAACTATGTAGTAAATTTTCTGATTTTGTACACCATTCCAGATTATTTAATGTAAAATCAGATTTTATTCAATTTATGTGGTTTACATCAGGTTTGTTTTCAGGATTCGGTATAAAAGCTATTGCCATTAGTCTATGTATTGATTTTGTTTTTTCTTTAATATTATTATCTGTAAGTGATACCCTATAATATCAATGTGGATTCAGAGCAGGTTTTAGTATTCTTTTTTTTCAATACCTCAAAGATTTTACATTACCTTTATTTGAAATCTGATATAATCACTCATATCAAACAATATCTTTGAATATCTCTATATGATTATCTGATCTTATTTGTCATTGTAACTCTTTATATGTAACTTTATCCATAAATTTATTTTACTAAATATGCAGTATCCCACGTATTAGTCTCATTAGGCAATGGTAAGTATAAACCTTTTTTAGCTTCTCATGCTCTAATTCTAGATAAATATGCTTCAAACTCTCAGACTTTCTGATTTGTGATTGTAAGATCATGATATATCTCAAGAAACTTTTGCATCATCTTTGTAACTTCTAATCATTCCATTTCTTTTAAAAAATCCTCATAATCTGGCAAATACTCGGTTTTAAGTTCAATGTGAGCTTCTTCCTTTCAGAATCAGTGATATTCTGCTACTCAGTTAACAATTACAGAAAAATAGTATTTTCTTTGATTTTCAGATAAATGTTCCTCATACTTTTCCACAGTAATAAGAGCCTTTCATAATCTCTTGACTTCTTTATCAAGCTTTGCAAAGTCATCTAGTGATATTTCTTCTCTTATTAGTTTCATGGTTCTTTTTATTAAAATGGTGTTTCATCATCTAGTATTGCTTCTTCTCTTGCTTTATCTTCTTTTTTATAATCTTGTTTATGTTCTCTTGGATCATAATCATTTTGCATCATATTATGAGTTTCTCAATACTTTCAAACTTCTTTTCTTGGACTTATTGTAAAACTAGCATATCATTTTGAATTTTCTTTAAGGTCTGTAACTTTTACTGATACACTCAGAAATTTTCAATATTTTCAGTTTATTTCTTTAACTGATCATCATATAAAATTAGCCATTTTGATCTTTATTATAATATAAATAATGTCTTATTATCAGTCATTTTATAAATCATAGTCTCCTTTTTAATTTTCTCCTTTCCTTAAATAATTCTAGCATTTCGCATAAATCATCAAAAGGTATTCAGCATTCATCATCATAATTATTTGTAATATCTAAATCATATTCAACCCCCTGACCTCTATTATCATATAGCTCTCAAATAACTTTCATCATATGAGAGAATCAATCTTCATTACTATATTTTTTATTCATTATTTCGATACAGTTTTTATTCTCTCTTATCTCTTGTTTTTGATCGAAATATTCTTTTCTATAATCTTTCATACTATTTTCGATTATCTATTAAATTTTCGTTCATTTTCCATTCTTCTAAGTGCTTGTTCAGGTGTTTCTCATGCCTTCATACCGTATGAACATCAAAGAGTTCATCCTTTCCAACTTCAGACTCATTCTCATATAGGATCTGAGAATTCTACATCTATTATTTTCCTTATTTGTCTGAATATTGGTAATAATTTTAATAATAGTGGTCTCCACTCTCTTTCTTCTACTGTAACGGTAGCAATAGTTTCTTGAATAATTCAATCTCTCAGAGTATAGGTATATGGATATTTTTCTTTGAAAATATTTTTACAATTTTCTCTAAAATCAAAGAATTTGCCTTTTGTTTTTCTAGTTTCTAATGTTTCGTGTTCCCATTTTCAGTCTGAACATAAATAACTTGTTCTGATCCATTCATAAAACCACGGCATTCTTATAGATTTATGTTTCTTTCATAACCTAAACCATAACTGCGAACCATGATAGCTAAATCAGTATTCCTCGGTATCATTTACATCATGTTCCTTTTCTGAATATCATATATCTATAAATATAATTCCCCAACCTAAACTAAGAGAAATTTGCTTTGTATCGTAATATGAGCAAGGTTCGTAAGATAATCTTATTCCATGAATTCAGGTAGTAAATTCAAAAAACTTATTCTTGTATGTTTTCATATTTACTTTTTATCAACTAAACTTTGAATCTCTTTCATTTTTGCTATTCAAGTCTGGAATCATTTAATCAAATCCTCATGCTTTTTTGCATCTGGTAGTATTCTGAATATAAGCAATGATTTTTTGTAGTTAGGATTGTATGAAACATAATCCCAGAATTTACGACCTGCAATAAGCAAGTTCATCTGAATTTGCCATAAATACTTTGTATCTATTTCAGATTCTCCGTTTAGAATCATTTTGAAATGGTTTATATCCTTAACGCATTTAATCTCGATCCCTCAGTCCTCTCAAATCAATCAATCTGGACTTGCTCAGATATATTCGTTGTATTCAATGAATCCGACCTCTTGAACTTTATTTCATGTTTCAAGCTCGTACATATCCCTTGCAATAGGTTCAAGTTCTACTCATCTTTCCATATCAGAGTTTGAATATCATTCTTTTTCTCATGTAGAGTTTTTCTCTGCCATTACCTCGATAATGTAAGTATCAAGCCCCTTTCAGTTGTTACCGATTGGCTGAGCATTGCTTGCAGTCATTTTTCATTTTCTTAATTCTTTCCATTCAGGAGTACCCTGAATTATATCTGTATAAATTTTCATAAAAATAATTATTAAATATTAAATGTCCATTTGTATCATCATGCTGATTTTCTTTTTCATTTACAGCATTTCCAAATATTTTGAAAACTTATATTAAGCTTCCTTCATGTATCATTTATTCCTATAAATTCTTTTATAAATTCTCATTCTAGACTAAATTGATATATTGATATACTTTTTTTATTATCTATTCCAAATTTTCCTTTGTTGTAACTTAATATAGGATGATTTACTTTCATTGTTCTTAATCATATTCTATACGAATGTAGACTATTCTCACTATGTGTACACCATTCTAAATTACAATCATTATTATTTAATTTGTTTCAGTTTATATGATTTACACATGGTAGGTTTAATGGATTTGGTATAAATGTTATAGCTACTAACCTATGTACTTTCGATGTATTTAATTTATTATTTAGCGATAAAACTACACTTAAATATTGATTACCTATTATTCCTGTTAAACTAGGTTTTAATATCTTATAAGTTTTATATAACAAGCTCTGAATATTTCATTTGTTGCTTATTTTATATCTTCATTCGTATCAAGGAATATCTTTAAAAATTTCTTCTTGATTATCCAGTCTTTCTTGTCTTGAAAGTTCTTTATATTCTAACCTGTTCATAACATATAATTAAAAACACTTACAACAGAGCTGAGTCGTCAAACGAAACTCTGTTGTAAGTGTCTATAATAGACGACTCATTTAATTCGTTTGACTTTAATAGTATATTAGATTATTTTAAATATCAATAGTTTATTTAATATTATTTTTAGTATCCTGAATTATTTGCAATTCTAATTTTCTCCTAGAAACTTCCTTTGCAATCTCTTTTCATTTTCACTCATTAGCTTTATAAAATATTCTAAGCTCATCTATCGAATTTATTTTATTTATATAATCTATGAGTTCTTCTAGTTCTTCTTCTTGTTTTGTTTTCTGATATTCCATAAATTCTTCCATTCTTCAGATGAAGCTATATCTCCAGAAGCCATATATCATAGCATAGCCAATGCTCTTCATACTGCTATGGTCTCTAATTTTTCAAAATCTTTATCTGCTTTTGATGTTCAAATTGCATGACCTGTTCATTCAGCAGAATCGGGATTTGATTTATCCTTTAGAATCCTAGCTTTGAATAGTATTTTTCAGTCAGGTAAAATTGTAGGAGTAGTTTCTATAAGTCCATACGGACAGTCTTGCCTAAATTCCTTTATTCTAGCAGGAACAGTAGCATAATTTTTACCTTTTAGATCTATTGTCTCTGTTTTTTTCATATTATCCTATTTTAAATGATGAAATAATCTTACATAACTGTCTTTCTCCGTCAATATCTCTGTAAAAATCCCATGTTCCTTTGTTATCTTCGATCCATTTCTTGTATTTCTTTTCTTTTTCAAGTTTTACTTGAGATTCTTTGTCTGCTTTTTCTTTTGCTTCTTTTTCTTCCTTGGCTTTCTTCTCATCTTCTAGCTTCTGTAACCTTGCATTTTCTTCAGCTCTTGCCTTTGCTTCTTGCTCGGTTTTTTTCTTGAATTCTTCCATTTCCTTTTCTCTTGCAAGTTTATTCTTTTCATCTTCAATAGCCTTATTATCTGCATCTATTTTGTCTTGTTTTGCCTTCATTTCTGCTTCTTGTTTTGCTTTATCCTCAGCAAATTTTTTTTGTTCTTCAGCGAAATCAGCACGTTCTTTATCTTCTTTTTCTTTAAGTGCTTTGGCTTTGTTTTCTTCTTCAATCCTGATAGATTCAGCATCATCAAACAATTTCTTTTTTTCAGATAATAATACTTCAAAATCTTCTTCAGAAATTAAAGTCATTTCAAGTAATGTAGGAGTGAATCCGTATTCTTGTAGTTTTGTAAATCTGTCTTGTATTATTTTTGCTTCTGCTTCCTCTTTTTCCTTCTTGATTCTGTCTTGTTCTTTTTTTACTGCATCTATCTGTTCTTGTAACATATCTTCAGTAGGTACAATTTCTTTTAATAACTCTTTTTCAAGTTCCATTGCATCTTTTTTCTTCTGATCGAACTGTCTTGTATAATCAAGTCTTGTTTTTTCTATGTTTGTTCTTGCTTTTTGTAAAGCAGTTTTTGCATCCATAGCAAGCCTATATCATTCTTTATCATCTACTCAATTTATCTTAATATCTTTGTATTGCTTTGCTAGTTCTATAAGCTCAGCTTTCTTTGGGTGGAATAAATCTGCAACTGACAGATTCAAATTTACTTCTTGATTTTCCATTTTGATTGTTGGTTAATGGATATAAATTATATTAGCTCAAGATTTTTTATGTAGTAATCTTTCAGAATGAAGTTTATTTCATCTTTCTGAGTCCTACGATTTTTTTTGCATGATGCCAAAAATGCTTTTTCTACATCAGGCTCAATACGTATCATTATTCGGTAGTCTTTTGATTGTATTCATCTTGGACGACCAACTGGTCTGTTTGTTTTTTCCATATTGGATTGTTAAATATTAAACACTTGTATTGTATTTATTTTTGTTTCTGTGTCAAATTTATTTTATAAAGTCAAATATCTTTCTTTTCTGACTATTTCAAACACTTCCCATAATCTACGTTCTATTACCCACTTATCTCTTAAATGTTCATTTGCATGAAATTTAGAATGACACTGACATTTAGAAAATCAAGATCCGAGCAATATAATATTTTTTTTGCAGTGTTTTTTTAGGTGGTTACGTAATTCACTTCTTTTTATAATATGATGAGCTTCTAACATATGTTCTTTTTCTCAGCAACCTTGACAGTATTGGTGTCAAACCTCTTTTTCCATATCTTTAAGAAGGTTTGTCTTGATTATTGAGGTAATGCTATACTCTTTTTTTGACTGTATCTTTGTTTTTAATCTCAGATTTTCAAGTGCTAGGTGGTGTTTTATCTTCTTTTGTGTGTAACTTTCTTTGTGTCTGCAATTTTTGTCTGAGCATGTTTTTTGTGTGGAGGTTTTTTGGAAGAACTCATTATTACAGACTGGGCAAATTCAAATATTTATATCCATTTTTGTTTTGGTTATGATCTATTTTTTAAATTTTGCTTCAATTATATTTATAATAATTCATTCTGTAATTGGCTGATTATCTTTTTTTCTTGCTTCAAGAATGATTCTAAGTGTTTCTTTTTCTGATTTACTTAATCATTTTGAATAAATAAGATCCTCTGCTGTCTTTTCCATTCATTCAATAGGTATAAGCTCTATATCTGACTTATATTTTGAAATAAATGTAAGATTTTCAGGATTTAATATAGTAACAGATGATTGATCTGGATTTACTATCTGATCGAAAATGTTTTGTGCAGTTTTATAAGTAATATATTTCACATCCATTCATTTTATTTTTAGCCTATGTGTTATTACATCACAACTTATATCTGTAGTCATAGTTTTATTTGTTAATTATAAATATTTCCATATAAATCATCATATGCTTTTATACTTTCATCTACAACAAGCTGAAATATTTGCATTGTTAATTCATAATTCTCGTTGTATATCCATTAAACTATCCCATGTTTTTATACAATTTCATTGTAAATCAAATTGATTGGTTTTTTTACTACATGGACATAATTTTCCTATTTTTCATTCTTTTCAATTTTTTCTTCATAAATATTTCCATGAGTGTCTAGTATTTTCTAATTGTGTCATCCATTCTAGGTTTTCTACTCGATTATCAGTTTTTATTCAGTTTTTATGGTTTACTTGTGGTTTATTTTTTGGATTTAGTATAAAGGCTTTTGCTACAATTATATGGATTGCAATAGTTTTATTATAAAAAACCATATGTGGGTATCATGAAGTATTCATACCTAATCGTAATATTCAATCCTTATCTTTACATCTTGTATTTTTAATAATAGATTTTACTCTGCCTAGATTTGATATTTGGTATTTTCATTCAAATCAGATTATATCTTTCCAAATTTCACTCATAAATATAAATTAATAATTAAAAATCATTTCAAACTATAACATATCAAGTATTTTGTTTTGGTTTTTGTATATTTTGAATATTTTTTAAAGGGAATATTCCTTGCCAACCATTCGCAATAGAATTATTTAGAATCTCAACTGCAATTTCTTTATTATTTCAACTTATTTTTTCCAAATTTTTTATAAAAGCTTGTTTGCTTCATTCTTTTATCGGTTTTTTTAAATCTATCTTTCTAAATTGTATAAATTTTCATAAGGTTTTCATAAGTTTAGTTTCAATAGAATCATTTTCATTTATTTCAAAATTATCAAAATCTTTTTCTATATCTTTTTTAATTATATCTTTAGATATATTTACTTTACTTTTCTTTACTTTACTTTTCTTTACTTTACTTTGTGTATTATCGTTGACGATAATTTTCTTTATCTCTTGTTTTCGCTGTGATAATCTTTCTTTATCTCTGTTTCTTTTAGCGATAAGACCCTCAAATCTATCTATTAGCTTCTGACTATAAATTATATTTCAATCTTGTTTTAAAAGTGATAATTTTAATAAATAATCTATAATTTCTGAAAGATTTAGTGATCATATATCAAAATCTCATCCCCATAATTCTAAATTTAATTCATTTATTTCTAATTTAAAATTATCAGCATCACATAGTTTTTCAAGAAACATATTCCATATTGAAAATCAAATGTGTCAGAAATTTTTCCTTAATGCTTTTATTTTATCGTCATTTCTCATGTCATTATCATGAGAAAAATAATCTGCATTGTTTTTGTTTGGTCTTGCCATATAGTTTAATTAAACAATATTTGTTCTTTTGTTTCTCAATTTGCTATTCTTTTGTCAAAGTGCCTTTGCATGCACGCAAATAAATATTGCAGTATGCAAATTCTTACTTTTCATTCAACTCATTTAGCCTGAATTGATTTATATTTTGATATTAAAATTTTATAACTTCATATCGTTCTTATAGATTTATTTCTAAATAATTCAGCTCTTATTATTTGTCTAGCTTGTAATCTAGCCCAATTCCAACTTCAAACCTCGATCATATTTATTATTTATTTTTTATATTAAAAAGCCTCTTATTCAGCTAGATATAAGAGGCATAAATTTGTTTCAAGTTAAATATTTGTTCTAGCTATACAAATTTTTAACCGAAAGTAATGAAAAATACAATCTTTTTACTTTCAAGCCCACATTATCCTATTATTTTAAAAATGCAAATATATTTTATTGCAACTTATCAATTTTTGAATATAATATATTATTTTAACTAAATCTGTACAAATCTAACGCATCAGGTGTACATTCTACTAATAATTGTATTGTATGAATATCCCTTACTTTATTTCAAATACTTGCAGTTCTTTCAAAACTTTCATCTTCTTGACCTATATAAATGCACCAATCGTGAATTTCTCATCTTACTGCAACGAAATTATACATCACAGGATTATCAGGTTCATCATAGGAGTGATTGAAAGTTCAAAAACGTATAATTCAGGGTTTAGAGTTATTTAACTCTTCTACAGTCAATATTTCGTATTTTTGCATAAATCTATTAGTTAATTTTTAAAGGCATCACTATAGCTTTATAATCTTTGTCATCATATCAAGATACTATTACTCAATCATTTGGGTTTCTAATCTCATAAATTACCCTTTCTATTCAGCATTCCTTAAAACATTTAAGAAGATCGATCATTATATCTACATCCAAAGCAACCTTATTTTGCATATATCAGGATTGTATCTCTCATAAGAATTTATCTACATCTGGGAATACTCAGTTTATTAATTTAACTTTTTTAATATCTGAACTGTCAAGATCTGTAGAACATAAATCAAGCTTTCAGTTAGAATAATTTGCAATTGCTACATTATTTATAATTGGCATGAGTTTATTTTTTCAGAAATTCAGTTTTTCAATATCTGCACTTCTTATAATAATATCTTCCTTGATTTCTTCTGTGTAAACTTCTCATGGTATTTCTGGGAAGTGTTTGCTATCTTTTTTCAGCATAGGGAATTTAACTGCCTTATATGAATCAGTAGCATAGTAGAATTCATTTCTTATACAAACTCAAGCTAGAGTTGGTCTGACATTTCATTTAGCTGAAATATGTTTTGCAATAGCTTTTATATTTTTGTCTATTAATCTCATATGTTTATTGGTTAATACTAAAGACAAACTCAATATATTTATTTTTGTTTCTGTGTCAAATTTAATTTAAAAAGAAAATACTTTTGCATTACAAGTAATTTTAAATATATTACTTTTATCTTATTTTTTTAACCAACCTACCACATGGAAAATACAGAAGAAAAAGTAGAGGATGAAGTAGTTTCTACTACTGAAGAGACTACAGAAGAAGGTATTGAATCATCAGAGGAAGAGGTTTCAGGAGATGTTGAATCTGCTGAAGAAACTGAAACTGAAGAATAATTTGATTTTTAAACCAATTTGGATATTATTTATATCGGTTGTTGGTTAACTGCAAAGATAAAAAGCCCCTACAGAAATGTAAGGGCTTCTTTGTTATTTAAAAATTATTCCATATTTTTCTAGAAGTTCTTTTTTACTTTCAGTAGCTTTTTTAATATTAACATCAATAAGTTTCTTTTTTTCAGAAATTTCAAAATATAAATCTTTTATTTCAAGATTTATTTTATCACTGTTTTTTCTTGAATCTTGAATAATTGTAATATTATTTTGTATTCAATGATCTTGTAGAATATATGTTACTCAGAATCATAATGCTACTCAGGTTATCACAAGTCATATATATATTTTTGTTTTTGCATCCATAAATGAATTTGGTAAGGATTTATTTTCTTGTTCTTCGGAAATATCTAAGATATCTTCATCATATTCGATATCTCAATTTGGATCTAGTCTCATATTTATTTTTGTTACTCCCCTCCCCTCTTGTTGGTTCAGAGAAAAATTAAAATTTATTTGTGTATTTTAAGCCAATATATTTTTTTATAAAAATTTTGAGTAGGGTAGGGAAGTGGTTATTGACTTAATACAATTATAACTAATCATGTAAATTCTAAGATATTTATCAATAGAACTATTAATAGTGCCAGTAATATTATTCTATGTTTTTTCATACATTAGTATTAAGATATAAAATAACTTCTTGTGGGTTTATTACCCCTGTATCTACCATGTCTATATATTGACTAATAGATATTTCTCATTTTTCTACCTTCTTTAGGTAATTGTTAACTCAGCTCATTTGTTTTTATTTTGGTTAAGAAATAAACTGTACAAATATAATAAACTAATTTTAAAATAAATGCAAATAATTATATATTGGCTTATTGATAATAAAAAAACCGTATAATAAATTTATACGGTTTTAATTTTTATTCTTTAGGTTTCAGAAAATTCAAGAACTTGAGAGAATATTTTGCATTATTTGTAAGTTGTCTTTGCCATACTCAGTTTGTAGGACTCCACCTATATCAATTCTTTTTAAGTTCAGTTATAGTTCAGAAATCAGGTCTGGAATCAAATTTTATTTGTAATCTATCAGCTCATACATTTTCTATAATAGATCATCACTCAAATTTTTGAAATTCTTTTGATTCTACTCAAGATGATTTTGCTTGCTCTGTATTTTCCATTTTAGCAAGTTTTTCTTCTCTAGCCTTTATTCTATTATTTAAGTTAGTCAAAGAAAATCAAGGTATTGGTTCTCATCATTCTTTCCTTACTTTTATATTGTGCTGTTTTGCTGATTCTTGTTGTTTTTTCAATTGTTCAATTTCTTGTTTTACCTCATTAATAGGGTTTAATTCTTCTTTTCAGAAATTATTTAGCTTTTTCTTAATTGATTTTGTTGCTTTTTCTTTAAAATCTATCATTGTTTCTACTTTTTTTTCATAGAATCATTGTCTTTTCTGCATTCTAGCTACTGGGAATCTTGCAGGTCAAGCAATCATTGAAGAAACTATATTGCTTCTAGATCAAAGAGCATCTTTTTTAAGCTGTGTATATTTATCTTCAAACCTTTTCATCTCATCTAATAGTAAAGATTTTTTCTCAGGAGTATCAGCATATTTTGAAAGTTCATCGTAAGTTTGTTGTAATTCTTTCTTATGTGATTCAATTTCAGATTTTGCCCTTACATCACTTGAGAAACTCGTACCTCTATGTGCGTTTTCTGCTTCCTTATAGGTTATATTGTCTCAAGGGATATAATCAGACTGTTTTGGTTCTTCTTTAACTTGCAAGGATTCTTTACTTGTTGATTCATCAGATTTTATATTTTCTTTTTCGAGTTCTTTTTTTAAATCCTTTTGGTATTCTTTCACTTGTTCTTCTTTTGGCATAGATTTATATTTTTCCATATCTATATCAAGTTTTTTTGGTTCTTCTGGTATTATCTGTTCAGAACCTACAACTTTATAATCAGGATGCAATTTTCAATAAACTAGATTCATAAGTTGTTGTTTACTGCTAGAAGTTATAACCTGTGGTCTATCTCATTGTAGTATTGTAGCTTCAAATCAATCTCTTGTTTCCTTAATTCTAACAACTCAGTTATCAATTTGGTATCATACACTTCTAGTTATTGCTTGGTCTGTTGTTTCTCATGTTCTTCTTTCTAAAATATGTGTGTATCATTCTCATTCTCAAGGTCAAAATCATTTAGGAGTTACATCTTGTATTGAATCGACTTTAGCTTTTGTTTTTTCATTCATATCCGTTTTGTTATTGGTTAGTTCGGATATCTTATTTATTTTTGTGTTTGTGTCAATATTATTTCTACTATTAACCATTTTTTGCTTTATACTAGGTTTTGCAGACTTAGGTTCTTTCATATTTGATAATGCTATATCATGCAATTGATAGTCCCATACTTCCTGAATAGTTTTATCTGCTCATGTAGTGTCTATATACTCGGATATTTCATCTACAAGCTTTTTAACTTTAGGATTATTTATATTTTGCTCGATATCACTCAGAAAATTAGAAGTCTTTTTAAGATTAAGCAATGGTTTTACTTGCCTTATAGCACTTATTAAAGATTCTGGCAATCATTCTTGCTCGGATACAGTCATTTTAGATGCTTCTTGTTTAGCTTCATCAGAAAGCATTTTATTTCATTGCTCGTTGTACTTTTCCTTGTATTTACTTAATAATTCGTCTAGTTTCTTTGGATCTTCTTTTATAAGTTCTTTGTTTCTTTCTATAGCTGTTAAAAAGTTCTCATCGGATTGTCTTTCTAGGTTAGAAACTCTTTCCTGATAATTACTATCTGTTTTGGTCTCTTTTACTGTTTTTTTTTCTGAATTGAAATTTGATTTTACTTCAGTTTTTGCAGAACCTTTAATAATAGGGTTTACATCAATAATTGTAGGTCATGTTTTACCAACTTCTTGAGCTTTTACAACTGGTTTACCACTTGGAGCAGGTAAAGCGAGATTTTCAGGTGTTATACTATCCAAATAAGCCTGTTTTTCCTCTGCTGTTTTCTTTGCGTTGTATTTAATCTTGATATTCTCTGCTTCTGCTTCGATCTGTTTTCTTATTTTTGATACTATTTGCTTATCTTTGATAGAAAGCTGTTTTTTTGATTCTAGTTTCTGTGAAATTTCTGATAATCTGGATTGTCATTCTTTAGATACTTTTCAAACAATACTTTCAATTGCTTTTGCTTTTATTTTAGTTATTCAGTTTTCAAGCATAGAACCTCAAATATATCATAGTCCTGCTCCGACTGCGTGTCATATAACTGGCATAATAGCTCAAAAAGAAGATCCTAAGGCAAAAGCTCAAGTATAACCTCAGATATTCTTTCATCCGATAGTTGCATCTGTCATTGCCTTGTAAAGTTCTGGCAAATTGTTTACTGCTTCGATCTGTGTTCAAATTCAAGGTTTTACCTCTTCATTCTCATTTAACATCTCAAGATTTATAAACTAGATCTTGGACTGCATTATGAAAATCATTTAATTTATCAGCAAAATTCTTATCAAGCTCTTTCAATCATGGTATTGTTTCTTTTGCTACGGTGTCGATTCATTTTCTTACCTCTCTCATTACGTTTTGACCTCTTGAAGTGGTTGTGGCATCGTATTTAGCCATATTGCTCGCTGTTTTTCTTACATCTAGTGTTTGCCCTGTTGTAAGGTTTCATTTACCTTTCTCAGAATCAGCCAATATATCTTTAAAAAGCTGATTGAATTTTCAAATATCAGCAGAATTTATTTCTCCTGCCTTAGTTCAATCAAGCCTTACTATATTTCAGTCTACTACATCCATTCAGTTTTTTCATATTGTAGTCAGGAATTTAGATAAAATCTCGTGTGCAGGTACTTCGGTTTGTAATTCTCGGATATTATTGTAAACTTGTGCATCCTCTCATCTGGTCTTGCTCATTTCATCAATAGAGTTTGTAAGCTCTTTTGTTATTTGTCAGACTCTTTCAGTCTTATAATTCTTGATATCGTCTATACCTTCATTTGATTTTGATTTTTCTACCATTAAGTTGAATTCTCAGGCTTGATTTGGGTTTGCCTGAAGTCAGACTCTCTTTGATTCTGATAAACCTGTTATAGCAGTTGTATATAGCTTTTTAACTTCTTCAGGGATATTCTTTATGATCGCAGGAACTTTTATAGCATTTTTTGCAATTTCGTAAGGCATTTTTGCTATATCTACTGTAGATTGTCAAACATCTTTTCAGACTATCTTTGTTGCTTCTAGTACTCATTTTGCTATGCTAGGAGAATTTTTGAAGGCATCGCTAACTTTTCAGGCAGTTTCTATAGTTCATCATTTGGCTTTAAGTCAAAGGACATTCATTCATGTTGAAATAACATTTTCCATTGTATTTTCATCAAGTCCAGTAATGTCGGCAATACCTTTTCAAGTTCATTCTATGGCTTTTGATAATCATTGCATTATATACTGAGTTCATGGAAGCTCTGAAGCTAAATTCAGTCAAGTTGCTAAAGGTGCTTTGAATGCACTGAATCAAGCAGTTGTAACTCATGCAGGTATATCGGTAAGATCAGATAACAACCCTTGGTCTCAATATTTTTCAGCATCAGCCTGATTTGCTTCATCATAAGCTTGTCAGAATGATTTTTCTCACATTGTAGCTTCCTTTACTGCTCAGATGCTATTTGATATTACATTTTCCTTTTGTACTGTATCAGCACTTGTCATAGGTTTGTAACTATCTCATTTTATAGAATATCAGATAGCGTTTAGAACTGGGTATAATCAATAATCTCATACAGTTTTTGCAAGTACGTTATTAACTCATCTTGCTCACTTTTCAGCACCTCAGACAATTCATTGAACTGTATCTAGTAAAGCTCTTGGTATTGCTTGTACTGTTTGTTCTACTACTCATTCGTTTTTATACTGATCTTGAAAAAATGGCTCGTCTTGATTTTCTGTTTGTGATATTTCTTCAGGAGAAAAAAGTTCTGGGTAAGCCTGAGTAAGTTCTTGAATATTAGAACCTTTTGAAACATCATAAGCAAGTTGCTCGAAAGGTGTTTTATCAGTTGCTTTAAGTTCAGGATATACACTATCCATTTGATCTATAGGCATTCAAGATAATATCGCATCTCTAGCATCTTTTATAAGTTCTGGTATTACTGTAGGCTGATTTTCCTGAGGTTGTTCAGGTTGTGTAATGGGTTGTATATTCTGTGTCTGTTCATTGTCATTATTTTGTATTTTTGTACCTAAATTAGCCACTGGATTCAAAAAATCTGGTAACTGATTACTTTGAAAACCTGCATTTTGTGCAGGTGCTCATTTTACTTGTGGTAAATCCAACGGAGAAGGAATAACACTAGACATTTTTCAGATTGAAGATACATTATTTCATCATTTGAAGGTATTAGGTGCTTCTTGAATTGTTCAGTCAGACATTTTAATTCTTCAGTCTGTCAGTGTTTGTACTGGATATGCCATATACTATTTTAGGTTATTGATTAATTCTACCTTTGCTTTGTGAACTCCACCTATTATTTGAAGTATCTATACTAGATGAAACTGATTGATTTACTTTATCACTTGGATTTCATACGTTTAGATCTCACAGATATAATGATCTTTGTGAATCATATTTCTTTTGTGCCTGTTCCTGCACCATTTGTAACTGAGTTATTAGATTATCAGCATTCATATTCTGAGTACCACCGATAAAATCTTTTAATGCTTCCATTTCTGTAGGTGTAACGGCTGAACCTGCAAAGAATTTCCTTTGAGTAGCCTGAGAAGACTGAAGCAATGTTTTTATTTTCTGAAAATCTGAAGATTTTGCAAGTTTAGAATAAAATTCATTTACTCTTCAATCAAAAGCACCTAATTTATCTTTGTTTTTAGATATAAGAGCGACTAGTTCTTTTGTAGTTTGATTCAATACGTTCATATATGGTGTGGATGTAGCTTCAGCTTTGTTAACGTCTGAAATTTCTCTATCAAGAGCAGTATTCACATAATTATTAAGGTTTGCAGTATCTCATTTATTTATGAAGTTTGATACTCTAGCTTCAAATCATGAAGGAGGAGCTTTCATATTATTGAAAACATTGAATACCTGAGTTGCCTGAGGTAAATTTTTCTTATCTTCAATAACAAATCATTTATATTTCAATAATGCTTCCTGTGGATTAAGTCAATTTGCAATCCATGTAGGTATTTGCTTTTCAATTCTTTTACTATCATAATCAGATAATTTACTTGCTCATCCTGCTCATTGTATTACAAGATTCATATAATCATCAGGAGAATAAGAAGAAGAGTTTGCTTTACTAGATGCTCAATATACACTCATTGCCTGATTTCAAGTGATTGTCTTTCCTGTAATCTTATCTTGAAATAATCATCATTCAGCACTAGATCATATTTGTACTAGGTTTGCATCTTGCATAGGAGAATATGAAGAAGTCTGTGCAGGTGCTCATTGAACCTTTGCAGTATTCTTGATATTTTTCAATATATTTGCTGTAGTAGTTCATTTTATCTTTTGACCGTTCTTATCAAACATAGTAATATCAATAACTCATCTTCATGGTTTTGCTATTACAGTTCATGTATTCTTTTGATTTGCAAAATATTGACCTGCATTAAGTGGTTGTCATACTTGAGCTGTAATACTTGAAGGATCTAGATGCGAGATTCTTGTTTTAGTTCCGTCTTGGTTTGTAACTTCTACATAACTTCAGAAATATTTATCATTTCAGGTAAATACTTTTGATACTGTTCATCCGAAAGGTGCTGTAACTGCAAAACCTTCGTTTCAAGCTATATCGACTCCTTCATCTCATGCGACTCTTCATCCCATATAAGTGATTTTTCAATCTCAGTGTAGAGATATCCAATCCTCTGAAGGAGAAATATAGCTGTATGTTCAATCAGGATTCTGTACTTTTTCAGGCTTGTTAAGAGTTTTTTCAAATTCATATCTTCTGTCATCTCTTGAAATATCGAATTGATTTTGCTGTATATCCTTAGATACATTAAATTGCCTTTTATTTTCTTCAAAAGTCTTATTTCTATAATCTGTATCTGCAACGTCTTTAAGATATTGTAAAGCAACTTTGTTTTTCTCATTTTCTGCATTTATCCTTTCCTGTTCTGCTTTAGATAAAGTGCTTAATTCTCATTGATAAACATTCTCTAATTGTCATAATTGGTCTACTCTATCAGCATAACTTTTCATGTTAGCTTGATATTGTGCGACCTTTACTCTTGGATCTATAGGTGTTCAATCTGGATTTGTAGCATTAAATATATGTGACTGATCTCAAAGCATTTGTCTTCTTATATCTTGCATTTGCATTCTTGCACCTACCATTTTATCGGTAAGTCAAGTATTCTGTCAAATAGTCTTTTCTATCTCTGTGCTTGTAGGTCTTGAAGCTATCATGGCTCAATAAATATCATCCATTGTTTTACCCTGAGTCTGAGCTTTTAACTCATTTACTTGAGTATCAATAGGAGGAGCTGACATAGCAGGTTTTGGAGGAGAAAATTTACCGGTTCAAATTGGTATATTTGAATTTATAACCGGTGCTGTAGTAGTTCAGTCTAAATTTACTTTAACTGCCATAATCTATTTGTTAATAAGTATAAGTTCAACCACTTCTATAAACTGGTCTTGTTCAAGTTGTTTTGATTCCGTATAATTGATTTATCCTGTTTAATTCTGCCTGTTTTTGGTTATTTGCTTGTATAGCATTCATACTTGAATTAAATAATGCATCTCATTGAGACTGTAGATTATATTCAAGTGCCTTGCTCCCTGCTGAACGATCTGATTGATAATTTAATATATCTGTTCAAATTCTTCATGTTCATGTGTTATATTGGTCTGTAGCTCTTTGTTTTAGAGTTTGTATTTGTCATGCGTTTGTATTATAATCTGATTCAGCTCTAGACATATTCAACGAAGCATCATCTAATTTTCTCTGATTCAATGTTTTAAAATAATTTGTATCATTTACAAATTGTCATGTTGTATCTGCTGTTTGAGTTTTCTGGATTCAACTATTTAAAAGACCTCTCTTACCATATGCAGAAGAAGCCTGAGAAAGAGCTGTAGAAAAATCCCTGTTTGAGTTCTTTATAGATTGGTTAAAATCAACCTGATTCTGTCAAGTATATGTATTATAATCTGCTCTTGCTCTTTGTATATCAAGGTCTGCTTTTTGAGTTTGCCAGTCTAGA
>Ga0209518_1000757_pt1 | contig 39995 bp, 58 predicted proteins | sample RifGroB1_FD_183993 | JGI IMG/M metagenome (GOLD analysis project Ga0209518, IMG submission 183993) | Groundwater microbial communities from Rifle, Colorado, USA - Groundwater B1 (SPAdes) (version 2) | ecosystem: Environmental > Aquatic > Deep subsurface > Groundwater | place: Rifle, Colorado...
TCTCACTTTTTTGCACAGTCAAAATTGAGATTCCAAAAATGAGGCAGATATGACCAAGGGTCGAAAGCCAACACCATCAGGCGCCAAGGTGATCACAGGGACATTCCGGAAGGATCGGGACAACGAGGCGGCGGTTGATTACGAGCTCGTGGAGGAATTCCCGAAGGCTCCGGGCTACCTCAACGCAGACGGCAAGGACATGTGGAAGAAGCTCGGGCCGCAGCTTGTAGCTTCCAAGGTTCTCCAGGTGGTCGACCTCTACGCGCTCGAGCAGCTCTGTTGTTCCTGGCAGAGATTCCGCGCAAAGATGAAAGCCGGGATGGAGCCGAGCGCCGCAGAAGACAACGCCATGAAATCACTCTTTGCAGAGTTCGGCATGACGCCGGCCAGTCGCTGCAAGGTCACATCAACCGGCGACAAAAAGCCGGCCAACAAGTTCGCGACCAATGGGAAACGGGCGCAGGGTTGAAAGGAGGGGTGATGAGTGAAGGTTTTTCACTGATAGGTATCGGGGCTGTTTTAACTATCATTTATTTGGTTTTTGGCATCGGAACGGCTAGGGCTGTATCGAAAATGAAAAATACAGATTTTTCTTTGTTGTTTGTTTTTATGTGGCCAGTTGTTTTATTTGTTATCGCAGCGTCAGGTACTATTGAAGAGTGAAACCCTACGTCAAAATAGCCACCGATTACGCAAAGGCCGCGATAGCCGACAAGAAGGGCCGCAAGTTCGGCAAGTGGATCCGGCTTGCGGCCTCTCGTTTCCTGAACGACCTCGAACGCGCCAAGAAAAAGGATTGCCCGTTCCTCTTTGACGAGTGGCACGCCTGTGACCCCTGCGACTTCGTCGAGAAGCTGCCGCACGTCGAGGGTAAATGGGACAGCGACACCATTGAGCTTCACCCCGCGCAGGTTTTCTTCATCGTTCAACTCTTCGGGTTCCGGAACAGATCGACCGGGGCCCGCCGCTTCACCTCTGCGCTCTACGCCACAGCCCGTAAGTCCGGCAAGTCCACCGTCAGCTCCGCGATCCTCCTTTATTGCCAATGCTGCGAGAATGAGCCGGGCGCCCAGATCGTTTCCGCGGCTACCACGTTTCCACAGGCTGCGATCATCTTCAACGTGGCAAAGCGCATGGTTGAAAAAACTCCGGACCTACGCGACGCTTTTGGCCTGGAATGTTGGGCTAAGGCGATCAGCCGTATGGAAACCGGCTCTTCGTTCAAGCCGATCCACGCCAAAGCATCCACCCAGGACGGCCTGAACCCTTCCCATGTCGGCCTCGATGAGATCCACGCCCACAAGACAGCCGACCTTCTGAACGTTTTGACTTCTGCAGCCGGTGCACGGAGTAACCCTCTGTGGCTCTACACGACCACGGAAGGCTACACAAACCCAGGACCGTGGGGCGAGATAAGGCTTTTTGCTAAAAAGCTGCTGGAGGGCGTTTTCGGAACTACTGCTGATCACTTCCTTGCTCTCTTCTGGGCCATCGATGATGAGGACAACGAGTTTGATGAAACGGTCTGGGTGAAAGCTAACCCGCTGATCGACGTCAACCCGCATCTCCTCGACGCAATCCGCAAGGAAGCCGTCGAAGCAAAGCAGATGCCCTCGAAGCTGGCCGAGTTCCGCATCAAGCGCCTGAACCGGCCCGCCTCGACCGCTGAGGGCTGGATTGACTTGATGAAGTGGCAGCAATGCGGCGGCGAGGTTGACCTTGAATGGCTGGCACAGTTCCCTTGCTATGGCGCGTTCGACCTTGCCAGCACCCGAGATATGACCGCATTCCGCCTGGTGTGGAACGTGAAGGGTAAGATTTACACCTACGGCATGCGATGGGTGCCGCAGGACGCAGTAGCGCAAAGAACAGAGCGCGGCACCGTCCCTTACGCGGCATGGGTAGAGTCTGGACTGGTGAAGGTCACTCCCGGGAACACCACAGATTACGCAATAATCGAGCAAGACATCATTGCGGCGTTCGAGCGTTTCAAGATTCAAGGCATCGCCTACGACAGCTGGAATGCCTCCGACTTGGTAAACCGGCTCGTAGCGCAAGAACTGCCCATGATCGAGTTTATTCAAGGCCCGAAGTCCTACCATCCCGCCATGCAACAGCTCGAACTCTTCTACATCAACGGCAACGTCTGCCATGGCGGCGATCCGGTACTGAACTGGTGTGCTTCCAACCTAGTTGCGCGCCGGGACCAGAATATGAACATGGCGCCGGACAAGAAGCGCTGCGCCGACAAAATCGACGACATGGCCGCGCTGCTCATGGCTGTCGGTATCAGCATGTCGCCGGTTGAGCAGGATGATTTTGACGATTTTCTCCGCAACCCCATCATCGTTTAACCTCCCGCACTACAATCTGCGTTGACAAAGCCCTGCAAATTGCGTTGCTTTTTTCTTGCAATGAGTAAAATCTTGGATTAAAGTGTGTCCGGATTGTACTCACAGGGAAATCGAATGGCTAAAAAGCCTAGCGGGAAAATCAAAGCTGCGCTGTTGGATTGGCTGGGGATACCTGTCGGCTTAACTGACGGCGCTTTCTGGTCCCAAACCGCGACCAATGCTGCCGGCCAGACAGTCAACGAGCAGACCATTCTGAAACTCACCGCCGTCTGGGCTTGCGGTCGGCTCATCTCTCAGACCATTTCAACGCTCCCGCTCGGGCTCTTTGAGAAAACCACCTCCGGACGCTCTGCAGCAAAAAACCACTCACTCTACACAATCATCCACGACCGCCCGAACGCGAACAGCACCGCCGCGATGTTTTGGGAGTCGTTCATCCTCTCCATGCTGTTTCACGGCAACGGCTTTGCTGAAAAGCTGAAGATCGGCAACCGACTTGTTGGGCTGAAATTCCTGAATCCGAACTGCCTGCACATCACCCAGGATCTGAACCTCAACTATCGCTACGCCTACACCGAGAATGGCAGGCGCCGCGAGATCTCCGAAGCCGACATTTTCCACGTCCCTCACTTCACCATGGGCGGGCGCTGGGGGCTTTCGGCGATCAGGTACGGCGCAAGCACGTTTGGTTCCGCTCTGGCTGCTGATACCGCCGCTAACAGCACGTTTGAGAAGGGGCTTGCTCCGACCGTGGCGCTGACGTTCCCGCACTTCCTGAAACCTGAACAGCGCGAAGAATTCAGGGGCAACCTGAAGAAAATTTCGGGCGCACTGAATGCTGGTGAATCCCCGCTCCTTGAGGGCGGTATGGATGCAAAGGTTATCGGCATCAATCCGAAAGACGCGCAACTCCTCGAATCCCGAGTGTTCAGCGGCGAGGATGTCTGCAGGTGGTTCGGCCTCGACCCCTCCATGGTGGGGTATGGCGGCAAGGTCTCCAATTGGGGAACCGGCCTAGAGCAGAAGAACTTGAGCCTACTCAACTACTGCCTGCGCCCGATCATGATCAAGATCGAGCAGGGCATCCTTAAAGATTTGATCTTGCCGCAAGAGCAGCCGCGACTCTACGCAGAATTCAACATTGAGGGGCTGCTCCGTGGAGACTCTGCAGCCCGCAAAGAGTTCTACGCTTCCGCGCTGCAAAACGGCTGGATGAACCGCAACCAAGTCGCCGCGATGGAAAATCAGCCTTCGCTTGAGGGTGGGGAAATTTACACGGTGCAGAGCAACCTGATACCGATTGACCAACTAGGAAAGGGGGTTCCGAGTGAAACGACAGTTACCGGCCGCGTATAGCGGGGCACCTTTCCCAGGCATCAGGTTTGACCTTTCGCCGCGCGCGCTTGAAAAGTGGAACCCGGCGATCAAGGCGGCAAGTTCTGACGACAACACCATCACCATCTTCGACGTGATCGGGCAGGACTACTGGACCGGCGAAGGCGTGACGGCAAAGCGCATCGCAGGAGCGCTCCGGGCAATCGGTGATAAGCCGGTAACGGTGATGGTGAACTCACCGGGCGGCGACATGTTCGAGGGTCTAGCGATCTACAGCCTCTTGCGCGAGCACCCCGCAGAGGTGACCGTCAAAGTCCTTGGCCTTGCCGCTTCCGCCGCCTCCATCATCGCTATGGCCGGAGATACCGTACAGGTTGCCCGCGCAGGATTCCTTATGATCCACAACGCATGGATCTACGCCGCCGGCAACCGCCATGAGTTCCGAGAGTACGCCGACTACCTCGAACCCTTCGACCGCTCCATGGCCGACATCTACGCCGCCCGTACCGGTTCCGACATCAAGGCGATGCAAAAGCTCATGGACGCGGAAAGCTGGATAGGGGGCAGCGATGCAATCGATCAAGGCTTTGCTGATTCGCTTCTGGCTTCTGATGAAGTGGCAGCCGGCGAAACCAGCCAGGCGCGTGCAGCGGTCCAGCTCGATATCGCGCTCGCCAAGGCTGGGATGCCGCGCTCTGAAAGGAAAAAGCTTCTTGCCGAGTACAAGGTCTCCACGCCGTGCGCTGGGGATAACGATACGCCGTGCGCTATCTCGCTGAACGAAGAACTCGCAGAACTCAGGATGCAAATAACCGCTTAACCAATAAGGAGAAACATCATGGCTCAGATCGAAGAAGAAGTAAAAGAAGTCAAAACGTTGCTCAAGGACGTGAACGACAAGCTGAAAGCGTCCGCTGAAGCCGCGGAGAAGCAGATCAAGGCACACTCCCAGATGAGCGAAGAGACCAAAGCCAGCGTCGACAAGCTCCTGATCACCCAGGGCGAACTGCAGTCGCGACTCCTCGCCGCCGAGCAGCTGATGGTCAGCATGGAAAACAAGGGTGCACCGGCCGGTCCCAAGTCCATGGGCCAGATGGTCACCGAGTCCGAAGCGTTCGCCAGCTTTTCCGGGCGTGGCTCCATCACCATCCCGGTGCAGAATGCCGTCACCTCACTGACCGGTTCCGCTGGGACCCTGATCGAGCCGCAGCGCGTCGGCTTCATCTCCCAGCCGGTTCAGCGCCTCACGATCCGCGACCTGCTCACCTGGGGCCGCACCGGTTCCAATGCGCTTGAATACGTCCGCGAGTCCGGTTTCACCAACGGCGCTGATGTAGTCAGCGAGAATCCCGGCAGCGACAAGCCCGAATCGGATATCACCTTCGAACTCGACTCCGCACCGGTCGCTACCATCGCCCACTGGATCAACGCCTCGAAGCAGGTGCTGCAGGACGCCGCCATGCTAGCCTCCTACATCGACGGCCGGCTCCGCTACGGGCTGAAGCTGAAAGAAGAGGCCCAGCTGCTCAAGGGTTCCGGCGTCGGCCTCAACATCACCGGTCTGTTGACCGCTGCCACCGCCTACGTCAACCCCGGCGTCACCGTCCAGGCTGAGACCATGATCGACCGCCTGCGCCTGGCGCTCCTGCAGGTCACTCTCGCCGAGTACCAGGGCGACGGTATCGTACTTTCGCCCATCGACTGGTGCGCGATCGAGCTGACCAAGACCACCGACAACAAGTACCTGTTTACCTCGCCGACCGGCATGACCACGCCGGGGCTGTGGGGCCGTCCGGTTGTGGACACGCAGTCCATGACTGCGGGAGACTTCCTCGTCGGCGCGTTCCAGCAGGCCGCGCAGGGCTGGGATCGCGAGGACGCAAACGTGACCATCTCCACCGAGAACAAAGACAACTTCGTCAAGAACATGGTCACCATCCTCTGCGAGGAGCGCGTGGGCTTGACCATCTTCCGCCCCGAAGCTCTCGTTGCTGGCGACTTCGACGGCTTGCCGGCATCGGCATAACCTAACGGGCGAGGGCTTCGGCTCTCGCCCTTTAAATGGAAGCTGTCCGGCATGGACGAGGACACCGGTTTGAACCCGGCTGGCCGCAAGGCTCAAGAGTTCGATTCTCTTAGCTTCCGCCAAATCTTTTTGACAAGCGGGGTGGACTCCTGGTAGTGGCGAAATCTGGTATTCAGCCTCGCATCCCGCAGAGCTTAACCGCTCTCATCGCACGGGACTGATAATCGGACGGGCTCGGGGCCTGCGGAAACGCTCAAGGCCCCCCCAACTAAAAGAGGATCGCATGATAACTGTCACCCCCCTGAAAAGCTTCGACCATGAAGGGCCCCGCAAGAAAGGTGTCCCCTTCGAGTGCAGCGAGCCGACCGCGAACGCGCTGAAGCGCTGCAAGCTCGTTTCCTTCGGCGAGGTGCTGGACTTAAACCCTTCGGAGCCGGTCGTACCTTCGTCTGCATCGCTTCCGGCCCCTCCCTCAACGCAGACGACTGTGAAGCTGTCCGAAGGTGGCGCGAAAAGGGGCCGGAAGAAAGGGCGGTAATCGCGGTCAACAGTTCGTTCATGGCCGCACCTTGGGCGGATGTGCTTTACGCGATGGATCGGAACTGGTGGGCGCGGTATGTGGCCCAGGTAGAGGCGGAATGCGAAGGGTTGAGAGTGTCGCCGTTGAGCGGGATGAAGGGCGTCAGCAAGATACTGTTCAAGCACTATCAAAACAGCGGATGCGGGGCGGTATCTCTGGCCGCACATTGGAATGCGAAAAGAATCATCCTTCTCGGCTACGACTGCCAGAAGACATGCGGCAAAGCCCATTGGCACGGTGACCATCCCAAGGGATTAGGAAACGCCGGATCAATTGCAACCTGGCCGGGACAATTTAAAAAGCTGGCGGCTGATCTGACCGGCTTGGAAATCATTAATTGTAGCAGAGAAACGGCTTTGACGATGTTCGAGCGTAGGCCACTGGCAGAGGTATTAAATGAGCGTTCTCCCGCTTGAAGACATAAAGAGCTACCTCGACGTGTTCCACTCTGCCGACGATGTGAAGCTACAGCTTCTTCTTGACGGTGCCGAGGATGAGGCTGCACAGTTCATGAATCGCGCCGATGTTTCTGAGTGGGAAAGCGAGTACGTTTTCAGCAGCGATTACCTGATGCCCCCCGGCACGATGCTAGGCGTTCTCCTCCTCGTTCAAGCGGCGTATCAGGCTAACCCGGATGATGCCGACAAGCTCAGGCGCGCGGCAGAAACAAAGCTCATGCCGTATAGGTTGCATCTCGGATGCTAGCGCACCGGCTGCGGCATAGGGTCGAGTTTCAGGAGCTTGTTGAGGAACAGGACAGCGAGACGGGCGCATCAGTTTTGACGTGGGTAACAGCCTTCCTTGATTCCGATACCCCGCTGGACTCTGTACCTGCCGAAGTGCTGACTGGGCCAGGGCGCGAGTTCCGCGAATCCGGCACGACTCAGGCCGAGACGACCGCAAGAATCAACCTACGATGGTTCCCTGGCCTTTCTTCCGAGTGGCGTCTTCTCTGGGATGGCAGGGTTTACAACATCGGCAGCATTGAGACGGACGCGACCGGTAGGCGGGAATACTGGCTCAGATGCACGGATGGGGTGAGTGATGGGCGATAAGGCATACAGAGCGCTGCAGGACGCTTTGAAGATCCTCGTTGACGTGGGCGACAACACCCATGCGGAGCGCGCTGTGATGCTGCTTGCCGGTGGGCTTCGTCCGGTCGCCGACGCCCACACCCGAATCCATCGCGGCGAAATGTTCACGGCTGACACAATCGCCGCGTCTCTTGCCAACAACGCAAACCTCGACATCATCATGACCACTCCCGCCACGGATTGGCCGCACTTGACAGTCAAGGCGATGATTGGCGGTGACGGAGAGTTGAGAGTTTACGAGGCGCCAGCTTTCACGGACGGGACTGTAATAACCCCGGTCAACCATAAGTTCTACAGTTCAAACACGTGGGCCGGCGCGGTGGTGCACACCCCAACAGTTTCAAGCGCTGGGACGCTAAAGATATCGCACTATATCCCAGGTGGTACGGGTGGTGTGGCGTCAGGCGGGATCGGTGGCCGCGACGAAGAGGTTCAGTTGAAACCGTCGACATCTTATCTAATCCGACTCACCAACGTTTCAGGACAGTCGCGACGTGCTGCCCTTGACCTGACATGGTACGAGTCTAAGGAGATCCCGGACGCATGATAATTTCTGCTATGCGCGGGCTCGGAGATTCCATATATCAACGGGCTTTCGTCCGAGAGATCCCGAAGCCGGTCTGGATCGATACTCCTTGGCCGGAACTTTATGAAGACATCCCCGGCGTCAACTTCGTCAAGCCGGTCACCAAGCTCAGGACGCAGGCGAAGAGCGCAGCAAAGAGCGGTGTCAAGTGGGTGCCGCAACCGCGCGGGCCGGTAACACAGATCAGCTACGGCAACATCGGCATCATTCCGGGGATGCAGCGGAGGTTCAGAGTTAAGCCACAGGCCTTTGACCTCCCCGATTTTGGACCGCCGCCAGTTGCCGGAAAATACATCGTTGTTCGGCCCTCCACGATCCGCGCTGAATGGCATGCCGAGTCCCGGAACCCGCTACCGGAATACATCGTTCAGGCGGCGGACGCGATGAGGGCCAAGGGGTACACGGTCGTTTCGGTGGCCGACCTTGAAGACGGTAAGGAATGGCTCGCAGGAGATGCACCGCAAGCCGACATCTGCTACCACAAGGGCGAGCTGGGAATAAAAGACCTGATGGCCCTCGTTCAAGGCGCATCGGCGGTGATTGGGGGGATTGGCTGGCTTCTCCCTGCTGCAGTGGCTTACAGAGTGCCGGCCTGGATCATTTGCGGCGGCTGGGGAATGTTCAACTCGCCGGAGAAGCTGACCGCGCCACCAATGGACCTTAGCAACCTGACTTTCGCGGTGCCTGACAACTTCTGTTTGTGCTCCGCGAACAACCACAAGTGTGACAAGAGGATTTCCGACTATGCTGCCAAACTTGCCCGATGGGCTGAAAAATTCCCTGCTGTGGTCTGACGAGCTAGGGCGTGGATGGTGCGGCAAGGAGCTGGTGCCCTACGATTCCGCTTACTGGCAGAAGTACCTGGAGATGGACGCTACCGACCTGGGCGCACAGCTGACTGCGGCAAGGGTCGACATGGTGCGCCGTCACTTCAAGGGACAGGGCGTTGATGTTGGCATCGGCGGTGGGCGGTTCGCCAAGGAAAGCGGTTTCAGCGGTTACGACGTCAACAAGGACGCTGTTGCATGGCTCAAGTCCGGCGGCAGGTACTCGGACCCCTATCAGAACAACCCCGCCGCCGTGACGTGTTGGGATAGCCTGGAGCATATCCCGAATCCTGACCTTCTGCTCGAATCGGTGCGCGAGTGGCTGTTCGTCTCCATGCCGATCTATGAGGGGCAAGTGCATTGTCTCAAGTCCAAGCACTACCGACCCGGCGAGCACATCCACTATTTCACGTTTGAAGGTTTCGTCTCCTACTGCGCCGGGCTTGGTTTCCGGCTGGCCGAGTACAACACCATCGAAAGCGACCTTGGCCGGGAAGGAATCGTGTCTTTCGCATTCAAAAGGGTGAAGTGATGGCCGACGCGGTTGAGTTCAGCATTATCGGCCTGGATCCTCTCCTTGCGAAGCTGGCTTCGGTCTCCTACGACATGAAGCGAAAAGGTGGCCGGTTTGCACTCAGGAAGGCCGCGCAGGTGGTAGAGAAGGCGCTTAAGCAGAATGCCGCAAGAGTAGACGATCCGCAGACCGGCAGAAGTATCGCGGCAAACGTGGCGATTCGGTGGAACGGGCGCATGTTCAAGCGCACCGGGGATCTTGGCTTCCGGATTGGCATCCTTCACGGCGCGGTACTCAAGAAGGGTGGCAGCACTGAGGCGAACGCGCCGACTCCTCACTGGCGGCTTCTCGAGTTCGGGACAGAGAAAATGAGAGCGCAGCCGTTCGCAAGGCGTTCGTTAGAAGACAACATCAACCCGGCAACAAACGAGTTCGTCACCCAGTACCAAAAGGCTCTAGACCGCGCTATCAAACGCGCCGCAAAGGGTAAATGATGTTCGCTCCCGTGTTTGCAATATGCGCCGCAAGCGCCGCCGTAAAAACCGAGCTAGGCACGTCTCCCGTGAGGCTCTACCCTTTCGGCCAGGCTCCGCAAGGTGTCGCGCTACCCTACGCGGTGTGGCAGCAAATCGGCGGGGCACCGGAAAACTACATCGGCAATATTCCCGACCTCGACACTTTTAGTATCCAAGTCGATGTCTACGCCGCAACCGAAACCAGCGCGAGGAACGCGGCCAAGGCCCTCAGAGACGCAATCGAGCCGCACGCGCACATAACGAGATGGGGCGGCGAGTGGACCGACCCTGATACCTTCCACAAGAGATACAGCTTTGACGTTGACTGGCACGTAAAACGATAAGGAGAACACCATGAGCAAACTCACCCAAGGAACCAAGATTTACTTTGTGGACCCGGACAGCCTGGCAGTGACCGAAGTGGTCTGCGTCACCGCTTTCAACCCCGGCGGCGCGCCGGCTGACCAGATCGAGGACACCTGTCTCGCCCTGGATGAACGCACCTACAAGAAAGGGCTCCGCACCCCCGGCCAGGCGTCCCTGACCATCAATGCCGATCCGGAGTACCCTAGCCACATCCGGCTTCACGAACTCAGCGAGGAGAACGTGGACCGGCAGATCAAGTGGGCCGTAGGGTGGAGCGACGGCACCGCAGCGCCGACCGCCGACACCGAAGGTAACTTTGTCCTCCCGACCACAAGGACCTGGTTTACCTTCGAGGGTTACGTCTCCGACTTCCCGCTCGACTTCGCCCAGAACTCGGTGGTCACCACGGCGGCAACCATTCAGCGCTCTGGTGGGTCCGTCTGGACGCCGAAGGTGATCGTATGATCCTGAGCGTCGACAACCTCAAATCCATCGGGGCGTTTACGGGCGCTCCGATGGAGAAGGAAATCACCTGGAAGCAGGGCGACAAGGAGCACAAGGCGACGGTGTTCGTCCGCCCTCTCTCCTACCAGTCCACCGTCGCCGACCTCCAGGCGCTGAACGCGAACAAGGACCAGCTTGCCGTCCGCATCGCAACGGCCATCTGCGACGAGAAGGGCAATCCGGTATTCACCGCCGACGATATCACCGGAGACGCCGACCCTGAACGCGGGGCGCTGGACGGCAACCTGACGATGGCGCTCCTTGCCGTGATCGCCGAGGTGAACAGCCTGGGAAAGAATGGGAACTGACCGAGGCTGAAGAGCTTTGGCATGAATTGGTCCTGTCGGGAGTCGGCGGCAGGACCATTGCCGAAGCACAGGAGCGGCTCAGTTTTCGAGAGTTCCAGGGGTGGCAAAGGTACAGGATGAAGCGCGGCAGTTTGAATGTGGGCATGAGGGTCGAGCGCGGCGCGGCATTGCTTGCCACACTCTACGCCAACAGCAACAGCAAGAACGGCGGGTTCAAGGTCCACGACTTTATGCCGCACGAGGATGAGCCGGAAGTACCGCTGGAAGTGGCGATGAAGGAATGGGGGTAAGGTGGCAAATCTCGGGACGCTCACGTTGGACCTCGTAGCACGGACAGGTGGCTTCACCGCCCCCCTGGACAAAGCCGCGCGTGACACCAAGAAGCACATGCACGGCATCGAGTCGGCCACCAAGGGAGCCTCCAAGGCCATATCCGACATGAAAGCCCACGCTCACGGCGCTATGGGTGGCATGACCGACTTTGAAAAATCCCTCATGGGCGTACAGATGCGTCTCATGAACGTCAGCATGGCCGCCGCACTGGTAGCTCTTCCCCTTATCAGCGTCTCCCAGGCAGCACTCCTCTCTGAAAAGAATATGCGACTGTTCAGCGCGGCTGTTGGTGACGCTGCGCTCTCAGCCAAAGAACTTGAGTATGTTCGCCAACTCTCGCACGATCTAGGGCTAGAGATTACCGCCACCACTATGAGCTATGGCAAATTCATGGCGGCGATACGCGAAACGAGCATTGAAGGCGCAGAAGGTCGAAAAATCTTTGAATCAGTTTCGGGCGCGGCTACAGCTCTAGGCTTAAGTGCGGACGAAACTAGCAACATCTTCAGAGCTTTGCAGCAGATGATGTCTAAGGGCAAGGTGCAAGCTGAAGAGTTGCGCGGTCAATTAGGTGAGCATCTTCCTGGCGCTTTCCAGATGGCAGCAAAGGCTATGGGCGTCACCACTGCCGAGCTGAACAAAATGATGGAAGATGGCAAGGTGTTTTCGAACGAGCTTCTGCCAAAACTTGCTATAGAGCTGGATAAAACCTATAGCAAGGCTGCGGTAGAGGGTGCCACCTCTGCGCAGGCCGCAATCAACCGGATGAACAATGAGATTTACGAAACCAAGGTTTTGTTCGGGAAAGAGATACTCCCCGGTATCGTAACTTTTGGCACAAAAGCCGTGGAAGTATTTAACTCGGTGATCCAAAAGATCGGCGAGTCCAAAATCATCTGGACCGGCTGGGCTAAAGAGTTCGGGCAGATGATGAACGGCGGGGCGCTTGGCTCTAACTGGATGACCAAGGCAGGTCGCGCCGAGATAGCCGCCGCGATGGATGCTCAAGACCAGATGACCGAACACACGCTTGCCGAGTGGAACGCACGTTTCAACGGTGGAGGGGCAACAGGCTACACGGCCCAAGAGAAGCGGCAGCAGAAGTTAGCAGCAGCAACGGCAAAATCGCGACAGGAAGCTGACGCAGCGGAGAAGAAAAATAAAGAGGCGGCCAAGTCAGCAGAAAAGGCGTTACGCGAGCAGGAAAAGCAGCAGAGAAAAGTAAACGCTGCACTGAAGGAGCAGAATAACCTTCTCGAAGAATCAGTGAAAGGATGGGATCTCAGCGGGTTAGGTAAGGGCTTGCTTGATAATCCGTTGACCGTTGCCAAGCCTCAAGCCCCTAAATTTTCCCTCACAGGCTCTTTTCAGACTGCAGGTTTCGGCGGCAACGATGTGTTTGGCCCGGAACTTGACCCAAGCGCAGCGGCGGAGATGCTGGCCGGTATGTCTTCCGCTCCTGACTTTGTCGGGGTTGACGGCGCAGTCGGTGGCCCGTTTGGTGAACTCGCCAAGATTGACGAAGCCCAAGAGAAGCTCGCCGAGTGGTACAACTCACAGCTTGAAATGCTTGACCAGTTCCGTAGCGACCGTGCCGACCTCTCCGCAGTATGGGACAGCAAAGAGCAGGACCTTGACAAGAAGCACCAAGCCGAACTCCTCCGCATCGAGCAGGCCCGTCAGTCCATGCAACTACAAGCGGCATCCAGCGTCTTTGGCGACTTGGCTGGAATGTCCAAGAGCTTTGCCGGGGAGCAGTCTAGCATCTATAAGACCATGTTTGCAGTCTCTAAGGCGTTTGCCATTGCTGACAGTATCGTGCAGATTTCGGCGGGTATCGCCAAGGCCGCAAACAACCCGTGGCCGATCAACCTGGGGGCGATGGCAACAGTTGCGGCGGCAACGGCGGGTATCGTCTCCAGCATCCAGTCTGTCGCGATGGTAGGCATGGCTCACGATGGCATCGACAGCGTACCCAAAGAAGGAACATGGCTGCTCAACAAAGGCGAGCGCGTCACCACCGCCGAGACTTCCGCGAAGCTTGACCGCACCCTTGATAATGTCCAGAAGTCGCAGGGCGGCGGCGCTCCAATCGTCAATCTCTACGAAGACAAGAGCAAGGCCGGGACGGTCAACAGCCGCAACCAGGACGGCAGGAGCATTATTGACATCTTCGTGGCCGACCTCATGGGCGACGGCAGGACGCAAAAGGCGATGTCCCGTAAATTTGGGCTTTCGCCGGTGGGGGCGTAAATGCAATTTCCCGACTCCTTACCATCCCCGCTCAGGTCTGGCTACGGCTTCAAGCCTGAGAACAATATCATCCGGACGGAGATGGTTTCCGGCAGGGCGCGGCAGCGGGTGGCCTACACCTCCGTGCCGACCTACAGCGATCTTTCTTGGATACTGACGGCTGTGCAAGCGCAACTCTTCGAAGCCTTCGCGGCAGAAGTGGGCGGCGACTGGTTCAGCCTGAAGTTGAAAGCGCCGACAGGCTTCTATCTTCAAGACTGCCGATTCACCGAGACGCCGAGCGGCCCTGAATTGGTGGGTGTCGATCTCTGGGCTTACAAGGTCCTTGCCGAGATCAAAGACCGCCCGATGCTCGATAGTTCCTATGCGCTCATTCCCGGCATGGTCCTAATGCAGGACATTTTTGACATTGCCATGAATCAGGAGTGGCCCGAATGAGTGTACTAGAAACCGTCTACGCTTCCGGTGGTGACATCATCATCAACACGCTAGAGCTGACATGCGCGGCGTGGGCTGAGTCGATCTTCCTTTGTGACGGCTTCGAGAATCAAACCTGCACCGATGAGGACGGCAGAGAGATCACCTTTACTGCGTCCGGCATCGCAATCGCACTTCCGAAGAAGGACAACAGCGGCAACCAAACACTCTCGTTCCAGATCGACAACGTGACCGGGGAAGCACAGGCACTCATTGACCAAGCCATTGAATCAAACGAGCGGGTAACGCTTATTTACCGCTGCTTCCTTGCTTCCGACAAGTCAACGCCAGCCGAGCCGCCGTATCGTATGACCGTCCTTTCCGGCACCACAAAGGGCGTATCGGTCCGCATCGAAGCGGGGTTCTTCGACCTCTTGAACACCGCATGGCCGCGCGACACCTACACAGCGGCTTTCGCACCGGGGCTCAAGTACCTATGAAGCTAAACGATTTCATCGGCATGGAGTACGAGGACGGCGCGAGGGGCCCGGCAAAGTACGACTGTTGGGGTCTGGCTCGAACGATCCGCCATGAGGTCTACGGACTGCCCTTGCTGCCCTCTCACGGCCATGTGCGCCATACGATGCTGCGAGAGTTCAACCGCTGCTACCAGGTAACCGCCGACACGATGCAGGAGTGCGCGCCCGAGGTCGGCGCAGTCGCCGCAGTCTTCCGGGGTCCAATATGCGTTCACGTCGCCGTGGTGGTCGAAATAGACGGCGCTCTGGCTGTGATGGAGATCAACCCCACAACGAATTGCCGCTGGCTCAGGGTGCCGGATTTCGAGCGCCGATACCTAAAGGTGAAATACTACCGTGATTAGAATCTATCCCTCAAAGCTTGATGGCGCACCAATCGAAACTTATTCGATAGCTTGCGCTGTCTCCATAGAAGAGTTCATCTGCGGGAAAGCTCCCTCGTATAGTCGCCAGGATCCGCCGCCGATTTCGGTTTCAGTGAACGGGCAGACGGTGGAGACTTCCAAGTGGGCCGACGCTATTATACACCCCGCAGATGCCGTTGATATCTGTGTTGAGGCAAAGGGACTAGACCCGTTTACCGTAACTTATTTGATGGTCGTAGGGACTCAAAAGCTGGTGTCAATGCTGGTGCGCGTCCCGTCCATGTCTGCATCTGCAGGTGGCACACGAAAAGGGGACGCTCTTTCTGAGGCGACAGCGAAGGCAAACCAAGCAAAGCTCAACTCCATAATCCGGGAAGTGGCCGGCACGTTCAAGGTATACCCCGATTACCTCCTGCCAATGCACCGCTACTTTGTGAACAAAAAAGAGCAGTGGGCGGAAACGCTGCTTTGCGTCGGAAAGGGCGAGTTTGAAATCCCGGCATCCTCAATCCTCATCGGAGACACCAGGATTATCTCGCTTGGTGACGACGCTGATTACTCGATACATGCCCCCGGCGCGGACCTTTCCGCGCTCACTGCCGCGAAATGGTGGCACTACGCGCCGGAAGTCGGCGGCACTTCGACCGGCAAGGCGGGACTTGAGCTCAATGCGGCCTACGACGCCGCCCCGGTCCCTTCTGCGTCATCATATCAGTTCAACTCAGTCACCGTCACCATACCCACCGGCGCCGGGTTCTTCCCCGCAGGCTGGATCGTTGGCATGAACCTGCGGGTTGAGGAATTCCTTGATTATACCGTCGTAGAGGGATGGTCCGACCGCGACATGATTTATGGTGATTTCACCAGCCTTCAGCCATTTGGCGGCATGGTGATTGAAATCACAGGAGACAACGCAGGTTTTTACACGATCTACGAGTACATATCAGATTCGGACGGCGACAGGATCACCCTGAATTACGATGACGGCTCGCAGGTCAACGGACTATGGACCGGCACCCGCCGCATGTCCATAGCCTACCGTGGTAGCAAATACCAGATCACCGGCTTGACTTCAGACGTGGGCGGGAACATTACCGCCCTCGACGTCGACCGCTACACTGATGAAGGAATCATCGACGCGACATGGACCGGCTTCGGATTCGCCATAGTCAATGATGCCGTCATCCAGTTGGACGGATCCGGTATTGAAGGCGGGTGGGTGGGACCGTTCGCCGCATGCCCCGATGGTGAAGCGACCAGCACCGTTGAGTACGACATCATGTTTCCTGGCGGCCTGGCAGAGATCGGAGGCAACGGGGCGGTTAACCCTAAGTCGGTCGTGGTGGAGCTCCAGTGGCAGGACATGGGAAACCCTACCGGGTGGACTTCTGTCCAGAAGACATATACCGAGAGCAGTCTTGACCAGATGGGGTTCACGGAAACACTTTCCCTTCCCGGAACGATCCGGCCCGAAATCAGAATGAGACGGGTAGGGGCCAAATCGACCAGCACCAGCGTTCAAGACACGGTTCAATGGTACGCGCTGAAGGCGAACCTTGCCGCCCCTTCTTCATACGCTGGCGTCACTACCATGACCGTAAGCGTGCGCGGCGGCGACCGGCTTTCGGCTCAGACAGACAACCAGATCAGCGTCAAGGCGACCCGCAAACTTCCGACCCGCAGCGGCGGGGCATGGACCGCGCCAACAGCCACAAGGGGAGTTGTGCCGTGGGTCTGCTACGTCCTCAAGAGCATGGGCTACGCAGACTCCGACATTGACATGGTGGCAATGGATGCACTGGATTCGCTCCTGAACTCTCGCGGTGACTTCTACGATTTTTCCGTCGAGTCTCAAGGTACTGTGAAAGGCGAACTTGCAAATGCCCTCCGCGCCGGATTTGCAGAATTCACCCTGGACCGGGGCGCGATCAAACCGGTACGCGACGGGGTACGCACGGTCTACGAGCACATGTATACCCCGCAGAACATGGCGGAACAGCTTACCCGCGCCTTCGCCACTCTAGGACCTGACGATTTCGATGGCGTGGACGTGGAATACATCGACGACACCACATGGGCCAAGGAAACGGTTCAGTGTCGTCTCACCGGTGACCTGGGCGTGAAGGTGGAGAAAATCAGCCTGGAGGGGGTAACTGACCGCACCCGCGCATGGCGGATCGGCATGAGACAGAGACGGGCGCATCGTTATCGCCGATGGAACTACGAGTTTGCAACGGAACTCGACGCGCTCAACAGCTCTTACCTGTCATTCTGTGCCTTGGGCGATGACGTGCCAGGTTACAGCCAATCGGCGATCCTGCTTGAGGCTGTGGTAGGTGACGCCGTCATTCTCAAATCTTCCGAGCCGTTTACCTGGACCGATGGTGAATCTCATGTTGTCGGCATCCGCAGGCCGGATGGCACATTATCCGGGCCCTACGCCGCGACAAGGATCAGCGACACGCTCCTCGAAATACCGTCGATCGACTTTGTGCCGGACACCTCAGGAGTATTGGAACCGCCGCATCTGATATTCGGAACGCTCACCAGGTGGAGCTATCCGGCCCTTATCACGTCGATAGCTCATGGTGGCAATAAGGTTTCAGTTGAGGCAATCAATTACGATGCCCGCGTATACGCTGATGATGATAATTCCCCCGCATAAAATGGAGAGATACATGGAACATTGCCAGCAGGCCGTGCCAATCGCAAAACTTGAAGTCACCACCGAACAGATAGGCCGCACGTTGGAACGGCTCGGGAACGTCCTGGAGAAAATAGCCGAACAGGGCACCCGCGTTGAGACGCTGGAAGAGAATCAGGAGATCCTTTTCGGCAGGATGCGCTCCGCCGAAATAAAGCTGGCGAAAGAGCAGACCAAAATCGGGTTCATCGTAACCGTCATAGCCGCCGCTGTTTCCGCCATTACCGGCGTTATCGTCAAAATCATCACTGATTAAGGAGATCCACCATGACCACCTACAACACCGGTAACCCGCTAGGCAGCACCGATGCACGCGACCTGTCCGACAACGCGCAGAACCTCGATAAAGCGGTCAACAGTTCCGACCTTACCTTCATCGACCGACTAGGCATGACTCGCCCCACATGGAACGGGCTGGCCCAATACGCCGGCCCTGCTTACGATGTGTCGAACTATGCCAGCCTGGCCGCAGCCGTCGCCGCTTTCCCGAGCACCCCGGCAACGATCCAATACGGGGAGGATCAAACGCTGACCGCTAACCTCGTTGTGCCTGCTCACATTGAATTGATGCCACTCAACGGTGCGGTAATCAGCCACGGCGCCTACACAGTCACCGTCAACAGCAGTACCGCGCGGTGGCCGCTGGCGCAGATATTCAACGGCACCGGGGATGTTACGGGGCTACAAGAAGCATACCCCCAGTGGTTTGGTACGGACGGTGCAGCGGATCAGGTCCAAATAAGAGCGGCTCTTGTAGCGTCGGCAACTGTGCGGCTGGTGGGCAGTTACGATGTCGGCGAGACGATTGAGGTAGCCGGGAACCGGAGCATCTTAGGCGTTGACGCCGGTGTCCCAGCGTACCAGCCTACTGTGATAAACCACAGTGCGGCGTCTGGTCCTCTGTTCTCGGCGGTTAGCAACGAATTCGGCGGAGTGAGAATCGCCAACTTCATGATTACCGGCGGCAACGGTTCTCCTGCTATCGTGAGCAGCCGCGCCCAATCAGTCTACGAATATCTCCACATGGAGCCGTACAACGGCGGAGGTATCCAGTTGCTGGCAACCGGCGCTGGGTCATGGGGCACCACAATCAGAGAATGCAAGTGGGTAGCCCCTGCATCACCGACTGCATATACCGGGTACGAGATAAGCGTCAACGGTGGTGACGTAACGCTCGATCATGTGACGGCTATCCGGGGTGCCATCGGTATCAACATCCTTCAGGGCGAAACGATTACCCTTATAACCCCGAGCACGAACTATCAGTCAAATAACCCTTCAGGAACAGTCTACTCTTCGGCAACCAGCGAGAACACTGCAGGTATCAAGCTCTCAGGTGCTGGCTATAAGAAAAGCATCACGATCTTAAATCCCTACATAGAAGCGTTCACGCACGGGCTTTATGTGGAGTCCGTTGAGGGTCTGAATCTTTTGGGCGGATATATTGCCGACGCGGGTTTGAACTCGAACAATTCCTCCGTTTTCCTCAAGGATGCTAACTGTGTCGGAGTCAAACTGACTGGGGCGACGATTAGCTCAAATGGGAATAGTTCATCTTCAATCAAAATCGGCTCAGGGGTTAATGGTTCTATCTTAGAGGGTCTAATTATAAGTGACACCGGCATCGGCAGTGGGAACATAAACAACGTTGGGGGGGCAAATATTTATCTACTCTCCAATAAATTAACTTACGGCGGGACAGGGTACGGGTTGTCCGACACCGTATATGGAACGGTCAATCTTGATGCCACCGTTACTGGTTTCAGCAATTACAAAAGGGTGCAAACCGTACAAGCGGCAACAGCTGCAGAGCTGGTATCAATTGCGAATGCCGAGATGTGGGAGGCTACAGCGTTCACAAACGGGGCGGTCGGGACTGCTGGAAAGCGTTCACTAATCGTGGTGGATAATGCTGGCACAGCAAGGGTCGAGACATTGGCAACATGGACGGCTGGCGGTTACAACGTCACCTTTACTGTTGCCGGAGGCAAGATCAAGGTTTCACACGACTCAGGAGGAGCAGTCTCTCTCAACATTGCACTGCAGAAATTAAAATAACTCGCCCCGGTTCGCCGGGGCTAACTCTTGAGGTGGGGAATGAGAAATATTCAGTACATCGTTATTCATGAATCGGACACGCCCAGCGGCAGGCCGCATACGGCCAAGGACATTGACCAGTGGCACACGGACAGGGGATTCAGGCGTGGGGATGCCGCGCGCAAGGCGTTCAACCCGCAGCTGCGCGCTATCGGCTACCACTACGTGATCTGCATCGACGGCACGCTGCAGACCGGCAGAGCAGAAAGCGAAGTTCCCGCCGCCGTGCAGGGCTACAATTCCATTTCAATCAACATTTGCATGATAGGGAAAGGAAAGTACACCGCCGCGCAGTGGCAGAGCCTGCAGATGTGCGTGAGCATGTTGCGCCAGAAGTACCCTGGAGCGGCGGTGAAGGGGCACTATCAGTTCGACACGGCCATTGCACAGGGCAAGACCTGCCCTGATTTTGACGTGCCTGCATGGTACGCAAGCGGCATGGTTCCGCCAGCCGGTCATATCTTGGAGCGCGCATGAAGGGGCGATTCCGTAGGCTGTGTGAAACCTTCATCGCCAAGAAGTACGTTGCCTGGGCCGTGGCGTGTGCCTTCCTCTGGTACGGCAAAATCACCGGCACGGATTGGGTGCTTCTGACCGCCGCCATATTCACCCTGGACCTGTTCACCAAGTCACAGGTAGGAGTTCCGAAAGGAGAACGATTTGACGAATCCGCGATTTAAACTCTACGCAGCCGCAGCGCTGGCAATAATCGTCCTCACTCTCACAGGCGCATGGTATCTCTGGAAACCGGCGCCAAAGGTTCCCGAGGTGGCCGCACCGGAACAGCGGCAAGCTGATGATTCGCTGGTCCTGGCGAAGATGCCCGACCGGAACGCCAAGCCAGCGCACAAGATCCCGAAAGGGACGAAGCTCGAACGCACCACAACCGTGACAGTGACGCCGACAGCAGGACCGACGCCTGACGGCAAATGTCCCGACGTGACGGTTGACCTTTCGCTCGTGAGAAATCCGGACCACACCCGCCGCGTCATCGCCTCCAGTCCGGACGGCAGGATAGCAAAGGGGATCGATATTCCGGTTGAAGACGCAGAGCCGCCGCCGAAAGAGAAGCTTTGGGCGGTAGGCGTAACCATGGACCCCTTTCGAGTCGGCACCGATCCGGTCAAATCTCTCGGCGCGTTCCTCGACCGGGATGTTGGGCCGTGGCGAACTGGCGCGCAGATCCACCAAGTCAAGGTAAGGGATGCGGAAGGCTGGGGCGCGCAGGTAAAGGTGGGAATCCGGTTCTAAACCTCATCGCCAATTGGCACCCCGTCAGGCTTCCTTCTCCTGGCGGGGCATTTTTTACTCCCTTTGTTTCGCCAGATCCTCTTTCCTCGGCCTTCCGCCCTTCTTGCCATTATTGCGCGAGGCATCGCTTTTTATTTCCGATTTGATCGAGCCTAGAAGTGAGGCGGGGCTGATCTCCTTGTCGCAATGGGGACATTTACAGGTCATGATTTTTCCTTTGCCGGTTAAGCCACCGGCAGGGCGGGGTTAGTAGCCTTCGTGGAGAAGCCAACCTTTGCCTGAAGCGTATAGCTTCGCCGCTTTCTTGGTGGCAAAGGGTTGCAGGGTCGTATTGTCTCTTGTGCATATGACCCACTTCTTCCCATCTCTCAAAAGCCAAGTGTGCGTCATTTTGGGCTCCTGCGCCATTTAGCCGTGGCGCTCGGCGGTGGGGGTTAGGGTTCCCTGATGACGCCTTGCAGCGGCCTGTCCGCCTTGAAGTCCCTGCGCCCCCTGTCAGTATCGATCTCCTGGCTGAGCGGGTAACGAGGGTCGGCAGGATAGACCTTCTCTACGGTCAAGTACCCGTACTCAATGCTGAAAACCTTATCACCCTCCTGCAGGTCTTTCGGGTAAATTACCAAATTCATCTCATACCTCCTGAGTTAGTTTGCGCTGCATCGTTGAAACAACTATAAACCCAGCGTTGGGTTATGTCAACAGGAAAATTGCAAAATAATTTTACTGCCGCCGCCTCTCCGGATACCTCCGCATCAGCCGCACCGCCTCCCGCACAAATGGCACCGCATCCCCCGGCAGCTTTGCCAGTTCTAGCGCCACGGCTAGCTTTTCCCTGTCTCGCCGTAGAGCCTCGATTAGTTTGACCTCCTGGCGGGTGAATTTGGCCCTCTGGTAGCCATATCGCAGCACTTCCTCTGTGACCGCGAACGCATCGCAGAAACGCTCTATGCTTTTATGCCCCGCGCCACGTTCCCCCCTCTCGATAGCAGAGATGTACTTTTCAGAGACGCCGGATATTTTGGCGAGGTCTACCTGTGTCCAGTGATGCAGCTCCCTTAATTTGCGGATATTGTCACCTAATGTCATCACGCCACACCTCCAAAAAGTACGAGATAAAACTATTGTAAAACAGCACCTTGCAAAGTAAAGCAAAAAATACGATTAGTGGTAAGAATTTCTCTTGTCAATTAAGAAGGGTCATGATATACCTTCATTACATTTTAGGTAGCACAAATTGTTTAAGGGGGAAACATGGAAGAAATCAGTATTGGCAAGGGTCCGCTGACGGTCACGATGCCGGATGAACTGCGGAAAGTTTTGGCCGAAATCGCTGCAAAGGAAAGCCGTTCATTAACTTTTCTGGTGGTGGAGGCCGTCAGGGAGAAGTACGCGGCCAAACCTAAACGCCAAAAAAGGGGGAAGCAATGAGAGATCGCCACAGCAAACGCTTCATGTTCGCAGTCACCATCATCATCTGTGCCTGCATGTACGCCGTGGCCGCAGTCGAACAGATGACCGAGGAGCAGATGGCCGCCGAGATGACGCAGGCGCTGCAGGAGGATCGGGAGTCCGCAACGCTGGCTCAGGCGCTGTTTGAGGAGGGCCGTGGAAGATGGGCGGCTAAGGGGGTGAGGCCGTGAAGGTTGATAATCCGAGGTTCAACAGCCCCAATCCCGTTAACACGGTTGGCTGCACAGAATGCCCTTTTGCTGACGAAGATGGATGGTGCGAGCCAGGCACCCCTCTTTATGGGCTCTGCAACAGTTGGGGCCGCGATCATACGCCGTGTTGCCCGACTGCAGAGAATTATCAAAAAGCCTGCGCCCTTGCAGAAGCGGCAGAGAAGGAGGGGAGATGAAAAGGCACTGGTGGGACGGGGGGGACGGCATAACCAACTTTGACAAGAAGCACCGACCCATTTACGAAGAGGCTATTGCAGTTTCGGGGATGGCTGGACTCTATGTGTGTGATGAAGGTCTCTACCCCGGCGAAGGGCCTAGCCTCTGCGATGGTGCAGGATACAGAGACCTCGGACCCTTTTGGCTCATTTTTGATGTAATCAAAGCGGGTAACTTTGTAGACCCCGAAGAGGTGCTCCCATGACCTACCCCGAAGCCGACCGCATCCGAGACGAGCGCAACGCGGCGATACTTGCCGAAAACGCCCGACTACGCGGAGAGGTCGCGCACCAGAATCTTAGGCTGCAAAACATTAAAGCAGAGTGCCGGGCGCTGGAAGTGCTGCAGACTGAAGACCACGCTTATTATCTGCGGCGGACCCAGCTAGAGCGCGAGGGCCTTACGCTGTCGGCGGATCGTGTGGCAATGGGGCGCTCATGGTAAGCCGCTTCGACAAATGCCAGCGGGCATATGACGCGATGCTGCCGGAAGATCCGGAAGAGATCCAGGAAAAGGAATCCAAGCAGTCCGCGAAGGTTGAGCGGCAGATAGACGACTACGAAGACCGGAGACGCGCAAAATGAAAACCTACACCGAAGCCCTAGCAGTATTCATCGCCACCCACGAAATCCCCCGCGACCTCGCCAGCCGGATTCGCAAGGCAAACGAGGAGTTGGGCGAGCTTTCCGAGACCATCATCAACGGCAACATCTACGAGATGGAGGCCGAGGCTTGCGACCTCTGCAACGTGGCATTCGACATTCTGCGGGTGCTGACGAAAGATCCGGAGGCGGCGTTGCTGCGGAATCTGGAGGTGAAGGGCGCGAAGTATGAGGCGGGGCGGCAGAGGACGGAACCTAAAAAATAAAGGGAGGATTTATGGCAAGGCCAAATTTGGCAAAGATGCAGAAGCAGTGCGACGTTTTCAACGCAGCATGCCCGGTTGGGGGTGCGGTGACCGTGAAGCTGGACGGCGTTGATGAGCCGATGGTGACCACTACCCGCAGCGAAGCTCAGATACTCAGCGGCCACTCTGCCGTTATCTGGCTGGTCGGCGTCTCGGGCTGCTATCTGCTCGACCGCGTGACCATCAAAAAGTAAAAGGGCGCGGGAACGCCCTCAACCCTACAACACGAACAGGAGCCAGTATGCAAAAGGAAAAGGAGATCCTCAATGAGTAATTTACCGGCTGTGAGGGAGCAGTACCAGATCGCGGAGCAAAAACCAAGGACCCTGATCGAACTGGCCCAGGGCAAGGCCGTTATCAACCAGATCATGAAGGCCATCATGAAGGGGCCGAGCAAGGAGAACTCGCTCGGCGTCCACTACGGGAAGATCCCGGGTACTCCGAAGCCGACCCTGTTTAAGGCCGGTTCGGAACTGATCCTTTCCACGTTCAGGATCTCCGCTGATATGGAGGTCGAGGACCTCTCCACCGAGGACTGTATCCGCTACCGCGTGAAATGCATCGGGCGCTTCCCTGACGGCACCGTGGCCGGTTACGGTATCGGCGAGTGCTCCACCGACGAGGAGAAGTACCGCTGGAAGAAACCGGCATGTGATGAGGAATGGGAAGCCGCCCCTGAAAATATGCGCCGCATCAAGTGGGGTAACTACAACGGCAAGACCACGCAGACAAAGCAGATCCGCACCACACCAGCCGACCTCGCCAACACGGTACTCAAGATGGCGAAGAAGCGCAGCCAGATCGACCTTACCCTAACGGCGACCGGGGCCTCTGACGTGTTCGACCAGGACCTTGAGGACCTGAAGGACGTGATAGACATCACCGACTACCAGAAGCCCACCGGCAAGCCTGCCGTGAAAACTCCTCAGTCGACTCAGCAGCAGAGCAGTGAAAGTGGCGCACCCCCCGACAAGGACCCGGCGGCGAAGATCTCCGGCGGTGGAGCCGTTTACCTTACGAAGCAGCTCGACGCCAAGAACGTCCCCCATGAGGACTTCTGCGCCTACATGAAGGTTGCAGCCATTGGCGACATCACCAACGAGCAATTCAACGCAGCCTGCGCAGCCGTCAAGAAGTGGGAGGCCATGCCGTAATGCTGACCTTCGACCCCGAGAAGCACAGGTACTTCCTCGACGGCGAGCCGCTGCCGAGCGTCTCCCAGGTCAAGGAGTCCCTAACGGATTTCTCGATGGTCGATCCCCAGGTGCTCCGGGCTGCCGCTGATTTCGGCACCGCAGTCCACAAGATGGTGGAGCTCTACCTTGCGGAGACGCTCGACTTCTCCGCCCTGGACGAAAACCTCTACGGCCCCCTCGAGGCGCTTGAGCGATGGCTAGCAGAGGTTAAGCCTTTCACTGCAGGCCCTGCGATCATTGATGTGAAGTCCCGCAAATATGACCGCGTGGCTGATCCGGTGCAGCTCGCCGCGTACCACCAGCTCTACCTAGAGAACGAGCTTGAAGGCGTCACAATCGAGCGCCCCATGGCCAGCATCACGCACCGCTACGCCGGGACACCCGACATCATCATCCCGGCAGAGGACGGCGGCCCGATTCTGAATCACCGCATCCTCTACTTGGGGCGGGACGGGAAGTATCAGTACACACCTTGCTACGACGCGAACGCATGGCCGATGTTTGGCCGACTGCTTGGCGATTACCACCGGCAGCAGGTCACTAACCAATTAATTCATTCCTGGAGGAATAGATGAGCAATTTGGCAGAGAAGATAGAAGAGCAGCCGCCGACGAACGCGGCGCTGGAGGTTTACCGGGAGATCATCACCCTTGAGATCGTCGACCAGGACAGCTGCGCGTTGATGGTCTCCCACGTCAAGAAGATGAAGGACGCCGTGAAGGGGATCGAAGCCTGGTTCAAGCCGATGATGGACAAGGCCAAGAAGGTAGTCGACGAGGCGAAGCACGCGCTGGACGGCGTGAAATCCCAGCAGACCGAATCCACCGCGCCCTTTGTCGAGGCGGCTACTACCGGACAGAACGCGATCAACGCCTTCCTCACCGCTGAGCGTCAGGGGGCGGCAGCAGAGCAACTCAGGCTCCAGGAGGAAGCAGCGGCCCAAAGGAAGGCCGAGCAGGAAGAGCTGCAGCGCTCCGCTGAGGCTTTGGAGAAGTCCGGCAGCACCACGGCGGCGGCAGCACTCCGACAGGAGGCCGAGCGCGTTGTTGAGGCCCCCGTCTTTGTCCCGACCGTCGATAAGACGCTTCGCGTGGACGGCGGACGCGCAGCTGGCGGCGCGACCATGTCGCAGGTCGTCACCATCAACGCACAGGTGACCGACGTCAAAGCGTTTCTCAAGTACCTGGTGGACCAGGGGAGCGCCGCGACCTTCATCGACTTCCCGAAAGCGAAGCTCAACGCCTGGGTGAAGGCCAACGGCATAAAGGCAGGGGAAGTCCCGGGTCTTGCTATCGAAGAGTCCGTCTCTTCGCGGATATAGGGGGCGTCATGAATATCAGACTCGAACAGGTAGCAACGATCCCTGAGATCTTCTCCGAGGTGCAAGGCATCAAGGTGATCATCGGGGCGATTCAGAACCAGATAGCCACGACTGACCAGCAACTACAGGTACTGGCAAACGATAAGGCGGCGCTTGAAGTAATCCTCGAAGAGAAACAGGCGCTCTTGGTTGCGGCAGTTCAGCGCATAGATTCCACCCTTGCGGAGCTTTATCATGCGGCTCAGGTTCCCACAGCAAGGCGCACCAAGAAAGCGGAATCCGCCGTCCCAACTGAGAAGCATCCGTGCCCGACCTGCGGCGACATCTTCTACAACAAGATCGACCTGGTGAAACACGCGCGGACCTCGCATGGGGTTTCGCTGGAGGATACGGCTTCGACTTGTACCAGAGAGTCCATCTGCGGGAATGCAGAAGACTGCAACAACGGCGAACCTTGCGACGATGAACAACCGCAAGATCTTAGCGTCGCGCTCGCCGCAGCCCGTGAAGGCCGCAGCAAAGCACTCGCAAAAGAAGCGGGGCCGGTCACCTGCTGGAACCGCTCCTGTGCCTGGAGCGATCTTGCGCAGGCCGACCACTGCGATGCCGATGATCAATTCCGCCAGGGCCGCCCGGTTGCCGAGTGCAAATGCTTCGTCACAGGCGCTGGTCCGATTGACGGCCAGGACGCCGCCGCCTGCTTCAATACGAACTGCGCCTCCAATGACCCGGAGTTGCCGACGTGCTGCGAAGCGTGGGGCGAGGTGTGGGAATGCCCCGATGTCGTAACAGCTGGGTGGGGGGCTGCGAAAGAGGTTGAGGTGCTGAGCGGCAACGATGACGCCGTGCCGACCGATGCCGAGATTCTGAGCCAGTACGAACCGGCAGAAGCGATCCAGCCTCGCGGGGAGTTCAGGACCGCAGATCTTCCCAAGGGCAAAAAGAAGCAGGCTGCCATGCTTGAAGAGCGCAGGAAAGATGTTGCTAATCTCGTTGCAAGGCGTCAGGACCTGTTCAGGCGTGGGAGTGCCGCTATCAGCGAATACGACAAGAACATAGGCTACGACCTTAACTACAACTTGAAGCTGAACGCGACACAGCTCAGTTATGCGCTGTCGCAGCTTAACGGGCTGGAGCAGCTTCTTAATCCCAAGGAGCCCATCAATGAGACAGCTACGCAGGAAACGGGACCGGAGATTGTTGAAGCGGAACAGTGCGGCGCTGCTGATGCTGCTCCTGTTGCTGAGCAGGTAGCGTACGCGCCTCTCGACGAGCCGCTCGGCGACTGCGAACTCTGCCACGGCTTCGGCGTGATCGACGGGGAACTCTACGGCGAGTTCGCGCTTATCCCCTGCACTTGCGAGGCAGGGAAGAAGGTGGCCGGGAATCCCCAGTCGACCACTCCGAAGTGCTGCGAAGACTGCAGCATCGAAGATCCTGACTGCGCGAGCTGCCACCTGCCCGACATGGAGACACCTTTCGAGGCGGAGGATACTAACCCCTCCCAACTCCCCCGTTGCGCCTCCGGTCCCTGCACGGCGACAGGGAAAAGCCCGAAGGATACATGTCTCCGCGTCCAGGGTAAGGAGTGCGTCAACTTCGTCCCCGCCGAAAAATGCCAGCACAGCAAATGGAAGCAGACCACACAGCCGGACGGCTCCATTACCTGTGACCTCTGCGATCAGGTTGTGCAAGCCGCGCCGGTCAAGGTTGAGCTGACGTCTCTTCAGCAGCGCTGCACCCATCCCAAGGTGTTCCGCATTCAAACCGAGGACGGCGAGACATGTAAGGCTTGCAAGCTGGCCCTAACACAGGCAGGTGCATAACATGTTTGACTATATCGAGTTCCTTAAGGGGAAGATCGAGATCGCCAAGGATAGCGGGTTTGATGTCACCGACAGCGAAATCAGCATTTGCCTCAAGCCTCACCAGCGTGACGCTGTGAAGTGGGCCGTCAGGGGCGGCCGGCGCGCACTGTTTGAGTCGTTCGGCCTTGGTAAGACCCTGCAGCAACTGGAAGCACTCCGGCTGGTCATTTCCCGGCACGGTGGCAAGGCGCTGATCGTCTGCCCTCTCGGGGTGCGCCAAGAGTTCAAGCAGGACGCGGAAAATCTGCTGGGGATTCGGGTGGAATACGTCCGCAACATGGCAGAGGTCAAGACATCAACCGCAGACATCTTCATCACCAACTATGAGCGCGTGCGGGACGGTGACATCAACCCTAAGCACTTTACGGCGACAAGCCTTGACGAGGCATCCTTACTTCGCTCTTTCGGCTCTCTGACCTATCAGGTCTTTTTGCAGAAGTTCAAGGGCGTCCCGTTCAAATTCGTTTGCACGGCCACACCGTCGCCCAATAAGTACAAAGAGCTGATCCATTACGCCGGATACCTGGAGGTCATGGACACCGGGCAGGCCTTGACCCGGTTCTTCCAGCGCGACAGCACCAAGGCGAACAATCTGACCATCTACCCGCACAAGGAGGAGGAGTTCTGGTTGTGGGTATCTACCTGGGCGATCTTCATCACGAAGCCGTCGGACCTGGGATACCCTGATGAGGGCTACGACCTACCGCCGCTGAACGTGATCTATCACGAGGTGCCGGTCGACCACATATCAGGACCTGCCGAGAAAAACGGGCAGGCAAAGTTGTTTAGGGACGCAGCCGAAGGACTGAAAGAAGCTGCGCGGGAGAAGCGCGACAGCATCGACTCACGCATCTCTAAGGCGATGGAGGTTATCACCGGTGCGCCGGATGATCATTTCATTATCTGGCACGACTTGGAGGCCGAACGCCACGCCATCAAGAAGGTTCTCCCTGAAGCGGTGGAGGTGTACGGCTCACAGGATATCGAAATCCGCGAACAGAACGTGATTGACTTTAGTCAAGGCCGTATCAAGTACCTCGCTACGAAGCCTGAACTGTCCGGGAGCGGCTGCAACTTCCAGCGCCACTGCCATAAGGCCATTTTCCTGGGCATCGGGTACAAGTTCAACGATTTTATCCAGGCAGTGCACCGAATCTACAGGTTCCAGCAGACGTTCGAGGTCGAGATCCACATCATCTACACCGAGAGCGAACGCGCTATCCTTGAAACCCTGCTCAAGAAGTGGAAGCAGCATGACCACCTAGTAGAGAACATGACGCGCATCATCAAACAGTACGGGTTGTCGACCACTTCTGTAATCGACAAGCTGGCCCGTAAGATTGGAGTTGAGAGGGTGAAAATCGAAGGAAGGCTCTACACCGCCGTCAATAATGACTGTGTGCTGGAAACATTGAATCTGCCGGATGATTGTATTGATCTGATTCATACCAGCATCCCATTTGCCAATCATTACGAGTACACGCCGAGCTACAACGACTTCGGCCACACCGACAGCAATGCCCATTTCTGGTCTCAGATGGACTTCCTGACGGCCCAACTACACCGCATTTTGAAACCGGGAAGGATTGCCGCCATCCACGTCAAGGACAGGATCCTTTTTGGCAACGCGACCGGAGACGGTATGCCGACCTGTGACAGTTTCCACGAGGATACAAGTCTCCACTTCCAGAAGCACGGATTTCGCAAGATCGGCATGGTCACGGTGTTGACGGACGTGGTGCGAGAGAACAACCAGACGTATCGCCTGGGGTGGACGGAGCAGTGCAAGGACGGAAGCAAGATGGGCGTCGGTTGCCCCGAGTACATCCTGATCTTCCGAAAGCTCCCGAGCGACACTAGCCGCGCCTACGCCGACGAGCCGGTGGTGAAAACCAAGGAGGATTACACTCGGGCTCAGTGGCAGCTCGATGCTCATGCCTTCTGGCGATCCTCAGGCAACCGCCTGGTGAAAAAGGAGGAGCTAGCCGCTATCCCGGTCACGGACCTACAGCGCGTCTACCGCGAGTTTTCCCGCAGTGAGATCTATAGCTACGACGATCATGTCAGGCTGGCGAAGGACCTGGATGAGAATGACAAACTGCCGGCCACATTCATGGTGGTGGCGCCGGGTAGTTGGAGCCTCGATGTTTGGGACGACATCAACCGGATGCGAACCCTCAATGGCGAGCAGGTACGCCGCAACGTTCAGATGCACGTCTGCCCCCTCCAGTTTGACATCGTGGAACGCATCATTAACCGCTACAGCAACCCCGGCGATGTCGTTTTCGATCCGTTTGGTGGGATAGGTACGGTCCCTTATATGGCGATCAAGGCTGGGCGCCGGGGCTACATGACCGAGTTGAACCCTGACTATTTCCGAGATGCAGTCGGGTACCTGAACGCAGCGGAGCAGGAAGCGGAAATGCCGTCGCTCTTCGACTTCATGGAGGCTTCGTGAGCACCGCCGAGATAGAACGCCTCAAAGCAGCACTCACCCTCATCGGCAACCTGCCGCTTGAGTTCAACACTCGGGCGCGAGCCCTTGCACAAGAAGCTGTTGACCCTCCGCCGGAAGGGTGGCGCGATCACCTCACCCCGGCGGAGATCAGAAAAATACTTTACCGCGAACCGCTGCATCGAGCATCGAAGGAGAAGGATATGAGCACGGAAACGAAAGTAGCAATTTCCGGAACAACTCCGGCTGAAAACGAAACGCCGTACATCCCGCCGCAGATCGATATGATCCCGGTGGAGAGCAGCAACATCGAGAGCGTGGGGCATGACGGGAAGGAGACACTGAGGGTCCGGTTTAAGGGGTCCGATACTCGTCCGGCCACCAACTACGATTACGTCGGCGCGACCGAGCAGGACTTCTTTGACATCATCAACGCTGAATCCCCGGGCAGGGCCTACCAGATGTTCACCAAGGCGCGCGGGATCAAGGGGATCAAGCTGTAAAGGAAATACCGGGAGCCCGCAGCGGTAATAGTGTCGCGAGGGGCCGTATTGGACAACGACCGGCAGTCGGAGAAGTGCGGAGCCGATGGAGACCGGCGAGAGTGGTCAGCCCCAATAACTTGCAGTCAAAAGGGTGAGGGGCGAGACCACACCACATTCAAAGGAGAATGCCATGGGCATCTTATCGAATACCGTCACCATCTGCCACTTCCGCGTTCAAGGGGAGCTTGCCTCCGGACAGGACTTTTTCGACGTCGCACCGCAGGCACTCGCCGCCAACGCTTTCCGCCCCATCGACGACACTGCCGACGAACTCTCACTCGGCTGGGTCCACCTGGACGATTCGAAAGAGCACGACTTCCCGGCCGCCGCCTGCTGGCGCGACAGCTACCTCATGTTTTCCTTGCGCCGCGATCAACGCAAGATTCCTGCCGCTCTCCTGAAGGAACATATGGAGAAGGCGCAAGAAGCTTTCCTTGCGGAAAACCCCGGCTTCACCCGGGTCCCGAAGCAAAAACGGGAGGAAATCAAAGAGGCCGTGCGCCTGAAACTGCTTTCAAAGACTCTGCCGACTCCTGCCATCTACGACGCTGTGTGGGACACGCAGAACAACCTGGTCACCTTCACGACCATCTCGACCAAGACGGTGGAGCTGTTTCAGGATCATTTCAAGAAGACCTTCGAGGGGCTGCGGCTTACTCCCTTCATCCCCTACCACCGGGCCATGATGGTTACCCCAGACTGCAACGCTCTTGCCGCAGCAAACAAAGCCTCCGGCGACAGCTACCTGGAGTTGATCCAGGGGAACCAGTGGCTCGGCTTCGACTTCATGCTGTGGCTGCTTCATCAGACCATGAACGGAAACGCCGAATACAGGGTGAATCAGCCGGGACCCACAGTCTTGGGGGATCAGTTCATCGGCTACATAGACGACAAGGTCGTGCTCTGCGGCGAAGGGGAAGGCGGTACGCAGATGATCACGGTCAACGGCCCCCAGGATCGTTTTAGGGAAGTGAAAAGCGCCCTACAGGGAAAGAAGCAGATCGTCGAGGCGACAATCCACCTGGAGGCCGAGGATGGGAAGTGGTGCCTCACCCTCAAAGGTGATGTTTTTCACTTCGCTGGATTCAGCTCCCCGGCGGTGAAGATCGAGAAGGACAACACTGTCGACGAGCAGATGGAGCGCGAGGCCGTGTTCTTTGAGCGCATGCTGCTGCTGGAAAAGGGGTTGCAGCTGTTCGACTCCCTCTTTGCCACGTTCCTGGTTGAGCGACTTGGCGGAGACTGGGGCTTTATCTCGACCGACATTAACGAGTGGATCAACGAAGGATGATCAGCTTTTTCGTTCCGGGTGTTCCCGTCCCTAAAGGTTCGGCCAAGGGCTTTTACAACAAGGCCCTTGGCCGGGTGATGATCATCCAGGACAACGCGGACAAGCAAAAACCCTGGGCGTCGATGATAGCTGTCGTCGCTCAGGAGCACTTTGCTAAGCCTATCGAGGGTCCGGTGATGATCAGCTTGGCCTTCAAAATGCCGCGGCTGAAAGGGCATTTTGGGAGCGGAAAGAATGCGGGTGTCTTGAAGGCATCCGCGCCCATCTACCACATAGTAAAACCTGACGTTGATAAGTTGGAACGCTGCATTTACGACGCTTTGACGGGCATAGCCTGGAAGGATGATTGCCAGGTAGCAGTGGTTGCTCACAAAAGCAAGAAGTACGGCGACAAGCCCGGCGTGTTCATCAAGATCAACGAGATAAAGGAGGGGTTTTGAAAGCCTACATCATAGACACAGAGACTACCAACGCCGAGGACACCGCCGAGATCATCGAGGCCGCATGGATCGACCAGGACAGCGGCGAAGAATACTGCGAACGATTCCTCCCTGCCGGCCCCATCAGCTTCGGAGCCATGGCCACGCACCACATCATGCTTCAGGACCTCGAAGCCTGCCGCGCGTCTTCCGAGTTCAGCATGCCGCCGGCGGATTACATCATCGGTCACAACGTCGACTTCGACTGGAGGGTGATGGGGAACCCGAACGCGAAGAGGATCTGCACCCTGGCGCTTTGCCGCTATCTCTGGCCGGAGCTGGACAGCCACAAGCAGGGCGCGATGATGTACTTCCTTTTTGGTGCCGACGCTCAGGAGCAGGTGAAGCTTGCTCACTGCGCCCTAGACGATGTTCGCATGTGCCAGCAGATCCTACACGCCTGTGTTGGCGAACTGATCCAGCGCGGCATCTGCTGCGACACTTGGGAGGATATCTGGCAGGCCTCGGAGATCGCCCGGAAGCCTACCGTGATGTCGTTTGGTAAATGGAAAGGCACCGCTGTCAAGGACGTACCACGCGACTACATGCGCTGGTATCTCGGCCAAACCGAGACGGACGAGTACATGCGGAAGGCTTTTCTGGAGGTGATGCAACCATGAACCAGTGCAACCAGTCGCACCCTATCAACATCCTCTGCCGGGATCGCCACTGCTACCTGGGCGACAAGAACCCTTTTCTCCGGCTGCAGCGTCGCCTGGATCGTAAGACCAGTGAGTGTAACAGCCTGCGCGAATCGCTGACGAAGCGAACAAGGAGCCAGACATGAACTGCAACATTTGCAACCGTCCCCGCGTCTCCATGAAGGTGACGCATCAGAAGGGCCAGTGGTCGGCAGTGGAGACCGTCTGCCGGAAGTGTCAGAGGTGGGCCCGGAGGTTGATGAAATGACCCCGGATCCTGCCCTTTTATTCCAACGAATGACGCGGGGAGCCTGCAGAGGTTCCGTCGCCGAAGAGATACCAACGATGTCCAGATGCAAAGGGAAGATGGAGGGCGGTGCACGCTGTGCGGTTGTTGCAGCACGTGGCAAAGACCTGTGCACCAAATGCGAGGCACGCGGTGCGGAACTGTATGACAAGGTGGTGATGGCGCCGGAGGTCAAACCGCTTCGATCAAACGATCTGGTCGGAAAGAAGCGTGGCCGTCCGGCGAAGAAGGGGCAGATCTCGGAAGCCGAAAAAGAGCTGCAACTGGCAACCGAGCTGTGCGCCAGTTGCGCCGGGGAGAACAGCTGTAATGGTCCCGGCCACGGAGTGAACGAGTGCGCCGCTTACTCGCCGAAGGAACAGGAAGCGGCGATGGCGGGATCTGCTTCAGTGAACGAGATTTTCTACGAGGACAGCGCCAAAAAGGCTGTTTTGGCTGGCGGTCCTATCGACCTCCAAATTTCGCCTATAGCCGACGAACTCATTAAAGAGGCGGCTACCCCTTGCGCTAAACTGAGTTTGCCTCTTGCTGCCATACTGACGGAGCTTCCCGTGCCCACTCCGCCCCTCCCCGATACCTCAGTTGTAATCGATTTACCGGAAGACATGCACGAGGCCCTGGTCGGCAAGGGCGTCGGCACCGCGACAATCATCGAATTACTCCACGTGTTATTCATCAGCGAGGAATACAGGTTGGTGCGTCATGCGGCTGATTAAGCCTGAACCGTACAGGTTCGACCCTGGGCGCGTCCTTCCTCCCGAGGAGGCCGCCCAGGTAGCGCCAGAGATCACGCCAATTACGGAGATCAAGCCGAAGGCGTGTAAACGGGAAACCAACAACGACAGGTACAGGCTGGGTAGGAAATAGATTTTCAAGGGGTGGTGGGGGCAGGTAGAACAATATGTGTTGCTTTGACATGCAATTTGCGTTGCTTTTGTGGCTAGCATGGTGTAAAGTGGCGGCACATAAAAAGCATCTTCACGGATTTGACGGAATCCGCAGAGTCATAAGCTTTGGTTTCTGGTGATTGCCAGAACCCCTAACCCTCTTCAGGCGAGCCGTCACTCCCTGAAGAGGGTTTTGTATTTCAAATGCTGTGTGGCGGAGGAACCAACCATGAGCACATTTTATCATCCGAGCTTTGTTGACGATAAGGCCCACCTTTGCGACAACTGCAAAATAGATGATGGCAGGGCTACGCTCTATTGGAAGGAGTCGAATTTTGACCTCTGCCACGAGTGCTTGCTCCAGTTGACCAAATACCACGTTGACCCGCTACTTAAAGCGAGTGAATCGCTGACAGTTAGGCGCATGGCAATACCTGAGTCTCTACGAAACGAGATATTTGACCGCGATGGCAACAAGTGCATCATGTGCAATTCCACCAGCCACCTCCAGTTGGATCACATAAAACCTTTTTCCCGTGGAGGTCGAACTGTAAAGGAAAACCTTCAGACTCTTTGTGCGCCTTGCAACCTCAAGAAAAGGGCATCGTAATGCAGGACGGTTACATAAAACTCCACAGGTGCATCCTTGACAGTGGATGGGCGCGGCATCCTGATTATATGGCGGTCTGGGTTTACTGCCTTTTGCGCGGGAACTATAAGCCCGCAGATGTGGTGACTAAATGGGGTGGCGTGGTCAAGCTTGAAGCTGGCCAATTTATTACGTCCCGCGAGCAAATAAGTTTGAACACTGGAGTGCAAGAATCCAAGGTCGAAAGAATCCTAAAACACTTCAAAAATGAACAGCAGATTGAACAACAGAATAGAGGAAAATTCCGAATAATATCAATACTTAACTGGCGTAAATACCAAGTAAGTGAACAGGAAAATGAACAACAGGTGAACAACACGCGAACAACAGGTGAACAACAGGTGAACACAGATAAGAAGGTAAAGAAAGAAAAGAAGAAGAAAGAAGAAAGGGCTGTAGCCGACCTCCTTCCGATCTGCAAAGCCTGGAAGGCCTACATCGAAATGCGGAAGAAGATCCGCAAGGACGCATCACCAAAAGCTATGGAGATGGCAGCATCAAAACTTATCGCGATGCAGAAGATGGGGCAAGACCCTGTGGCCATTCTCAACCAGAGCATTTTCAATTCATGGCAGGGGCTTTTTCCGGTAAAGGCTGAATCGAAGGAATCACATAGACAGGCAGAACAAACGCAGACACTGGACGATCTGAGGGCCAAGGGGCTACTTGATGACGATTAATTTTGAGGACCACGACATAGAGCAGGAATTGATAGGAAACATCGTCAACGACCACAACGCCTACATGGATATTTTTGACATTCTCAGGCCGGATCATTTCGCCTCAAGGATGGGGGAGGTCTACAAGTCCTACGGCGAGCAGATCCACAAGAAAGAGCCTACCGACTTATCAACCCTTTCTAAGTTGTCTGGTGTCAGTGGTAAAGTCCTTGCCGAGTGCATGGAAAAGGGGTGGATGAGCGCAAACGTGAAAGCCAAAGCGCGCAAGCTGGTTTCTCTGGCCCACAAACGCCACACCTACCGGGACTGTCGCAAACTCGTTGCAGAAATGGAAATGCTCGACTCTTCCGAGATTGCCAAGCGGCTCTCAGACATGGCTGCAAGTGTTGCCATGAACAACCAGACGAAGCACATCTATGACGGTAGGCAGCTCGCGCAAAGGTTGACCACGATCATGGAGCGCCGTCACGAGAACAAAGGACGAATGGAAGGGATTATGAGTGGGTACAGGAGCCTCGACAGAGTTATCCGAGGGTTCCGCCCCAAGCGCATGACGGTTATCGCTGCGGCTACTGGGTTTGGCAAGTCCACCCTGGCGCTAAACCTCCTGAGCAATATTGCCATGGCTGGGCATAAGGCACTTTTTATCAGCAACGAGAATGACGTCGACGACAACCTGGACCGGCTGCACGGCATTCAGTCTGGTCTGGAACTCCGCACCATTGAAAAGGCAGGTGATGAGGTTTGGGGTCCAACTTGCAAGTTTGCCGAGCATCTTTATCAGAGTAACCTTTTCATATCCGACAACTCCCCTAGGACCATAGATGAGGTGGTAGGCACCATTAACCGCCATGTGGTGCAGCATGGGGTGGAAATTGTCTTTGTCGATTACATCGGCGAGATAATGGTCGACTCTGACAACCGAGAGACTGAAGAGGCAAGGCTTGCTCGGTTTGCTCAAAGGCTGGTTGACTGCGCCAAGTCAATGGGGATTCATGTTGTCGTTATGGCGCAACTCAACCGGCAAGGAAACGCAAAAGGCAGGCCCGGGAAGAGTGATCTGGCGTCATGTTTTAAGATTGTGATGAAGGCGCACAGCCTTCTGATGTTTTGGCAAGACGAGAACAAGCAGGACATCCTCACAGTAGAGAAGAACCGCCAAGGACCGCCCAACGTTGACCTCTGCGCCGATTACAACCGTGCCACCCAGCGCATCATCATCAACGGTTATCTTGGAGAAAGAGTGTCCAGTGAAATTTGAGATGATAAAAACTCTTGCTCCGGTCGAGTCCCGAACGGGACAAATGGAACCGTCATTCGCGGAGACATCAAGAGCGACATGAGGTGAAGGTTGATGGTGAGGTAGGTCGTCAATGAGGCGGTGAACTAGTCTAGCTCTCCGATTGGAGACGAGCGAGGGGGGGGGAATGAGATACGGGCCGAACGTGGAAAACTTGGAGTTGATAGCGCAGAAAGCCAAGGGCAAGAATAACGGCGTTTATTCCTTCCGAGGCTTAGAATACCGTGTCCACAACGGAAGATTTACCCATTACGCTCATGGCGGCAAGATTTGCGAGTGCTGCGGTCACTTCGTTGTTGAGATTGGAGGCTATAGCGGCTATTCGGACGACGCTCGCAAGATGCTGAAGCAAATCAAATAACATGTAGCAACGGGTTAAACCCTGGGAGGGGATGATGTCAGAGTGTTACAAGAAAAACTGTGATGAGCATGGCTGCGAGGATTGCGCCCGTGATGAAGGCGAATCTGAGGAGTGCCGTGACTGTGAAAATGTTTGCCATTGGGAGAAGAGAAAAGCGGCAGAGCCGGTGCGGCCATGAGCATAACGATACCGGCATGGGTGATGTGGAGCATCGGCGGTCTAGTGATTGGTGCGCTTGCGCTTCTCGGCTTGCTTCTCCTTTGGCTGATGTGGAAGGGCCGGAACATCGACTTCAGGATTAACTGGTAGCCACCACCAACGAAAACGCAAGCCGCCAGGGAGGGGAGAGATGAACAGAGACATTCAAGACATAATCAGCGACTATTGGAACTGTGCCTATCAGCAAGGACTGGAGCGCAGAGAACATGATGACCAAAAAGGAACAGCACAAAGGCTGGAGTCCGAGCTGCAAGCCGCCGTTGCCACCCTCACCGCCGAACGCCTCACAGTGATCGGGCGGATTGCGGAGCTGGAGGGCCAAGTTCAATCCGCGCTGACCTGTGCTCCCGATTGCCAGCACGTCGGGCCTGTGAGGGTGGCACTTGTGGCTGCTAAGGCCGAAATCAAAGTCGCTGATGAGGAATCCGCAGGGCTACACCTCAAGTGCATCGGCTACCTGAGCCAGATCATCGCCGTGCAAAAAGAAGCAGAAGCCGCCAACTCTCGCGCCGAGAGGCTGGAGAAGGCGATGGAGGGTGCTAGAAGTACGCTATCAATGGGGCACACTGTCAGAGAGCGTGAAGCATACAGCATAATTTTAAAAGCTCTCGCGGCTGAGAAAGGGGAGGAGAATGGCTGCGAAAAAGAAAGGTTTTAACGGGGCGGATTGTGTCTTCTGTGGTACACGTCACACATTTGAGTCGCCGCGCAAGTCGTTTACCTGTGACGGATGTGGAGTTGGGCAAAAGATCGAGATACCAATCACAGCGCGGGAGACGGTGGGCCGGAACGCCACTGGCCACTATCTGCCGCCAGGAACATCAACATAGCCGCACTCGCGGCGAGGGGTGGGCAAAATAATGGAAGAACTTGCACGGAAACTTACAGAAGTCGCGAACCAGATGACCGTCATAGGCACCGAGATGACCTATTATGGCGGATTTGACGAACAGATGGTGCGGCATGGTTACGAGATGATAGGCGCCGCAGTCGTTGCGTTGGGGTGGACAGAGGAGATAGCTAAGGCAAAAGACCGCGCCGAACGCACAGCCGAGCCGCAGAATATAGCAGAACGGTAACGCTCTTGAGTATTGACTGAGTACATAACTGAGTATATGCTGCACACGCGGAGGGTCTATGGAAGAACTGATACTTGCTTTGAAGGAGCAAACCGCAGCAATTAACGCGCTTGTGCAAAGCAACGCACAGTTGATCATGGTGCTGGCAGACAGTGCCGAGGATGATGCACCACCCACCACATACATGGACGGGAGTAAGGCATGAGCGAGCAAAAGGAACAGCCTATCGAATACGTGGTCGATATATCAAAAACATTGTGGGCTGCGTCGGTAAGATTGAGATCGGAAATGGACAAAATCAAGGCCGAGCTGGTGGACTCTCTTCCTGTTTGGGGTCAGCGCCTTGCTAGGGGTTCCCGTTGCCGGTAAAGCCGGGGACGCACAAGCCAGCGAGGCCGCAGACCAAGAAACATCTGGCACCGGAAACAGCGAGAGGCAAGACTGCTGAGCGAGGCTATGGGGCAAAGTGGCAGAGGACCAGGGCGGCATACCTCAAGGCGCATCCGTTGTGCGTTCATTGCGAGAGGCAGGGCAAGATAAAGCTGGCGACCGACCTTGATCACATCGTGCCTCACAGAGGTAACATGGTGCTGTTCTGGGATATCAAGGGGAACGTGCAAGGTTTATGCAAGCCTTGCCACTCGCGCAAGACGGCGAAAGGAGAATAGGGTGAATAAACAAAACATGTTGATACGCGGATTAGTTTCGACGCTGCCTCAAGATCAGCAGGACGCAATACAAGCCTGCAAGAAGGACATTGAGACCGTTATGTCTGGTTACGACGAAGGGTTATGGATGCTGGCCGTTGCACTCATCGGGTCTGAGGCTATTGACTGAAATCGTGCTCTAATGAGGCCGATTGTTCAAAAAATGCACAGATTTTTTCTCTAATGAAAGGCGAGGGGTAGGCGGGTTGAAAGTTCAAAACCCGTCTCAGCCATGAC
>Ga0209518_1000761_pt1 | contig 39836 bp, 59 predicted proteins | sample RifGroB1_FD_183993 | JGI IMG/M metagenome (GOLD analysis project Ga0209518, IMG submission 183993) | Groundwater microbial communities from Rifle, Colorado, USA - Groundwater B1 (SPAdes) (version 2) | ecosystem: Environmental > Aquatic > Deep subsurface > Groundwater | place: Rifle, Colorado...
CTTTGGTAAACATATCATATTCTGGATTACTCTCCTTCTTATCAAGCTCGGAATAATAACAATCCGAGCAGTAATGCTTTCCATCATGGCATATCATGTTCTGGTTCTTAATGGCTATCTGGTCATCACACCACTGACAATTGTCTATCTGTTTTCTGCATTTGGAACATATGCACATATTCTCATTGTTATAAATTGCCAATGCTTCAGGAGTATTATCTTTATTCGTGTGATACTCCTGTTGTCCGTTTTGGTCTACCCAGTGATGCTTACACCCAGATGCACCATGAGTATATTCATATTTCCAGTAACCAACTTTCTCATCTCTGATTCTATACTTCAAGGTCTTGCAGTTAAGGCAGAACCTTTCACTGTTAGGTACTCTGCTGAACTGACGCTTGCACAAGACTACCATTCTTGCCAGTCCTCCTTTTTACTCTGAGTTATCTCGCTTCGCTTCTTTCGGGCATCCATCAACATTTGAATGAACTCTGAACATTCTTTAAGACAATCCCATGACCAAACGGTTTCTTGGTCTGGAAAAAAACAATAACATCGCCATCTACTCCACCAATGAATAACTCCAAGCTGAGTTCCATCGTGCAAACTTTCTACTGCAAATCTTTTAGTTTTGGGTGAAGATTCAAGCTCTGTGAAGCGTAAGTGTTTATATTCCATCTGATAAACCTCTTTTTATTTTGTTGAATAAAGCCTGTTCCTCAATCTCTACCTTTACTCTCACACTGTTTCCATGAGCAGGATGCTTCAAGGAATCAAGCAGGATAGCTTTTAGTTCTCCTTCTCTTTCAACAAAACAGTCAGGACAATAACCACACATAAGAGCATAGTCTGCTTTCTTATGACATCGTTTGCATATCATCACATGCTTAGTGTGCTTGCAGACACCAACTCTTTTGTGGCACATTTGACAATAGTTCTCAGGATGCTCAACTGCATCCATGATAGCCTTTGCTTCATACTCTGGAGAAGTCATTATTATTCGCCTCCGCAACAAACTTTCTTAATTCATTTTTAAACTCATTATATTTTGAAACGACATCATCTGGTAAAATATCTTCTTTCAAATCAGGTAAATCTTCAAGCAGTAATTTAATTGCATACTTCTTTATTTCTTTGTTGGGGGTACATGTTCCCCACCTAAATCGTGTCATCTTTTCCATGCCTCTGTAAGCTTGTAATAATTATTACATTCTTGATTTGGACAACCAAACATCAAAAGTTCAGAACCGCATTTCTTACATTTGAATACAGATGCAAGGATAGCTCTCGGATAATTTATGTCCGTTCCAATGGTAGTCATTTGTCCATTCCTCTCAAAAATATCTGACGAGTCTTTACTCTTTCAATATCCTCATCAGATACCCTAATCTTATGAAGTAATTTTATAACTACTTCGTAATCAGCTTCGTCATAAAATGGTTTCATAATCATTTGATTTCCTCCCAAGTAAATCTACCCTGCTCGTCTCTCGGTATTTGAAAGACTTTGAAACTACCCTTCTTTCCTTTGATGCTCTTGATTGCATCATCGTATGTTTCAAAAATGTTTTTCATTTGCTCACCCACAACATATCTGCAACTGTTTTCTCTATTGCTTCTTGAAAATATTTATCTCCAACATTGTTTTTGCCTGAATTAAAAGCCCATTCAAGAAGTGACTTAACTCTTGCTTTCGTAAGTTGTGATTTTAGTTCCCGCATTTTGTTCACCTTACTTTTATCTTGACGAATTTACCTATGCTTCGTAGGTTCTTAGCCATGTCTTTTGCGTAGGTTTCTACTTCAAAACTTCTTTCAACTTGATACTCCTTTCCGCTTTTCCACTTGCTATAAACTGTGTATGTCATTTTGTTCGCCTCCTTAACTGTTTAAACATAGTATATACTAACTACTATATAAATGTTGTGTTTTTTCAGACCGTTTCTCTTAGCAAACGGGCTAATTTATGGTATCGGTCTATCCCTATCTCTCCGCTGACCAGCCGTAGCTTTAAGACCTGCAATGGGTCAGTAGCCTGCTGTAACGTAAGCTGTGAAGGCATCAGTGTAGCCTTTCCTGGCTTACTCTGAGCCTTATTGTCAGAGTAATGTATTTTGCCACCGAAGGCATCATCAATACGTTTCCTTAGCTCAGGATTGCTTACATGAGCATAAATCTGCGTGGTAACCATATCACTGTGACCGAGAGCCTTTTGAATGTAAATCAGTTCTACTCCTTTCTCCAGGAGATAAGTAGCGTAAGTATGCCTCAGCGTATGAAAGCTGTATTTGTACATCGGAGTTCCTCTCTTGGAAACTGCAACCTGAATCGTCAGTTCAGCCTTAGACAATGCTCGCATGTATTCTTGGCTGATTGTTGTAGGTCTCTTAGGTTCATCACCTTTCTGACTTGAAAATAGATAAGCCTGACTGCCACAGAACCTTTTATACTTCGTAAGGATAGGTACTGCTTGTTCAGGAATGTTGCAGTACCTGTCTTTACTTCCTTTACCACATACGACTTTAAGTTCTCGCTTATCAAGGTCAATGTCCTGCCATTGAAGCTTGGAGACTTCTGCAATCCTTAAACCACAGAACAGGCTTATCATGCAAGCTACTCCCAAGCTTGGACTTTCCACAGCATTAAACAGTTTTGTCAAGTGTTCTTTTGTGAGGACAGATGGTATCTTTCTGCGTGTCCTTTTTCGTCGTAGTTTACGCTTGTCAAGTCCGTCTTTAATATCCTCAATAGAAGTCTCTTGCTCCTGTCCAGTGTTATTGTAATGCAGTATCTTGAATTGTTGTGGTTGCATCATTTTCACATGTCCTTCACGATTCCTCGTATCTCATCCAAAATCTTAATGCCCAGTTCAGCCCTTCTCTCGCCACGAAGTATCTTGCTCTGTTTCTGGGCATCCTTCAGGCTTATCTTCTCCTCTGAAAGGAGTAGCTTAACATCATCAGGTGCGTACTCAAGCAAAAACCATCGGTACACTGTATGCGGATTGAGCCTGTTCTTTTTGAGCAGGTCAATAAGCAAGGTCTCATTAAGGCTTAGCTTGACCTTGCGACCATAGTGATAATGAGCTATCCTGGATAATGGTTTCAATAATTGAACACTGGACAGTTGAGTCAATTCCTTCTGTACCAATGTTCTTACTTCGTTTCTTTTAGCTTCTGCAAAATCTGCCATTTTGAAGGCTTGCAGGTTTAAACATGGTTATAAATCTTGTCGTCGGTGATGAGGGCAAATAACAACCACCTTACACATCTGGCAACTGTCACTATTCAATGTTTGCCCAGTGTTCTGATTTTCAATTTTTAGACTGCTGGCTTCTCACTTGGCTTCAAATCCGAAGTGTAACTTTTTTTTAGGAACATCTGATTTTTGAACATCTTTAAAAACCAATTTTTAGACACTGCGTATGAGACTGCGTTCCCAAAAACTTACTTAGAACCGACCACCCCACCGAAAGATTTATTTACATTATATAGTAATTTATTACAAAGATATACTATTGAAGATTATTCAAGTTTTATAGCAACTTCTGCAACAATACAATATGATATAATTTCATGTAAAAATAAAGAATTTTCTGATATTTATTCAGAAATGAAGTGTAATATATACGATAAAAGATGGGAAATGTTGTAATTATAAATTATTAAGTTAATAAAATTAATAAAAAAACTAATAAAAATTAATAAAATTAATAAATTATTTTAATATGTATTAATATCAATGAAAGAAAATACTAATTATAACCAATTAATTTTATTTATTATAGTAGTAATTATTTTATTAATAATTGGAAAATTTTTAGACTGGTGGTAAATTAAATGTCTAAAAAAAAAAAGAAGATATTTTATTTTGGTTTATAATTATCTTAAGTATGTTAGGAATAATTGCACTTATTACGCTAACATTAAAAGCATTATATGAAATTTAAATAAAAGATAGTAGTAATATATATCTTTTTAAAAAACTTGGTGAGGGCTAACCTCGCTGGTGGTAAAATTTCATTTACCCAAAAGTTCTCGTATTTTTCTATTTGGAATATTTTTTTCAATTCCAAATCTTAAAGCTTTAGTAATATCATCAGAATTCTTTGTTTTACGAGCTTTTCGTATTAATGCTATAAAATATAGAAAATCTTTATTTTTTACCATTTTTATCACTTTATTGTTTATTAATATATATACTTATATTTAAATATTATCGTAGTAGAATATATACATTACCTTACGACTAATCTAACGAATTATTTATATATCTTTTTAAAAAGCTTATAAAAAAATATTTATATATAAAACATTATATATTACTATTTAGGGGTATCTAATAAGTATTGGTACAATAAGTAAATATTGTAAAATAGCGTGGGTGAAGGACAGTTAATGCCTATTCCCTATCCACCACCCACTTTTTTTTGTGTGTCAGTTTATTTTATTTTCTTATTTCTTCACCTTTTTTACCACCCCAAACTTTGTTAAAAGAAATTATAATATTATTTTTCTTATATATAATAGTTTTTTTATTATGTTTTAATATATTAAAATTTTATAAATACTAATTTAAAAAGTAAACCAAAAGATTTATAAATAGTGTAATAAACTAAAAAGTAGTAAAAACATGAAAAAAAGCCAGTTATATAGTTATATACCTTTTTCTAAAACCCCCCTACCTTTTTTTTGAAAATTAAATAATTTTTTTAATAAGTACAAAAAAGAAGCCAGTTATATATGTATTTTAATATAATATATAAGTATATAGGTATATATCTATATAACTGAAAATTCCAGTTATATACTTATATAGTAGTTATATATGTAAAAGTATATAACTAAAAACAAAGAAAAAAATTAGTTAATAGAAATAAGTTTTTTATTATGTTCTGTTACCAAATCAACTTTAAGATACTCTTCTTTTATCATATCGTTTATTAATTTGTAAGTGTTTAATTTACCCAAATCCCAATTTGGGTTTTCTACTAAATAATCACGTAATTTGTAAACTGACCATTTTTCTACATTATTTTTTATAACATTTTTTACAAATTCCTTTCTTTTATCAGAAACAGACATTATTACTTTACCCTTTTTTAATAATATTTGATTAACATTTTTAAGATGTTCTTTGTAAAGCGAAAAACCATACAAAAAATCATCATAATCTATTTTTTCTTTACCCTCAAGTATTGCTTTATGAGCCGCTATTATTACTACATTGTCATTTCTTGAAATGAAAGTATTAAAAATTGTTTGTTTTTCATCTTTGAAAATTTCCATTTTATCTGTAAAATAATTATACATTTCATTACAAATCTTTTCATAAGCAATAGGATCTATGTAAATGGTCTTCTTTTCGTTTTTTCCTTTCATATAGGCATTATAAGGTAATATCTTTTTTATTTCATTTGTTAAGGCTTCTCTTTCGTTATAATTTACTTTAACAAGGCTTGCTTTATTTTTTATATAATCTAAAATTTCTTCTGATTGAACATTTTTAAAAATAACAAATAAACGTTGTAATATACCACGTCTTAATATTGATTTTTCTATATTTTCTTCAAAATAACTTCCAGCACATATTGTTGTTTCAGTTTGAAATTCTATTGTTCCCATTTTAAGGCTTCTTGCAATAAATCCAGGATTGTCAGTTGCCATTTGCATAATGTCGCAAAGTGTTTCACTGTAAGCCCCACCCCTTAGCAATATAGATCCTTCATCCCAAAAAATACAATCTTTTGTTTTTAATAAACCATCAAATTTTTGCGGTTTACCTTTTACCAAATCTATAGATCCAGTAAGTGAAGCATCTGTTGTTTTAAGTGTATAATAGCTATCAAAACCTAGTTTTTTTAATAAGAAATGAGTTGTTTTCATAGCTTCAGATTTACCTGAGCCAGATTCTTGAACTAAAAATGGATTGATTCTTAGCGTTTTATATTGACCACCCATTAATAATCTATATCTAGATGTAAGGTAAACACCTAAGAAACAATGAAACATTGGTGTAATTAAATGGTCATTTTTGTAAACAGTAAGTTTAAAGTAATCTTGCCAAAGAATATTGAGATTTTGCCAATTGTTCATTGTAACACCTCAATTTTATTAATATCCTTACTATTTACTGCAAATTTAACTTTTGTAAAAGTATCTTCTAAAAATACGAAATTATCTTTATAATCTAAAAAAATAGTTGTTTTAACAACAATATTAGAACCATCTTTGTAAACTAGTTTTACTTTTCTATTTATATATTCTTCAAACATACTGACACACACTCTCTTTTTTTATATACTATTTCTAGTTAAAAGAAGAAGTGGAAGAATTCTACATAAAAGGGGTGTAGGTAATTTCCATTTCTTTTTTAAAACTAGAATTTAAAAAACTATTTTTATAATTTATAAATTTTATTAAAATTAAATATTACCTTTTTAATATATATATTGTAAAATAAGAAATAGGGAAGAAAAAATAAAAATAAAAATTATTTTCTAAAGTAAAAATACCATCCGCCTAGTGAAAGTAAAATAACTACTAACAAAATTGTTCCCGTATAATTTACAGTTTTTGCTACTTGTTTAATAGGCTCATTAACTGCTGCTATTGTTACTTCTTGTTTAATTTTTTTATCCAAACTACTTGATACTGAAAAGCTTATGTTTGCTCTAGTTGCATTATTACCTGCACTATCTGTTACATGTGCAATAGCTGAATAACCAGTTGATGGACTTGTTAAAATTGTTGAAACAAAACTTCCAGATGTTCCTGTTTTGTTGCTTGATTTACCAAATGGTGTACTCATTAAAGCACTTGAAGTTAAAGTAGTTCCTGCACAGTTATCAGTAGTTGAAAAAGAATATTTTACAGTATCATAAACACCATAAGTACTTCTATCTAATTTAAAATTTGAAATTGTTGGTGGTGTATAATCTAAAATAATTCCTGTTACTGTAGCATTTAATAAATTTGTTCCATTTTCATTATATACTACTGCGTACATTGTATGTCCTGTACAATCTTGGGCAAATCCAGATAATGTTCCTGTGCATGTAAATGTTGTGTTAGCTGTGCTTAAAGTGGTATCAGCACAAATTAATGAAGCAGGTAATACACTTGTATTATAAAAAAATGAAATATTACCAACAGAAATACTTCCATTATGAGAACCATTTCCAGCATATGAACCTGTAAATGTATAAGATGCACCAATAGATTGAGATGCTGTTGGAGCAGTAATTGTAATTGTTGCAATATCTGCAATTGCTGTGTAAGCTGTTACTACAAATAATAACATAAATAACATAATTTTAAAAATATTTTTATTATCCATATATTCCCACCTTTGAATAAACTTTTTTAATATTTTATTATCTTATATTTATATATTTTAATTATTATGATAAATAATAAGGTAAAAATCCTAATAATATTAACATAATTATAATAAATCGTAATGCTTCTGTAATTGCCATTATTTGAAAATATTTTGGTCTTATCATTGATTTATACATTATGATTCCAATTAAATTGGGTAATATGAAAACAAATACTATCATACTTAAAACAAAATATTCATTTGTAATATATTTAATAGTTTCAAAATCATTTAAATTTATTATATTATTTATTAAATCTTCTTTTAAAAATACCATATATATTTTCACCTATTTTTTTTGTTTAAATTCATAAATTAATAACAAAATTATAAAAAGTGTAAAACCACCTATTAACATTTGTTCTTTTGTTAAATTTTTTGGATCTATATCAAATAAATCTTTTTCAAATGCTGTTTCGTCTGTTTCATCTAAGATTATTTCTTTTTCTTTAATTGGCTCTGTTTTTATATCTTTTTTACAATTTTCCAAAGAATTATATTTACCATTTATTACTTCAACACATTCATTATTTAAATTTATATCATATTTTTGTTCTTCGACAGGTGTAGTTGAAAGAGTATTTATTAAATTACTTTCACATTCTTGTAATGAAATAAATTCACCCACATTATCTTTTTCAATACATTTGTTATTTTCAACATCCCATGTTTTAGTAGCAGTTTTACCTACTATTAAAGCTTTTTCACATTCTTGTAAACTATCATACCCACTTGTTGAAAATTTACAAATATTATTTTCTATTTTCCATTTATCTTTAATTATTTCTTTTACTTTTTCACACGTTTTTGAACCATCAGAAAAATAACTATCTGTTCCTGAAACTACATAACCAGAATCACACTCTGTTTTAGTTTGGTAAGCTGAAACACTTTCTTGTTTACAAGTAGCTGAATTATAAGTTATTTTATCTTTTTGATATACTTTCCCATTATTTATATTTTCTTTTACTTTCCATTCTGTTACTTCTTGTAATTTAGTACAACCTACTGAAAAAGCACCTTTAACTTCAATTTGAAATCCCTCTTTAGCAAAAACTTCGCCATTATATCCTTGAACAAAGTAATAAACTAAATAATTACCGGTTTGGTCTGCTGTAAAAGAAGTTTCAACCATATTATTTTGTCCATATAAAGCAACTTGTTGTGGGGATAAAATAATTGTTGATTGTCCTTTTGGCTTTGTTATAACAACTTTAAAAACTGCCACATCACTTTTTGTTATTGTTTTACCATTAGAATCTGTCTTTGGAATTTTTGTAATTACACCTACATTAATAAGATCGCCTTGTTTAAAAGAAGTTTTTCCCTCAGGGGAAATTGCTTGTTGTGTAAAAAAACCTGAAATTTTATCCCATAAACTATCTCTTATTTTTATTTTTACAAATCCTGTTTCATTATCTTCGTAATAATATTCTGAAGCTGAAACTATATTAAATAATAATATAAAAATCATAAAAAAGGGTAGTATTTTTTTCATTTTTTCACCATTATCTTCTTTTTTTCATTTCTTTATAAAAAAATATTAATAAAAATGTTAAAAGTAAAATAATTATAATTGAATTTTGGTCACCTGATAATAAATTATTAATAAAATTTTCTAATCCTATAAATAATAAATATATTAACCATAAAGAAACGCTTCCAATTAAAGCGTAAAACTTCCATGAAACGAATATAGGTAAAAGTAATATTAAAATTGCTGTTATTGTTCCTAATATTGGAATCCAAATTGAAATTAAACCCATTTTGTTTCACCTAAACATTTTTTACAATAAAAATATCCATAATAAATTGCTATAAGTATAATGAGAGTTATACTACCATAAAAAACGGCAGTCATTATATAATTTGGTTGTTGGACTATCTGTTGTGTTTGACTGTCCAAAACCATTTCATATACTACGAATTTTCGTAATATTACATCGAAAAAAGTTATCCTAACCACCCTGAATTTTCTTTTTCTTTTTTCCAAAGAAAACATTTATGTTGTTCACAATAACCACGTAATGCTCCATTTGAATATTTCTTTTCTTTACAAACTACAACGTGATTTCCTTTTTTACAATCAAATTTTTCTGACATAAGTTCACCTTGATTTTTTCTTTGTTTTCTTTTTTTCTTTGTTTTCTTTTTTTTCTTTTTTATTTTCTTTTTCTATATATTTTTTCATTTTTATTCACCTTTTAATTGATTTTTTTCTTTTTATTTGTTGGTTTTTTAAAAAGTAAATAAATTATCCCACTTATTAAAATAATAACTAAAATGTAAAAATATAATGGTGTTTCTTTTTCAGTTCCTGGAATTTGAACTTTTCCTACAGGGTTAGGATCAATATTAATACATTTATTTAATTTGGGTTCATAACCTATTTTACAAATTTGACCATTTTTACAATCACTACTTTGTGCACATTCTACTTTTTGTTCATCTTTTACGCATTTATTTTCAACACACATATAAGTTAAAACTGTGTTACTTTTTGTATTATCAATAAAGTAACTATTACTACCTGAACAAGGTTTTATTTCACTACATTCTGATTGTTCTTCTGCTTTTATAAGTTTATTATTTTCACAAATAAATCCTTTTTCAGCATAACCATTACAACAATCAATTTTATCAGGTAATGCCTTATTATAATCAGTATTTACAACATTATATTCTTTATTACCAAAAGCTACTTTTTCAATATTAAATAATTTAGCTCCATTATTAGTATTTGAACAATATGCATTTTCTTTATTTGTCCCTGTACTAAATTTATCAATTGCTACAAAACCAGTTACAAAATTAAAAAATTCATCTGGTTGTATAGATTGGGGGACTTGTTTATTTCCAGATAATTCTTTTATTGTTGAAAAAGTAATAATACCTTTTTTTTGTGTTCCTGGCATAACACAATTATTTACAGAATCTTTAAGTCTATTTTTTCCACCTTTTAAAATATCAGTTAATACTAATGAATAAGGAATCATTTTTACTCTAAATTGCATTCCATCTCTATCTTCTGTACCTAAAGTTAAAGAAGATGTATAATAACCAAATAATAAAAATTCACCTTTGTCTAAAGGTATTTCAATAATTTCTTCTTTTGCTGAAAATAATTCTTTTTTTTGATTTAATTGGCAATTAAGATTATCGCATTTATTATAAAGTAATACTTTTGGTAATGTTATAAATGATTCTTTTGGTGTTTTAAGTTGAACTTCACAACCTTTATTTTCGCCATAATCATCACAACTTAAATAATAAATTGTTTTTTTTCCATCTTTAAAATTATGTGGCGTTTGTTTTTGGTTAATAAATTCAGTATCAATTTTATTTAATTGGTTTGGGAGACACTCTAAAGTTGCAAATACGGGAGCACTTATATATCCCACATTTATTAATTCTGGGGCACTTTTTTCTTCTTCAGAAACAATTGATTGTTGAAAAGGATTAAAATTATATAATAAAATTCCTAGAATTATTCCTGTAATTAAAAATAATAATATATTTCTTTTCTTTTTTTCCATAATTTTAAACCTTAATTATTTCAATTTATATATTTTAATAATTTTAATGAAGATTAATCCCAATTCCAAAGTTTTCTATTAAGCATACCTAATAAATATAAACTTAAAGGTAATTGAATCAACTCTGCTATTGCTAAAACATTTGATGTTAAACCAAATAAATGTAAAATATAAAGTTTTATGCTTGTGTAAATACTAAAAATAAGATAAGTAAAAAAGACTTTTAATCCGCTAATTAAATTTTTATCAAGTGACATTTTATCTTCTCTTTCTTTTTATAATTAAATAAAATATACCAATACTTAAAAATGCTATAATACTATATAAAATATAGCTTGTTTGTTGCTGTTGTTGTGTAATTTGAAATTTAAAATCTTGTAAATCTTTTATTTGACTAATTAATGCATCATTAAAATATTGGTCTTTCTTTTTTAAATCTTCTAATTGAACAGTTTGTGTTTCTAAATTGTTTATTTTTAAATTTAATTCACTTTTTAGTTTAATTGCTTCATTACTATTATTTCCTTCTATTTTTTCTAAATCATTTTTGAAAATATCTAATTGTTTATTTATTTCACTTTGAAATCCGATATAAGTCTTAGATTGTTCTTGTATTACATTATTAAATTCAGCTTTTGCATTATCTAATTGAACTGAAGATTGTTTAGTTATTGTTTCTAAATAAGCCTTTTGTTTTGTAACTTCTTCCAAACTGATACTTTGATTTTTGTATAAATCTTGTAATAATTGAAGTTTTTGTTGTTCTAGTTGAACATTTTTATTAATTTGGTCAATTTTTTCTATTAAAGCTTGTTTTGTTAATTGTTGCTCTTTAATTAATTCATTTATAATTAAACTTTCTTTTACATTGATTGTAACTGATTTTTTAAATATTTTACTTGCATCATTTACAGATTGAATTATTAATTCACATGATTTTAGACCTTGCGTTGCATAAAATGGAATTCCTATTGTTTTCTTTTCATTTTGTAAAAGACTAAATCTAACAGATATATGTTTTACATTATTACATTGTAAATAACCATCAAAAGAATCATCTTCACCTTTATTTATTACATCAGTTTTTATAATTGTAAATTCTCCATCGTAAATTATATCATCTAATGTAAAAGATAATATTTCCGGATTACCTGATGGTATATAAACTCCTAACCAATCTGCGTTTATTATAAGTTGTAATTGAGGTAAAAAAGGTAATGTTGTTGGTTTACATGAATATGTTAATTGATTATCATTTTTCAATTCTTCGCCTTTTATTATACAATTATTTGAAATATTTTGATTAAACATATGTAATAAAGCTAAATTTAAATTGCTCATATACATAAAAACTGAATCACCACCTATTGCTGGATCTATTTGCTGAATAAATGTAAATGTATAGTGGTCAATATCTAAGCCTATTACTTCAGCTAATTGGGATTTATATGAATTATAATCTAATGCTTTTACAGTTTTGAACACTGAAGGAGTTGATATTCCATTATCACTTATGTCTTTTACTACGGCGTATTCAGTTGCTGGAATTGGACAAAATTCACTTCCAACTAAATTTCCGATGACTTTTGCCTTTATAAATTTATTAAAATCAGTATTTTTTGTTGAAGAATCTAATTCTATTTCTTGACTTTCTCCTGTGTCGTTTGTAATTTTTATTTTAAGTATATATTTAGGTATTATTTCAGTTCCTATTAAATAACCTTTGTAAAATGGAACTCCACCAATATTAGTTACATGCCAATCGCCTTTTATTCCACCATCACTAAAACCATCTGTACATTCCCCTATACCATATCCATCCCGTATACTATATTGTTCTTCAGGAGCCCAATAAGCAAATTCATTAATATAAACCATAGCATTACAATTACCATTTTTTTTTGGAGCTGAACCTTGTACTCTTTTATTTGGAGCAATAGCATTTGGGTCATTCCAAGCACCATTTATACACGCTGCTTTTGTACTTTCTAAATCAACATTATTATAAGGTGGTGGGCGTGCCAAACATCCATTACCAACAGAAGTATAATATAATTTGTAAAAAGAAGTATCATCATTTTTTATTTTATAATCACAACTTACATTAGAAAGTTCAATTTCAATTTCAAAATTTCCTGGGGGAAGTTCTTTTATACCATATGATTTAATTGTATCTGAAGTAATTGTTGTTTTTAATTTTTCTCCACCGCCATCTGCAACTAAATTTACAAGATAAGACTTTGTTCCCAAATCATTATCTTTTGTTAAATAATTAATTTGACTTACTGAAAGTATGCTACCACCAGCAAATTCTTGAAAAGGAATATTATTTTGTAATAATGCAACAATACTAATTAAAAGAACAACACTTATAACTATAATAATAAAAAGAGAATTTTTTTTCTTAACCATTATAAATCAATTAAAAAATAACATTTATATATTTTATTTTTTTAATTGATACTTTATGAATAAAAATAACAATATTATTATGTTAATATTAACTATTTTTTTAACGTTAATTTTGGTATTTTCATTACTTTATTTCATTACAAATTTAATTTTAAGATAGTAAAAATATTATAAAAGTTGAAATAAGTAAAGATACTCCAACGGAAATTAAAGCTACAATTCCTTCATTTTTTACTTTCTTTTTTAAGTTTACTAATAATAAAATAAATATTGAAAAAAATAAAATAACGTAAACTAATGAAGCTGATATTTCAAATGGAGCTTTATTTGGGATTTTTAAAATTGTTATTTTTTTAAACAAAAATCCCAGATCACTAACTTTAACAGTTACATCTAAAGATGGTGTTATAAGTTTTCCTGTTGTTGGTGACTTCCATACTACTCTTATTTTTAATGGATAATCTTGTTTTTTTGCTTCTAAAGGAACTGTTATTTCAAATTCTATTTCTTTTACTTCTTTTTCTATTAAACTAAATTTATTTTCTTTTAATTTAAACCAACTACATATTTCAGAATTTACACATTCTAAAGTGGCATCTTTAAATTCTTTCCCTTTATTTTTTATTTTTATAATACCTTTTCTTGTATCCCCTTGACTTGCTATAAATTGATAAAAATTTGTATCTCTATCTGTTGTTACTTCAAATTCTACTTTGTCTTCATTTGATGAAATAACTACTGTTGTGCTACTTCCCCCACCACCGCCACCACCTGTACTTACTGCTTCTGCTGTTGTAAAAGATTGTTGTGTTGTATTTAAATTTCCTACTTCATCAAAAGCATATAAATAAAGTATATAATTTCCATGTTGTGCTAAATTAAAAGTTGAAGATATATTATTACAATTTAGTAAACTTACATTATTAAGTCCTGTTGAACCTCCAATAGATGTTTCTACTTTATACCAACAACTTGTATTTACTAAATAAGTATCTGAAATATTTGCTATTAAAGGAATATTTAAAAAACTTGAATAAGTTCCTGATGGCGAAGTAATGCTTATTATTGGATTTGTTGTATCTATTTCTGTAATAAAAGTTACATTTGTTAAATTTGTATTATTATAAGAATCAGTTACATTAAAAATTAAAGTTTGATTTAAATAAGAGGTGTTAAAAGTTATTTCATAATTTGTATTATTTAAACATGAAACAATAGTAGAATCTTTTACAATATTAGAACTATTTATTGTTTCTAGTATTCTATAAGAACAAATAAATCCTGTTGTACTTTCTAAAACAGTGTAATTTAAAGGAATTGAAGTATTTATTCCATAATTTTTATTTGGTTTATTTAAAGTTACCAAAGGAATATCTGTGTCAAAAAAACCATAGCTATTTGTTTGTAAATAACCATCATAAATACTAATATTCCAATTCCATACTCCCCGTGTACTTAAATTAAAACTACTTGTATTCCAAATAGTAAATGTATTTATATCACCACTTATATTTGTGCTATTTACATTATTTAGTACAATAGTTCCATTTGGTGCAATTAAAGTATAATTTACCCATTCTATAGTATTATTATCAATATCTGTAATATTTACATATAAAGTTGTATTTATATTAAAATAAGAATTAATTGGATTAGAAATATTTGTTCTTATAACAGCAGCTGTATCTACTACAATAGAACTATTTATTAATGAACCATAACCATAAGAATCTTGTGCAATAAATAAAGCAACTATAGTATCCCCTTGACCATAATTTGTTTCTGATAAACTAGCTGAAACATTTGTCCCATTTACTTTATTTAAAAAACTTCTTTGTTCTACAACAACGCCATTAACAGTCCAGTTAAGATAAATTGTTGCTGTATCATTATCACCATCTGACATAACTGAAAAAGTATTTATATCTTGTGTTGCAGTTATAGTTGTTGGTTGAAATCCAATAGTATTCATTTGTGGAAATGCATTTGCTAAACCGCCACTATTATCAGAAATATTATCTAATTTAAAATAACTACTTCCATTTATTATAATTGTACTTAAATATGTATTGCTTATATTAGTTCCATTTTGTATTATTATAACATTTGAACAACTTCCATTTATATTTATAAGAGTTGTTGCATTTGGACAATAAATTAATGATGTTGTTTGTACTGAAGATCGTGGGATTAATAATGTTCTATTTAATAATCGTGAAGATATTTGGGAAGTGTTAGAAAATAATGATTTTCTAACTCCATCTGTATCAATTAATACACCATTAAAATCAAGATTAGTATCATTATTATAATTTATATATACTTCTCCTGTAAAATTATTAGATAAATCTTTAGCAAAAAGAATATTTCTTATTCCTGAAGCTTCTAATTCAGTTGCTTTATGTGAAATATTTAAATAAAAAACTGCTCTAGTATTAATAGGCATATTAATTATTTTACTTCCATTATAAAATATATTCAAATTATTTAAATTAATAATTCCAGATGAAATAGAAGAAATATTAAAATAAATATTACAAAAACCTGAACAATTATTTAAATTATTTTGTATTATATTACTAAAATTTTTTGTTGTTATATTTGATGAATAATTTATAAAAATATTACTTATATTTATTTGTCCTTGACTTGAACTAATTAATATAGGTATTTTACAATTTCCATATAAATCAATATTACAATTTTTTAAATAATTTTGGATTTCTGATGAAAAATCTAATGTAGTATTACTAGTATTTAATGTTATATTTTGTGTAAATTCATAATTATTATCATAATTACCTATATCAATATAAGTATTTTTAGGATAATTTTCTGTTGTATTATATCTTAATTCACTTCCAGCATAATTACCATTAGTTTGATTTACTAATATTCCATTATATGGGTTTTCTACATTAAATATTTGGGAATTTTTTGCATAGATATAAAATCTTATTCTTAAATCAGTATCATTATTTATATTAAAATGATTTCTAAAAAATGTAAATTTATTAAAAACATAATTAGAACCTGAATTTAAAATAGAATATATATTGTTGTTATTTACACCTGATGAAAAGTTTTGTATTTGATTCCATATTCCTGAAGAATGATTATATATAGAAATATTTACAGGTATAGAACTAGCAAATATAACAGTATAATAATCTGAATTATTTGAAAAATTATTATTATAATAATAATTTTTTTCAATATAACCCCAATCATTATTAAATCCATTATTTTGATAATATAATATTTGACCAGTACCAAATTCTTCTCGCCATTCTGGAAAATTACTTCCACCCTGAAATCCATCAAAACTACCAGAAAATGAATTAAACCAGCAAGTATTACTATCCCCATAACAAGAAGAATTAGAAAAATTAACATCATTATAATAACCACTTCCACCACATAATCCAGTATTATTAATTTTACAAAAAGGCATAGTTTGATTAGTATAATTAAATATTGATTGACCTGAAATAGTAAAAAATGCAGAACTTATATTAGAATCATTTAAAATATTTATATATGATGTATAATTTTGTGTTGTATTAAAATCATATAATATATATTTTTTTGTATCATTAAATTTATCATTAATAATTTCTTTTCCAGAAATATTTCCATCTATAAATAAAATTTGAGTATTATTTAAAAAAACTTTTACATCAGTTGTTATATTATTACCATTAAAATAACCAAATAAATTTAAATAAGCATTATTTAAATTTATATAACTACTTAAATTTAAAAATATTGTATTATTATATCCACCATTTGAATTAAAAAAAGTAATATTAATTGATTGATTATTATCTGGAAATATTGAATTATATAAAGAACCAAATACTATAATTGAAAATAAAAATATTAAAACTAATAATATTGTTTTTTTATTCATTAGTATTTACCTCTATTTTTTTTCCAGGATACCAATTATCTTCTGTCATAAGATTAAATTTATTTATATCATACATAATCATATAAATTTTATGTCCATTATTAAATTTTTTATAACTGATTGAAGCATCTGCATGAGATGGTTTCCAATATTCCAAACCATTAGCAATTGGATGTTTATGTATATTACCTACATATTTTTCCCCTAAACAAGGATTTGTTGTAACATTACTATTTGTGCCTAATATAAAATTATCTAAATCTGTAATATAAACAATACCATTTTTTTCATTACCAATTAAACAAAAACCAAATTCTAAATCGGTTGTATTTTTATAAAAATTGTTTAAATTTGTTAAAGTATTTCCTTCAAATGAAATTTTATAATTATTTTCTATAAAATTTTCTTCTTCATAAAAATTACTATAATAATAAGCTATTGTAAATAATGAAAAAACACCTAATAAAAAAAATAATAAATACATAATCCAATTAAAGAACTTTATTTTCATAATAAAACCTCTTTATATATAATAAATAAAGAAAATACTATTAAAATTAAGCTAGTAATTATCATTTTAGTACTACCTTTTTCTACAAAAAAAGAAAGTAAAAAATATGACATAAATATAATAAATAATAAAATAATAACATAAATATGTAAATTCTTTAATTTTAAAGTTTCTCCTTTTGTTGTTAAAGATGATATTTCTTTTTCCTCATTTAAATAACTTTTTAATTTAGAAAAAAAATCATTATTAACTATTATTTTTAAATTTACATAATTTGTGTCATCTAAATATAATTTACCAATTGATTCATTAATTTTACCTTTAACTAATATTTGTAATTGTATTTTTTCTGTTTTATTACTACTTAATAATAAAGTATCTTTATAATTTAAAAAATTACAAATATCCCCTACACAAGATAAATTTAAATTTATTTCTTTTTCATAATTATTAGTTATTTCTATATTTTCAGTTTGTTCTTTATTATTTAATACAAAAAAAGTATAATCTTTATAATATGAAAAATTACCAATTGTTGTAAAATTTTCTTTTTTTGTTTGGCTAGTAATTCCAGAACTTCCACCACCACCTGAATTTCCACTACTTGTTGATTTATATATTAAAATTCTATAAATTTCACTATTTACTGTTTGAACATTATCACTAACTCTAATTTTAAAAAACCATGTTCCAGAAGATGGAATATTCCAAAGATATTCATAATCATTTGGATTAACATTTGTATATGTTTGTAAAATAGTTTGTGGATCACTTGATTGATCGCCAAATATAGTTATTGTAAGTAAATTACTATTAGCATCAAAAGTTGTAAATTTTAATAATGGATTTACAGAATGTGTTGATTCATTTATTGGAGAATTTATTGTAATAATAGGAGCTGAATTTATTCTAATATTAGTTGAATTAATTTTTGTACTATTAACAACATTATCAAAAGCTGTTACTTGAACAATAATATTATCTTCATTACTAAAATTTCCAGGCATTAAATAAGCTGAAATATTTTCATTAGTTCTAACATTTTGTATAACACTTGTATAATTTATAGTATTATTTACAAACCATTCAAAATAAATTATAGAAGATTCATTATCATAATCTGAAAAATTTATACTTGATTCAATAACACTATTATTAGTTGCTGTTGTAATATTAAATTGTGGTGTTGTTATTATAGGTAAACTATTACTTATAGTTACTTCACTTGATATTTTTTTTGAAGAGTTTATTAAACTATTAAATCCTGATACCCTTACTCTAATTTTGTCTCCTCTTGTAAAATTAGTTGAAGAAAATACACTTGAAACATTAGTATTATTATTTAAAATATTAGTCACTATATCTGTAAAAATTATTGAACTGTTTTTAGACCATTCAAAATAAACAGTTCCATTTGTAGTTAATACTGTATCGCTATAAATAGTTGTAGCATTTACGTCATTAAAAGTATAAATAACTGTTGAATTTAATTGTGGCGTTGTAATTGAAGGGGTTGAAGCTATTTGTATATTTTTATATTCTGAAACTATATTTAAACCACCTACTGTTGGATCTAAAATACATTCATTTTCTTGTTCTATATTACAATAATTTGAAGAAGTATAAACAATCCAATAATCTTCCCCTAATATATTTTGTTTAGTTACATTAATTGGATATCCTGTTGAAATCATATCTTCAAAATCAATATACCATTTATTCCAAATAAAATGACCTTTTTCAGCATTTCTTAATTTAATATCTTTACTTTTAAAAGCAAACCCAATTTTTATTTCATCTTTTGGTTTTTTAAAGCTTAAATTCCACTTATATTCATTATTTTTTGTTTTAGCTTTTAATTTAAAATTATTTTTAGTAATATCATTAGATGAAGTAAAAATAAATTGATTATTAATTAATGTACCAATTATAATATCTAAATTATTTTCAGTATTTTTTAAATTTATTTTATCTTCTTTTATTTCATAAGTTAAATTAAATAAATCACCATATGTATGGTCATCACTAGCAGTTGTTTCAACTGTATAATTACCTAATTGCCAGTATTGTGTTGGGACACTATTATTAAAAAACCATCCAGTTGAATTTATTTCTGTTATATAAGTACTCCAAACTGAACCTGAACTATTTGTAATATTTACTAATGCTATATATAAATTTGTATCATTTACTGTAATATTTAATGTTAAATTTTGATTTGAAATAATTGTAGTATTATTTGGTGAAGGAGTAGTCCAGCTAATTATAGGATTTATAGTATCAATTGTAACTTTATATTTATTTGCATAAGCACTACAACCATTATTATTACATGCTTTAACTCTCCAATAATAATATTGATTATTTAATGCTTCGGATGGAATTAAAGTATAATTTAATTCTTGTACATTACTTTTATTTAAAACAATATTTGTAAATGGAGCATTTGCTGAAATATCTAATTCATAATATGTTGCTAATGTTGAATTACTCCATTCAAAAGTTGTAGTATTTGTATTTATATGGGTATCATTTGTAGGCGATATTAAATTTGGAATTGTAGGAATTGAATTTATTATTGTTATATTATTACTACATTTTACTGTTCCATCATCAATTCCATCTGTTGGTGTAATACAACCATTCCATATATCACCAACACTTAACTCTGTATTTGATATAATAGTATAATTAAAATTATACATTAAATTTATTTGTTCACTTGAAATCGTATTGTTAAATATAAAAACTTCATCAATTTGTCCAGGGTATGTATATGCTATTGATGAAGTTGATCTTCCAATATACCATAAATTTCCTAAAGGATTTCTTACTCTGTTAGTTGAAATATTAAATTTACCATCAATAAATAATTCTGTTGTATTTATATTTGTTGAAGTGCTATAATTTTGGTTACAAGTTATATGATGCCAACCTAGTGATAATGTACTAATTGAGTCTATTAAGCTTTCTGAAGTGTCAAATGCTTTACAGCTTGCTTTTCCACTTTTTAATAATATTTCAAACCTTGTAGAACCAACAATTATTCTTCTGTTTATGTCATTTGTTCCATTATAATAAAACCAAGCCATTATAGTACTATTTTTTGTTCCTATTGCATCAGTTGCTGTTGTTGAAATATTATCATTTACCCCGTCAAAATTATAACAAGTTCTTTTTATACAAGAATAATTTAATGTTGCTTCACCAACAACTATACTTTTATTACTTCCACTATAATCTTGTGTTGTTGATAAATTAGAAGTACTATTTTCAAAAGGTAAATATAATTGAAAAAAATTATTATTATTTTTATTCCATGAAATAATATTATAAACTTCATCGGTAATATTAAAATCTGAAGTTGATTGGTTATATAAAGTTAAATTTCCTTCGATTGTGTTACCATTTGTTGAATTTAAAATTGGATTATCATGTGTAGGAGTAGAATTATTTAAATCAGCAATAACAAATATTACAAATAAAAATAATAATATTAAAATGATTAAACTTTCTCTTTTTTTTATCATTAATTTACCCCATAGATTTTTTTGAAAAGAGTAATTTTTTTAAAATTAATATAAATAAATAAATAAATATTAAAAAACCAATTATAGTAACTACTATATCACTTGTAAATAATTCTGAAGCCTTTAAAAATATATTGTTAAAAAAGTGCCAAAAATACCAAATAATTGGTGATCCTGTTAAAAATACTGTAAAACTACCTATAAAACCAAACATTAATGTTGCAAAAAATTGTGTTTGTAATGAACCATATCTAAAATAATGTATTCCAACCCAAATACCCATAGCAGCTAATGTTGAAAACATTAATAAAATTACTCTTGTTGTTTCTCCATAACGTCTTGTTTTTACATACCATTCAACAATACCTAATAAAATACTACAAATTACAAGCATAAATAAAGTTTCTGAACTAGCTGCTGGTTCTGTTGCTAAAATCATTTGACCTGTTTCTGTTACTTGAAATTCTGTAGATGGTAATGCAACAAAAAAAGTCTGGGAAGCAACTCCAAGAAGTGTTATTGCTAATCCAAAAATAATTCCAGCATTAAGAACATTGCTAAAAGTTAAATATTTTCTTAATGGTGTTTCTTTTAACATACTTTGTTCTGGCTCAAATATTAAAACATTAAGCCAACCAAATTTTTTATAATTTAAAGCACCACGTTTTACAGCTTCTTCTAATATTGCCAAAGCTAATAAAGCCAATAATGAATAAGAAGCAAAACTATTATAAAAATTAGCTTTGTCTAAAGAATCTTCAGCCGCACCAAAGAAAAAAAGCCCTAATGTTGGAAGTGTTAAAGCTGTAAAAAATGTTATTGCTATTAAGAAAGCTACTTTTATTAAAGGTTTGTCACTTACCATTTATTATATCTCCTTTATTAGTATTTATATATTTTAATTTGATGTCTTAAAAGGGTAAAATATTCTATCAAAATCTACTGCACCTATATTTTCACCTTTATTATTTTCAAAACCCCAATCCCAAATAAGTTTATTATTCCCATCATTATATTGATCTTTATCTATTACAATTACTTTTATATAATCACTAGGTATTAAAGATGTTGTTGTAATATTAAAATCAAAATAACTTTTAAATCCATTTTCTTTACCATTATCACTATCTAAAATAAAACATTTATTTGGTATTTCTTTTAAATGGTTAGGTTTTTTTGATTGTTTATATTTACTTTCTATATCTAAAATACCAAAACTATATTCCCAACATATATGAATATTTCGTAATTTTTTAGTTCCCAATAAAAAAAGTCTTACTGTATTTGTATAATTAGATTGTATTTCACCAAATAATTCTATACTTAAATTATTTTCAATTGGGTATAAATCTTCATAATATACTATTTTATCTTCAACTTTTGTTCCATTTATTAAAGTTCTTTCTGTTTTTTCTGGAATAAGAACAGATTTTTGTACATAATATTTTGTTTTATCATACAAATAAAGAAAATAAAGACTTTTTTCTTTTAATAACATTTCATTTAAACCTTTTGAAAAAGTTCCTTTATTTACTTCTATTAATTTAGTATCATAAGAATAACAACCTTTTTCATCTATTATTTTATCTTCTAATTCTGGATAATATAAAAAAAATTCTGATATATTATTTAAAAACATTTTATAAATAGTTTTATTTTCTATACATTTTATTAAAGGAATACCCTCAAAAAGTTCATAGTTTACTTCTATTGTTTCTTTTGTATAATAATCATTGATTTTTTCATAAACGCTAATATTTTGTATTATATCAACTTGATTTTTATTAAAAAATCCTTCTTTATATATAAAAAAAGTAACAAGACCAGTTGCTATTAATATTAAAAAAATAACAAATATTGTAACAATAGCAGAATTATCTTTCCCATCATTTTGATTTAAATTATCCATTTAACAAATTTTATTTAATTTATTTTTAAATGTTTAGTAAAAAAGAAAAAAAAGAAAAAAATTCTTTTTAAAACTAATTGATGTGCCACTCTCTTTCTAAATCACTTGCACCTACATTTGAAGGATTATTTTCATCTGTTTCAACGCCAGATAAAATTTTTCCTTGATTTGGTGAAGTTGAACCTAAAAAGTAATTTTCATCAATAATGTAGAAAGTTCCATCTTCACTAGGGTTTGAAGCTCCTGCATCGAATTTAATTGCGGAAGTTCTTACTCTATCACCTTCAAACATCATAATTGGTTTATCAAATACAAATGTATAATCTAATCTTGATTTTAATCTTTTTGGTACATAATTTGTTTCTGATAACATAGCTCCATTAGATTCACTTAATTTTGAAAGAACTGAAGAACCTTTAATAGTTTGGATTCCTCCTGCCATATCAACATCATCAATATTTGAAGATGCACTAGACACGTTTACTCCAATCATTTTTAAATTAAAAACTCTTTGTGAGTTGTTTTGTCTAATGTCTAAGTAATCAAAATTATCTAAATCATTAGCTCCCATTGTAATGTTACATCCTTCAATATTATTTGCTGATTGAGAAGCTGATCTGTAATAACAAATCATTTCTAAATTAGAAGCAATTTGATATGCTGGTAATTCTAAAGCCAAAGTTCCTGCACTTACAGTTCCTTCAACAAGATCACCATAGAAAGTACTTGAAGCAGCTACTGATTTATATTTATTTCCTCTTGCTGTACTTACTGCTGTATCAGCTGAAGCACTTGAAGTTGTGTTTTTTTGTGATAAATATTTTCCATCTTTGTCCATTTCTTCATATAAAAATGCTACTGCAACCTGTGAAGCAGAATAACTAGACTTATCTTTAACATTAACATTTACAGTTGCTGGATCACCTGCTACTAATGCTTCTGCTGTTTGTGTTGCAACTACTTGAACATTTTGTGGCTGAGTTGCTACCACTGATTGTTGTGTTGCCTGTGATTGTAGATAAACACTATATACAACTGCCCCTACAAGCACAAACATTACGAGAACAACCAAACTTGACATTTTATTTTTTGCCATTTAATTCTCACCTATTTGTTTTTAATATTTTAGAAGTCTTTCAACTTCAAAGTAATTATTTAAAATAAGTATTTAAATAGCTAACCCCTAAAAAAAAGGGTGTCAAATTCCTAAATCAAAGTTATTTACATCTTGATAAGAATCATTTTTTCTTTTATTATTTTCATAAATTTCTTTATATGATTCAATTATAATAGAAACTTTTTCAAAACCTATTTCATCTATAAAAGAAGATATTATTTTTACATATATTTTTTTTTCATATTTAGTATTACAAAGATCTATATATCTTCTTATTTGTTCTATTTTATAATCTTTTATATTATCTAATATTGTTTTCGTTTCTTTTTCTGTTTCTTTTTTATATTTTAATGAATAAAATGATATAAGAAAACATTTTGATAAAAATAAAGGATTTTCAGACTTTTTTTTATAATATAAATCAAAATTATCATCAAATAATAATTCTTTTTCCATTAAAATTACACCATACCATATAATATATAAGAACCATAAAAAAGACTTTTTAAAGGTATTCCTGATAATAACATTTCCATAAATTTACCTGAAAAAGCTTGTATTCCACCACCATATAGATATGTAGTAATTATAAAATATAATAAACTTACAAATCCATAAACTACAAAAGCTAATAAAAAAGCTAAAAGCTTATGTTTTGAACCAACAGGTTGATTCCAGCCTGCTAAATTTTCTATAAGTTTAAAAAAACCATATAAAACAATCAGGGTAATAATAATATTTCTAAATATAATTTCTATAAATTTATCTTTAATTATTTCCCTATATTCACTAGGAAATTCATTTAATTTACCACTTTCCATATCTTTTAAAATTTTATAAGCTTCATTATCCCCATTAATTAAAACTCCTAATGTTTTATCTAACATTGGTTTTGAATCACCAGTTTTTGTAAAATGAACAAAACCTGATACAGCTCCTATTAATATAGTTACAATTACGAATATCCATGTTCCACCTTTTAAAACATTTTTAAACATTTCTAATTCCATATTATAACCATCCTTTATTGTAAAAAAAATAAAGTATTAATCCTACAATAATTAATGTAATAATTGTTAATATAATATAAAAGTGTTTAAATCTCATTTTTATCACTCTAGCATAATTTTGTAATTTCTATATATAATTTCATAATCTTTTTTAAATATTTCATCCTTTTCTAATTCTTCAAATATAAGTTCCCTATTAATAAAGTAAAAAATAAAGTTTCCTTCTTTTTTTTCAAATATAAAAAAACCCTCTTTAATTGATTCATTAACAAATCTTTCAATAGTTTTTTTACTTATACAAATACTTTCTGTTAAATAATCAACATATTCCCCATATCTCATTGGTATATCTTTATTAAACACTGTTTTTTTTACAGGCATTAAATATAATGTTCTTAAAAATATACTCTTTTTTTGCGTTAATTCCATAAATATAAATTTTTTGATTTAAATATTTTAATAAAAACTATGTTTTATATATTTTTTTATGTAAATCTGGAAAAAAAGTTTTTAAAAATTTTTCTTGAAAAAAATCTTTTATAAAATCATAATCTTCAATACTTTCTGCATATAAAACACACATTTGTTGGAATTTATTACCTGTACTTACAACTGGACTATTTAAAAATCGCTTTCTTCCATCCCATGAAGCAAGAGGTGTTTTTTTTGCTAATTCATAACATTTTTTTTGCTCTTCTTTTATATCAATAAACATACCCATTTCTTTCTCAGTTCTTATATCATTATTTGGTAATGGAATCTTTTTTTCTATATCTAAAATTTTTTCAATAAATGGTAATTCTACCGGGAATCCCGGTATTTTTTTTTCTTCTACTTTTTCTTTATTTTGAATATATTTTTCTTGCTTTTGTGAAACTTCTTTTATAGATTCTTTATATTTTTGTATTCTTAACATTTGTTTTTCTTCACTTAATTCTACTTTTTTCCCAACTTCTTCTAATATATTTTTCATAGAAATTAGATCATTTGGTTTTAATTTTTCAAACATTTTAATAAAATCTTTATCCCCTATATCACTTTCTCTATGTCCAAAAGGAACATTAAAAAATTTAAATTTTGTTGCTATTGATCTTCCAATTGCTTGATTAAATAAAACACATTGCCCCTCTCTTATTGTACTTAAAACAACAGTATTTTCTGAACTTATATAAAAATCTCTTTTTAATGCTTTAATATCTTCTGGATCTAATTTCATTAAAATTATACTATCTGATGGAATACCTGAACGAAAATCTGAATTTGTTTCATTATAGGATTGTGTAGTAGCAACAATAGTTACATTTGATGAACGTAAACCTGCCAACATATCTCTCAAAATTTTAATAAGTTGTTTTTCATAATTATCAGAAGCCGTTTTTGGTAATAAAATTTTAATTTCTTCTAATATTATTAAAACTGGATTTTCAGCATATTTTGGTATATATTTATTTAATTTTATAAGAATCTCTATATAATTAAAATATCTTAATCTTTCATTTTCAATAAATGCAGTTGTAAATATAGTTGTTATATTTGTATTATTTATCATTTTTTTAAAAGCTTCTTCATCTAAATTTAATTTACTATTTTCTTCTTGTAAAAAATAATGTGTTCTAAATGGTGAAAAAGATACTTTAATTTGATCCATATCTTTCTTACTTCCATAAGTTTCTAATGGAATCATCATATTTCTTTTTAATAATTCTTCTGTTTGTTTTATTTCAATATCATCATCTTTTGTAGAAGTAAGCTCAAATGCTCTAAATAAAAAAGAATAAAGGTCATCTTCTTTTCGCATTTCATCTGTTATTGTTTGACTTAAAATAACAGCTGGACTTTGTATATCTCTTTTTAATAATGCAGAAAAAGAAAGTGGATCTATATTTTTCAAAGGAAAACTATATAATTTTATTATATTTGGAACTTTTTTTTCAGGAAAATCAAATGTAAAAGGGTGTAAAATTTCTATATTTTCTGGAATTCTTTCTGTTTCTGGAACAAAAGTTGTATCTAAATCTGTTAATTGTCTTTTTGTTAATCTTTCAAAATAAGAAAAAGCATTTTCCATTGGTGATTGTGGTTTTTCTGTTACATAAATAACTTTTGTGCCTTTTTTTCCTGTTGTTGTTTTATTTACATAGCGTTTATATTTATAAGCAATATTATCTGTTGCTATACTTTTTCCTGCTCCAGAAGCACCAACTATAAGAATTATTTTTCCTTTTCCTCTTGAATCTAATTCAATAGAACTAAAACCATCTCTATCAACAATTTTCATAATCCACTCTCTTTCATTCCTTTTATTTCTTTAGAACTTTTATCATTAAATCTTGCTTCTGGATGCAAAATGCTTTCTTTAGGTATAGATATATATTCCATATCAGTTCCAATTATACATAAATAAAATAATAAATATATATAATCATTTGCAACAGGTAATTTCAAATCTAATTCATTTATTATTTCATAAATATCTTCTTTATATCTTTTAGATGTTTCTACAGATTTTATTTCTATTTCTTTTAACCTTTTTAATAAAAGTTCATTTTTATAATATATTGTAGAAAATGCATTAAAAGCATTAATTACTTTCTTTTTTTCAAATCCAAATTCTTTTAATGTTGGATCATCTAATCTTTCTAATACATTTTCCCTTATTTCTTTTACAGCTAGGGCATTTTGAACAAAAATTTTTAAATAATGTAAATTTGTAGGGTAACCTATAAAAGATAAATGCCTAGCAAGACTATATTCAAAAGTAATCTTTAATGCATGTGGTGTTTTAACTTTTTGTTTTACTAATAAATTTGTTTCTTCTTTTATTGGTTTATTTTCTTCTTCATTTTCCATTTTCAAAACTTTCCCTATAATAATTATTTAATCTAGTACTATTTCTAAAATATCCAACACTTTTTTTTGAATAATATGAACCTTTTATAAAAAAACGATAATATTTTTTTATTTCTGTATCTTTATTATGAAATATTTTATATAATGTAGGTAAATTATTCCAAAAGATATTAAATTCTTTTAAATAACTATTAAAAAAATCATTTTCACTACCACCAATTTTTTCTTCTAAATTTACCATTTAACCACCTATTTTTACTATTAATTATCTATTACTTCAGTTGCTAAAATTAATCTTCCCCATTTTCCAGGATTAAAATCTGTATCATAACCCTCTTCTTCGGTTTTTTCTTCTAATCTTCTTAATACATCATATATATATGGTAATTTTTTTTCTGCTTCTATTATATATAAAATAAGTTCTTGTTTATTTAATTCTTTACTTTTAATTATTGAAATAAAATTTGTATTAAATCTATGAATTGTTTTTCTATTATATTTATTTTTAAATAAATAAAAATCTAACACATAGCATGCGGTGGTTGCTTGGTATAAAGCCATTAATCCAATTATATTTTTTTGATTATCACCATAATAATATTCTAAATATCTTTTTATTAATGTATTAAAAGCTCTCACAGTATTTTTTATATAATTCTAATTATAAATTTTTTTAAAAAAAGAAATTTTAACAGAAAATTAATATATCAAAACGTATATTAATATATACAAACCCTTTAAACGTATACTAATATATATAAAACCCTTAAATGTATACTAATATAATTTTATATATATTGATAAACGTCTTAAACGTATACTAATATATTTTTATATATACTGGAAAAAACCCTAAAGCATAATTATATATATTTTAAGAAAATATTTTTTTTAAAATCCCTTTATAGGTAATTACTAGTTCAAAATATATTATCTACTATTATATGTTTTAAATAGCTATTAGAATGAATTTAAATATAAAAATAAAACTTTATATATACCTAACTCGTAAATTAAACTATAAAAAATTATATACGTCAAAAAAAAGTAAAACATAGTTTTAAATTGTGATATTATGAAAGAACCTTATCCTGTTGTTGGTTATGTTAGACTAAGTCAAGAAGATAGACAAAAGAAAGATACTTCTATTGAGAACCAAACAAAAATGATACAAGACTTCTGTGAAAAGAAAGGCTTTGATTTAATTAAAATTTACAATGAGGGTTATGTAAGTGGAAGTGATTGGAAAAGAAAAGAGTTTAATGAAATGTTAAACTTAGTCCCAGAAAAAGTTTTCAAAGCAATTATAGTAAAAGATGATACAAGATTTGCCAGAGACCAAGAATTATTTATGACAAAGCTTAATGACCTAATAGCTTACAAAATAAAACTCTTTTCTGTTTACGATGATGATTATACATTAAACAAATTAATAGCAGGAGTTAAAGCGGCTGTAGGTGAAGACCCAGTAAGTAAGGGTAATAGATCACAAAGAGAAATGATGGTAAGAAAAGCAAAAGATGGTCAATTTTTTGGGTTACCCCCAACAGGATTTAAGATTAAAAAAGAAATAGTTATAGTAAATGGAAAAGAAAAGTTTGTAAACAATTGGGTAATTGATGATGAGAAAGCAAAAGTTGTAAAAAAAATATATAAAATGTTTGTTAATGAACAATTAAAAGTAGAAGAAATAAGTGCTTTATTAAAAGTTCCAAAAGATACAGTTTATAAAATTTTGACAAATAAAAAGTATATTGGAATTTTTGAATATAAACAAAGAGAAAAATTAAGGGGTGAAGTTGTAAACATAACAGAAAACTCTTATAAGCTAAATTACCCCAACATAATTAATAAAGAATTATTCGATAAGGCACAAACCCTTAAAGCAGAAAGAAGTAAGATTCCCCCAGGTTATAGGCGGTTTAAAAAGGAGTTGTTAGATAAGTATGGGAATTGAATTAGAAAGAGAAGATAGAGATTGTTTTAGTATTCAAGCTTATAGAATATTGAGAGACAAATCAAATGTAATAGAATGGGAAAAACTTTCAGCAAAGAAAAGAGCATGGTTTAAAAAGTTTAAGTATTTTACAAGATTTGACAAGTACTTTAAAAAAGTTAATTATAAAGAATTTGAAAATGAAGAAAAACTTGCTGAATTTGTAAGGAAAAATTATGGGTATGGGGAATTTGGAATAATGTTTTATAGCCGTATGATTAAAAGTAAAAAATATAATCCTTCTTTTAGATGCAATTCATCAATATCACAAATTTGTAAATACAATATTGAAGGAAGATGCAAAAGAGTTGTAGCTGGAAAAAAATTTAAAATAGGTATGTCATGTTTAAAAAATAAAAGAACATTAAGTAATATGGTTGGAAAATGTACTGTAATTATTGAACCATATAGTGAACTATTATCAGAAAAAGATTATAGTTATAAATTTGATGAAACAAAAAATAAAATGTATCAAATGCCTTTTTGGAAAGGTAAAAGTAAAATAGTAGAAAAAAGAAAGTTTGTAAAAGAAGATTTTATTACAGAATTAAAATCAACCGAAGAACAAAAAGAAAGATCTAGTAAATTTTCAATTTAATTTACCTATTATTGCCTTTATACCTGATTTTAAAGAAATAACTTTTAAAGAACTAGGTGAAAATTTACTTGGATCTTTTTGTCTAAAACTATAATACTCACATGTTTCTTCAAAGTTATTACTATCATATTCTTTTTCTTTAATCCAATCAATTGCTTTTTCAAAATTCTTAAACTTTTTTTTGTTTAAAAGTATAGTTTGTATTTTAATTTTTTTTCGTATTATCATAAAAATGAAAAAAAAGTATATTAGTTGATTGCAAAACTAATATACTCTTTTTTATATAACCCCTCTATCCAATCCCATATAATATAATTTATATCTATTATATTTAAATATTTTATTAAGAAAAATAACCTAACAAATAAAGAAAAAATAATAAAATTATAAATAAAACAAAACTAAATATTTTTTTTAATTACCAAAAATATCACTTTTACCTTTTGTTACTGCTTTAACTAACCAATTAATTCCACCAACAGTAACTCCTAAAAGAGCAATAGTATCCCATAACCCAAGATTTGAATATTTACCCCAATTTTGTATTAACATTACTAAAAAATACAACCCCGATAGTCCTGCAAATAAATAAACACCAATTGCCAATTTCTTTAAATCAAATTTTCCCATTAATTATCACCTTTTGTTTATTCTGTAAATAATAATAATATAACATTTATTGTTACAATCATAAATCCTAAAACAAATAATCCCTCATTTTTTATATTTGGATTAAAAAGAAGTAAAGAAGTAAAAAGGCTTATTCCCATAACCAATCTTTTTTTTAATGAATATGTCATAAAAAAACTTATTTACTTATTTATTTATATATTTTATTTATTTTTCTGTATAATTAAAGAAAATTAAAAGTAAAAAAATATAATTAGTATTTACAACATTTTTTTACTTCTGTTTTTTCCTTATATTTTTTCCCACATTTTTTACAAACCCAATAACTTAACATATCACAACAAAATAAAGCTTCATTTTTATTATTATGTAAATCATTACAACAATGACATATATATTTTTTTATTCCAACTTTCACTTAAAACCACCTTTCCCGTCATTATTTTGTTGTATATTACCATTCATTTCTTTATTTTTTGTCATCATATCCCCTATAAATTCATCTCTTTTTTCTCTTAACATACTTTCTGTTTCAGATAGTTGTGTTATTTCTCTTCTTCTTTCAAACATATTTTCTTTCATCATTTCTATTGTTTCATCTTTTCCATTAACATCTTGTATAAGTCTTGAAATTAATTTACCAAAAGGTGTATTTCTAAATTTTTCATTTAAATCTAAAGATGTTGATGGTAATAAATAATAAGATGGTCTAAATAAACTAACAGAACCAATTTCATTCTGTATTAAAAGTTCTTTCCTAGTTGTTACAATTACACTATCAACTATTTGTGGCTCACTTCCTAAATATTGTAAATCAAGAGGTTTTAACTTTAATCTAAAATAATTCCCAAAAGTATCACTTTTTATTTCAAGTAATATAAAATGAGAAAAACCATTTTCACTAGGATTAAACATTGTTACAAATGGAGCATTTGGTGGTATTGGTGTATGTTTATCTTTTGTTAAATACCATATTATTGCACCAATTATCCCAAAAAAAAGTAAAATACCAACTATCATAACCAATTGATTTACAACCATTTTTATTCTTCCTCACTAGGATTTACAATAATATCTTCTTTCATCATTCTTCTTCTTGATGTAATACGCTCACTTCCATCCATATTATTTCTTACAATTACTTGTTCATCTTCATAAGGAGCTTGAAATTCTGCTAAATCATCCATTCTTTCTTTTATTTTTTCTTCTATCATATCACCATATTCAATTGTAATTTCTTCTTCTGGATTATAAAGATTTATAAAAATATGCCAATTTCTAAAAGTAGTTTTTCCATGTGCATTTATATACATTATAGGCGTCAATCTCTCCTCTTTTCCAACCTTTTTTAATCTTTTTTTTACTATTCCAACAGTATCAGAATAATGATCTTGCATATAATTAATAATCCAAGGCTCTACTGTTGTAGCATTTAATTTCATTACTTTTTTTAATGGATCTTCTTCTATTTGACTTTTTTTTCCATTAATAAATTTTTTTAAAACCCAAATACAACCTAATGTAAGAATAGGGATTAATAATCCATAAATAATAAATTCATTAGTAGTAAACCAATTTAATTTAAAAGAAACAAAAGCCATAAAAGATAAATAAATAGAATATATAATTAATAAACCTATTTCAATTTTTTTTCCTATTTCCATATTTTTCACCATTTTATGTTTGTATTATTTTCTTTTCTTTTTCTTTTTTTATAAAATATTTTAACCCGAAAAAAGTAAATCCTATTATACCAATTATTATAAAAATTATTATAAAAAAAGTAAAAATAGCATCTATATCTTTAGAATTATTTTGAGCTTGAATAAAAAGTTCTTCTGCTTTTTCTTTAGCAATTATTGCACTATTTTTAGTTGTATCTGCTGTTTGTTCAAGTCTAAAAATTCTATCATTTATTTCAATTTGAAATCTTTCCCATTTTTCCCTATCTTCTTGCACTTCCCTTAAATATCTATGTACATCTTCTTGTGTATGATTATAAGGAATAGGTGGTATTTTATATACAACTATTTCTTTTAATTCAACCTTACAAGTTGGATGATCTTTATAAAGTTCACAAACAGCATTTCTTAATGCTAATAAAAATTCAGGTGTAAAACTTTGATTAAAAATAGTAGTTAAAGAATCATTTATACTTATATTACTTTGTAATGGAACATAAATAGAAACATTTCTAATTACATCTAATGTATTATTAGAACTTATAATAATATTATTTATATAAGTTATATTTGTTTTTTCTGGAACTAAAATAGATGGTTGAATTGTATAAGTTACATAAGTTTGTTCACCAGGAGCAAGATAAATATTTTGTTTACCAAAACTAATCCATTCGCCCTTTAATTCAATATTTTCAGCTGTTTTATTACCTATATTTTTAATAATTAAAACACTATCTTTTAATGTATTTGCTTCTATTATAAAACTATTATTTTCTAAAAAATCAACATTTAATTCAGTTTCTACTTTTCTTGAATTTACAAATAAAGTAAATTCCTTATCTAATGTTGGATTATGTGCTAAATCTAGCCCATTTGATTCAATAACAGTTACCTTTCCATTATAATTTGTAAATTTATCATAATATTCAATATTTCCTATACTATTAAAAGTAAAAGAAAAAGTATTACCTTGATTTAAATCATTATCAAATTGTGTAGAAGTTACTGAATGTTTTATTGTATCATTATTAGTCCAAACAATAGTACTACCTTTAACAATTTCTATATTTTGTGGCTGAAATCCATTCTGATCAATACCAATATTCAAAGTTTGTGGAGTTAAAATAACCCCAACCCTTTTATAAAAAATTACCTTAATAATTGTATTTTCACTGAATGTTGAAGCAGTATTTACAGCTATTTTTATTTCTTTACTTTCACCACTTGTTAAATTAAAATCATTATCTACAAATGTTAAATAATTTTTATCACTTGATAAATGTACTGAATAAATACTTTCGTTAATTTCATTTGTTACATTAATAAAAACATTTTTTGCTAAATTAGAAAAAATTTTCACTTCTTGATTAGTTGGTGTAATCGTTATTGCATTTGTAATAGATACTAAAAAAATTAAAAAGGTAATATAAAGTAATACTTTTTTCATGTTTTTTCCTCCTTTTTCACTTTAATATATAAATATAAAGGTTGTTTTTCTTCAAAAATACTCTCTTTATAAAAATCAATTACTTCATATTCTTCTTTTATAGCAAATTTTATCATTATCAAATTAATTGGTATTTTGTAAATACCATCCTTTTCTTCAATTATTATTTTAATATCTTTTCTTCTCTTTAACTTCTCAAAATATTTATCAACTTTTTTATCCTTTGTATATTTAGATTTTACCTCTTCTTTTTCAGAATATAAAAAATAAGGATCAATATTAAAAAAATTTTTTAATGTTACATCTTCATCATATTTCAAAGTTTGACTTTCATAAGTTATAATATCTTTTATTTTTTTTAGAGACTTATCTATTTCTCTATAAATAGGGTTTGTACCATGTTTTCTTATTTCATTTTCTTTTAGTTTTTTTACTTCTTCCCCTATTTTGTAAACACAATTTTTTATTTCTATTGCATTTTCTATCTTTGTGCATATTATCATAGTTCCTCTTTTCTATATCAACAAAAGATGAAAAAATTTCAATTGTTTTTTTTATAGAAGTACCTTTTTTTGTTAATACTATATTATTCTTTTTTATTTTTAAAATTTGTAATTTCAAAAAATTATTTATTGTACTAATTAATTCTTTATCAATAACTTTAATCTGTAAATAAAAAAAACGATTAAACTTCTTTTTTTTCATAAAAAAAATAAATAAAAAAATTAATTTATAAACTTTTAGCTATTTTGTTAATATACGAAAGTAAATCAAGCTGAATAAAAGCCATTTTTTCTTTAGGTAATAATTGTATTTTTTTATTTTTAAACCCTTTTAATAAAATAACTTGCTTTTCTGATTTTATTTTATTTTCTTCATAAAGTAATTGATTTATTTGTAAAAGATGATCTTGTATAGCCTTACCCTTTAAAGTCAGTTTAATATTTTTATCAGAATAGTAAATTATACCCTTTTCTTTCATATACTTTAAATATTTTGAAAGAGTTGAATTAGAAAATTTTGTAATTCTATATATCTTTTTTGTTGTAATTTTATCATATAAAAAATTAACTTTTAAAAGAATTTCAGCTGTTCCACCTTTTAAAAAATCTTGTTGTTCTAACATTTTTCCCACCTTTTTTATAAATTTTCTTTATTTATTACATTTTCACATACCCCACAAATAACTTTTTTAATTTCATCATCTTTATATTTACTTTTTACTTTAAAAAGGCTTGCTATACAACAAGGATTATAAGATTTTACTTCATTTTTTTGTTTTTCTAAAATTATATGTTTTTTCTTTTTTTCAGTTTCCCAATCTATTTCTTCATTTGGATTAATTTCAACCATAGGTATTTCCTTTTTTTTTGTTGTTACTTTTACTTCAAAATCTTCTGGCTTTGGAATATATTCAATTTCACTTTCTATAAAATATGTAAGAACAAATCTGTCTTCTTGATTTACTTTTAGCTTTATTTCACTTAAATCTATAGAATTTTTACAACTATTACATTTTATTTTTTTATCAAAAGTTACTTCATTAATTTTATTTGTTATATTTATTCCTTTAATATCTTCTTTTTTAATTTTTTTATCTTGAATAAAATCATTCATCCCTTTTATACTAATAAAATATTTATTTTCTATCATATTTTTCACCCTTTATTATTTATTATTGTTATAATTATTGCTATTAAAGAAAAAATTAACAAAAAAATATATAAATAAATGTAATATTTTTTATTATTATTATAAATTATATCTTCATTTGTTTCTTCTTTTTTATTTTTTCTTAAATATATTAAAGAATAAATACTTATTATAAAAAAAAGAATTGATAAAACTAAAGAAACTATAAAATCAAAACTAAATTTATTTACCAACTGTTCACCTTACTTTTTTATATTATTATATTATTACTTATTTTTAAAGGTTTTCTATTTCTTAACCTATTTGCTATTAAATTGTTTAAATGTTCTACTTTAAATAAAAAAATCTTTATTTCTTTATTTGTAAATTGAATAATACTCACCTTTTTTAAATATCTCTTCATCGCATTCATATTTAGTTCTTTTTTCTAATTCACTACAAATTTCATTTTTTATTTTACCATAATCAATATTTTCTTTAATATTATAAAATAAATAAAAAGATGCTATAATAAAAGTTCCAATTATTAAATATTTTTCTTTTTTTTCCATTTTAATTTTAAATAACCTTTTTTTTTAATAATTTTTTGGATTTCACTCCACACAATCTTGGCATAAATGTACATCAATTGCATCTATACTATATGAACAATAAATAGATTCTTTTATTTCAATCACTTTTTCACATTTATAACAATAAGTTACTTCATTATTGCACTTTTTACAACAAAGATATAATCCAGTAAGATCAAAAGTTGTTTTCTTCATTTTAATCATCTCCATAAAAAGTATCATAATAGTAATCATGACATTTTTGAGAGCAAAAACCCCTAACACCTAAATGTTTTCCACATATACAATTGTCTGAAATACTTTGCATTTCATTTCACCTATATTTTTTGATTTAATACATGATCTTTACTAATCTTCCCAAATTGGCTTCTTTTCGAATAATGTAATTTTCTTTCTCCATCCCAATTTTCCATTATTGATAAGTTGCTTCTATCTGCAAATTTAATCATAACGGCTTTTTGAAACCAATCTGGATGATTCTCATTACTGATTAGATTGGGAAAATAAAAGCCATTATTTCTTTTATCTTTATTTTTACCTCAATTCTCTTTTCTCTTAATCTTTATTTCTTAAAACAACAACTGTCATAATTAATCCAATTATAAAAAATAAAGGAAAAACAATACCATTTGATTCTAAATAAAAAAACACTATAAAAGTTACTAAAATATTAATTAGTATAATTATTGCTAAAATATTAGCTGTCTTTTTATATTTTAATTTTGCCATAATTAAAAAAATTATAAAAAACATTAAAGTCATAATTGCAGACTTTATTAAATATAAATAGCCTTTCATTTTAAAACTCCTTTTGATGCATTCAATCCTTCAACGTATTTAATTAATCTTCGTTTCAAATCAATCATCTCCTTTTTTTAATTAATCTTATTTTTAATCTCATAATTTCTAAATAAGTCTTCATTTTAACTTTTTCAGAACAATCTTCACAATAAGGTATTTTCTCTGCATCTGGGTCAGCTAAACTTAATGTGACAGTTGCTTTATTTTTACATTTTGGATATGAACATATTATTTTAATCATCTCTGTTTTCTTTTTCATCCTCAATAAAATCATCATGTTTCAAAGTTATAACTAATTTAGTGCCATCTTTACTTTGAAAAGTATAAGCTATTGCAACACACTTATTTGGCGGTTGCATACAACCTTTCATGAGTTCTTCAGAACAGATTTCACCAAGTTTATACTCATTTAATTGTTTTAAATTCATTAATATTCATCTCCTTTTGCAGCGGTAAATTGTATGACTACCATCAGTATGTTGAACTAAAAAATATCTATGATCATTTAATTTTAATTGTAATTCAAAAAAAGAAGTATGAAAAATTGGTGTGTTATATGTTGTCATTATTTCTGTTAAATTAAGATTAAATTTATACCATTCCACTTTATTATTAAAATATTCTAATTCAGCAGTCCATGCATAATCTTCCTCTTCTTTTTGCTCTTCTTTCTTACACAAATCTAACATTGGTATTTTCATTGTACATTCTCTCTTCCTTTTTCAATTAATTTATCTTTAAAGTGTTTCTCATAACATTGATAACAAATAGTTTCTAGCAATTTTGGATTATCACTGAATGAAAACTTTAATAATACATCTGTATAAGTACTCGTACATTCTTTTTCACAACGATCACATATTGCATTTTGTAAAACATATTTTTGTCTCAATTCAACACCATATTTTTTCATTTCATATCACCTTATTTTATTCCAATATCTTAATCTTAACTTTTATATCAGTATCCAATTCATTCATAAGTTTAAACTCATTTAAATCATAATCTGAGCGTAATAAAATCCATCCATTTGCTGTAAGGCAATCAATTATATCTTCAGTTGCTTTTATTTAACATCACCAAATCTTTTATTGATAATTTCAACAACCTTTTCTTTATTACAAATATCCCTATCTTTTTTTAAATCTTTTAATAATATTTCTCTTAATTTACATACATCACTATAATAAAAAAAGTTCCTAGAATCTGCAGACAAATTAAGTTCTTCACTTAATTTCCAATTATCTTCTTCTTTTTGATCTTCCAAAAATAAATCACTTATTTTAATCTTAGATACACTATTTAAAATTAGTTGTTCTTTATTGCAAACATAAACCTCAGTTGATTTATTATTATCATCAACATAAACATCCATCCCAAAAATTTCACAAATAGGATTACTAAGATAAGGCTTCAATAAATATGTATCAGCTCCTATTTTAAGAATATCAGCTGAATTCCTAGGTATAATTAACACATCAGGAGAGTAACCATTTTGCATAGAATCTTCTTTCCATTGTTGAATTTGGTATGAAGTTATAGTTATTTTCTTTTCTTCTTCAGGAACTACTTCCCAATTATCTGCAAATAATGATTCTGGATATATGATGTACATTCCTCCTCTACTATTAGTAAAATAATTAGTTCCCATCATAATATATGATTCTTTTTCCCAATTTTGTCTTCTAATCTTTTTTCCAGCTTCTAATTCTTTTTGTAATTCAAATAGTTTCATCGTGAATTCACCTTAACTTTCTTTTTCTTCTTCTACGACTACTTCGCTAATACCCCAACGAAACGCCCAATGATGCTGAGACTGTTGAGGCCATCCAGCCCAACTTTGTTCTTTCTTTTATAGTTTTTTTTAATATTTTTTCTTTTTTTTCTTCTTTTTTCAATTCATTATTAAAATCTATTAAAAAAGTTTCGTAATCTATTTCTTCCCATTCCATTTCAATACCATTAAAAAAACGTTTTTCTATTACTTTACATTTAAAACATTTTCTATATTTCTTATGAAAATAATATTTCCATTTATGAAAACAAAATATCATATTTTTACACCTTTAATTAAAAAATAAAGGGAATAAATCCCCCCTATTTTATCAAATTACTAGTAAAGAAAAAAGAGGTGTCTAAAATCTCTACTAGTAATTATGACTATAATTCTTCAAACACATCTTTCTTCTTTAATATTTTTACATCTTTATAAAACTTTTTTTCACACGTAAAATGAGCAGGAAATCCATCAATTAATTCATCCCATGTTTTACCTTTCCCATTATTTA
>Ga0209518_1000762_pt1 | contig 39813 bp, 31 predicted proteins | sample RifGroB1_FD_183993 | JGI IMG/M metagenome (GOLD analysis project Ga0209518, IMG submission 183993) | Groundwater microbial communities from Rifle, Colorado, USA - Groundwater B1 (SPAdes) (version 2) | ecosystem: Environmental > Aquatic > Deep subsurface > Groundwater | place: Rifle, Colorado...
GTCCACGTTTTTGCTTGAGCTAAAAGATCCTGATCCTCTTTTACTTGTTTTAATAGTTCTTCAATTCTCTCAAGTTCCGGTGAGGTTATTTTTTCGGCGTACAATTCTCCGCTTATCGAAGCACTTTTAAATTCAGCCGAGCCGCTTGAGTCAATGCTTGCCACTTCTTCTCCCAGTGCGTTTTGTATTGCCAGTTTTCCATAGGACTCCTCGGCCGATCCCACCTCGGGAGTGGGCCTTGACTCTCCCGAGGTGTTTTGTTTACCTAGTTTAATTACCACATCGGTTTCATCAGCCAGAGGAGAGATAAAATTGGTTTGAACAACAGGCGAAACCAAACCGTTGTTGATTAAAAGATTGTCAATGGTTGCCGTAAAAGCTGTCAAACTGTCAGTCGCCAGCTGTCTGGTTGTTATTGCCCCGGCCCTGACGTTTGCCGCAATCAAGTCCGCAAAAGCCCCAATAGCATCAATCGCCTCACCAGTCTGTTCACTGACGATTGTCCAACCGCCATTGACCGAGTCATTGACAATATTTAAGATATCTTCTGCTGCAACTTGATATGCCCTTGCCGGCTGATTGTTGACTAAAATTAAAACAGTTGTCTTACCAGAGCTAGAATCCCAATTTTCAAAAGCTTTACCAATGGCGATATTCGTCCATTTAGCTCTTCTTCCATAACCTGCCAGGGAAGATGAAGTGATATAGTCGCCGGCTTTTATGGTCGGAGAGTTGGAATCAATCTTAACAGGGATCCTTCCGGCAAGAGTCAAAAGTCTTCGGTCTTCTCTTTCAACACCCAAAGCTTGTCCGGCTTTAGTTGAGATTACGCCCACGGCCATTGGGTCATTTACTTGATTGGTTTTTCGTAGAATCGGGACGCCGTTTTCATCCAGTTGTCCGGTTGTGGCGACGAGATCTCCTGGATTAATCGATTGATCATCAACTGTGTACCATTCGGCCAAGTCAGCACCAAAAACCGTGGCATCCAAGCGGAGATTTTGAGTGAGTCCAGAATTATTGTATAGCCTGACAGTATTGGTATCGGTTTGAACCAGTTTAAATCCGTCGTTGTAGACTAAATAGATATTTTCAACCTGAGGCTGATATGAAGTATTGGTTGTAGAAAATATAATTCTGTACTGGAAATAATTATTAGGTGTTGAGGAAACAACCGCGTGGCTGCCGTTGGTTAATAACCTTTCCGCTCGGACATTATCAATGTAAATTGTATTGGCTGCAGCGATCAGATTGGTAAAGCGCAGCTTAGTCACCGCGTCTCTTTGGGCCGACTGGATATCAGATAAGTCCCAATAGACTTTTTGCCAGGTGCCGGCAGTGTCAACATTGACGGTTTCTTCCTGCTCGGTGGCCGCCGATTCGCCAAAGCCAATCTTGACAGTGCTGCCGGTTTGGGAAGAGCGGACCCAGGCCGTAATATAGTCATAGGTAGAAATATCGGTTGAAGAAATCGTTGCTTCAGCATAACCGCCGCTGGTGGAGGAAGTAATTTTTGTGAGGTTGCCGGCGGTTGCCTCGTCTTCGTCTTCGAACTGATCCACATTGCGGGCAACGTCTCCCTCGGCAACGGTCGCATTGGTGCCGGTCCAGTCAGTATGCGTGTCGGCAGATTGAAGAGTCAGGTAATTAGTGGTGGCTGTGAACGGTTTCCAGTCTTCCCAAGTCCCGTCGGTTGGGGAAGGAGTATCACCGCTTCTTGTCTGGAAGGAAAGTTTAGTGTAGGGGATAGTAGGATATTCCCAGCGCAATGATTCGTAAGTTGCGGCATTGGGAGTGTTAATGACAAGTGAGTGATATAGACCATAGGTGTTATAACCTGATAAAGTATAAGTTGGGCTAGGGGAACTGGCTGAACCGGAATAGGAGGTGGTATAGTAAATGTATGAGTAGCCATTACCTCCATTTCCACCATCGTAGTAACTTGTAGCTGTGGCACCAGTTCCTGCTGTTGTGCTGACAAGATTTGTGCCTAAAGTTAAAGTGTCTGCGATAAGTTTAACAGTACCTCCTGCGCCGCCACCTCCACCGCCAGCGTATGCAGTTGAAGCAGTAGATCCGTTCCCTCCGTTTGCCGCGGTGGTACCGCTTACACTAATAGTATTTGCGTTTATTATTACGATCCCGCCACCAGTGCCGCCTGCACCACCATTGCCGGCATAATCAGCTGGTGTACTAGAACCTGCGCCACCTGCAGATCCCATTGTGGCCGCGTTTGCGGTTCCAGTAGGGATATAAGTTCCACCACCTCCACCTCCACCTCCTTGTCTAGCCGTACCTCCTCCACCTGCTCCACTGGTATTGGTTCCGCCAGATGTTCCATTAGTGGTTCCATAACCTAGGGTTCCTGCTGTAGCATGGCCTCCACCCCCACCCCCACCGGCACCATGACGACCCCCACACCAGCGATTTCGCTGATTACGCTCAGCGACGAGAGCGACGACGACAGCGCCGTCCCCGTGCCGGCATGGCGGCGCGACGACTGGTCGCCGTTGCGCTGGGCCATGGAGCGTCGTGCTACTGCCGCCGCCTCCGAGGTGGGCCCGTTTCCGCCCGAGATGGAGGGCCAGGAGGATTGTGTTTGCGCCGTGTGCACTGGCATCACCGCTGGGCAGTTTAGTGTGCGGGCCGTGACCCATTGCGGCCCCGGCAGCGCAACCCCCATGGCCAAGCAGTGTGTGGCGCCCGCCATGCTTCCTCGGCGCCAGCTGTCACCGATGCAGTGCATTTGCTCCATGTGTAACGGCATGGAGGCCGGGCGCTATCGCGTTGTGCGCAAGGCGGCGCTGCCGGTGGCGGCCGTGCCCGCCGCCCATGTCCCGGCCGCGTTCCCCATGGCCGCCGCCGTCACCGCCGCCACCGCCGCCATGTCGCCGTCGTTGAAGCGCGACGCCCACCACCACACTGCGCTCATGAGCACCGGTCGGTGGCGGCCTCGTAAGCGCGCGGCCGTGGTGGCGACGCCGACACCGACACCGACACCGACACCGACGCAGCCGTCGCCGCCGCCCATGACCACGACGACCACCATGGTGGGCGGCGGCGCTCCCTGCCCAGCTGCTTCGGTGGCCGCCGCCGCCGCCGCCGCCGCGACTCCCATGGTCGCCGCCACCACCACCGGCGGCGGCACCGGCATGCTGCGCCCGACCCGCCGCAATGGCCGCCGCAAGCCACCCACCCGCAAGTGGGAGGTGGCGGGTGTGCTGAGCCGCCGCTTGCGCCAGTCCGATGCCGCCGCCACCGCCGCCACCGGTCACCGCCATGCTGGGCCGCTGGCGCCCGAGGACTACGAGTACCTGGTGGCCTGGGAGCCTACGTATGAGCAGTTTGGCGCGTACGTAGAGTATTTCCGCCCCGATTGGTGTTAGTGTGTGTGGTGGCGCGCGCGAGCGGCGGCCGTGGCGGTGTTAGGCTTGCCCAGCAATGGACCGGCTGGACATGGATCGAGCGTGCGCCACCGCCGCCGCCGCCGCCGCCGCCGCCCCATCCCCTCCAAGCACACCGACCGACCAGGCCCTCCGCTACCACCGCAAAATATGTATGCACCTACACAGTCGTAGCAGCAGCAGCAGTCGTCGTGGTAGTGGTCTTCGTTGTCGCCACTCCAGCAGCGCATCTGGGTGTATAGTTCGGCGTGCTCTCCAATCGCCACCGCGAACGCTGCCACACGTCCTACGCGGCAAGATAGTGTGCTGCCGCCCGTGGGATTCGAACCCGCACAACAAGGGCGACTAGTTGGCAGGCAGCATGGCTGCCATGTCACGGCGCCAAGTGCTAAGCAGGGTGTTTGTGACCCCGAAGCCGGTGGTGGCCCGGGGCACCGACGACGCTGCCATTCAGTTGTACTATGCGTCACTGGACCGGGCACGTTCGCGACCCACTGATACGCGCTTCGAGCGGCTCAGGCTCCAGGCGGCCATTGGTACCGGCGAGCCTCCAACACCACCTGCCTCTGTAGTGGGCAACGGCGGCTCTGTGCGCCGTGCTGTCCATGCGCCCACAGTTGGCGGCGGCGGCGGCGGCGGGGTAGGAGGTGGGGGCCTAAGTGGTGGCGGCGGCCGCAAGCTTACGGGTGGGGTGATTCCCAACCAGGCAGCGTCAAAGGCCCGGTTTCGCGACACCATGACCACGCTGGAGCTCGAGGACAAGTCACGGGCCGCAACCGCGGAGTACAGGCGCTCGGTGTTTGTCAGTGGAAACGCGGCGAAAGCGCTGCGTACCCTGGAGGGTCAAGGCCTCGTGGGCACGGAGGTGGCCGCGGCGGCTAGTGAACGCCTTGTGCGCGCACAGGCACAGCAGGCAATATCCCAGACGAAGATGGAGGCCGCTGCCGCTGCAGTGGACGAACAGCGGGCAATCGCAGCAACAAAGGCCGGACTACGGGCCAGTCGGCAACGGCGGGCCTCCGCACGTCAGACGGTCAGGGGCACGGTGGACCCCACTCTGGCCCACGACATAGGCAGTGGCCGCACGACAGACCAGGCAGACACCCAGGCAGCGGCCGCAGAGGTGGCTGCCACACCACCGCCGGCATACGGGCACCGAAAGCGGCGGTATTAAATTAGTTAGTTGGGTAGGCAGAGGCAGGAGCGGAGGTGGACACCGTGGGCGGCACTCGCTGTGCAGTGTTGGTGGTCGCATAGCCGCTGTTGCCGCGCTGTATTAGCGCAAAGTGCGCGGAGCGGCGGCAAGCGAATTTGACAAGAGTGACACGTTGAGACTCGTGCCTACACAGTAGGCAAAGACGTCAGCACAACTTACGCTCTGGGGCTCTTCGGGTGTATCGTCGTACGCAAAGATTGATAGATCGCGTGGTGCAAAGCCGTCAAACACCATGGCCATGTGGGGTTCAATCGCCAGCCGGTACTGGGACTCGTTGACGACAAAGCCGCCGCCCATCGATGTCCGGTTGTGGCGCAACGGCGAGAGGAAAACCACATCCAAACGCCGGCGTCGCCACAGGTCTGCGGGCCATGGGATAAACCCACCGGGCGCGATGAACTCCTCTTGGTCCACGACGATTGCGTGGCGACCTTTGCCCTTTCGCAGCTGGCCTATCACCGTCTTCCACATGGCCACAAGAGCGTCACCATCGGCGGCGGCGGTGACGGCGGCGGCGACGGTGGTCGTGGCAGCGCCGCCGCCGATTTCCAGTGACGGGCACGCGACCGTGTAACCCGCGGCAGTAAGCAGTCGTGCCACATCAGCCACGATGGGTCCAGTGCCCTCAGTGGCAGTGGGCTGGGCGGTGATTGGACAAAACTCCAGGCGCGTCTTGGCCATCGCCTCGGGTACCACGACCAACAGGGGCAAATTAGAACGTTTCGCGGCCAAGTAGTGCAATAGGGCGGCGTACTTAGGCTGGCGTGGCCACAACCCCCTTTCCGGCGGAGCAGTCGGGGCATCGTAGCCGCCGCCGCCGTTGTCGTTGCCAGTGCCCTTGGGGGCAAAGGAGTACAGATGACCCATTTCAAGCGCCCGACCACACAGTGGGCACGCCCGTATGTTCAGGGGCCGCTTGGCTGCACCGGCCATCAAATCATCATACAGGCCGCCGTCGCCACCGTACATTCCTGTCGTCCTCGGTGACGACGGATTAGGCGGCAATTCCCACCGCACCAGACAGTCGATACACGCTTCGCAAAACACATGGCCACACGGGGTAAGCACTGGCTGGTTGGCGTTTTTGCCGCCGCCGCCGCTGCTGATGTCGTCGTCGTCGTCGTCGTCTGGACGACATGTCTGCCCCAGCAGCAGGGGAAACGGCTCATGGCACACACTGCACCGTTTCTCGCCCGAAACACTCAGAAACGCCGCAAGCTCCTCCTGGACGACTTGCAACCGGCCCTCCTCCTCTTCCTCACCGCCAGCCTCCTCCTCGGCCGCCTCTTCTTCCGCGTCGTCGCCAGTCGGCCGCCGTGTTGCCACCACCGCTGTTGTCCGCCGTGTGTTTGTGGCGCGCCGCAAATCGGAACACAAGTTGCGCACATACGGTAGCTCGATGGCAGCTATGTCACCGCGGCCGTCGTCGTCAGCGCCACCAATGACTGTGCTGCGATTCTCATGCTCCAAGAAGCTGACGGCCGACCCGTGTGCTGAGCTGTACAACGTATAGTCGGCCCGCAGGAACCAATTGTCCCATATGTCGGCCGTGTGCATGCAGTCTGATGCGCGCTGGCCGGCCATCGCCGGTAAAGGGTACACAAGGTCCCAGCGGCGGGCAAGTGCGCTTGGCATCTTGCAGTGTTGTATGTGCATGCGGACAGACAGGCCGCGCCCGTACGGCACATCAGTGGCGTACGCGGCGGCCGCTTCGGGCGACGGCTCGCATACCGCCTGTGCATAGTCGTAAATGTTCGGTCGCCACCGGGAGGCAGCGGCAGACGTATCCCCCCACCCAATCCCGTTGTGCAGCGCGGCCGGGCTGCCCATGGGGAAATGGGCAAACGCCTTTACCCCACAAAGCAGGTCCATCAAGCTCAGCAGCTGGGTGTTCGCGCGCGAGAACAGTGAGCTGGGCACGTCGTGGTCGACGCGCACCACAAACCCCCGCCGGCAACAAGGCACAGACTGCCCCAAGTGAAGGCGACGGCGAATATCGCTGTCGCTGGACATGCGGTTGTCGTCGGCCCCAGTGCTCCCTACACCGCCGCCCAACCACGCTTGGTGCCACGAAAAGCGCGACCAGAGAGCCGGGTCGGCAGACGTACGGCCACCGCTGAGCCACCGCTCGGTCACGGGCCACCTAAAATTGCGCTGAGCAGTGTACTGTTGGGCGCCTTCAACCACGGCCCACCCACCACCGCCGTACGTGCTGCTCTGTAGGCCGAGAAGCAGGTTGGACGGCGCCTGTTGTATCAAGCCGTGCCTGCCTTGGTGAAAGAACACCTCTTCGCTCACTAGCACCACATCGGCGGCACACACGTCGCTGCTGGAGGCGGCTGTAAATGCCTCGGGGCTGTGTATGACCAACAAAGAAGGTGGCCGGTTGCCCTCCCCCGGCCGAGTTGTTGTTGTCAAGCGCTCGACAGCGGCAAACAAGGCAGATCTCGACAGGACTACCAACACGGCGTTGGTGCGCCACAGCCAGCCCTCGCCGTCGGGCGCGACAATCTGTGTTGGCTGTTCGGTCGTGGCGGCGGCGGCGGCGGCGGCGGCGGTAGTGGTCGAGCTGGCAGCCACAGCCCTCTGGCTGAGTATGAACGACACGGCTTCGTGGCCGAACACAAAGTCCGAGTCTGTGGCCACAGCACAACCCAGCAGGGGCAAGTCGATTGTATCGCAGAAATCGCCTTCGACGAGCGTGTTGTTGCCCGTGAGCGTAACACACACCCGTCGTTGTTCGTCAACAAATCGCAAAGCGTCACACCTGCTGTACCGCACTTGGTACGCCCTGCTTCCTTCTGCGCCCGCGAACACATGGCCCGTGGCGGTCTCCATGGTTGCGGCAGCACCGTAACAATCGAGAAAATCGGCAGCTTGGCGCCGGCCACAAACTCTCCCACACACGAGCGGCCCCGCAACGATGCGCAGCCGCGTTGGGCCGGATGGCTCGCCCTCCATGATGGCCTGATTGTTGTCCACCGCGTACGGCAATAGACGTGTAAATGGCGACAAGATCTGCAAACAACGCCAGTTGTAGGGCAAAGTAGCGGCCTCGCCGACACTCCCGCCGCTGCTCGGAAATAGCTTGCCCACTAATGGGCAAAAAGCGCAGGCGATTGTGCCAGACAGAGCACTTCTGGACAGCGTCTGAGCGGGCGCGTAGAAATAGTCCAGAAAGCCCCGATCAAAGTACAGAGCATTGGCCAGCGCGCTAGGCGCCGGCACAAAGCCCACGTACAGCACAGAGTCGGCGTCGGCGGCTGCGGCTGCCGCGCCTTTCCCGGTCTCCGCCGCCGCCGCATCACTGTGCGACCGCTTCGTGCGCGCGATCATACCACGCACGGACCGGCGATGCGGCGTTGCGATTGTCCAGTACACACATCCGTTGGGCACATAGGGGTTGTTGGTATCGACGCCCAGCTGGCGGAACGTGCATGCGTACAGAAACTCCGGAAGCGGCTCGGGTGCCGGGACCGGCGTGGGTGGGTATATGTCCGCGTACGAGGTAAGCGGTAGCGGATCCGTGGAGCTGTATATCAGCTGGTCAAACATGCACTCGATGCACGCAGGTGCACCGCCACACACCAAACTCGAAATCCGCGTCTCCTCGTGCCACGTGCGTGCCCCATCGTATGGCATGGGTTCCGGCGGCGGAAGTGGCCACTCGGCTCCCACGCCGCCCACATCATCATCGTCGTCACCCGCGTGTCGCATGGTCGGGCGGCGGCGGTGGCGGCGGCGGTACTAGCACCGTGTGAACAACAACAACACAACCAGACCGCCGCTAACAGGAAGGACACAATCTTTTGCCGTGCTGCCGCACCGACACCGTACCTACCGCCAATCGCTCCCCCTACGCCTAAACGGCCCCGCGTTGTATAGCAGAGGCCACAACGCGGCCAAAGCACGCTTGCTGCTCAGCCACACCGCTGGCAAGTCGCCATCCAGACATGCCACGTCCAGCGGGCAGGCCACCCGCGAAAATTGGCGCCCCAAGAACATCACGGCTGTTGTGGCGGTAGCCGTGACAGTAGCGCCGACTTCGTTCGGCCGCGCGTTCGACTGCAGTGGGCCGCGCCTCTGCCACCTTCCACAGTGCTGTGTCCTGGACTATTTCCCGGCGCAAGGCGGCATCGTAGTCGTGGGTGCCACGATTGGCGGCGGTAAACGAACGCCTAGGAAACGCCCGGCCGTACCAGACGGCGGCGGCACGGCGGCCTCTTCCTCGGCCGCCGACCAGCGGCGGACGCCTCTCGGCCGCGGGTATGCTTGTGGGGCCCACCAATCGTCGGAGCCGTAGCTTTCGCATCCATGCCAACAGGCGCGTATGGGTGAAAAGTTGGGCGGCCGGTGTTCCGGGTCGGTCTGCCACTCGGGCCCCCCCAACCCGTGCTGTTGCCGCCGCCGCCCTCGTTGCCGGCGTCGTCGTCGTCGTCGTCGTCGCTGTCACGCGGACTACCAGCCCGGCAATTGGAGTGGCCTGCATGCGCGCCAACATGTACAGGAACATAGTGCGCACCAACACGTCTGTCGGTGGCACTTTCTGCCTATAATAGCGGTATGTGGGTGGCAAGGCCGCATACAAGGCCTTGCGTGTTTGGTAGGGTGCAACAGATACTGCCAGCACTTCAATGACCGGGGACACAGCACTAGTGGTGGTTGCTGCCGCTGTTGGAGCCCGAGAACCGCCACCAGCACCACCCCCAGTGGGAAGCCGCCAGGACCCAGTGTGGCGTCTGTACAACAAACAACCAAGTACCAGTGAGCCGTGTCGTTTGGCACGGATGTCTCGCACGACCACCATCCGCGCACGGTGGGCCGAGTCAGCCGCCCTATATGCGCCCGGGTCCGTCGAGTTGGCTAGCAGATTCTGTAGCCAACTCAGGTGCTCGGCGGCGGATGTTACTGAGGGTGGGGCTGCTGCCGCCGACCTTGGTACGAGAGCACTTGAGGCCCAAGCTGCGAGTCGGGTGCGATCAGCGGGCCCCAAATTGGCGCTCAAATGGCTGACCCCGAATGCCCATGCTCGGCCCAGCAGGCGCACGTGTGTGAGGATTTTGTGTTTGTAATTGAGGTTGCGTGTCTCACTGATGCGGCGTCGAGCTGTGGCCAAAAGTGCGTTTGCCGCCGGAGGACGGACCGGTGGTCGTCGTCGTTGTTGTCGGGCGGTGGTAGTTGGGCGACGACGGCCACGAGCACGAGCGCGTTGTTGCTGTGCGGCCGCCGCCGCCGGACCCCATTGTCGTTGTCGTTGTCGTTGTCGGGCACGGACAGCCCCACGAGGTGGCACCATGATGATGACGCCGACTAGCTGGGAGTGGGCGGCGTGCGCGCACACATATATGCTTGGTCTCGCTCGAACATATTTACCGCCCCTCTCCCCGGCCGCCTCAAGCACGCACAGACGCACCGCCACCGCTGCCGCCGCCGCCGCCGCCCTAGCCCTCTTGGCCATCTGCCCAGTAGTGGGGAATCTCAAGGCCCCATGCGTCCCACCGACTGTCGTCGTGGTCGCGAGCGAACATCTCCAACCGCTCGTGGGGACCCACGGCCAAGTAGTCAGCGAGCCTTTCGCGTACGATTGGCGCCTTTGCACTGTGCTTACGCGGCATAGGAACGGGGGCCGTAATTTCTTGGGGGAAATTCCGAGAAGTACGGTAGAGGCCCAAAATCCCGGTACCACGCCGCCCGATGAGTATGAACTCTGTGCTGTTGCGACACCACTGACCAAGTCCACACACCGAGTTGCCACTGGTCGGGTACACTTTGCGCCAACAGAGCACCGTCGAGTACGTATAGCCCCAAGCGCCGAGTACTTCGAGCGCCTGTGGGAGCATAGCACCTACAGCCCAAAGGAACAAGACTGATCGAGAGGCAAACAACTGCCGCATCGGAAGTGCCTTGAGCGCCTCGAGTGTCATGGTGGGGAACGGCGCACTGCCCTCCGAAACCCCCTCGTTCTGAAAGCGCCACGGTGGATCAACGAGGCCCACCAGATAGCGCGGACGAGAACCAGCCGCGATCTCCTCTATCCGTGTCTGCAAAACCGCATGGCAATCGCGAATCGCCGCCTGTGCCTCAGCGCTCGAGGCCAGGATACTGGGGCAGTCCGCCGCACCCCCGTCCTTGAACCGCCGTGACGCAACGGGAGTTCGTTGGTGGCGTCGTGGTCGTTTGCTGCTGCTGCTGCTACTGCTGCTGACAACTCCTCGTGGTGGTGGGCCCGGCGACCACGATGCAGCTGCGATCTGTGTCGCCGCCTCTTCGTCGGCATCGTCAGTATCGGCAGCAGCAGCGGCCGCGGCGGCAGCAGCAGCAGCAGTCTCTTCCCGATCAGCAGCAGCCATGGGCAGTAGACAACCGATCGATCGATTGGGGGCAGGCAGGTTGGCCGAGGGACGTGGAGGAGGACTGCGCTTGTACGACATAATTATCAAAGCCTGCCGCTACAGTGCACGTGCCACCAACCCTTTTCGCCCGTATACAGCTACCCGTCGCTGTTATCTGACTACTCGCTCGTATAACCGCCGCCGGTCGACGCCGCCTTTGCCCTCATCAGCAGCCGGTCTTATGGCGCAAATCGCAGGAGCGCCGTCGTCGTCGTTGCCAACAGGATCCAGTGAGGCTTCCCCAACTGCTGCTGCTGCACCGTTGTTGTTGATGGAAACGGCGGCTGCTGTTGGGGCTGTTGTTGGTGTGGACTCTACGCAAGTGCCGTCGGCACAGCCTGTGGCGGCGCCGAAGGAAGAGGAGGCTTTCGAGGTCGAGGCAGCACAGGCGGCAGAAATGGGAGCGCAAGATGACGACGATGCCGCCACAACAGGAGGACCCGTTGAAGATCTTCAGTCGCGCGTCATCTACTGGCCCAACGACCCAACAACGCTGCAAGCCGCTCCCACCTATGGCTGGGGGGTTCAGCAGCAGCAGCAACAGCAGCAGTTGTGGCGCGGCATCGTGAACTTTCCCGTCTGCCCGAACGGGGTGTACGCGTACTTGATCGGCACGGGCAGCAAGCGCATACGGCGCATGTGTGTGGCGTCTGGGGGTGCAGAGATCCGCCTTCATCCGCAAGAACAGTGGGCCGAAACCATCGGCACCCCGGCTCAAGTCAAGCGCGCGACGCTTTTGCTCCTCTTAGAGATCGCCGTGTACAACAGCAATCTGCCACGGACAGTTGCGCGTCCCTACTTGGCGGGTTTCACGTACGTGAACGACTCCATGTTGACGGCTCCCGATGCTCTTTTCCGCGAACAGTCGGCGGCGGCGGCGGCGGCGCAAGGCCAGGGCCTGTTGGACGCCGCCGCTGCCGCCGTGACACCACAGCAGCAGCAGCAGCAGCCGCAGCCGCCGCCAGAAAACAACGACGAGTGGCAGGCGTTCATCATGTTCGTGTACGCTGGCCGGATCCCCCTGCATGGGTTCCTGATCGGCCAAAAGGGTGAGCGCATCCAGGAAACCCGAGATTTGGCGGGTGGTGCGCGTATCAACATCCAGGAAGCCAAGGGCCGTATGGTTGTGCGGGGTACACGTCTGCAGGTCGAGGCGGCAGTCTTGCTGCTGCTGGCCCAGATGGCGGTGTATGCAACCACAGAGGAAGCCGAGTTGGCCCGTGATACTGAACGACAACGAGGAGATGCCCCTCGGCCCTTTTTGTCGGGCATGTGGAATCACACCGCCGAAATGCAGCACCGCCAGGTCCGGGAAGTAACGGACGCCGTTGTTGGCAGGGCACGGCCTGCTGGCGGCAGTGATGATGACGCCAATCCGACGTCGTCACAGGCAAAGGGAGGTGCTGCCGCTGCCGCTGCCACTCTGTCTGACGTGTACATGGTGGTGCCACCTCGAGCGCTGACCGCCGGCGGCCGGTACGACCGTGACCAAGCGCGCGACAGGCGGCGGTACCACAAGCGTACGAGCGTCCGCACTCGTGCTACATCACCGCCGCCAACTATGGCGGCGAGCCCGGCGGACGACGACCCATGGGCCAAGGAGGGGGGGAGCCGTCGCCGCCGGTGAACAAAGTCGCGCTATCAAGGGGCGAGAGGGGTGGGAGTGGCGGTAGCATGCGCGTCAGGCACCGGAATATATGCAGGCATGGCCTCATCATGTTCACCACAGGGTGTGCACTGCCTTGTTGTGCTCACCACCACGCCCAGTGCACTACGACGACCGCCCGCCCGCCCGCCACCCAACTGACTCCGTTGACATGTCGTCGTCTCCAGCGGCAGCAGCAGTAGTGCCGTCCACACACGACGCATGTTACCTGACCCCAATTTACCATGCACACCTACGCGTTGGGGAGGGCCTGCTGGAAAGTTGCCCGCCGATGCCAACACTCGAGTACTCCGTGTGCTTGGGTCAACAGTGTGCGTGGCAATTGCTGTCGCCGTCTGCCAAGCCGAGTCAATACCTGGCCGTGCCCGCTGACCTTCTTTGTTCGGTGGTAGACCGCTACCGCCTGAACGTCAAGGCACACTCGGCTGGGCGGCCCTGTGACATCTACCTGGGGCCAGCGCTCCACGGAGAGTCGTATTTGCTGCCTGGGGGTACTGTCATCATGGGACTGGCCTCCGAGTACGCGACCAAGCTGTTGGCCGCCGAGGAAGCACTCGATGATGGTGATGTCAGCAGCAACGCGGCCTTGGCCATTGCCAGGGACGTCGATCCGCTCCTTGGCAACGGCGGCGATGACGACGAACCACTGTGTGTGGACAGCAGTCTGGCGCTCTACTTGGTCCTGCGCTCTACTCTTCTGCAGCTGGCGGAATCAAAGTCGTCGTCGGCGGCGGCGGCGGCGGCGGCGGCGGCGGCGCCAGTACGCCCGATCTTCTCCATTCGCTACCACTTTACTGGTGGCCTCATGTATCCCGGCGCGTGCTACAAATCCATCAGTGGCCCTATGGGCACTCCGTGTGACTTGGCAAGTCAGGTCCAAGCGCTGACCCACTTTGTGGGGCGATTGGTTGTGACACCTGCGGACGCAAACGTGGTCTCGGTCATTGTGTTTGCCGGGGTACCTGCATGGGGAGCTTATGCTGCACGTATGGCCGGCTATGCCGACACAGCAGCGGCAGCAACGGCAACGACGACAACGATGGTGGGCGACGACACCACCGACGGAGACGTGGCGACAACGCCAGCCGAACGCCCACCACAAGAGCAACCGCTGCTGTCCACCATGCCCACACACAAGCCCTGCAAGTACGCCCTGTGTACGGGCTTTTTTGTGGGCAAGGACATCGGCAACATCTACCTGTTTGCGGAGAACGAGTGGCAAAAGTGGTCTCTCGATTCCATATGGCACATGCTCAGGGACGGCGGGAAAGAGCTTATGACCTACGAGGTCTTGACATGGCCACCGGGCCTGAAGGCGGCGCCCCCCTCCGCCGGCAAAGATCCTACATACGCGCCCATGTGCAAGGTGGCTGAAGAGAGCATATGGACCTTGGAGCGCGCACGCTTCAGCGACGATGAGTGGCAGGCCAAAATTGCCGACGCCTGTGCGGCAGCGGACAAGACGACGGACACGACGGGTGCTTGTGCAGCCAAGAACCTGCTGTTTCCCGGCGGCGGCATGTGTTCTCGCGTCACCGAGCCCATCCCCCATTATCAGAAAACCCCGTCGCACGTGCCTCTGGACCAAGGCGATGTGTTGGAGCCACTGGGCATCATTCAGGTCGGCGTGGGCCTTGTCATCGGCCGTGATTAGGCGCCGGTGGCTGTCTGTGCGCACGCGCGCGCCCCCCGAAACACACGGATGGTGGCCGTGACTACTGCTGTGTCGCGCTCCGGCCCTCCTAGCCCCTCCTAAAAGCAGTGCGTCCAGACTTTCAATATATGTGCCATCAAGGCACTATCTTCTGGGCGTCTCAGCGGGCTTGCCTCCCGCGCTCTAATCTTCTTACACTCCTGCTCATTTGTAGGCGTTGTTGTAGTCTTCCTCGGCGTCACCGCCACCGCCGCCGCCGTTCCCACATGGCCATCTCCATGTCCACTCGCGTTGATACCCGGGACGACTGGCCCCGCAGGCCCAGGCTCCTCGCCGAGGTACTTGCAAGTACACCAGATGCTCCCTTTTCGCTATTTGAAGCCCAGGCAAGGAGGTTGTTCCACTACACGCGGTACAGATCATCGCTCAAGAAAGTCATGAAGGGCAGCCGGGCCGAGCTCACACAACCCGCGGAGGAAGAACAAGAGGAGGATGGAGGTGGTTTCTCGGCCGCGGGAAGGCGGCCGGCACCCAAACCGCTTGTGGCCACTGGCGCCCATGCCCGGAATCTGGTGGGTACGTTTCCCGGCAGATCCCGCGTACGCAAGCAGTGCCCGGGCCGGTGGCTCGATGCGGCCGTTGCGGCTATCGAGTGGAAAAGGGCGTGCCGCGAGGCAATCCTGGGGGCCAGAGCACTGGTGGTACTTCACGAACAGGGCTACGGCACATCGCGGGCGGCAGAAACGGCACAACTGGCCCTGCAGCAGCTAAGGGAGGTAGAGCGCGTCGCCAAGGCCCGCAAGGAGGAAACGGAGAAGAGCGCGGCTACCCAGGAGGCCACAAACCGGCTGGCTCGTATGCGCTCCTGTCCGGGGTCTGTGTGTCCCACGTGTAAGTGTGATGGACAGGGAGCGGGCTTTTGGCACCCCGCGCCAGTCGTGGTTGACAAGGGTGAGATGCCGGCGGCCGAACCAGCGGTGCCGCTGGTTGTGGAAGAACCTCAGCCTATCCCCCCCGTCCCAGAACGGCAAAAGATCGACACGGACTATCTGACCGGCAAGCGTCTGTATCGGTATGGGCACAACGGTGCGGGTATGGCACAACTGAGGGCGGCGACAGCGAAGGCCGTTTGGGTCGCACCGACGGCCGCCCCATCCTCAGACGCGGCGGTGGCGGCGGCGGCGGCGGCGGCGGCGGCGGCGGAAGAGGTGGCAAAGAGGCCCCAGCCCATCCCCGCCCCAGAACCGCGAATGCGCGACATGGACTATCGGACCGGCAAGCGTTCGGATCATCTGTTTGGGCACAGCGGTGCGGGTATGGCACAACTGAGTGCGGCGACAGCAACGGCCGGTTGGGTCGCACCGACGGCCGCCCCATCCTCAGACGCGGCGGCGGCGGCGGCGGCGGCGGCGGCGGCGGCGGCGGCGGCGGCGGCGGCGGAAGAGGTGGCAAAGGGGCCCCAACCCATACCAGCCTAGAACGCCGAGTGATCAACCCGGACTATTTGTTGGGCGACGTGTGTACGTCGCGTTTGGCGGGAAAGGAAAAATCTGCGTTTGTGCTCACCGACCGACAACTACGGGGCAGATCGTGCAGGCACCATTGCCGCCAATCAAGGAATAAGGCAAACCCAACAGCTCAATGGCGGCGGCGGCGGCGGCGACAGAGGAGTTAGACTCTCCTGCTGCTGTCGCTGCTGCTGCTGCTGCTGCTGCTACTGTCGGGCCAGGGGTAATGTTTGAACAGGTGCGATTTCCCGCCGATCCTGAGCTCGAGCACACATTCCGGGCTTTGCGACCCAAAATCAAAGAGTCCCTGAGCACTGGCACATACCGGCTGGACAATGTGCCCCTCATGATTGCGTCTATCGCCAATCTGGTCGAGCGCATTGGGGGTATCTTCTACCGCGGAGAAGATAAGCGCAAACTGGTGTTCGCGCTTTATCAGCTGGCAGTCGACGAGCTGGCTGGCGGCGGCGGTGTGGGCGTGTCACGGGCCCTGTTGGACCTGGCCATGGACCAGCAGTTTGTGGACAACATCCTTGCGGTGGTCATTGGTGTTAGTAAGGGGCAGTTGTTTTGGCAGAAGAAGAGCTTTTGGGCTAGGTGGCCGTGTTGCGCGTGTTGTCGTTGAGGACTGGAATGCGCACAGCACAAACAGGCGCTATCGCACTTTTAGTAGGCACCTTCGTCCTCTTCATCCCATCGTCGTCGTCGTCGGCATCACCATATACCCGGCGAACTGGTGCGTTCTCGCCACAACTCACGCTGGGCCAAACGTGTGGCAGCAGCCACTCGTCCAGCGCTGTCCCCCTGTGATCTTTCCCCCCTCCCCAATAGAAGAAGCAAGGCCCCAACGATTACCACTGCCATGAAGATTTGTGGCCACGAAGCAAACAGCAGGAAGCCCACTCCCACAAACGCCACGAGCAGGAATTCGGCAGGATTCATGGCGCGCCGCATACGACGACGCCGTCGATTAACCCCGGCGGGGATAGTATCGGGCCTCGATATTTTTCCCCCCATCCCTGTAGTCGTCGATCAAGTGTTGCAGCAGCAGCGGCGGCGGCGCCTCTACGAGCGCTGGTGCTGCCGCTGCTTTCGCTGGGGCTGTTGGGTCGCCTCTCCATGGGCCCGTTGCCGAGGTGCCGACGACGACGACGAATGGCCAGTGGTGGCGGCAGCGGCCGGAACGTTGACCCGCTTTGCATCACCCCCCCTCCCAACACCCGAAGCCGCCGCCCTGTGGACCATGGTGCGTGCAAGTGTGCGCGCCGGATGCACCACACTGGCCACGCGTTCGGCCGGCCCATCGCCACTGCTTTCATCGTAGCCACGCCCGTACTGCCGGGACTTGCCCTTAAGCTTGGTGGGCAAGCGAGGCTCGTAGGGGGTGGCAGCGCCAAGCTCAGAGGGGGCCACTACTGCCCGCTGGATGATCTGCTCGCGGGAAAACGCTTTGCGTGGCCCCCCCGACAATGCCCGCTGCTGGTGGACTCTCGTGGGCCGCGGCATGTTGGCCTGGCTGGCACTGTCTTCGGGAAGCACCACATCGTCGTCCTCTTCTTCGTCGTCCCCGCCGCCACCACTGCCCTCTTCGTCGTCGTTGTCGTCGTCGTCCTCGTCATCTGCCCCATTGCCGGCGGCCCTACCCCCATTTTCTTCACCGTTGTCGGCGGCGGCGGCATACTCGTCTCCCTCCTCCTCATAGTTCTCGTCCTCGGGTCCGGCGTCACCGGCCCCGTCGTCGTCGTCGTCGGGATCGGGGGCGTGGCGCTCAAGGGCCCGCAAATCACCCATGTCGGGCATCGAGCCGCCGCCCACACCTGTCTTGCCAGACGAAGCGGCAGCAACAGCAGCAGCAGCGGGCCGCCCACCGCCGCCGCCGCCGCCAATGCCGCTCACGGCAGATCGGGCAGGGGAGGGACCCACGCGCGCGATGTCGTCCAAGGCGGCCGTGACCTTTTGCGTACGCTTGACCGCCGCATTGACTTGCTGGTACGGCAGCAGGCCCAAGATGGTCTCGGAAAGCGCGTTGCCCACCAACAACCGCACCTCCCGCTGTACGGCCGACGTGCCCTGCATCTTGGGGTAGAAAAGGTCGGCCCGATCGTACACGGCCTTGGCCACCTGAATGTAGTACTGGTGCACAAAGGCCTCTAGGGTGGGCAGGTCAATGTCAATCTCCACCGTGATACCGTACTCTTCCATGAGTCGGGAAATAGCCACCGACATGGTGCTCTCGTAGTCGTCCTTGAGGGAGGGGCATTGCGTCTCCAGGGCCACCAACCGCTTACGCACCACACCACTGCTCCAGGCCGCAACGTCACCCATTGACTGTGCCCATGCTCTGCCGATCAGAAGCGGACCTTCGCGGCGCATGGTGTTGTTGTCAACGCCCGCCTCTGCAAGGGCGTCAAGTACGTGTTGCCGACACCTGGCATACAGCTCCTGCAACGCCGTGTGCATGGCACCGGCCGTCTGGTTGAGAAGGTGATTGAACCACAGCGACTGTTGGTGCACATTGCTGCTCTCGTACTCCATGACGATGAGCGATTGGGCGCGAGCAAGCGGCGACGACTGCTAGGTGACGTGTGGGCGACACAGGAACCCCTAAACTGCCCTACTATGAGGCGGCGAAGCGGGGCGATGGAAGAAGGAATGGTGACCACAGCCGCTGCAGCAGCGACGGGAACGCAGGTGCACCAACCACCCATATTTCTCGCCCGCCGCCGCACACCTATCATGGCGTCATCACTTACTTCCCCTAAGGGCGTTTCCGTGTTCTATGAAGAGTAGGACTCGCTTTACTTTCCACCAGAAGCAAGGCTTTCAGATATTTCATATTCTTGTTGAAGACACTGAGTGCGTCCCGGCGGTCCGTGGAAAGCCAGTATCCATACTTTGTCACTCTGTACACCAACGCAAACAGCAGTAGCAAGACTACTATGTAGTTCACGAGCGTTGGGGAGTTGCCAGTTGGCAAACCAAACGGCCTTACGTCGCCGTTGGCAAGGTACAGAGCTTGTGGTTTGGCCAACGACATGAATCCCCAAGCGGCCGCAGCAACGAGGGCTCCCAAAACCAGGGCCCAGAATATGCCCCATCTTTGATAGGCTCGAATTTGCCCTTGGAGCTTCGCGATAACCGCTGCCTCGGCCGCCGGGCCTTCATCAGTGCCGAGCCCGAACAGTTTGGTCAGCGTGTGCGTTTCCTTGTCGGCAAAACACACTCCAGTTGCCGCCATAGTCGAGGTGGTCGACACGGGCACTTGTTACAACAACAACAACGCCGACAATGATGTGCGCAGTTGTCCGCGTCGGCCGGCGGGGTTGTGTGTGCCGCGTCGATATTTTCCCAGATGTTTTCTGTGTCCCACTACGAGGGACACAGTTTGTCATCATCACCGAAGGTACACCAACGCAACACCGGCCATCATGGCACCGCCCGTGAACATTACGGCGTTCTGGGCTATATTGGCGTTGCCGAACACGTACCAGCCAACGAGGTGCAGGCCCACGTATAACACGAGCAGGAACAACAGAGCCGATACAAGCGCGTCACCGCGGGTTGCGTGTATCAGCCTAAAGTGACCGTCGTCCGTGCCCCGAGAGAAATCGGCCGACATAACTGCCTGTCGTCGTAGTGTGTTGTCATGACAGGGCAACGACAACGCGGTTGCACACTTCTGGCGCTGCCGACATAATTTCCGACGACGACGACGACGACAATCAGAACAAGGATGTGGCGGGGCTGCCGCCTTCAACACCACTAGTACTCCTACTCCTGCTACTGATCATCCTTGTTCGGGGTTGTGACCTGGGCAACGACAGGCCCGGCTACAGCGGGATTCGCCTTGCCACCGTCGTCGTCGTCATTGTAGCTGTTGCTTGCGGCCGTTGTTGTTGTTGTCGTTGTAGGATCGGTTGCGGCGGCGGCGGCGGTCGGGGCACAGTACTCGTATACCATGACGGTCGCCCGTGTCTCGGTGACGTTGCTGCGCAGCGGGCGCTGGTTCTCTGGGGGCGGGGTCTGTAGCCAGCGGAACTCTATGGTGTGCGAGCGCCCCGGCACCAACGTCACCCACGTGGGCGGCAAGGTAACACAGGCCGACTTCACTTTTCCCATGGAGGTGCGCTCCACCGACTCATAGGCGGCGGCCACGCGCACCTCATCAACAAGCGCGTAGATGGCCACAAGGCTTTCGCCCCACCATATACCGTCCTTGCTGTGGCTTTCGGCCGTTGTTGTGGTCGAGAAGCTCAGAGACACCCGCAATAGATGGCCCGCACTTATGACTAGAGGCGTCCCGACAAGTGGGCTGCCATCTGGGTTCGCGGCGCTGAGAAGAGGGATCTCACAGTCTCCGTCCATGTCGGCGCCATCCGGCTCTACAACTATAACCTCCAGCAAGTGGTAGCCCGGCGGGCGGATCGGTTCGCTCACAACAACAGCTGCCGGGGTAACAGGCGGTGGCGGCGGCGGCGTTGTGGGTGCAGTAGCGGTCGCCGTTTCCGCCAACGCCACAGCACTTGCTGACGCCTCCAGCGCAGAGGCTGCCTCATGTCTGGCCAACACGGCATCAAGCGCTGCATGGTGCAGGGCCTCTTCGACCTTTTGCAGGCGAGCATCTGCCTGTGCAGCAGCTTGCTCGGCGGCCTCGCTGGCTGCAAGCCCTGCGCCAAATACCCGTGCGTCCATCTCGTCCATGCGTTGCAACAGGGTCTCTCGTGTGGCGGCCATTTGCCTGCCGACCGCTTCCTCCACCTGGCCACTACTCGGAGGTTCGGGTTGTAGCGGCGGCGGCGGCGGCCCGAACTGCTTGGGCTGCTGCTGCTGCTGTCGGCAAATCTGTTCCTGTTGCAAGGCGGCGATGGTGTGCGCATGTGCGGCCAGCGTGCTCGTCAAGTGCGTCGTGATCTCTGTTTGCGCAGCCAGAAGGGCCTCAAGGCGTTGGCGGTTGGATATCTCATCACGCAGGGTGTCTCCCACATTGTAGTGTTGTTGGCCGCCGGCGTCAGAACAGCGCAATTCACGGCTGTACACCCTTTCTCGCACAAGTGCAGTTTCGGCCGGAGGAGCCGCCATGAGCACACGGTCAACCAGCAGTGGTGGGGGTGGGGCGGTTGTCTGTTTCTGGGCGCAAAACCAACGGGGCCCCGATAACAACAACCGATGCCGGCGAATAACGGTGGTGTGTCCAGCTCCAGAAAATATTACGGGCGGTTGTATCCCTGCCGCCACTTTCGGCGTCGTCGTCGTCGTCGTCGTCGCCGCCAACAAGTCTGGTTTCCGCCCACCTCTTCCAGAAACTGGCCGGCAACAAATCCGGGTGGCGTCAGAGCGCTGCACCCTGCGTCTCACAACCGTCGTCGCCGCCGCCGCCGCCATCGTCGTCGTAACAACAACCATGACAGTGGCGGGAAAGTCGTCAGAGGAGGGAAAACACACAGCGGCGGCAACAGCGCCTGCCTCCTCTGGAACTGCAGCCACCGCTACCGCTGCTGCTGCTGCTGCTGCCACAACCATGTATCTGGCAACAGCGCGCCCACCGCCTAGCATCAAAGACCTTGTACCCGAGGACCAGAAACGCGTTCATGCGCTATTTGAGACGGCAATGCAGTGGGTGCACCGTAACATTTCGCGCCTGGAAATCAGCGCCGAGGATGTGGCACGGCCGGGAGCACCGATACGTTTAGCACAGCTGGTGTTGCTCATATGCTCGGCACCCGGCAACATCGCCAAGACCGACAGCGATGGTAACTGCTGTCTGCACCTGTTTGCCGCCGCCGGGCTCAACGAGTTTGTATGCCAACTGCCCCGCGATGCCATCAAGGCGCAGGTGGGGCGCCGCAACCGCCACGGGGACACTCCGCTACACAGTGCGCTGCTGAACGTCGACTCGCTGGGCGCCCCACTACACAAGAATCCCATGTGGGCTATGTGCCAGACCCTAATGCGTCTGGGCGCCGCACGGTGTCTGCCCCTGCGCAACAGTCGTGGTATCAGCCCCGCTTACTTGATTTTTAAGTGTAACGGCAATAAGCCCGTGCCGCCATCGTTGGTGGACGAAAAAGGTGTTGGTGGTGGTGGCGGCGGCGGCAGCAGCAGCAGCAGCACCGACGGCAGCTGCTCAGACTCTGCACCGGCCGCCGCCGCTGCCGACAATCTGTTTGAGAGACTCCGCGCCGCCCTGCTACCCGCCATTGAGGCCTATACCACCTGGTGCCTGAGTGCGCCCCCAGATGCGCCGTGCCCCGAAAAGTTTGGCGGCTGTACGGCCCAAGAGTTGTACAGTGTGGCCTGGTCTACCTGTATGTTCGGCGAGTACGCTCAGTACCATTTGGTAAGTGTTCCAGTGCCGCCGCCGGCCCAACAACTGCTGCAGCAGCCAACTCAGGACCCCATCGACTAACAACAATGGAGGAGGCGCCCATTGCGTTCGGGCCGCTACTTTATGTACTCGAAGGGCAGTAAGCGAGCGAGCAGCGGCGGTGGTGGCGACGGTAGCGCGCTTGTGATGGCGGCGGCAATAACAACAGAAGCACCGCACGTGGCAGGAACCCCGTCGCCGGTTGTTTTGTCGTGGGATATCGGGCAGAAAAACCTCAACTACTGCCTGCTCACTGTAGGCGGCAATGGGGCGACGGCCACTGGACGTGGTCGGGTTGACAACGCGCCCGTGGGCTGTGTTGCTCACCAACACCCCTACCGCATTCTGGCACACGAAACCATCAACTTGGGAGATGCAAGTGCAAGTGTGGCCGACCTGCGGTGGCAGCTCGTCTGTGCACTACGCGAGCGGCCACTGATATGGAGCGACTGTCCGCCACATACGGTGGTGGTAGTGGAGCAACAAGTGTGTGTACCCGGCGGAGCACGGCGGCGGCAAGGCGGCGGCGGCGGCGGCGCGCTAGTGCAGCCGACAGGTTCGTCGTCATCATTCAAAAACCAGGCGATTCAACAGATGGTGGCGATCCTGTATGAGAGTTTGTTGGGCCGTCGCGTTGCGAGCCGACAAGCGCGATACAAGTACGGTGGCCACTGCGCTCTCTACCACACAAGCAACTGTCTGCAAATTGAGCCGGTGTCGCCGCCCGAAGAAGGGAACGCCGACCATGCAGCTTGTGGCAGCGGCGGCGGCGGCGGACGTACTTACCGTCAGCGGAAGCGGCAAGCCGTGCAGTTGTTCAACCACATCTTGCCCGTTGGAAGTCCCGGCCGTCTGCCTACTGTTGCGGCCAACGCGTTACCCGACTACGCTGACTCGGCGCTTCAGGGCATACGTGCGCTCAACGAACAAATGCCAGTGTCGGCGGCAGCGGCGGCGGCAAAACGGCACAAGAAGGCCGCCGCACCGCATGCCAGATCGGAAACAACGTCGGCGCCAACCAATAAGCGACGGCGGCGGCGGTTGCAGTTGTCGCCGTCGTCGTCGTCGCCACCACCACCACCACTACAGCTCAGCGCACCTGTCGTCCGTCCGCCTGATACACAAGCCCTCCAGCCACCGCCAGTCGGCGTGCCGCTTGTCGGCGCTTGATCACCTCGTCCTGAACAACGTCGACTGGCCGAGCGCCCGGCGGCAGCTGGCCGAGTCCAACAGTTTCCTTCTGGTCGCCGGGCTGCTGCAGTCGCTGGTTGCTGATGGCCAAGTGCTGCCGCACCGCGGGTGGTACAGTTAGGCCCAGTGAACAATCGACGCCACACCGAGGCGGTACGCGGTTGGCAAACAAATCTGCCTCCACTTGGGTGCGCGCGAGCGTTGGATACTGCTCTCGTGCACTCCACAACTTAGGGGCTGTCGAGGCAGCTACGGGTTGCCACGAAGGCTCGCCGGGACGCGGGGCTGCCATGTCGTTTGCGGGCGTGCGGGTGTGCGCAACAAAAGTGAGGAGGGCAACCCCCGAATAATCGGTGGTCGTGGGGCAGCGGCCGTGATGGGGTCCGTACATATTTATGTTGCCCACGGCAAGTACGGGCGTCTTCTGGGGCAGGCAGCAGCAGCAGCAACAACAACAACAACAACAACTAGAATACCAGCAACTGGTGCCACCTAGCTGGCCGGCTGGTCGCACTGCCTATGCCGCATGGTAGCAGGATGGGTGGCATGTCGTCGTCGTCGTCGTCGGCAGCGAGTCCCAGTGTGCCGCCGCCGCTGCCACCGTCGGCCATGGGGCTACAGGTCTTGACGGCCCCATCACCACGCTTTATCCAACAGGATCCACTTTCACTTTTGCCACAACACGGTGCACCTGGCAAGCTGTATGTGGGCGGGGAAGAAGCACTTGCCGACTACGAGTTGTTGAGCCGGCTACACATTGGGGCCATTGCCACTTTGTACTTCAACCCCCTGTGCACTCTTTACCTCGCGGCTATAGAGGGCGGTGGTGGCACTTCCGCGGCGGCGGCGGCGGCGGCGGCCATTACCGGGAAACCAGCATCATCATCGGCACCGTCGTCGTCGTCGCTGTGTGCCCAGGACCGACTGTGTGTACACGAGATACCCGATATGCCAGATGCCCCGCTGACCGCTGCGCTGGATGAGCTCGTGCCCTTTGCACTGGGGCATTTGCGGGCTGGCCGCAACGTCTTGGTGCACTGCCAGGCTGGACGATCTCGCAGTGTGGCAATCGCTGCTGCCGTGTTGTGTGTCTTGTCGCGCATAAGTGTGACTGTGGCCATGGAGCGCATCATACGAGCCCGGCCATTGGTACACCCGCATCGACAGTTCCTCCAGACGGTAACGCGCTGGTGTACGAACAACAAAAGGACGGCGCCCAGCAGCACAAGGAAGGGCGGCAGCAGCAGCACCCGCGGACACAAAGCCGCCGGCCGAGTACTTAGGGTCATCGCTCTCGCCGATGACGATGATGTCGGGGTGCACCGTCGTCGTCGGCTACGCATAACGACTGCGCGTCGGGTGTAGTACACAACTGCAGCTAACATCGTCCGCGCGCGTCAGATACGATGGGTACAGTCGAGAACCCTGCAGTGCCTCGTCAACCGCGATGTCATCGACAAACACATGCCGGCCAACAAGACCTGCGTTTCGTGCCACCGACAGATGCGGCCGAAACACTTCGTACACATGGTCATAGGGGGTCAACGTCGACGAGGTAGGCGCAACCGCCGCCGCCGCCGCCGCCGCCGCCGTATTGCCGCCGCCGCCTTTCCGCCTTGACGGCCGCGGCATATATGGCGGTGGCTGGCGCGACTGTCCGCTTGTAACTGCCGCCGCCAACAACAGAGAGGGCCTCATAATCGGCTCCTGTTGTCGTTGCCGCTGTCGCCGCTCGCGCTGTGATAGTAGTGCCCCCCGGTCTCGCAGCATCATCCGCAACCGGGGCACCAGAAGCACGTCGGGCACCGCCGTACCGCCGTAGAAGCGGCGCTTGTCTGCAAGTACAGGCGTCATAGTCTCGGCGGCAACAGTGGCTGCAACTATGAGAAAAGAGGCCTTGGGGTGTAGCGGGAAAGAGAGGTGGCCACGCGCGCAAAAGTGTAGCCCAGTTGCCGTGGGTCGCCGACTTTTGTACTTGGGCCCGCGAACAACAACTCGGCGCTGCTGTGCAACGACAGCAGTGGAGCGATCCATGGGGCGGCGGCGGCGGCCGGTGCACATTACGCCCCTGCCGTTGTTGTTGTTGTTGTTGTCAGGGAAACCGCCCGGCATATCTGTTGCTGGGCAAATTTGTGGTAGGAGGGGGGGCAAGCGAACACAGGACTGGGTACGTATATTTCCGGCGACGGCGGTGGTACTAATAAAAAAGCCGAAGACAGGCAGGCAGGCAGGCAGCTACACACACACACGCACCCCTACAATCATCCCCGCATTTATGCAGGTGGTGGTGAATCTGCCAGGAAATCATCACACACGGCATCCGACAACGACAAAGGTGGCGGCGTCAATGCCGTTTCCGCCTCCACATCCTCCAATGCTGCCGCCCCCAAACCTCCTTGTCCCACTACGCGACCGCTCGCAACGGCAACGGCGGCTGTGGTGGCGGGTGGGCGGCAGGCAGGCAGGCACTCTTGGTCCCTCAGCATGCCGATGAGATGTGCCGCGGCCGGTAAAACACCCGCAACAGCTGCCGCCCCTGCAGCCGTCGATGCGGGCAGGGGTGGGCCCTCGTTTCCGCCGCCGCCGCCGCCGCCGCCGCCGCCGTCTCCCAGCATCCGGCTGCCGAATCGGGCAAACAGCGCGGCCAAATCGTCGCTGGTGGGGTGGGCCGGTGGGGGCTCGCCAGCCGACACCGCGCGCACACACATTTGCCCATGGATAACTTCACACAGTATGAACAGCATGTTGGTAAACACTGAGCCCGCGTGCTCCAACAACGAAAGGGCCGTACGACGCACGCTCTTGCGCTCTGAGCGATCGAATTCCCTGCCGCCGCCGCCGCTGACGCCGCTGCCGCCGAAATACGTCTCAACAAACGCTCGTGCCAACTGCCCCAGGTAGCCGTACGACAGAGTAGGGGTCTGACCACGGCCACTGGTGGGCGGGGGCCCACGAGAGCCAACACGGCGCCAGTTACTCACTCGAATGTTGTTGCGCACACGGGCCATCACCCAGTGCTCAACACGGTCCGGCGGCACAGCAAGCGCTGCGGCCATCTGGGTTATCTCCTGTTCAAAAACTGTGCGTAAAACCTGCCAGGGAAACTTGCGCCGCTGCCCATCCCCGGCGCCGGCACTGCTGCTCCCGCCGTCTTCCCGCGTCTCGGAGGCCTCCACCGCCGGCAACGACAAGAGGTAAGCAGCGCCTTCTGTGACAAGCGCCTGTAGGGTATCCAGCTTCTCAAACTGCGAGGGTGAGTCGGTACGCAGAGAGTCCATGTCCATGCGCGTTATGGCGTTGACGTGTTGCCCGCCGCCGCTGCCACCACCAGCGCTTCGGCCACTCCCGGCCGGCAAACCACCGTCGTCGCCGCGACGACTGTGGTGAGTAGTTGTTGTAGTGGTTGTCGTTGTCACCCGAGCTGCGAGAACGCCACGTCTTCTGGCTCGGTGTGACCGGCGGTGAGCCCCGTGTCCTGGCTCCGCAGCTAGTCGTGCGCGCTTAGCGGTGGCCTCCTCCTCCACCTCCGCCGCCGCCGCCGCCGCCATCACTGCAGCGGCATCGTAGCCATCGACGACGCCGCGGGGAAAAGGCGTCGGCGGCCACTGGGCCGGCTGCGGACTGCCCACCGCGGACGATCCGGCCCGGTCAGTGGCCCTGCTGTTAACTACTAGAAACTCTGCGATTGATCGCTGCCTTGGCCGAGACGAGCCAGACGGCCGCGGCAGTGGGGATATTGGCCGCCGGAAAAGCAGCGACGGTGACAACACCGGTACTCGCAGCAGAGGCGGCGGCGAAATGGCCTCCGTCGGCAGGGGCGCGGGCGGCCAGAGCGGCGGCGACAACGGTTGTGCCGTCGCCGCCGTCGCCGCCGCCGCGGTCGACGATTCAGCCGCCAACAGCGCCGATGACAAAGACGAGGCCAAAGCAGACGACAAATACTCCCATTCCTGTGAAGAATCACAGGGAAGAGGCGGCGACGGCGGTTCGATGGCCAGACTCGAGGGGGCAGCCATTGCTCCCGTTGTATGCCCGCCGTCTGTGTCTTGGGACAAAGGAAGCGATGGCGCGACAAACCACGTCCACATGGGGTCGTTGTCGTCAATAGGTGGGGGTTGCGGTAGTGGCGGCGGCGGCGTCATGTCCATGACGACAACAGGGGCAGTCGGAGTTGCCGTCGTTGTCGCCATGCAGCCAGCCACACGCTCGGACGTAGCCGGCCGCCACGCGTCCAAAAAAGCGCGGGAAACGTAGTGACACCGCCCCCCATATGATGAAGGACCGACGAGTGGAGAGCGGCCTAGTAGACGGGCGGCCACTTTTCGCTACGCCAACTTTATCACGGGCGACATGGATCGATCCATGTAGGATGGATAAAGGGGGCCCGTTGGTCCACTTCTTCTGGGTATTTAAGGGGGCAAAGGCATTTTCTCGCCCGTAGCACCCCGAGTGGAGCACGCACACAACAGGCCGGCCTTTGTCGTCATCGTGGGAACGCCTTTGCCGATGCCGCCCCCCTCGTATGTGGACATTGACAGTGCCGATGTTGAGGAGTGGAAGGTGCCCGTCATCGATGTGCGCTGTGATGATGCCTGTCGGTGGTTCGTTGTCATGGTGCAGAACACACTGCGCCTCCTACAGTGCTGCAGCGATTGGGAGGCTGCCAACCGCTCGATCGCCATGGCCGAGGTGCACCAGCAGCGAGCCGGGGCCGTGTTGTACGGGGCCACAGCGCTCGTTTGCTGGGCCGTGAAGGGCCGCCGGTTGTTGCCGACGCCTAAGCCACCAAACCACGTGACTGTGTACAACGACCGCGTTTACGGTCGCTCATACTGGTGCAAGCTGGAGACCGACGCAAGCCCAATTCCCCTGCTGCCGGACGGGCCTGGTTATCAGCGAGAGGGCCTAGATGCCGCTAAAAAAGCCGCAACGGAGATGCTCGAGGGCTCATACAACCCCGTAGTGCAACAGGGCGTTTGGACCTCTTCACAGTGGGGCTGTGTGCATCAAACGCTGCTGCGTACACCGTCGGCCGTGCCCGGGGACGACTTCGTGCGCATCGGGCGGGCGCTGCTGCGCATCCTGCGAGATGTGTACTGCTCGGGCTGGAGCCGAGTGATCAACGGAGGCAGTACGCCGCCGCCGCCGCCGCCGCCGCCGCTGCTGCCGTACCGCCGCAACCACCACCGCCGGCCAATGATTTGTGACGCCGTCGTGACGACGACTCCAGCCGCCGTGCCCGGACCGCCCCCGCCACCACCGCCACCCCCATCGGCGGTTGCGGCGGTGACGGCAGCTGGGGCTGCCAAGACCGGCCCAAAAGTGCAGAAAGAGGCGGCGGCGACGACGCCGACGATGCTCCACCTATACATGCCGCCGCCGCCGTTGCTGCCGTATCCAACTGCAAGCCCTGGTGTTTCAAGTGTGACCCCAGACACTGCCTTCGCTTGCGACGCACTCCTGCTGTTGGCCAAGACGCCCACCACTGCTGCCGCCGCTGTTGGCCGTGACGACGCCGACGATGATGACAAGACCGGTGTGCCACCACCACCGCCGCCGCCCCCGTCACCCTCTGCGACGACAAAACGACCGCGCTTCAGCCAAACTGTCACCAACACTGTCGCGGCTGTGGCCGCGGCCGCCGACGACGACGAGGTCAAGGATGCTCTGTGGACGCCTTCTTCAGCTGGGCGGCGGCCAAGACGGCGTCGGCGGCTGCCTCAGCGACTGCAAGATGCCACCCCGCCTTCCTGGCCGGCAACAGCAGCCGCAGCTGCGGTGGCCCACCAACCCATGGTTGTTGTTGTCGGTACTGGCGGTGGTGAAACGGAGTGATGGGCGACGACAATGTTGAGGTTGCTGCTGCTGCTGCCGCCTTGTGCGGCGGGGTGGCGCGATGCGTGGTTTGTTGTCGTCGTTTGCAGTGGTAGGTAGATCGCTTGGAGTGCGCGTTGTCTAGTGGTTGACGGTGCGACGAATGCATGCACAACGCGAGCCAGTGGTCGGCGTCCCCTCACGCATTACTGCTGCACCGCCACCTCTGCTGCGTGGAAAAGTTGCTGTAGCGTCGGTGCGGCGTCTCCTGCGACTGTGCCCAGCGTGATAGCGTAGTTGTTGTCACGGGGTCTGAATTCCACATACCGTTGGAGGCGGGCAGATTGCAGGGCAAACAGCGGATTGGCGCTGCTTCCCCAGCCAGTGAGAATAAACGTCGTCGCGCTTGCCTCGTCATCGTCGACACGCCTGAGCGCTCGCGCATCAATCGTACCCGTGGCCGGCAACGCCTGGAGATACTTCTGGCTCATAACGTTGCGCAGTGCTACTCGGGCGCCTGTCTTGTGTACTTGATCGGGATGGAGCAAGTCATCCAGCACCTCAACGACGAATACGCTCGCATCTTCTTCGGCGGCGGCGGACTGGTCCGGATCATTAGAGAGCATATCATCGGCGGTCACAAACGCCCATCTGTCGCCTGGCAAGCCAAACCGTATGTACTTTTCCGGCACGACAGAAGACAGACGACCGGGCTGGAAAACCTGCGCCTCAGCATCATCGCCAAAGGGACGAGTGTGTACCGCGGCACATGTCTCCGGGCCCCCAGGCGGCGCCACCAACTCAATTACTGTACCCGGCGCAAGAAGCTGGCCGACGGCAAGAACGGGGGGTTGTGTCTGTGTGGCGGCAAGCTGACGAACGGCATAATTGCCACTCGGGCCCTCGAATGTCACGAGGGAGCCCGTGGATTCGGCCAATAACGCACACTTAGCGCCGCCAAATGTGTAGAGAACAAATGACGCCGCAGCGCCTTCTGGGTCTGCGCGCACCATTTGCCCATCCTCCTGTCCCGGCAACCGCGACACACCTATCTGCAGGTATGTCGCTGTGCCACTGGCATATAGGCGTACACGTGTACCCCCGTCTTTGGTGGCAGCGAACGTGGGTCCCATAAACTCCAACATGAATGCCCCCGCCGACGTGTCGCCGCCGCCGACCGTCTCCCGATCTGCTCGCACTTCCCCGTTCCCAAGCGCGGCCACATACAGGCCGTACGCACTTTTGATATTGACGGGAATCTCTGACGGTTTGGGTAACAGCAGGCCCCAGACATCACCACCATCGGTCGGTGGTAACGGCGTATCGGGCGGAGGAGGTGGGACCTCCTCTTTCTTCTCGGACGGTGGCACGGATGGAGGACGCCGGGCGGCGAGGAGTTTCTGTACCGCCGGGACCACGTATATCCACGCCAACAGCAGGACGACCAGGACGCCGATTGTGCCGAACACCCACTTCCAGTACGTGAAGCGCGGCTCCCGGTGCCCAGCCACCTTGACTGAGACCCTGCCAGCTGCTATGTCGGCGGCCTCCTCTTCTTGGTGTGTCAACAGCTCCGCCCCCCGCAAAACCCTCTCCTTTTCCTGCCCCACACGTATCTTCTGTTGTAATCCCTTCCGCTCCCGCGCCTGCCCTGCTGCCTCCAGCCTTTCGGTTTCACTCCTGGCGAATTGCTCAAGCTGTCTTCGCCCCTTGGCCACGAATGCCTTCGATTTGCCGGCTCTTTGCCGCATCCCCTCCAGTACCGCTAGTCTGGCCTCATATACCGGGTCGGACGCCGACATGACTTCGGGCGGCGCGGTAGGGTTGTGTGCCGATACGTAGTGACAACAGCGGCAGTCACGTTGTGGTGTCACCCAGCTTTGCGGTTGCGCAACAACCGCGGGTGTGCAGGATCGCCGCGAACTACGACACCTCAAAGATAGGCGGCCGTGAGATGATTTTTCCCGCGACGATATTCTGCCACCCCAGTGCATCTATCCCCCAATGCGCACTTGCTCGGGTACACTCACTCGCACACGCGATACAGCAGCGCCGCCACATCACACTACTCGCACTGACATCTCCACACCGCTCTCTGTAGCAACAGCAGCTTTGGCGAAGAGGAAGCCATCGCTGTCAAATTGCAAGTAGCGCGTTTCAGAAACCGATAACAGAAGGTATGTCGGGGCCGCGGGTGTCCCGTGACCGCGGATAACAAACGTCGTCGTTGCACCATCGTCGTCTGGCGTTGCTCTGTCTGCTAAAACTGACTTGTCCTCAGGGTCCACGCCCACATACTGCCCGTTTTCGGCATTCTGCAGCGCAATTCGAACCCCTTGGCGGCTTGCCAGATCAGCTGTCAGGTCTTGGGGGAGTATGTGGACAATGAATGGGCTCCCCGTTGTTCCCCGTGTCGCCTGGACAAGCCCGCTGCTTCTGTCGATGGTTGCGAATGTTGACCCCGGCGCCGGGCCGAACACAATGTGGGTCTCGGGCACAATACTGTTCGGCGAGCGGCTGGGCGACGTGAATGTGCGCGATGCGGGCTGCTGTCCCGTGTCGCCAACTGCCGCCGGCTCAGCCAGCCTGCAGCCCGCCTTGTCGTCGTCTGCAATAACAACGGACAGGTACATGCCGGCCTCCGCCCCAAGCGTCTCAAGCGTGGTGTTTGGGCTGCTCATCTGCGCAGCATACTTCTGATCCTTGCCGCCAAACAGGGCAAAAGCGCTCGCGTTCGGGCTGTACAGTACTGCCGAGCGGGTATTGCCGTCCTTGTTGCCGGCGGCGGCGTCGTCGTCGTCATACATATAGAGGACGAATAGGGTCGCCGGCCCAACAGGGTCCAAGAGCGCCAGCCGCACAACCCCCGTGGCGTTCGCAGTTACACCCACGTGTCTCCCATTGAGAGTTTGAAGGCGCACGAGCGTACCGTTGTTGTGTGGCAGAGTGGTGGCAAATGGCAGCCCCACAAAGTGTATGGTGAATGTTTCCCACGGCCTGCCGACGCCGTCACGATCGGCGCGGATCTCCCCGGTCGGCAGCGCAGCCACGTACAAACCGTAAGCACTCTTTATGTTGACATTGACCGGTCTGGGTAACAATAGAGCCCACACGTCACCTGTGCCTTCCCGCGGCGGTGCCTGTGGTGGCGGTGGCGGGCGGCGGGCTGGGGCCGCGCCTCCTTTCGGCAAGAACACCAGTAGTAGCACGACAACAAGTGCGACGGCCGCTGCCCCGCCAAGCCCCACGCCGCCACGCCTGATCAGTTGCCGCTTCCGCTCTGTTTTCTCTGAGGGCAGTTGCGGCAACGCGCCCTTCGGCCACGCCTGCTGTTTCCGGGCACGAGCGCGGGCCCGCCGAGATTTGAAGCCAGAAATAAACCCTGGTAGCGGCACAGGAGAGGCCTCTCGGTGTGACATCGTCCCGATCGCCACTGGGGAGTGTGCCTATCAGTTAGTGGGCAAAAGCAGCTTGCGCAAAACGGCGGGCATCCGTACGATGATGGGGAAGAGCGAACATATATTTTCACGGGTCGGGGCTTGGCCAGCAAAGCAACCACGGCCGCCGCCGCTAACGAAGGAGGGCAAAATTACGGGCCGGCCACGACAGTTAGTTCAAACTGTTCCCACGACTTTGGCTCTTTTCGTTCGGCCGACAGCTTATACTGTTCGTCGGCGGCCCTGGCTGACACGAACAGCCGGCACGCATGGCTGGACAGCGCGTACTTGGAGCCGCCCAACTCGAATAGCAGGAAAAGCTCGTTGGGGCCCGGTGCAGCCCCGGCCGTCGAGACCCACAGTTTCCCACAGCCGCCACTCATGCCCACCCACTTGCCACTTGAGCTCTTGAGGGCCACCAGAGTCGCATTACCGCCCGCAGCGTATGGGGGCCCCGCAACGACGATGGTCACGTGTTCCCAATCACTGGCGGCCACTGATCGATTGGCCTCCACCGTGCCTGTGGGAGTGAGGGTCACAAACTTGCCGTGTGCCGTCTTCATGGTCACTTTGTAGGTCGTTGGCTCACTGCCGGTGCCCGCCTCGGTGGCGGCCACCAACTTGCCCAGTGACCCCCCACTGGTTTTCCCCATTGCGGTAGTAGTCGCCCCAACGTTGGCGGCCGAAGAGGTCCCCCACCATTTCCGGAACACAAAGATGTACAATAACAGCGCCACAACGAGCGCAGCAAGCACGGCAGCTCCGATCAGGGGTTTCTTGTGTTCGGACAACCACTCCTTGGTCTCATCTGACACCATGGCGGTGGCGGCAACGGCGGCGACGGCGGCGGCGGAACCCTTGGGTGCGGCGAGCAGCAGCAACTGTGGTGGCTACACGTTCGGGGTCGCGCGCGCGCACGCTACCATCGCTCGCTTGTCCACGGATGCGAGATATTTCCCCCGCCCGGAAGCAGCAGCACCCCTGTCAGCGGCATCGGTGGCGGTGGCGGTCGTCAGGGCGCAGGGACGATGGTCACACGTTCGTGTTCGGTGGTTGCCGTACCCGCTGTGGCCTGGACGTGCCACCCACTATCTGCCGTCCCAAACGTCATGTACAGGCGGTTGTAGTTTTGCACGTAGTACTGGCCGCCTAACGGCACAAGAGTCCATATCTCGTTTTGCCCTATACCGGTGCCCAGCTGTGTCCAGTAGGTCGGGTAGTCGGCCCACGCTACACCCGGCAGGGCACGCCCGGCCGTCATCATGCCTCCGGGGCCCGAACTCACAGGGCGCCCGTTGTAGTCAATGAGCGCCCACTTATCGTCCCCTCCATAGCCAGGATTCATGGCGGCCGTTATGCGTTTGAGGGTGAAAAGTTCCCACTGCCCAATGACCTGTCGGTCTGCGCGCATCCGGCCATGGTCGCTACTCAAATAGCGGCCATGCGGGCTACGCACACCCACAACAGCGGGCGGTGGGATCCACTCGGGCTCCCAATCGGGCAGTACGGGGTCGGGACCCGGGATCCGCTCCATGTAGAAGCGATACGAGCTGTCCGAGGGCGCCTGGCCGTCGGCTGTAATGGCTGTAGGGCTCCGGAAAGCGACATACTTGCCACAAGACTCACTTTGGAGGTTGTACAGGGAATTACCGCGATCGTACAACACAAACAGCTGATTGACACCGGGCGCGCGGTCGCCCGCCGTCGAGGCCCACAGTTTGCCACAACCGCCACTCATGCTCACCCACTTGCCGCTGGAGCTCAACAGGGCAACCCGTGTACCGCCGCCTGCAAGGGCGGCCTTTTGTGACCGATATACGAGAGTGATGGTCTCGTTTTCCCCAGCACTGGCATTGTCTGCCTGCACCGTACCGGCAGGTGTGAGTGCCACCCATCTATCGTCCGCCTGCATCCTACCGGGCATTGGGAGTGCCACCCATTTCGAGTAGGACATTTTGATCTTAACGTATATGGGCGTCGGGAACACGTCTGCTGGGCTGGCGGCCGGTCCCCCGGGGCTTTCTGTGCCCTCGCCACCTCCTCCTCCTGCCACTCCAATCCCGGTTTTGGTTGTGGTGGACGGCTGCTGCTGCTCAAACACCAGTGTTTCCGTGGGTCCGGCAACCGAAGAGCTGGCTGTCACCCTGTAATCCCGATCTGGGCCCCCAAACGACAAGTATTTGCCCGACTTAATGGCCCGAACGCATAGGTTTATGGCAGCACCGCCGGCGATGGCGGGCGTTCCATCAGCGGTGGCGCTCAGTACTGGTTCCCGAAGAACGTACAGGACAAACTCGCTTTCGGCGGCCGTGCCACTAGGTGCAGTCCCCAGTTGTGTACCGCCGCCACTGTCCGCCGCCACCACTGTCAGATATGCGCCAGTGCGCACCGAACGCAAAAGTCCTCGCACCTCTACAAGGGTACCAGCAGGTCCACCACTAGCGGGGGCGGCACTAGTGAACGGGCCACGAAACACAACAGTGAACAAACTGTCGGGGGTGGGCGCGCTAGCTGTGGCCGCTGTGATCTCAAGGCCACCGCCAGTAGCAGCAGCCGGTACCACTTCCAAATACTTGCCATACGGGGTGCGGAAATGGCCCCGTTCGTCTGGAGGCGTACCTGTCGTATGTGCCCCAGCTGGCAAAGATACGATGGTGCGAAGGGAGCCGGCCCCGACAGTGCCTGTCCCGCCGCCTCCATCATCAGCGCCCAACACCCGAGATGCAGCATCATCAGCAGCGGCTTTGGCGGGCGCAAGCACCAAAAAGTAGTAGGCTCCTAGGCCGCCCAACACAAGTGCCGTGGCCACAGCAGCCACCACCACAATGAGGACGAGGCGTTTGCGTTTGGCCACTGCGTCTGCTGCTGCTGCTGGATCCCCAACAACACCGCCGCGCGCCGCCATATCGCCAGGTGGGGGCAGTTGCCGCTGCTGCCGCGCCCACAATGATGCAGGCACGCGGCCGCGATGATGTCTCGGTGGGCTCCAGAGGAAATGGTGCCAGGAAAGCGGAAACGCCACGTCGGAACGGCGGACTCGAAGACACCGTGTGGCAGCAGGCAGGGCGTGCGGCGGCGCTGGTGGTGGCTGAACCAATGAGCCATAACCGCATATATTTCGTGGGTGGCTACTTAGGCGCCGACCAGTTCCACCTTGAAGGTCTGCCACAGTCCGATGTCGAGGGATCTGGCGTACGCAGCGTCACTGGACACATCATACTCGAGGAAATGGCCAGGCGCCGCGACAGAAGTGCTCTGAATGGCGTATTTCCCGCGCTCCTGTAGCGGGTAAAGCACGAAGCCCGTATAATCGTTGGCAACGGTGGCTGATGCATCGACCCGTTTAGCCCCGCCCACCACGGACAGGTACTTGTTGGCGCCAACCAGTTGTACACGAGTGCCCCCGTTTGGCAAGGCAGCCACCGACGTCTGAAAGTGAAGCGTAATGATATTGCCAAGACCGGGACTTGTAGTGCTCACAAAGCCGACACCACCCATGGGCGTGACAAGCAAGTACACAGATGGCTGCGCCGATACGCGGATGTACACATCGACGGGGGCCGGCGTACTACCGGGCGGGTGGCCGAGGATGGACTTGTCGGCGCTGCTGACAGGAGTAGTACCACCACCACCACCACCACCACCCTCGCCTCCAGGGCCCACAAGCTCCAGGTCATCCACCATGCGCATGGTGAATTTCTCCCACCCGGCGACGGCAGAACGATCGGCTATCGCGCGCCCCGACGGCTCAAATGCCACATACTTGCCACACGCGTGGCTCTGCAGCGTATATGTCTCGTCTGCGTGCTTGTATAGAACGAAGATCTCTGCGGGGCCTGGCTCGACAGCCGCCGAGCCGGAAAACAGTTGCCCGCACCCCTGATTGATCATATGCACGTACTTGCCCGTTGCGCTGGACAGGAGGGCAACCTTAGTGCCCCCGTTGGGCAACGCGTTGGCCGGCGACCTGAACACCACCGTTATGAATGCCCCTTCATCCAGTGGTACGTCGCTGGGGGCCCCAACTGCGGCCCCCGAAGGCAGCAGCGAAACCACCTTGTTGTGGGCAGTTTTGAAGATTACAGTCATGGGCGGCGGTATGATGGCGGCGGCTGCCGCTGCGGCCGCCTCGGCGGCTGCCTGGGCCTCAAGTCGCTGCCTTTCCTGTTCTGCCGCAAGAGCTGCAGCCGCCTCGGCGGCTGCCTGGGCCTCAAGTTGCTGCCTTTCCTGTTCTGCCGCAAGAGCTGCAGCTGCGGCCCCTTCGGCAGCGGCAGCGTCGGTAACAAGTCGCGTTTCTGCCCCAAAAGTTGCGGCATCTTCGGCTTCTTTGGCAGCGGCGGCAGCAGCGGCAGCGGCTACGGCTGCTTCTTCGTCGTCGTCGACGCCAGACACCGTGGGCGGCGGCGGTGGTGGTGGTGGTGGTGGCGGCTTTCGATTACGCATCCACAAGAAGTACCCGCCGATCAGTAGAGCGAGGGCCAAAAACCCCAACACACTACCCCACAGAATGTACTGTTTCCGGCGCTTCTGTTCGGCCGTTTCCATGACACCGCTGCAGCCGGGTGCCCGTGTTTGTGTGTTTGTTGTTCAACTTTCCTCCGAAGAGGACGGCACTTGTTCGGCAAGAGGGCGCGTGGGTTGTGGCACCAGCAACGCTTCCGGCCAGTAATGCTACTCTGGGCGAGACATGTTTTTTTCACGGCTCCCGCCCCCGGTGGGAAGCGGAGCTCACGGGCACGAAATCTAGCGGCTACTGGGGGGGCCCACCACACTGATATACACCACGGGCGCCTACTCCCTGACTATACCTACAGGGAGTATCGTACTGTGGAGGGTACACGTTCCCAGTGGCCGCGCCGCCGTACGTTGGGGGTGTTGCAGACAGTTGCTGTAGCGACTGTCGCTGTTGTCGTCGTTGTCGAAGACGAACCACCAAAACCACGAGGCCGGCAACAACCAGACCGGCGACAAGTGCACTGAGAACGATCGTGGCCATGCTAGACGTTGGTCGCGGTTGTGCGGCTCCTCCGGTCTCCCCGACAGCCGCCGTCATCGTCGTCGTTGTCGTTGTTGTGGATGGCGGACGTTGATGCGGCGTGCAACCGGTGGCACCCCAACCGACAACCCACGACGATGACCCCACTTGTGTGTGTGTGTCAGTGGTGGTACGCGCGCGAACAATGGGAGCCCGCGAGATATAGTTTTCACGCGCATCAGGGGGGGGGTCTGGTCCTCTCGTCCTCATCGCACACCTGCTACCACCCACCCACCCACGACTAACTGCGCGCGCCCCTACAAGCCCTTCAGTCTGGATTCGATAATGGCAATCTCGGGGAGCAGCTCATACGCGGAGGATCTCCTGAAGGCGCCACACACATCCCCGTGAAATCGCCATGTGGCCGCTACTCTGGTTGGTTCCCACATGAGGGTGGCCTCTGCAATGGCGGTGGGCCACGCGAGCTCGAATGTGCCATCGTCGCGCCACTGATCTCCCGGTACCACATCAAACTCCAGGCGGAAATCAAACTCCCAGTCGCCACATCCAGCGCCACCGTGCAAGTAGCCCATCACGGCAGTGATGCTTGGGTGCCGCAGCACGAACGCCCGCTTAGTGGCCACTGCCCATCGCAATGTGTCCACATCAAGGGACGTTGAGGAGGCAAACCACAAGGCGGACGCCGCCACCGCTGCTGGTGTTGCTGCTGCCGCGGAAGCGCCCCCCAACTCTACCCTTTCACCACCCCCACCACAGGGGTCCAACATAAGGGGAAGTGGCTTTCGCGCGAAATCGGTCACATAAATGGAGTGTTCTTGGGCCACGGCAGCTGCACAACGCACAAACTCAGCGAAGTGTGCGCGTTCACGGGCTTCCAGCGCGGTTTTCCGTGCCTGTTCGGCGCTTTCCTGCCGCACTATCCACCCTATGAGCAGGTCACGCTTGAGGCGGGCGTAACTGTTGGTGCCCGGCAGCCGCCTGATGCTTTTAGCATGTTGCTGCAGTTGGCGGTACGTAAGGTTGGCAAACGCCGCCACCGCCGCCGACGACTGGGCCAGCGGCGCTGTTGTCGGCTGGTCTGTGGTGGTATCGTTCTTCGTTTCCATGTCGTTGTCGGCGTTGTAGTTGTTGTTGTTGGGATATTGGGGAGCCAAAAGTGGGGCGACACAAGTTACGGCGCTGCTGCCAACTATGTTGTTGTTGTGGTAAACGGCGCCAGACAAACTTTTCTCCTCCTGACACCACACATCCGACGCTTTACGCCGCCGCCGCTACTGTCTCGGCCACCGCCGCCGGTACCACAACGATGCGTGCCTGCAAAGTGGGGTTCTTGCGCCAGCCGAGATCGAAAGTAATGGTAAACAGTAGTTGGCCCCCACTGGCAGCGCTCTCGCTGGCCGTGTCTATCTGCAAGTAGGCCCCAATGGCGTACTCGTTGACCTGCTGCTGCTGGTCCTCCGTGTCTGTCGTCGTGGTGGTGGTGTCCACAAAGTGGGGCAGTAAGGCGGCAGCGGCAGCCGGATCACCGCCGTATATGGAATTGAGGGTTTCCGTGTACAGCCAGGGACCCACCACCGTGGTGCCATACAGGGAGGGCAGACTGCTGCCGCCACTGCTCTTTCCTCGTGCGCCCCAAGGCCGCCCCAAAGAGGGCATATCACTGGCGAACACTAGCTGGTCGAACACAGACTGTTGTCGCATCCGCGGGTGCGATGGGTCTTGCGGCGACGCCGACGCCGACGACGACGCGCCCGGCGCCCCCGCCGCCGCCCCGCCACTGCCGCCGTACAAGCGGACGATAATGGCGTTCCCCACAACGTCTGTGCGCACAGTAGTGTCGCGCGTCAGGTCGGCGGCATGAGCGGCCAAGACACCCCATATGGCATCGTGTGGGGCAATGACAGCGCGCGTGGCCAGCGGCGACGCCGACAATGCTCCTGCTGCTGCTGCTGCTGCTCTTCCAGACGCGGTGTTGGGCAGCAGATGATTTGCCGGATCTCCACGCTCTAGCCACCGTACTGCAAGCCGCGGTCGCCTGCCGCCGCCCCTGCGATTGGGAGTCGAGGGATGTCGTAGGGCCGCAAGAATGTCGGGTGCATATGGCAGTGGGGCAAACATCCCAAAGCCCCCCACAACCCCACCAGCACGGTTGCCGGCGGCGGCGGCGGCGG